>Ga0187855_10001881_pt1 | contig 16141 bp, 13 predicted proteins | sample June2016WEW_8_10_2_FD_132969 | JGI IMG/M metagenome (GOLD analysis project Ga0187855, IMG submission 132969) | Peatland microbial communities from SPRUCE experiment site at the Marcell Experimental Forest, Minnesota, USA - June2016WEW_8_10 | ecosystem: Environmental > Terrestrial > Soil >...
GGCCCGGTACGCACCGAGCGCTGGACCGGGCTGGTCAAGGCCATGTCACGCGACATGAAGATTTCATACGAGGAGGCCGACACGCTGGCGCCCGCCTCCATCCCCATGGGCCGCATTGCCGAGGTCGAGGAGGTCGCCAATCTCGTGGCGATGCTGGCCTCGCCGCTGATGCAGATGGTCAACGGCACCATGATCGAGATCGACGGCGGCCAGGACAAGCCGCTGATGGACCGCTTCCGCGACAAGAACCGCTAGCTCGCCGCGCGCGACATGACCGGGCGTTTCGATAACTGCGACGCGCTCGTGCCAAATTAGCCGCTTTCTGAGACGATCACATTCACGCCGCCGCGTTAAGGTGGTGACGACCCGATGCAGGTTTTGACCCGACAATGAAGATACTGACCGTCGGCGGCGCCATGATCGACACGATTGCGATCATCGACAGCGATCGCATCGAACGCATGACCATGCTCAATGCGGACTCTTCCTTTCTGCTGCTGGAGGAAGGCCGCAAGACCGAGGCCGAGGAGGTGTCGACCCACCCCGGCGGCGGCGCCGTCAACGCCGCGGTCGCCATGGCGCGCCTGGGGATGGACGTCGCGCTGCTGGCGAAACTCGGAACCGATGCGCGCGCCGAAGCCATTTTGGCGCGGCTGACCCAGGAGGGCGTGTCGAGCCGGTGGACGAGCCGCGACGCGCGCGCGCCGACCGGTGCTTCCGTCCTCGTCTCCTCGCATGATCGCAACGCCGCGATCTTCACCTTCCGCGGCGCCAACACGCTGCTTCAGGTCGAGGACCTTCGCGACGAGGCGTTCGCCGTCGACCTCGTCTACATCGCCAATTTGAGCAATCAGTCGGCCGATTGCTTTCCGGCGATCGTCAAGCGCGCCAAAGCGCACCATGCGCCCGTGGCGGCAAACCCCGGGCCGCGTCAGTTGTCCGCCCGCGGCCAGGCATTCCTCGAAAATCTGTCGGCGATCGACATCCTGATGTTGAACCGCACGGAAGCCGATCTTTTGGTGCCGAGCCTGGTCGCTCGCGCCGGCGAAGGCGGCCCCACCCTCGCCCTGGCCCCGGGGGAGGAGGTGCCGGCGCTGGCGGCGCGCGGGCTCGTCGGCGGCGGCTTTGAGATGGGCCTTGCCGCGTTCTTTCGCGCGCTGGAGCGGCTCGGTCCCAAGCACATCGTCATCACCGACGGCGCCCGCGGCGCCTTCGTTGCATCGACCGCGGAGATCCTGTTCGCGCCGGCGCTCGAACCGAAGGTCGTCGGCACGGCCGGAGCGGGCGACGCGTTCGGCGCGACGTTTGCCACTTACGTGATGCTCGGGAAGCCCATCGACGACGCGCTGCGGGCGGCGACGATCAATTCGGCCTCGGTCGTCGGACATATCGATACCCAGACCGGCATGTTGCGACGCGAGGAGCTCGACCGGCGGCTCGCCGCAACCCCGCCGCAACCGGCGATCCGCAGGTGGGTAAGGTAAAGCCTCTCTCGCGGCGCGATGCGCGTCCGAGGTATGCCGTACAACGCGTCAACGACTCCGCCGAGCATCATCGCGTCACGCCTGAACCGGCGGTGGGACCGGTTTTTGGCTCGATTATGCTCTGCGAACCTTATTCTTTGCGGTCGGTTTCGCTTCGCTCAACCCACCCTACAAACCAAAAACTACAAACAACAAATAAAAGGAAGCAGAACGCCGCCAGGCGCACTTTTCCTTCCATGAGCCGCATCAGCGGATGCGGCGCGCGCCTTAACGCGGCGCGCTCGCCTGACGGCGTTCCACCGCGGCACTTGTTGCAGCGAGCCAACGCCGCAACTCAGCTCCAGAACGCGCTTCCTGGGACGCGGTTGCCGGCGGGCGTTATCCACCGTCCCCTATCCCAGTCCAGCGACAAAGTCGCAGACCGGTCATCATGCCGGCCGGGCGTCTTGCCGTTAGCCGCCCGGGAGGGAGGTGACGAGCCCCTGCCCGCGGGAACCGCTCCTGCCCCCATCGGGCCGGTGTCACCCGGCCGACGTCCTTTGGTGGGCAAATTCGCAATGATGTAACGCAAATAGGGACGGATGTCAAGACCATCGTCGCTGCGGCAGTGACGACCCGCCGCGCCGCCGCTCAATTTCCCTCGAAGGCCGGCTTTGCCTTCTTCACGAAGGCCTCATAGGCGCGCTCGTAATCCTTGGTCTGCATGCAGATCGCCTGCGCCTGCGCCTCGGCTTCGATGGCTTCGTCGATGCCCATGTTCCATTCCTGGTGGATGCATTTCTTGGTCATGGCATGGGCGAAAGTCGGACCGTCGGCAAGCGAACGCGCCAAAGCCTGCGCATCCGTCAGCACCGCCTCCGGCTCGCACACTTTATTATAGAAGCCCCACTGCGCGGCCTCGTTGCCGTCGATCGCGCGCCCGGTATAGAGCAGCTCGGCGGCGCGGCCGGCGCCGATAATCCGCGGCAGCATGTTGCAAGCGCCCATGTCGGCGCCGGCGAGCCCGACGCGCACGAACAGAAAGGCGACCTTGCTGCGCGCAGTGCCGTAGCGCAGGTCCGACGCCATAGCGATAATCGCACCGGCGCCGGCGCAGATGCCGTCGACCGCCGCCACGATCGGCTGCGGGCAGGCGCGCATGGCCTTGACTAGGTCGCCGGTCATCCGCGTGAAGGCGATGAGGCCGGCCATGTCGCCCTGGCGCTGCATCTCTACCAGCGGTCCGATGATTTCGTGCACATCGCCGCCGGAACAGAAGTTGCCGCCGGCGCCGGTCACGACCACGGTCTTGATGTCCTCGGCATAGACAAGATTGCGAAAGGTGTCGCGCAGCTCGGCGTAGGATTCGAGCGTGAGCGGATTCTTGCGTTCGGGCCGGTTGAGTGTGACGGTCGCCACCTTGCCGTCGCGGTCCCAGCGAAAGTGCTGTGGCTGAAAGCTGGAAAAATCCAGGCGGGAAGGGCGAAAACGAGCAGCGGTTGCGAGCATGGGGTCGGTCCTTCAAGTTGTCGCGGTCTAGATCTTAGTGGAGCATGATCTTTTCGGAAAACCGGTATCCACTTTTCCGGATCATGCTCTAGGTGTCGCCAGCCGAGAAAAGTCTTCGCTTTAGCCTGCGAAAGTCAACCCGCCGCTGATGCTCAACACCTGCCCGGTAATGTAGTCGGAGCGCGAGCTGGCGAAAAACAAAATCGCGTCGGCGATTTCCTGCGGCTTGGCAAAGCGCCGGAACGGTATAGCGCGGATGAAGGCTTCCTTGAGTTTTTCCGGCCGCGACTGCAGCATGGGCGTATCGGTCGGACCCGGACAGACGCAATTGACGTTGATGGAATAGCGCGCGACTTCGCGAGCGAGCGACTTGGTAAAGGCGATTACGCCGCCTTTCGCCGCCGCATAAGCCGTTTCACCGCTGGAGCCGACCCGGCCGGCATCGCTCGAAACGTTGACGATCTTGCCCTTGCTGGCCGCGACCATCGCCGGCAGCAATGCCTGGGTGAGATGCAGCAGCCCGCCCAGATTGACCGCCAGCACCCGGTCCATGTAATCGGGCGCATTTTGCAGGAACGGCTGGATGTCGTTCCAGCCGGCCGCATTCACCAAAATATCGACCCGGCCGTATCGATCGAGCACCTCCGCCGCGCAGCGACGGACGCTGACCGGATCCGCCAGATCGATCGCGACGAACTCGACGGCGAGGTTGCCGGCCTCCTTCACCAGATCGGCGCCCTTCGCCGCATCGATATCGGCGCAGATGACGCGGGCGCCGCGGCGCGCGAATTCCATCACGGTCGCCCTGCCGATCCCCGAAGCGCCGCCGGTGATCAAGGCCGTCTTGCCGGTAAAATTCATCGGTCCCCTCCTCCACTACGATCTGTCGAAGTCATTGCGGCTTTCCCGCCAAAAACGCTTCGCCCCGCAGCTTGAAACGCTGGATCTTGCCGGTGGCGGTCTTCGGCAGACTGTCGACGAACTCGATCCAGCGCGGATATTTCCACGGACCGATGGTGCGTTTCACGTGCACCTTGATGTCCTCGTAGAGGGCGCGGTTGGCGCCGCCGTCGGGCGTTCCCTTGAGCACGACGAACGCCTTCGGCTTGATCAAGCCGTTGTCGTCCTCGGCCGGCACCACGGCGGCCTCGAGCACGCTCGGATGGGTGACCAGCGCGGACTCGACCTCAAACGGCGACACCCAGATGCCGCTCACTTTGAACATTTCGTCGGCGCGGCCGCAGAAGAGGTAAACCCCGTCGGCACGGCGCACGTATTTGTCGCCGGTGCGCGTCCACTCGCCCTCGAAAATGCGCCGCGATTTCTCACGCTGGTTCCAATATCCGGCGGCAGCCGAGGCGCAGCGTACCAGCATCTCGCCGATCGTTCCATCGGCCACATCCTGCCCGGCCTCGTCGACCAGCCTGACGTCGTAGCCTTTCACCGGAACGCCGGCGGTTCCGTACTCGACGGCATCCGGGATATTCGTAATGAAGAGATGCCCTACCTCAGTCGACCCGATGCCATTGACGATATCGAGGCCGAAGCGCTCTTTCCAAGCTTTACCGATGTGCGGCGGCAACGGCTCTGCGGCCGAGAAACACAGCCGCAGCCTCCTCGAGCCGCGCTCCGGAGTACATTCGGCGTCCGCGAGAATCGCGGCGTAAAGAGTTGGAACCGCATAGAACATCGTCGGCTGATAGCCGCGCAGCGTTTCAAACACGGTCTGCGGTGTCGGCCGCTCGGGGTAAAATACCGACGTCGCACCCACCGCCATCGGGCAGATGATCGCATTACCGAGGCCGTAGGCAAAAAACAGCTTGGGCGCGGAAAAAATTAGATCGTCCTCACGGAGGCCGATGCGGTCCTGCCCGGCTTGTCGCGCTATGACCATCGGGGTCGAGTGCACGTGCATGACGCCTTTGGGCATGCCCGTGCTGCCGGAGGAGTAAAGCCAGTAGGCAACCTCGTCGGCGCAGGTTTTCGCCGGTGCCGGCCGCTCATTGACGGCGGCGAGAAGCCTCGCTAACCGCGGCACGCCATCCGGACCGCCGCCGACCACAATTATCGCCTTCAAATCCGGCAAGCCGCCGGCCGCTTCCTGCACAACCGGCAAGATCGCGGTCGAAACAAAGACCACCTTGGCCCGCGAGTCCTCGAGCAGCTGATGATATTGCTCGGCGTTGAGCCGGGTATTCAACAAAACCGGAATGATGCCGGCGCGGATCGCACCCCAAAACAGCACCGGGAAATCGACCGAATCGAGCATGACCAGCGCGATACGGTTTTCCCGCTCGACGCCCAAGCGGGCGAGCATCGGCCCGACGCGTGCGACCTCATCGAGCAGCTGTCCGTAAGTGATGTCTCGCGACGGATCGATGCACGCGGTCTTGTCGCCGCGGCCCTCGAGCACGTGACGGTCCACGAAATCAGCCGCGGCGTTATAGTCAGCGCCCATGCCAAAAGACAATTCTCAAAGAAATTCAGAAATGATTCACAGCGCAAGCCACGATCCATGTCCTTGACTTAGGTCAAGTGGCGCGAACGCGAAAGCATGGTCAGGGCGAAGTGCGTATCCGAGGCGGCGATGGTCACGCGCCCGCCCTCACTACGGGCTCGAGTGAACCGATTTCCTCAACCGTGATCACGCACCACTCCGGTAGTTCTTTTCCATTTGCGGACGGTCCTCCGGCAAGAGAATTTCTTGACTTTAGTCAATGTCGACGGAATAACACGCGTCTATCCAAAAACCACATTCCCCGGATGGCGCTCCCAGCGTGCGCGGGAAGTCACGGGTGACTTCGCGTTGATCGCATCATAATCTTAATCGCGATCGGCGTTACCGGTTCCGTTTTTGCGACGCAGAAAGCTTGGTGGGCACGTGGCGCAAGGCATTTCAGCACTGAGCGCGTTTTTCACTCCAAAAAGCGTCGCCTTGGTGGGCGCCTCTTCGGATCCCAAAAAGCCCGGGCACACTATGCTGCGCAACATGATTGCCGCGGGCTACAAAGGAAAGATGTTTCCCGTCAATCCGCGCGAGTCGGTCATCCTCGGTCTGCCGTGCTACAAGAGTGTGCTCGATATCCCTGAACCGGTCGAGGCCTGCGCGCTGATGGTCTCGTCGGATATGGCGGTGTCGGTCGCGAAAGAGTTGGCAGAGAGAAAAAAACGCTTCAACGACGTTGCGGCCGTCGTGTGCATGTCGGCCGGCTTCGGCGAGATCAACACCCCGGAGGGGACCAAGCGGGAACGCGACATGGTCGAAAGCCTGCGTTCCGCCGATATTCGCATGGTCGGCCCCAATTGCGTCGGCGTCATGAACACCGTGAGCGGGTTCAACACCAACTTCGACATCGGCGCCTACCCGAGCGGTGGAATTAGCCTGCTGACGCAGAGCGGCGCGTTCGGCAACTCGTTCTTGTTTGCCGCCGGCAGCGGCGGCCGGGTCGGCCTGAACAAATACGTCTCAGTCGGCAATATGGCCGATGTGCAGATGGCCGAGTTGCTGACGTTCCTCGAGAACGACGACTCCACGCGGGTCATCGGCATCTATCTGGAAGGCCTGTCCGATCCGCGACGCTTTTTCGAAGCCGCCGACAAAGTCGCATTGGCGAAGCCGGTGGTGGTCCTCAAAAGCGGCCGAAGCGAGCTGGGCTCGACTGCCGCGCTCTCTCATACCGGCGCAATCGCCGGCGCCGATGCGATCTATGACGGAGCCTTCAGGCAATTCGGGCTGATACGCGCCCGCAGCATCGCGGAGTTTTCCGACACGTTGAGAGCGTTTTCCAAGCAGCCGGTGCCGACCGGAAACCGCTTTGCCGTGCTGACCCACATGGGCGGCCCAGGAACCATGTGCATTGACGAGATTTCCGCGCTCCCCGCCATCAAGATGGCGACCTTTTCGAATGCCACGCAGACGGCGTTGAAAAGCATGCTGTCCTCCGCCGCCAATATCGGCCACCCGCCGGGTTATATCGATATGACGGCGACCAGTTCCGAAGCTCTCCACAATCAGGTCCTGACGCTTCTGTTCAAGGACCCGAACGTGGACGCGATCATTCAGATCCTGGGTCCCAGCGCATTCCATGTTCAGCCGCAGCTCGCCAAGGAAGTCGCGGCCGCTTACCAAGGCCAGAGCGGGACGAAGAAGCCGCTGCTCAATGTCGTCATGTTCGGCGAATTCGGCGCCGACTTGCGCCACGGTCTGGAAAGCGCGGGCCTGCCGACGTTCGACTATCCGGACACGGTTGCCCGGGTGGCGGCAAATCTTTCAGGCTTTGCGGCCGTTCGCGCAGCGGCGATGCCGGCCGCCAAGAGGCAATTGGGTCGCACCGAAGGGCCCGCGGCGCAGCTGATCGCTACCGCGGCCAGGGAGGATCGCGTCAGCCTGCTCGAGCCGGAAGCCTATGCGGTGTGCAAGCAATACGATGTCCGAGTACCGCCATTCAAATTGGTGGAAACGGTCCAAGACGCCGTCGACGCCGCAAACGATATCGCCTATCCGGTCGTGCTCAAAGTGGTGTCGGCGCAGATCCTGCACAAATCGGATATCGGCGGCGTGATGCTCGGCATCAGCTCCGATGGCGTTCTAGAGCAATCGTATGCACGGCTTGTCGAGAACGTCAGGAAAGCGGCGCCCGACATTCGCAACCCGAGCGTGCTCGTGCAGAAGATGATGCCGTCGACGACCGAGCTGGTGCTGGGAGCGATCCGCGATAAGCTGTTCGGCCCAGTGGTCATGTTCGGCCTCGGTGGAATCTACGTCGAAGTGCTCAAACGCGTGGGCTTCCGGCTGGCGCCGTTCGGGATCGAACAAGCGCGGGAGCTGATTACCGATACGCTTCCCCCGCAGCTGATCGCCGGGGCACGCGGCAGGAACAAACTCAACGTCGACGCCATTGCTGAAACACTCGTTTCGCTGGGCCGCCTGCTGGAGGAACAGCCGCAGATCGAGCAGGTGGATCTGAACCCCTGCCTGGCGCTCGACGATTGCTGCATGGCCGTCGACGCAAGGATCATCCTTTCGAAGCAGTAGGTGCCGGCCCTCACTAGTCGGCGAGGCCCGCCTTTCTTGACTTTTGTCAAGGTGTCGGAACGGCGGACGGTCTATCAAAAAAATCAGGGTATTGCCCGTCGTCAAGGCGGCATGCCCGGATGGAAACTCCTGTTTGCCGATGGAAAACTCGCGCTCCGCCAAACGGCTGCTCAAAGTGCAGGTCAACGGCCGCTGGCGTGAAGATGCCGTCGCCGAGAGCCTGCTGCTGGTGGACTATCTGCGTGACGTCGCTCGTCTGACCGGGACGAAGACCGGCTGCGACGGCGGCGAATGCGGCGCCTGCACGGTCCTGGTCGACGGCCAGGCGGTGCCCGCCTGCATCACGCTCGCGGTGCGTTGCGAAGGGCGCGCGGTCGAGACCATCGAAGGTCTTGTCGCGCAGGGCCGGCCCAGCCGGCTGCAGCGCGCTTTCCACGAGAAGCTCGGGGCGCAATGCGGCTTCTGCACGCCCGGCATGATCATGGCCGCCGAAGCGCTGCTGCGGCGCAATCCGAAGCCCAACGATCACGATATTCGCGTGGCGCTGTCGGGCAATCTCTGCCGCTGCACCGGCTACGTGAAGATCATCGAATCGGTGCGCAGCGCGGCGGAGATGGCGCCATGAAAGACGCTCCGAGCGGTAACGGCGGGACCGCGCGTGCCGGCGTGCCGCTGATCGACGGCATCGACAAGGTTACCGGCCGCGCGCGCTACACGGCGGATCTCGAACACGCCGATGCGCTGATCGGTCGGATTTTCCGCAGCCCAGTGAGTCACGGCGAGATCGTTCGGCTCGATGTGTCGAAGGCACGGGCGCTGCCAGGCGTCGTAGCCGTCGTCACCGGCGACGACTGCCCACACACCTACGGCGTATTGCCGGTCGCCATGAACGAATACCCGCTGGCTCGCGAGCGGGTGCGCTACCGCGGCGAGCCGGTCGCGGCCGTCGCCGCGATCGACGGAGAGACCGCCGAACACGCGCTGAAGCTGGTCGAATTCGAGGTCCGCGAGCTTCCGGCCTATTATACGTCGGAGGAAGCGCGCGCCCCCGGGGCGACGCTGCTGCACGACAACAAGCCGGGCAATCTCGAACGCGAGGTGCACAACGAGTTCGGCGATGTGCGCCAAGAGTTCGCCGTGGCTGATCTCGTTCGCGAAGCGACCTTCCGCTGCGCAGAGGTCAATCACGCCCAGATCGAGCCGCACGCCGCGCTGGCCGATTACGATCCGCTGACCGGACGATTGATGTTTCAGAGCGTGTCCCAGGTCATCTACTACCTGCATTTGATGCTGGCGCGTTGCCTGGAGATGGACGCCTCGCGGATTCGCGTGGTCAAGCCATTCGTCGGCGGCGGGTTCGGCGCGCGGGTGGAGGTGCTGAATTTCGAGATCGTCACCGCACTGTTGGCGCGCGCCGCTGGCGGCAAGGTGCTGATGCAATTGACGCGCGAGGAAACCTTCTTGACCCACCGCGCGCGGCCGCAGACCGACATCAGGCTGAAGCTCGGCATGCGGCGCGATGGCCGCATCAGTGCGTGCGAGTGCGAGGTGGTGCAGCGCGGCGGCGCCTATGCCGGCTACGGCATCGTGACCATCCTCTATGCCGGCTCGCTGCTGCAGGGCATCTACGACATTCCGGCGATCAAATACGACGGCTATCGGGTCTATGCCAACCTGCCGCCCTGCGGTGCCATGCGCGGTCACGGCTCGGTCGATAGCCGGCATGCCTTCGAATGCCTGCTCGATCGCATGGCGCGCGAGCTCAAGCTCGATCCGTTCGCTGTGCGCCGCGCCAATCTGCTGCGCGCGCCGACCCGCACCTTGAACGACCTGATGGTGAACAGCTACGGCCTCGACGAATGTCTGGAAAAGGTCGAGCGCGCCAGTCGATGGGCCGAGCGCATTGGCAAGTTGCCTCCGGGCAAAGGCCTCGGCATGGCCTGCTCGCATTACGTCAGCGGCGCCGCCAAGCCCATCCACTGGACCGGCGAGCCGCACGCCACCGTCAATCTGCGCATCGATTTCGATGGCGGCGTGACGGCGCTGACCGGCGCCGCCGATATCGGCCAGGGCTCCTCGACAATGGTCGCGATCGCCGTCGCGGAGACGCTCGGCATTTCGCTTGAGCGGGTGCGCGTCATCGCCGCCGACAGCGCCATTACGCCGAAGGACAACGGTTCGTACTCGTCCCGCGTCACCTTCATGGTCGGCAACGCCGCAATCGACGCAGCCCGCAGCCTCAAAGCCATGCTGACCGCCGCGGCGGCGCGCAAGCTCGAGGCGAGCCCGGAAGACATCGAATGTGTCGGCGAAGTCTTTCAAGTGGGCAGCGGCGGGCAATCGAACCTTTCCTTCGCGGAAGTCGTGAAAGCAGCACTCGCCGAGCGCGGTCCGATCACTGTTTCTGGCACCTTTACTTGTCCGCCGGAGGCGCAGGGCGGCAAGCATCGCGGCGGCGCCGTCGGTTCGACCATGGGCTTCAGCTATGCGGCTCAGGTGGTGGAAGTGACGGTCGATGAGGCGACCGGCGCGATCTCGGTCGACAAGGTTTGGGCGGCGCTCGATTGCGGGCATGCGATCAATCCGCTCGCGGTCGAAGGCCAGATCGAAGGATCGGTGTGGATGGGCATGGGTCAGGCGCTCACCGAGGAAACCCACTACGCCGAGGGCCTGCCGGTGCATGCAAGCCTACTCGAATATCGGGTTCCGACGAGCGCCGAATCCCCGCCGATCGACGTTCAGATCGTGGAAAGCCATGATCCATACGGTCCGTTCGGCGCCAAGGAAGCGAGCGAAGGCGCGCTGGCCGGATTTCCGCCGGCTCTGATCAACGCGGTCGCCAACGCGATCGGCGTCGACTTGAGCGAGTTGCCGGCGACGGCCGACCGCGTGATGGAAGCGCTGGTCGAACGGCGGCGCCGCAAGCGGCTCGGCGATGCGCGGAGGGAGGCGTCATGACGGCGCTGATGCCTCAGTTCCACATTGCGCGGCCACGCGACGTCGAAGCCGCGGTCGCGGCGCGGCGCGAGCATCCAGACAGCCGTTTTCTTGCCGGCGGAACCGATCTCGTGGTCAACATGCGCCGCGGCATTGCCAGCCCGACGCTGTTGATCGACCTCGCGCAGGTCGGCGAACTTGCCGGCATCGAAGCCACGGACACTGGCGTGCGGATCGGTGCCTCCGTCACCGTCGCGACGCTGCCGCGCTCCCCGATACTGGCCGAGCATTATCGCGCCCTGACCGAGGCCGCCGAGGCGATCGCGGGCCCGGGCCACCGCGCCATGGCGACGGTCGGCGGCAATCTGTGCCTCGATACGCGCTGCATCTTCTACAATCAGAGTGAGTGGTGGCGGCACGCCAACAGCTACTGCCTCAAGCACGGCGGCGAGGTCTGCCATGTGGCGCCGCAGGGCCAGCGCTGCCATGCCGCCTTTACCGGCGATCTCGCACCGGCCTTGCTGGCGCTCGGAGCCGAGGTCGAAATCGCCGGGGCGCAGCAACGCCGGCGCATTCCGCTCGGCAAACTCTATGTCGAGGACGGCAAAGGGCATCTCGCGCTTGCTGCCGACGAAATCGTCGTCGCCGTGCACCTGCCCCCGAACCCGCCGCCGTCGGCTTACGCCAAACTGCGCGTACGCGGTGCGATCGACTATCCGCTCGCCGGCGTGGCGGTGGCGCTCGCGACTGCCGACGGCGTGGTGAAGGCGCTCCGCATCGGAATAACCGGTACCAATTCCCGCCCCTTCCTGCTCGCCGGAACCGACGAACTGCTGGGGCGGCCGATCGACGAAAAAATGCTGCAGCAGGTCGATCGCTCGGTGCAGAAACAGGTGCAGCCGATGCGGACCACGGTGGCCTCGGCGCATTACCGCCGGCTTGCTGCGGCCGGCCTCGCCCGCCGCCTGGTGTCCGCGCTCGGTTCCAAGCCAGGGAACCGACCGTAAGCCATCATCATCGCCGTACCGTCCGCAGGACGGATCGCGTGTCCACGAGGCGGACGGTTTGTATATCGACGTATGCCAGCTCGAGTCACCGGAACCAGTGGTCAGCATCCTGAAATAGCCTCAAACTAAACCGGCCTCACTCGTGGAGCGGATCGGCCTGACTGTCTTGATCTCGATCAACAGATCGCCATGGAGCGCCGCTTATTTACGCCGTAGGGCACGCTGATAATGCGAGCGCAAGCCATTGGCATCGGTAGCGTCTGCCGCAATTAGCTAGCTAAATTGCTCCCGAAATGAAACGTTGTTGCGCCCCTCAAAAACGTGGCTGACGCCGCCGGCGTGACATCGCAGCTTGCGGACGCCGACCGCGACCGGTCGCGCGCCGGTCGACGAGCTTACGCATCGTTGCAATGGTAATCGATCCGAGGGTCGCGCGCGCGATATCGTCGATTTCATTGAGAACTTCGCGCAGGGCTTGCCCCTCAGGCGTTGCATCCGCAACCCCGGCGTCCTGCACAACGGAGTTCAGGTCTTCGAAGAGTTGGGCCACGTCCAGCAGCGTTGTACGCCGAGCATTGCCGGTGAATTGGTAACCGCCACCCGCGCCACGAACCGAGCGGACCAGACCGGCACGGCCCATGACATGCATGACTTTCGCCAAGTGGTGGCTCGAGACGCCGTATTTCTCGCCAATCTCGGCGACGGAAAGCCGACGGTCTTCGCGCGCGGCGAGTTCCAGAACCGCGAATATGGCAAGCCCGGTCGAAATCTGCAACCTCATGACATTGCCGTCCGAATGCCCCTCCTGGCAAGATTCTGATTGCCGCGCTGCCGGTTCAATCGAGGTCCTTCTCGAGCTGGATGTAGGGGCCAGCCATCATTCCTTCGCTTCGGAAAAACAGCAGAGGAAGTCGGCCGTCCCTCGCGACCATTGTTCGCATCTTGCCGACGCCCGCTTTCTTGAACTCTCTGGAGATCGCATCGAGCAACGCACTACCAATGCCCTGCAAACGCGTCTCCGGTTCAACCGACAACGCAAATACCCAGCCACAGGGTGTAGAACCAAATTCCCACGCGCGAATCTCGCCGATGATAAAGCCGACCACGCCCGAACCCGGCCGATCCTTGCGACCCTCCGTCACCAGGAAAAACCGCTCGTGCAGCCGTTGTTTGCCGTAACGATGGAAAACATCGCCCCAGTATTCCGCCTTGGCGACTTTGGTCACCCGGGTGTCGAGCGCGATCACATGCGGGATATCGGCGGCTTGCACGCGCCGGACCGACACGGCCGCACTGGTCGTCGCTGCTCGCGCATTCATATTCGTCGCCAACGAATCCACCACCGTTCGCCTCGGACACCATTAGCCTTTCGCCTCGGACACCATAGCGTCTAATTAAGCATTGTGGTACCGATTTATAGATGCCTGCGTAAAAAAGAGGGTCTTGCGCGCTCGGCCAGCAAAAAATTCCCGGGTGTGGCGGGCGGCGGATGCGGAACATATGATCCTGTGCGGCCTCGAAGCGCCGAGGCCATGGTTGCGATCCTGCAAACGATGGACGGCGGAGAGGTCAATACCGCCCCCGTTGCCCACCTTGGTCACGAACCGATTTTTCTCTATCCGGAGCCCGAGGTTGGGGAGTCACGAACTGCCGACCTCGTGCGGGAGCGCGAACCGTTAGAACGGGGTCATGACTCGCATGCTTTGCGCATCATGCCTTCCTTGCCTCGATGTTCGTGACGCCGCCAGCCAGCGGCACGGCCCAGCGCATGATCAGCTACACATTTTTCTGCTTTATTGCGAATGGGGCAGGCCTTCCCTCCGCGTCGCGGCCGCTGCACTGGAATGAAGATGGTCTACCATGGTCTTGCCCATGCCGTTACGACCCATCAGCGACACCATTTCGCCCGACCCGACGGCGAGCGATATGCCGAACAGCACGCGGCCCCAGGCAATGCCGTAGCGCGCATTGTTGAGACAGCCGAAGGGGCCGGCAAGTCCCTTTGCGTTGGGAAGCAGATTGTCGTCCGGCACCACGCAGTCTTCCAGCGCGATCTCGCCGGTGATGGAAGCGCGCAAACTGAGCTTGCCTTCGATCTTCGGCGTGGAGAAACCTTTCGTGCCGCGCTCGACGATGAAGCCGCGGATGACATTATCGAGCTTTGCCCACACCACCGCTACATGCGCGACCGGCGCGTTGGAAATCCAGGTCTTAGCGCCGTTAAGTTTGTAGCCCCCTGCGACTTTCTCCGCGCGGGTTACCATCGAGTCGGGATCGGAGCCATGGCCGGGCTCGGTCAGACCAAAGCAGCCAATCGTCTCGCCGGTTGCAAGCTTGAGCAGGTGTTTGCGTCGCCGTGCCTCGGTGCATGGCATAGATCGGATACATCACCAGCGAGGACTGCACCGACATGGTGGAGCGATAGCCGCTGTCGACGCGCTCGAGTTCGCACGCGATCAAACCGTAAGCGACGTAACCCAAGCCAGCCCCGCCGTATTCTTCCGGAATCGTCGGGCCGAGCAGACCGAGCTTGCCCATTTCCGACAACATGCTGGGATCGTATTTTTCCTCGCGGTAATCGGCGACGACGCGCGGCATCAAATAATCCTGCGCGAAGCGACGCGCGGTGTCGCGCACCATGCGCTCCTCTTCGGTGAGTTCCCCTTCGAGATCCAGTGGATCCTCCCACTGGAAGCTAGAGTCCTTTAGCATTGCGGGATTGCCCTCGCGCTTCTCCGTCACTTGCGACATGCCTATTCTCCCTCAACAACTTGCGGCATGGGGTCGCTCGATCAACGCGCGTTGCCGCATCCTTCGCCCTCACCCCGGTGGGCGCGACAACTGTCTGAGCGCATTCGCGCGCTCAGATCCAATCATCAGTTGCCCTTGACACCGGCTTCGTCTTGCCGATAAAAGCCTCATAGGCTCGCTCGTAGTCTTTCGTCTGCATGCAGATCGCCTGCGCCTGGGCCTCCGCTTCGATGGCGTCGTCAATGCCCTTGATCTCGTTCAACGTATCGCCATGGGCAACATATCGCCATGGGGCGCCACTTATTTACGCTGCAGTGCACGCTGATAATGCGAGCGCAAGCCATCGGCATCGGCACCGTCTGCTGCAATTAGAATAGCTAAATCGCTACGCGGTGATCGCAAAATTCAAAGGGCGGCTGACAAGCAAGTTTTCGATTTGATCAGCATCTAATAGTAAGCAGACCTCAAACGAGGGATCGGTTGAAACACAGCTGTTGCGAAGGACGGAACCCATTGCGACCGAGATAGCCGAGTAAATCGTGATCCTGCCAATCGACTTCGGTGCGCACCTTCTCGACGCGCAACGTGCCGAGGTTCGCCAATAATTGCGATATCAGAGCGTGACCGACGCCGCGATTCTGGTAGTTCGGATCGACACCAATCGTATCGATGATCGCCGTGGTTTCGACCCGGCCAAATTCGCCGAGGTCGACGCGGGCCATGATGAAGCCGACCGGCACGGAATCGAGATCGGCAACGAGCGAGACGCGCACATCCGATTCGGTCAGCGCGTCGGCCAGCTTGCGCTGGAAATATTTGGAACGGTCGCGGCCAGTGATCCGGCGATCGATCGCCACCAGCGCAAGCAGATCGCCTTCGGCCAGCGAACGCACGGGTATCCTGTCGCGCGCGAGCAGCCCGAAATCCGGGGCAGGCTGTCCGCTGTAATCAATCTCCGCGGCTTCCCCCACGTGTTGCGGGATGGTGATACCGGTGCGTCGAGCCATTGCCGCTACTCCTTATCTCGTTGTCACTCGTCCTCGACCGGTTCCGCGAGTGGAGTCAGAACCGAACGCTCCAGCACTAGGCGCGGCGCCAATCCAAAGCCGGATGCATCGAAAAATCGCAGCAAAGCATGGTTGGTCCAATCGGCCTGCGATTGGAGCGATTGCACCCCCTTCCGACGCATGACTTCGGTGAGGCCGTTCATCAATGCACGGCCAACGCCGCGGTCCTGGTTGCTTCGCTCGACGCCGAACGCGTCGAGCGTGGCCATGGCCTGCTCACGGCCAAATTCCCCACGCAGGATACGGGCGAAGGCAAAACCGACCAGCACGCCATCACGGGCGACGCCAACATGCACGAAATCTTCCCGGTGCTGCTTGGCATGGTCCAGCCGCTTCTCGAAAAATCGTCGGCGTGGCTCACCCACGTGCCCC
>Ga0187855_10001883_pt1 | contig 16126 bp, 11 predicted proteins | sample June2016WEW_8_10_2_FD_132969 | JGI IMG/M metagenome (GOLD analysis project Ga0187855, IMG submission 132969) | Peatland microbial communities from SPRUCE experiment site at the Marcell Experimental Forest, Minnesota, USA - June2016WEW_8_10 | ecosystem: Environmental > Terrestrial > Soil >...
GAATTTAACTTTGAATGTCGGCCTGCGCACCGAGTTCTTGGGCGCCTGGAGCGACAATGCCTGCCACATCGGCAACATGGAATCGGATCTCACCAAGTCCGGCCAATATCCTTTCATCTATCCGAAGTGCGTTGCCAAGCTGGGCGTTCCAGGCCTCACCGGAAATGCCGCCGGATCAACCTTCAACAATAGCGTCTCTACCGGCATCGGCCCGCGCGTAGGCTTTGCCTGGGATGTTCTGGGCCGTCACAATACCACCGTCCGCGGCGGTTACGGTATCTTCTACGTGCGCGAAGATGTAGGTGCGGTCGATCAGCTCAGCTTCCAGTCACCCTTCATCCCAATCGTGTTCTTCCCTTCGACGCCCGGCTTCACCATGTCTGATTTCTTCACCGGTACCCCGGCCACAAATTCCAACGCAGTCCCTGCCGCCGGTCAGCTGTCAGGCGCGTGGCTACCGTGCCTGGCGCATCTCACCAGCTTCACCCCCAACAGTCCCACTGGACAGGACGGCACATACGCCTGCACCGGAGGACCGGGCGTGAATTCCACGCAGAACCTTTTTGTGCTGGAGGTTCCGCGACACTTTGTCGTTCCTAACACACAGCAGTGGAACTTGACCATACAGCGTGATCTGGGCCGCAAGTGGGTGTTGGAAGTTGGCTATGTCGGTACCAAGGGCACCCACCTGCGAGAAACCCGCGACGCTATCCAGTCGGTAAACGCCAGCCCCTCGAAGCCATTCACCGTCACGGACACCAGCGGCAACACTTATCAAATCACGGACAACACATTCTCCAATGCGATCGCGCGCACCCCCACTCCCGGATTGAATGGCTATTCGGGTTATCAAATCTTCGCGAATGACGCCTACTCCATCTACCACTCTTTTCAGGCTACAGCCTCGCGGCGCTGGGAGCGCGGATACATCCAGGCCGCGTACACATTTTCCAAGAATATCGACGCGACTTCGACCGGAAACACGGCCAACAACACCGCCTTTAACGATGAGAGTACGATCAACGCGTCGCGCGGAATTTCTGACTTCAATCGTCCCCACGTGTTAAAAGTCAGCTACGTCTACGACCTTCCATTCTTCGCTCGCGCCACCGGGATGAAGCACGCCGTACTCGGAGAGTGGGCGGTGAGCGGCGTCACCAGCCTGCAATCGTCGCTGCCGTTTTCAATATTGGATTCCAACGGCGGCAACGCCTTCCTTGGAGCCGGCACTTCGCCGGTAAGCGCGAGCCTGGCCCCCAGCGCCAGCATTGGCAGCGGCATGACTTCTGGCAGCATCTCGCAGCGCCTCAACGGATATCTGAACCCGGCTACCTTCACCACTGCACCCTTGCTTTATGGAACGCAATGCGCGACCGATCCCAACTACTGCACCACCGGATTCGGCGATCTTGGCCGCAACATCTATCGGGGACCATTCCAGCAAAACTGGGATTTCTCGCTGATCAAGCACATTCCGCTTACGGAGAGGCAGGATCTCCGCTTCGCCGCTGATTTCTTTAACCTGTGGAACCATCCAAATTTCAGTAACCCGCTGGTGACCGACTATGAGCAATACCTGGCTTGGTCGGCTAGCTCTGAGACCAGCCCAGACCCATTCGGCAGGATCGTGCAGACTACGGGAACCCCGCGCTTAATCCAGTTCTCTCTGCGTTGGACTTTCTGATGAGCACAAAACAATCAGCCGGGAAGCGTTGCTTCCCGGCTGTCGTCTTAATATTTTCATTGAATCGCTACGGCCGCTTCTCCGCTTCCGCGATGACTGGCCGCAAAGCATCCACCGAGAATCCCAGCGTGCCTCCGGAAAATCCGTCGATGTAGGCGGAGTTCACTCCAATCACTTCGGCATTCGAATTGAAGACCGGACCACCACTGCCGCCATGTGCCGTCGGCGCATCGTAAATCAGCTTTTCGCCAACCACATCCCCGAGATGCCCGCAGGTGGTTGAAGGACGGATGAGCGAAAGCGCCGCCAGTTCGCTCGCCGCATTAAGGTCGTTGTGCCGGTACGCCATTCGTTGATAAACCCCGTTGGGGGACTTGGCCACCATCCCCGCAATCCCCATCGGATATCCGATCACCGTCACCAGTTCCCCAGGCAAAGCATTTCCTTTGGCCAGCGGCAGCACGGCGAGTGCGCGGACCGAATCCTTCTCCGCAATCCTCAGCACGGCCAGATCACCCGTGGAAGAAACTGCGCCGGGCGTCAATTTCACAGGCGTTGCCGAACCTGGGAAGAACACGACAAGACTTTCCAGCACGGCCGTGGCACCGCGATTCATCAGCGCTTCCGCCTCGCTATCGCCATACCAGGGCTCGGCTACGTGCCGGTTGGTGGCAAGCAATCCATTCCCCACTAGAAATCCAGTGCCTGACACACGTGCCCGTATCGCCGCCGGTTGGTTGGCAAATCCAACCTGGTAGATCCCGTTGATGTAGCCGATGGAATTCCTGTAGCGGTTCAGCACCAGCGCAGGCATTGCCTGCTCTTTCTCGAGTTCCTCCACTTGTTTTGTAAGGGCGTGCACCTGCTTCTGCAGGTCGTCCGGCTGAGGACCCTGCGCCGTGGCGGGCGCGTAGTAATGAAACATGGCGAGTGCGCCGGCCAGCAGCACAACTCCCAGCACGGCTTGCACCGTCTGCTGCCAGCTTTCAGTAACTTCGTTCGAGTCCTGTGGACTTTCCGCTTCGGACATGGATGTGGATTTCGCCCGGCAAATCTCAGCCCCTGCGCAGGGGGGAGCGCAAAACTCGGTGCTGAAAGCCAGCGAATCGTTATTTTGCCCCGTCCGGCAAGGCTTTTCCACGGTACGGAGGGATTATGTACGAGAGGGGTATGAGTACAATCTAAGGCTTTCGAAGACCCAAGCGTTTGGCCATTTCGTCGTAGAGAAACCCTTCCCCTGGCACATAGGGCTGCACCCATTCGCCGTCGATTACAAATTGTGGGATGGCGCGCTTGCCGGTTCGCTTTACGATTTCATCCACCGCACCAGGCGTGGTTTCGACGTCCACTTCTTTGTACGGGATGTGGTACTTGGCCAGAAAGCGCTTGGCTTCGCGGCAATCGGGGCACCAGACTGAGGAGTACACCGTGAGTTCCATAGACCTTCCAGATGACCGGAGCAAGCATTTCAGCGCAGCTGATTTCAGGCAACTCTTACACGTGCTCCAACTGGGCGACGGTGCGCTCATTCACGACGTTCCCGGTGTTCAGCGTGGAAGCGGGCTCAAATAGCAGGAGCCAGCACTCTTCGTCCGCCACCGGGCGATGCTCCACGCCGCGCGGCACCACAATGAACTCGCCTTCTTCGATCCACTCCTGACGATCGCGAAACTCCATGCGAAAGCGCCCCTTCACCACCAGGAACATTTCATCCTCATTCTCGTGGTGATGAAATACGAACTCGCCTTTCAATTTATCGAGCTTCACATGCTGGCCGTTCAGCTCCGCGGCGATGTAAGGCTTCCAATATTCGGAAATCTTGGCGAACTTGTCAGCGATGTTGACCTTCTGCATGGGATGCCTCCCTGTGCGATCCATGTCTAGATTCGCGTGGAACCGAATCGGTCGCAAATAAGTACTCTGCGGCCTCCGCGAGCTCCTCTCCGCGATCCTCCGCGTTAAAGCTTGAACCTGCCAGCGATAAAAAAAAACCGCCAGCTTTTCAAGCCGACGGCTGATCACTGCGGGCGGTTTTACTTAGCTGTTCTCGTATAACAACACGCCCTCGGTCTTTTCCGCGTCCACCGGACGATAGAACAGCTTGTTGCCTTCGAGGAAGACCTCGATGAATGCCGGACGCGTCGTAATCGTTCCCTGAATCAGCGCTTCCGACAGCGGGTCTTCAATGTATTTCTGCAAAGCTCGCCGTAGCGGTCGAGCGCCATAGGAGCGGTCCGACAGAGTCTGGTTGAGGATCCACTTCTTCGCTTCATCCGCGACCGTAACCGTGATCGCCTTCTGCGCCAGATTCTGGTTGAGCTGCGTGACCATGAGTTCAAGAATCTGAATCAAGTCAGCCTCGCTCAAAGCCAGGAACAGTATGATCTCGTCCAACCGGTTCAGGAATTCCGGATTGAAGGTGCGCTTGACCTCACCTTTTACAAGCTCCTCAACTTTGCCCGAAACCTGATCTTCCGCAGTCGACTGGAAGCCAAAACCTTCGCGCTTCTGCAGGTGGCGAGCCCCGATGTTCGAAGTCATGATGAGGATCGTGTTCTTGAAGTCAACCGTGTTGCCCAGACCATCGGTCAACTGGCCGTCTTCAAAAACCTGCAGCAGGATGTTGAAGACATCCGGATGCGCCTTCTCGATTTCGTCCAGCAGCACGACTGAATAGGGCGCGCGCTTCACACGCTCGGTAAGCTGGCCGCCTTCTTCATAGCCCACATATCCCGGAGGCGAACCGATCAGCTTCGAGACGGAATGCTTCTCCATGAACTCCGACATGTCAAAGCGAACCAACGCCTTTTCGGTTCCGAACATGAACTGCGCCAGCGTGCGCGCAACTTCTGTCTTTCCAACGCCGGTCGGCCCGAGGAACAGGAACGAGCCAATCGGCCGGTTCGGACTCTTCAACCCCGCGCGGGAACGCCGGATCGCCCGGGCCAGCGCGCTGATCGACTTATCCTGCGAAATGATCCGCTTGTGCAGCTCTTCTTCGATACGCAGCAGTTTCTGCGTCTCTTCTTCCTTGATCGAAGTGATGGGAACCCCAGTCCAGCGCGAAACCACATCTTCGATATCCTCGCGGCCCACCACGCCGGTCGAGGACTCATCCAAATGATATTTCTCGCGAAGAGCGCGCAGGTTCTCGCGCTCCTTGCGTTCTTCGTCGGAATAGAAGCGCGCCTTCTCGAACTCGTGGTTCGCGATTGCGTTCTCCATGCGGTGAACGATGAATTTGATCCGCTTCTGGACTTCGGTGATCTCTTCCGGTTGCGAAGTCTGACGCAGCTTCACGCGCGCTCCAGCTTCATCGACCAAATCGATGGCCTTATCCGGCAGGAAGCGGTCCGGAATATAACGGTTCGAGTGCGACACCGCGAAGTTGATGGCATCGTCGGTATAAGTTACGGCGTGGAACTTCTCATACCGGTCCTTGATGCCGAACAGCACTTTCACCGCATCAGCCTCGTTGGGAGGCGGAACTTTCACCGCCTGGAAGCGGCGCTCGAGCGAGCGGTCTTTCTCGATCGACTTGCGATATTCTCCGGGAGTGGTTGCGCCGATGCACTGAATCTCGCCGCGGGACAACGCCGGTTTCAGGATATTGGCGGCATCGAGCGATCCTTCCGCCGATCCCGCGCCCACCAGCGTGTGCAGTTCATCAATGAAGATGATGGAATTCTGCGACTCCATCAGCTCTTTCATGATGGTCTTCAGACGCTCTTCGAACTGTCCGCGATATTTAGTGCCGGCAACGATCAAGGAGAGGTCGAGCGCCAGAATTCTCTTATCCGCGAGGAACGAAGGCACTTCACCGTCGGCAATCCGCTGCGCCAAGCCTTCGACGATCGCCGTCTTGCCCACGCCCGGTTCGCCGATCAGCACTGGATTGTTCTTGGTGCGGCGGCAGAGAATCTGCACCACGCGTTCCAGTTCCCCGTCGCGGCCAACCAAAGGATCCAGTTGGCTATCCATCGCCGCCTGGGTAAGATCGCGCGAAAACTCGCTGAGCAGCGATGACTCACGCTGCCGTTGAGGCTGCGCCTTTTCCTGACTAGTTCTCGCCAATTCCTCGCGAATGGTCGAGAGTCGCAAACCACGCTCGTGCAGGATCTCCGCGGCAAAGCACTTCTCTTCCCGCAGCAGTCCCAGCAGAAGATGCTCGGTCCCAATGTGCCGGTGCGATAGCCGCTCAGCTTCTTCCGCAGCATAGGCCAGCACGCGCTTGCACTCATTGCTCAATGGCAAATCCACCGAGGTCGAAACTTTTTCCCGAATGGTGGTGTGGCCCTCAATCTGCTTGCGGATCGACTCCACGGATGCGTGCGAACGCAGAAACCGATTGGTCAGGGCCTTATCTTCGCGCAGGAGCCCGAGCAGCAGATGCTCCGTCTCTATATAAGGAGACCCGAACTGGCTTGCTTCGTAGCGGGCGAAAAAGATCACGCGCCTGGCTTTTTCCGTATAACGTTCAAACATAATGCCCTTCCCCCCTGAACCCTTCCGGTCGATAAAATATCAACCGCCCTCGGCCTGCCTAACCCCGGTTCGGCTCGGTTGCATCCTGTTTACCGTCACCCTTCATTATGCAATCAAATTGCCACCGAACCCAAGTACTGAAACGTTTCCAAGTTACCGAAGGAATCTGTTGAAGTCTCCCCGGCTATAACCCGTCGTCGTCCCCATTTGTTTCGTGCTCTGCCAATCCCTACACCGCCAACATTTCCGGTTTAATCTCTTCCACGCGCCCCCGCTGCAGCCGTAAAACCCGGTGACAGCGCCGAGCAAATGACAAGTTATGCGTTGCAATCAGGGAGGTGAGTTGGTGCTCGCGATGTAATCGCGCAATCAATTCGAAAACTGCTTCCGCCGTCTGTCCGTCAAGGTCCCCGGTGGGTTCGTCCGCCAAGAGCAACTTCGGAGCGGTAATCAGCGCCCGCGCCAGCGCCACCCGCTGCTGCTCTCCGCCAGAAAGCTCTCCCGAACGGTGATGCCCGCGTTGCTCCAAGCCCACCTCACGCAGCCAGCGTGATGCTTCCGGCGCTGCTTCCACCCAGCTACGCCCTCGCACCAACAAAGGCATAGCCACATTCTCTGCCGCCGTAAACTCCGGCAGCAGATAATGAAACTGCCAGACGAAACCTGCTTCGCGATTGCGAAACTCGGCTGCTTCGTCCGCCGACAAAGAGCCCAGCTTCAATTGCGCGCAGTATACGTCACCTGCGGAAGCATGATCAAGAGCGCCGAGGATGTGCAACAAGGTACTCTTCCCCGCGCCTGACTCGCCGACGATCGCGAGCATCTCGCCTCGCTTCACCTCAAACGACAAATTCTCAAAGAGCACCAGGTCCGATTCACCGGACCGGAAAACCTTCTTCAATCCTCGAACCCGAAGCAGCGATTCTGAACTGGACAGCTGGTGTCTCGCCGCTTCTTCCCTTAGATGCAATCCGCCCTCGCTTGGGTCCATCCTGTCCCGCCCCTAGTTGGGCCTTGGCGAAGACAGTACAAGGTCATCTTCTCACACCGCGTGGCCACTCCACATGGCCCATTCAGCCTATAGCCACGTGAAATGCAGCCCGGCGGCTTCCTCGCGATCACGAAGATCAACTAACTAAGAACTGTACGCAAGGCTTCGCCCCTGTGATGTGATGAGCGTCACGGACCTGTATGCCATGGAAAGAAGGGGCCAGCGACTCGTGATCCTAGCCCGCCTTCCCCGATCCGCAGGCAGTTGCCTCTCTCGTTTCTCTTTCTGACCCCCGATGACCGCGCACTGGCCACTTTCCTCCTAGACTTCGACCTTGGTCTCGGCCCCAGCCAGCCTCAGCAGTGACTCCCGGTAAGGCTCGCGAGCAATGCCTCGCTCCGTGATGATGGCACTGATATACTTGGCCGGAGTCACATCGAACGCCGGGTTTTCAATGGATACTCCGTCGGGAACCATCTGTTTGCCATTGATATGAGTGACTTCCCTGGGGTTGCGATGCTCGATCGGGATCTCGTTCCCGGTAGGGCACGCGAGGTCCACGGTCGAAATCGGCGCCGCTACGTAAAAAGGGATGCCATTCTCTTTCGCCAGTACGGCGACCGTGTAGGTTCCGATCTTGTTGGCGACATCGCCATTCGCCGCCACCCGGTCCGCGCCCACGACAATGGCTCCGACCTTCCCCTGCTGCATCATGGCGCCCGCCATGCTGTCGGAGATCACGGTGGTCGGAATGCCATCTTTCATCAGTTCCCAGGCGGTAAGCCGCGAGCCCTGCAGAAACGGCCGAGTCTCGTCCGCATAGACGTGGATCTTTTTCCCCTGCTCGACTGCCGCGCGAATCACCCCCAGCGCGGTGCCGTAACCGGCCGTGGCCAGCGCGCCAGCGTTGCAATGCGTAAGCACTCCGCCTTCGCTCGGCATCAGGGTGGCGCCGTGGCGTCCCATGGCCTGGTTGGCTCTAATGTCTTCCGCGTGCATGCGCTTGGATTCTTCCACCAGTGCGTCTTTGATCTGGGCGATGGGACGAATGCGCACGCGCTCGAACTTCTCTTGCATGCGCCGGATCGCCCAGAAAAGATTGACGGCCGTGGGACGGGTCTTGCCTACCAAGTCACAGATATGGTCGAGCTCTCGCTTGAGATCGGCCACCGTTTCCGCCTTGGAATTCTTCACGCCGAGAGCAATCCCCATCGCCGCTGCCACGCCAATGGCAGGCGCTCCGCGCACCACCATCGTCCGGATTACATCGGCCACCTGCTCGTAAGTCCTGCAGGTCACATAGGTTTCTTCTGTAGGCAGCTTCGTTTGATCGATGAAGCGTACCCCCTGATCAGTCCATTCCAGAGTTTGAATCATAAGTCGGTCATGGGTCGTTGGTGGTTTGCCAGTGGACGCACGGGAGTCTTCTTAACTGATCAAACTGGCCTTGAAGGGACACGGCTTCTGGCCGCGCCGCCACGAATGCGGTCTATCGTTCTATGCTCCTCACAGAGATTGCGCGGGGTATCGGTCACTGCAGGCCGGCCGCAGACCTCGCATCCGGCAGCGACCGCAAAGATAGTGGGCTGCGTATCATCCGTGGGTGCGATATGTTCTGCCCGCACCTCAGTCGCGGTAAAAATCGAGACGAATGGTGCGGGCGCGGCAGCCTTCTCCACATTCGGTCTTCCCTTCGCTTCCTCGCGCTCCACCAGACACATTGCACCGATCACTTGGAATCCAAATTCTCGCGCGGCCTCGATCGCTTGCACGGTCGAAGCACCCGTAGTGCAAACATCGTCCACGATCACCACGCGCGCACCCTTCTCGCGGAAGCCCTCAATACGCTGTCCGGTTCCGTGCTGCTTCTCTGCCTTACGCACCAGAAAACCTTGCAGTTCCCCACTCACCACAGAGGCGGCCACCACAATCGGATCGGCTCCCATCGTAAGACCGCCGATAGCTTGCGCCTTCCAGCCGCGCTCTCGTATTTCCTCGAAGAAAACCTGGCCAGTCAAGCGCCCCCCCTTGGCGTCCAAAGTTGTCGTCCGGCAGTCGATGTAATAGTCGCTGGTGCCGCCCGAAGACAATTTGAACTCGCCCAGCCGAAAAGACTTGGAAGCAAGCAATTGCAGCAATTCCTGACGCGCAGGGTTCATCCAATCAACGATACCACGTAAAATTGGCCTGTTGCGCCTGCGGACGGCGCTCCTGCCTGTTCGAGCGATCGGCGCGAGGCACAGCCATCGGGCGCTTCGCTTTGAGTTTCTGCGAGTCTGCGCATCCGGCGAGCCGTGATAACCTCAAGTATTCCCTACTAGGATTCTCCGAGGTCTGAAATTGCCCAGTGCACGAAAGCGGTTCTTCTTTCTTATTGCTATTTCCCTTCTTACAAGCTTGAGCGGCTCCGGTCTGCTTTCGACAGCGTTCGCCGAGGGCACTCGTACCTGGGAACAATCGAAATTTGACGAACTGACGAAGGGCACTTCGAAGGGCGTGGCCATCCGCAGCGCGGGCGGCCTGGAACTGGCCCCCACGTTCAAGAGTCTGTACGCCACGCCTTCCACTTATATATGGGCAATCGCGGCCGACGACGCGGGAAACATCTACGTCGCCGCCGGCGCGCCCGCCCGCGTATACCGCATCACCAAGGACGGCAAAGCGACCGTTATTTTTGAGCCCAAAGAACTTCAGGTGCAAGCGCTGCAAATAGCTCCCGGAGGCGCAATTTATGCGGCCACCGCTCCTGATGGCAAGGTGTTCAAAGTCGAACACAAGCCCGGCAGCGAGGCGGATTCGGGCGCCACGGCTTCGGCTAAAGATAAAGATAAAGATAAAGATGTCACCGAACCCGCCGCCGACCCCGCCTGGAGTTCGTCCGTTTATTTCGAGCCAGGTACGAAATATATTTGGGACCTCGCTCTCGACAAGTCCGGCAACTTGTACGTTGCAACCGGCGACCCCGGTGAGATTTTCCGGGTCACGCCCAAGGACGAGCATTCGGTCTTTTTCAAGAGCGACGAAACTCACATTCGCGTGCTGGCCTTCGATGCGCGCGATAATCTCATCGCCGGCTCGGATGGCAGCGGCCTCATTTACCGCATCTCTCCGGCGGGGGACGGTTTCGTGCTCTACAGTGCTCCCAAGAAAGAGATCACGGCCCTGGCGATCGACCGTGCGGGCAACATCTACGCGGCAGCGGTAGGGGAAAAAAAGGGTGGGGGCACGAGTTCCTCCGCCCTGACTGCTCTTTTGACCATGGGTTCTAACACGTCCACCGGTAGCGGCGCACCGCAGGTTCCCGGCATGACGATAACTGCTGTGCCCAGCGGTCCTGTGACCAGCGGATCGTTTCCATTTCCGGGCGGCGGGGCCAGCAGCGGTTCCGATGTCTATCGCATCGACCCTGATGGTTCGCCCACCAAGCTGTGGACATCCCGCGATGATATTGTCTATGCACTCGCCTTCGATTCTCAGGAACGCCTGCTCGCCGGCACGGGCAATCGCGGCCACATTTTTGCCATCACGGGTCTGGATGATTTTTCCGATCTGTTGAAAGCCGCGGCTTCCCAAATCACCGCGTTCGCGAAAGCCCCCGGCGGAGGCGTGTATGCGGCGACCAGTAATCTGGGAAAAGTCTTTGTACTCGGCCCCGCCCCCGAAACCGAAGGCACCTACGAGAGCGATGTTTTCGATGCCAAAATCTTCTCGCGCTGGGGACGAGCCGAATTCCGCGGTACAGGCAATGTGGATCTCTACGCCCGCAGCGGTAACGTAGACAATCCTGACCGCAACTGGAGCCCGTGGAAGAAGATCGAACCAGGCAAGGGGGACGAAACGGGAATTCCCGCAGCCCGTTATGCGCAGTGGAAGGCCGTGCTGCACACCGGTGCCACGTCTCCAGAACTATATAGCGTGGCGCTGAATTATCTACCCAAGAACGTCGCTCCCGAGATCGATGACGTCACCGTGCAGGTCGGTGTGAAGTATCAGCCAACGCCCAGAGCGATGACTGTCAGCCTGGGATCGGATTCTTCGCTATCCTCCGGTACACATTTCGAAGCTCTGCCGGCCAGTTCGCACGATCGCGATTCCATCGGCGTAAAGTGGAGCGCGCACGATGACAACGACGATCAGCTCGTTTACTCCATCTACTACGGCGGAGACGGCCAGACGCGCTGGCTGCTGCTTAAAGACAACCTCTCCGACAAGGCATACTCATTCGACGCCAGCCTGCTGCCCGACGGCGGTTATACCGTCAAAGTGGTCGCATCCGACGCGCCCTCACACTCGCCGGGCGAGGCCCTGACCGCGTCCAGGGAAAGCCGCCGCTTCGAGGTCGACACCACTCCTCCTCGAATCGAAAATCTCTCCGCCACGCTTGAGGACGAGCGCATTCACGTTACGTTCCGAGCCATGGATAATTTTTCTGCCATCAAACGCGCCGAGTATTCGATCGACGCCGGCGATTGGAAATACGTAGACCCTTCCGGCCAGCTCTCGGATGCAAAGACCGAGAATTACGATTTCAAGGCCACTCCGGAAGCTACGAAGGAGGGCGGATCCTCCTCCGAGCACGTCGTAGTCGTGCGCGCTTATGACCGGTACGACAACATGGGCGCGGCCAAGATCTTGCTAACGAAAAAATAACTTCCACGGCGGATTTGGTCCCGAGATTGACCATCCGTACATGTCCGCATTCCCACGCCACGCGCGGCCCAAGGTCCTCTTTGTGGGTTGCTGTTGGTTTGTCAGAATCGTAAGGTGATGTTTCCTGGGCACACCGCCAACAAGTCCTATCTGATTTTTCTCGCCCCCCTGTTCCTCTGGTCGTTGGCAGGGTGCGGCGTTAGCACAGCCGTTTCACCAGCCGCCGGGGGTGGGAGTGGCACGGGTGGTGGCGGCGGTACTGGGGGCTCCGGCGGTACTGGGGGCTCCGGCGGTTCGGGCACTCAAAATCTGGCTTGCAACGTGATGAGTCCGGGCCAGGGCGCCAGCCTCGGGGGTTTCGTCCCGTTCACGAGCGAAAGTCTCTGGAACACGGATATTTCGACTGCTGCCGTCGATCCCAATTCCGCCACCATCATGAGCAACTTCGTCGGCTCTGTAAACGTGCACCCGGATTTCGGAACCGATCCCACCTACGGCATTCCCTACGTCATAGTGAATGGCAGTCAGTCCCTCGTGAATATAAATTTCGGAGCCTACGGCGACGAAAGCGATCCGGGACCCATGCCCGTGCCTGCCAATGCGCCGATCGAAGGCGGCTCTTCCAGTACGGGAGACCGGCACGTCCTCGTGCTCGACAACGGCAACTGCTTTCTGTACGAACTGTACAACTCCACTCCCAATTCTGACGGAAGCTGGACCGCCGACTCGACCGCGGTCTGGGACCTGCTCGGGAACGAGCAGCGCCCCTATACCTGGACCTCCGCTGACGCCGCCGGCCTGCCGATCTTTCCCGGGCTGGTTCGATATGACGAGGTAGCGTCGGGAAAAATTCAGCATGCCTTCCGCTTCACTCTGCCGCAAACCAGCGCGGCCTTCACCCCCCCGGCTTCGCATGATGCTGCAACTTCCAGCGATCCGACCGCCCCGCCCATGGGCATGCGCCTGCGCTTGAAATCCAGCTATAACATTTCCGGCTTCGACGCAAACATGCAGGTGATTCTCACCGCCATGCAGAAGTACGGTCTCATCCTCGCCGACAACGGCAGCGCGCTCTACATCACCGGAGCTTCCGATAGCCGCTGGGGTTCGGATCTGGATTCGCTGAAGACAGTGCCAGCCTCTGCGTTCGAAGTCGTGCTGATGAGTCCCGTGTACACCAACTCTACTGCTCCGACCGGCGCCGCTCCCACCATCACCAGCTTCACCGGTACTCCATCCAGCGTTTCTTCCGGAGGAAGTGTAACGCTCGCCTGGAGCACAACCAATGCAACGTATCAGATCGTGTCCCCCGCAGTGGGCGCCCTTCGAGGCACCAGCGTAACGGTGAACCCAACCGCCACTACCACCTACACTCTCGATTCGACCAACCCGTACGGCCGCACTACCTCCACCGTCACTGTAACCGTGCCCTAAACCGCGAAGGCAGCGGTCAGGCTGATGGAGCTACCGATGATGGAGCTCCTAGCGCATCTCTTCTGCTGCTTGCGAAACTTCCTCTTCGACCTTAGTGTTGATCGCGTTCAGCGCGCCAGTACGGCGCAGCTCAGGGAACATCCAGGCCCAGAGAGCAATCACGACCAGGGTTCCCACGCCCCCGAGGACGACCGCGGGTACCGTGCCAAACCATTGCGCCGTCAGTCCTGATTCGAATTGCCCCAGTTCATTCGATGTCCCAATAAAAACCATGTCCACGGCCATGACACGCCCGCGCATTTCATCGGGCGTTCGCAATTGCACCAGGGTCGCACGGATGATCACGCTCACCATGTCTGTCGCACCGAGAAGTACCAGTGCGACCAGCGACAGCACAATACTGTGCGACACCCCAAACAAAATCGTGAGCACTCCGAACCCTGCCACCGACCACAGCAACGTCGGCCCCGCGCGGCCGCGCAGCGGACGATGAGCCAGCGCCACAGCCATCAGTGCCGCGCCCACGCCGGGCGCGGTCCGCAGCAATCCCAGGCCCCACGGTCCAGTGTGAAGAATTTCGCGCGCGTAAACTGGAAGCAGCGCCACCGCCCCGCCCAGCAATACCGCGAACAAATCCAAGGAGATCGCGCCCAGGACCAACTTCTCACGCCCTATAAAATGCAATCCCGCGAAGACCGTCCTCATCGTCACCGGTTCGCGCCGCCGCGCCTGCTGCCGCGTCTTGATGCGGAAGGTGGAGACCAGCGCACCCACCGCGGTCAGCATCGCCGTCGCGTACACCGCCGACGGACCGCGGAAAGCGGCGTAGAGAATCCCGCCCAGAGATGGGCCCAGGATCGTGGCCGCCTGAAATGTGGTCGCGTTCCAGGCCACGGCATTTGGAAAATGCTCCTCGGGTACAAGCTGCGGCAAAATCGAGCGGCTGGCCGTCCCGTTAAATGAGCGCACCACGCCCAGCAAAATCAGCACCATATAAATGGGACGCACGGCGTGCGTGCTCCGCTCCGCCAGCAGTAACAAAAGCCCGGAGCACAGTGCGTAACCCGCATAGCAAGCGCCCAAGACTTTTCGGCGGTCGAATCGATCCGAGGTATGCCCGGAAACCAGAAACAGCAAAATGCCTGGAAGAAATTGCGCCAGCCCCACCAGGCCCAGATCGAGCGCCCGCTTGCTGATGTCATAAACTTGCCAGCCGACGGCGACCGCCTGCATCTCGACCGCGGCTACAATCAGAAAACGAGCAATCTGGAACAGCACGAAATCGGGATGAGTAAAGGCGATGCGTCCAGCTCTGGCGTCGGCGGGTGCGGACATTGATCTTCTAATGTGCCATAGAAACCGCCTGGCTGCATGCAGCGCGAAAAATGAGCAGCTAGAATCTATTGATGCACCTGCTGCGAACCGTCGGCTGGATCGCCTGCGTGGTCTACTCCACGATCCCGGCTTTCTGGCTGCTGATTCATCCGCGCGCAGAATATTGGCGTTCACGGCGGCGTTCGCCGTACAAGATACTTTTGCCCCTCTGGATCGGAATGTGGGTGGCTGCCGCCGCGATCACGGCCCCGTGGCGCGGCTTCCTGCTCTACAAAAATAACTGGACCTGGATTCCTGCGGGCTTATTGTTCTGCGCCGGCCTCTTGCTCTACAAACTGTCCCACCACCACTTCACTCTGGCACAACTGGGAGGATTGTCTGAGATCCTCCAAGGACACCGCGAGCAACGACTCTCGACTACCGGCATTCGTGCCCGCGTGCGCCACCCGGTTTATCTCGGCCATCTCTGCGAGATGCTGGCCTGGAGCGCAGGCACAGGCCTGGCAGCCTGCTGGGGGCTGACTGCGTTTACGATTGTGACTGGGGCGGCGATGATCACATTTGAAGAGAGAGAACTCGAGAGCCGTTTCGGCGAGGAATATCGCCGTTATCGATCCATGGTGCCCGCCGTTCTGCCCAAGCCAAGATGAAGGACGGTGTGCGGATCCATCGATCCTAGCTGCAGCTTCGCGGACTCAGCGCCACCTGCGGTGAGAGAGATCTGCTTTTTGCTTAAATCCCAAACGTGTCGAAGACCCAATCGCTATAATCCGACTTGGCTGAAAGCTGAGAGTGGACGGCCGAGAGGCCCATGCGCTTCGAATTCTTCATTGCGACCCGTTACTTGCGCGCCAAGCGCAGGCAGGCCTTTATTGGCATCATCACCGGCATTTCCATTGTCGGAGTCGCAGCAGGCGTGGCCTCGCTCATCGTCGCACTCGCCATTAACAATGGATTTCGCCAGGACTTGCAGGAGCGCCTCATCGGATCCACCTCGCACATCAGCCTGCTGCGCGTAGCCGACGACGGTATCAAAGACTGGCCACCGCTGCTCGCTCGTCTCTCCAAGCAGCCTCACGTAGTGGCGGCCGCTCCCGCGATTTTTGAGCAAGTGCTTATCTCTCGCGGACCGCGCGCGCGTGGCGCAGTCCTGAAAGGCATGATTCCCGTCGACGAACGCAAGGTCGGAGATCTGCTCAGCACGATCAAAGAAGGCTCAGCAGCCGCCCTCGAAGAAACACCATCCGCCCCGAATGGAAATCATGTGGGAGCAACCACCTCGTCTGCCCAAGGAGCGCCAGCGACCAACGCTTCTCCTGACGCTCTAACTGGAGTCCACGCGCGCGTCGCTGCCATGCCGCCAGTCATTCTCGGCAAAGAGATGGCGGATAATCTCGGCGCAACGGTGGGTTCCGTCGTCCTTATAACCAGCCCGCAAGGCGAACTCACGCCCTTCGGCATGGTGCCCAAATACAGCCGCTTCCGTGTGGTGGGAATTTTCAACTCCGGATTCTACGATTACGACTCATCGTGGGCCTTCACGCGGC
>Ga0187855_10001887_pt1 | contig 16115 bp, 12 predicted proteins | sample June2016WEW_8_10_2_FD_132969 | JGI IMG/M metagenome (GOLD analysis project Ga0187855, IMG submission 132969) | Peatland microbial communities from SPRUCE experiment site at the Marcell Experimental Forest, Minnesota, USA - June2016WEW_8_10 | ecosystem: Environmental > Terrestrial > Soil >...
GCACCCTGGCCGGCCGGGTCTTCAATCGACTCGTTCGCCACTACACCGGTACCAAGTCGCGCGACACGCAGTGCGGGTGTAAGGGTTTCCAGTTGGGACCGGCCCGGATCCTAGGGCTCCTCGGCTTCTACGACCGCTTCGTCTACGACGCCGAAATGCTCTATCTCGCCGACCAGTTGGGCATGTCGGTTCGACCGATTCCCGTGACCTGGGACGACATCGCGGGATCGACCGTCCACGTGGGACGCGACTCACTCCAGATGATCCGCGACCTGCGCTCACTGAAACATCGCAAATACGAGAATCCCGTCGTGGAACTCGCCGCCACGGTCGACGTCCGAGCGGTCGACGAGGCCGCGCGGGCGTCGCGCGTCCAGGGTGTCGTCATCGCGCGCAGCGAGAGCAACGCGCTGGTGGTCTTGCCCCGTGACGGCGCTGTCGCCGGCATCGGTATTGCCACGGCCCTCGGCGGGTCGTTGCGAACGGCGGGACTGACGGAGTTGCGAGGTCGCACCTACGACGCCGTCACGGCGTAGTCCGGGAATATAGGTCGTCCGTAAGAGTCGTTCGTGCGACGCACGATCGTGCGTCGACGACGAGAACGGTCAGGCGTGACCTTCAAGGTTCGACAGGAAACGGTTGAGCGAATCCAACGTGGCCTTCACCGCCGAGACGAGGTCGTCTTCGGACCTCGCGATACCGAATCGATCGGCGTCGTTGGCTAGCGAACGAAGCGTCACGATAACGGGCCAGTCGCGCCCGTTCGTGACGTTGGTCACCGTCATCAGCGAATAGGGAAGTTCGTAGCCGAGGTCGCGCAACGCCGCGAGCGTCGCTTCGGCACCACCGATGAGTGGGCCGCTGCCCGCGCGTCCGATGCCGGTGCGACCGTCGACCGACAGCTGCACTTCGCAGAAGCCATCCGACGTGTCGTAGTCGGCGCGAATCAACGCGACCCTCGCTTCACCCTGTCGACTGTCGACCAGTGCGCGATTGGCGTCTTCGACCACGACGGCCGCCTCGGGGTAGTAGAGGCTCGCGATCTGAGTGGCGGCGCTGCGGGTCGCGAGCGGATCCTTGGAGTTCGCCACCAACGTGACGACGTTGACGTCGCCATTGGTGTGCTTCGTGATGCCGACGTTGAGCACGCCGGGCAGCGAACGCAGCTCGAGTTCAAAGTCTTCTTCAGTTCTCGACATCATGAGATTCGAATACCCTTCTTCTCATAGAGACGTCCGTCGGCCATCCGCAGGAGCTCGCCCGGATCGGTCGAATCACGCGGCGAGGTCGCGGTCCCGATGGTGAACTCAACGGGGTTACCGAGCGCAACGAGGTGGCCCCGCAAGCGTTCCGTGAAACCGGAGGACTCGTGTCCCTCGGCGTTCGACAGGATCACCGCGAATTCGTCACCACCGATGCGCGCCGCGGTGTCGCCCTGGCGCACGGCCTGGCGCAACGCGAAACCGAACTGGCGTAACAGGTGATTGCCGAACTCGTGTCCGGACTTGTCGTTGACGGCCTTGAAGTTGTTGAGGTCCACCAACACCAGCGTGAAGGCCCAGCCGTAACGGGCGCTGCGCGCGGCGGCCACTTCGAGGGCCTCGTCGAAACTGCGTCGGTTCGAGATGTTCGTCAGGGGGTCGTGCGCGGCGCTGAAGCGCGCGAGGTGCAGGGACATCGCCAACTGACACGCCGTGCGAATGGCGTCACACTCCGCCGCCGGCACGGTGTCCGGCTCGCAGTACACACCGGGTGACGCGTTGAGATGCGCCGCCATGTCAGGGGTCACCGCCTCGCCACCGAGTCGGAACATCTGCGTGCCGAAGGAATCGTTGACCAGCACGACCGCCACGTCGCTGAGTCCGTGGCGGGCGGCGAACAGTTCCAGGATCGAATAGATGAAACCGACACCCAACTCTCGCTCCGAGAGTTCGTTCAGCATCGTCTGGAACAGCCACGGCTCGTAGCCTTCGCTCGAGAAAGTAGCTATCGACTCACCCGCGTGGATCGACGTCAGCGTTGCCTGGGACTCCGCATCATCGTCGCTCTCGTGGCGCATGGACTCGGCCGCCGAACCGTTCTTGGAGCTCACAGCTGCAAGTCTGCCAGTTCGACCGGGGTCTGCTCAACGGACCTCAGGATCGAAGCGGCAACGGCTCCCTCTCGGAGCATCTCGGAGAGTTCCGAGGCCGGAACGGGCCGCGAGATGAGGTACCCCTGACCGCGGTAACAGCCCAGCTCGAGGAGCTTTCGGATGATCGAATCGGACTCGATACCTTCGGCGATGACGCCCAGGTTGAGCGCCGCACCCAGACGGATGATCGACTCGACGATGGCCCGGTCGAAACGACCGTCCATGTTGTCCGAGGCAATACCACGCACGAAGCTCATGTCGAGCTTCAAGAGATCGACCGGGAGGTTCTTCAGACCGGTCATCGAGGCGAATCCGGTACCGAAGTCGTCCAGGGCGATCTCGACACCGAGCGCCTGGAAGCTCTTCAGGATCTTCGCGATCCGATCGGGCTCGTCGACGACCACGTATTCGGTGACCTCAATGCACAGACGGTTACCCGGTACGTTGTTCTCCAAGAGACAGCGCTCGACGAACTCAACCAGGTCGCCCATCTTGAAGTCGGCCGGCGACATGTTGATGCGCACGATGAAGGGCAGGTTCGGGTACTCCTTCTGCCAGATCGACAGTTGTCGACAGGCCTCGGAAAAGACCCACCGGCCCAGTTCGGTGACCAGTCCGGTCTCCTCGGCGACCGTGATGAACTCCTGGGCGGCCAGAAGTCCCCTCGTCGGGTGCTCCCAACGAACGAGCGCCTCGGCGGCCAGCACTCGACCGGTGCGAAGGTCGACCTCGGGCTGGAAGTGCAGGCGCAGTCCGCCCATTTCGATGGCCTCACGCAGCATCAACTCGGTGCGGGAACGGTCGTTCACCTCCTCGCGGAGATCGCGGTCGAAGACCACGGCCTGGTTGCGGCCCCGGGCCTTGGCGGCGTACATCGCCACGTCGGCCCACCCGAGCAGGTCGAGCCCGCTCTGTTCGCCAGGCTCGGCCATGGCGATGCCGATACTCGCGGTGTGGGTGACCTCTTGGCCGGCGATCGCGACCGGCTGGGCGATCACGTCGAGCATGCGGTAGGCGGTCGCGAGGATCTCCATCTCGCTCTTGGCTTTGTCCACGATGAAGACGAATTCGTCGCCGCCGAGGCGTGCGGCGAAGTCGTTCGTACGGATACTGGTGCGGATTCGGTCGGCGATCGTGACGAGGAGCCGGTCGCCGCTGCCGTGACCCAGGTAGTCGTTCATGATCTTGAACCTGTCGAGGTCGATGACCATGACCGCGGTCTGGCGCTTCGCGTCCAGGCGCACCTTCAGCTCTTGGATGAGGGCTCTGCGGTTGGGGAGTCCCGTGAGCTCATCGTGGTTCGCGTTGTAGCGCGTGCGCTCTTCGGCCTCGATCCGGCCCTGGAGTTGAACGAGCATTGAGGCGACCGCCTGGAGCGCGTTGATCTCGGGCGGGTTCCAGTTGTGAAGGTTGAAGTGAAGGAAGCCGAGCGTGCCCCACGTGGAGTCGCCGAGCAACAACGGAACGCACGCGCCGGCGGCCGGACTTACGCCCGCACCCTCCATTGTTCGCTCGCGGTAGTCGTCGGTGATGTCCTCGGTTCCCGTCAGATAGGGCGAACGAAGGTCGCGCAGCGCCATGAAGATCGGGTCGGCGTCGAAGGAGATCTCACCCAGGGGGTCCGGGTCGGGAATCTCGTCGCGCGGGGGCCACTCCGACTCGAGGATCGTGACTCCGCGCGCGAGGTCGTTTCGTCGGATGAAGGCCACGTCGGCATTGAGGAATTCGGCAAGAACCTGACAGACCCAGTCGAGGACCTCGCGTCGGTTCGTCGCCGACGCCGACATGAGTTTTTCAGCAACCTGAGCGACCAATTCGTCGAGTCGGCGCTGGTGCAACAGGAGTCCCTCGCGCGTCGCCAGCGTCGCGACGTGGCTGAGCAGACTGCTGAAGGCCTTGGTCAGCGATCGCTCCCGACCAGACCACGTGCGACCTTGACGCGCGACGACCAGGGCACCGACGACGTCGCCGTCTTGGACGGCGATGGAATCGACCAGGACGCCCCACTCGACACCGAGTACCACGCAGGAGAACGATCCGAAGGGCACCTCACCGGTCAACTGTTGTCGGACGCGCTCGCTGATGCTGTCGAAGGCGCGCTCGGCGTCGGTGCCGACCAGAGGTTCGAGTTCGAAACCGGGGATCGGCTTCGTGAGATTCGTCACTACCGCGACGATTTGTGTACCGGGGACAACCTGGAGGAGCGTTTCGACGACCAGGCGCGTCTCTTCTCCGGCACGGTCCAGATACGAGTGGTTGAGACTTCTCATGGGGGATCTACCTTCGCCGACAGATAAAGGCTTGGATCAGGTGCTGAACCTTACGGCCCAACCCCTGTTCATCTGGATTCGTTACCAGTTAAAGATTATTGCACAGGCTATCTAAGAAGTAAACCCCAATATTCGCACCACTTTTCACCTTTTTTCAACGGAATACGGCTCGATCGGAGAGATCGATTCCGTGTCGCGGCTCAAAACGTGGTTCAGCGGGAGTCGAACGCTGTGGACCGATGGTGGCGGTGCCTGGAAGATTCGAAAGACCATGACCGCCGTCTCACCGTCACTTAGTCCCCAAAACTGGTCGAATCGCTCCGAGAGCGCGTACATCTCATCGAGGTATCGCTCGCCCGCCAATACCCGCATGTCGGTTTCGTCAACGGCGTAGAGAAAAACCGGTGACGCCGGTTGAACCGCCAGACCGTGCATCTCCGCGCTCAGCCAGAATCGCTCCATGGCCGACCCCCCGCGCACGTACCAGGTCGGGTCAGCGCGCGGGACCGTGATCATGGCGAGCGCCGAGCTGGTCACGACCGAGGCCTGCATGCGAAGTCCCAGCGCCGAGCCGGCCCGCCAGTCCGAGAGATGGTCCATCACGTCACTTCGGCTGAGGATGTCGAGGGCGGCGTAGCCACCCGGGTCCAGTTCCAGCGTGCGAACGTCGAGTCCTTCATCCAACGCGTCGCGACCGGGCCAACGGATCTCCGACATCAACTCCTGGTGCACGGTCGGCAGCAAGAAACGAAGACGGTCCGACGCGGCTAGCAGTTCGGCACCCGTCTTGAGGAGTTCGCGCTCCGTCATGACGTGCAGTTGGGCACCTTCGCGCTCGACGCCGCGCATCAACGACGACATGGTTTCGTCGTCAATCGACGTCGGCTGACCGATTCGGCGGTTCGACGAACGACTGTGCAGATGCGGCCGCAGCGGCGTGATCGCCACGTCGTCCGAGTTCCCCAGCCGTATCGAAGCCACGTGGTGCGAGGTGCGGCCCTCGGGGAACAGTTTCACCGGTCCCAGCCTCTTGAGAGCCGCCGCCTGCACGCGCGCGTTGAACAGCGCCGCGCCGATCCCCACGTACGTCGCGCGATAGGCCACGTCCATCGTGGAGGTTCGTTCGGGAACGATGAAGAACCTGATCTCCTCGTCGTCGGCCTCGAATCGCCACGGCTGCACGTTGCCGCCCGAGGGCGCGCGGCGCGCGGCGTCGGCGATCATCTCGATGGGGTCGTCGCTCTGGAGCGGCGGGTCCTCCGGCGGCGGTGTGAAGAGATCGGCTTCCGCTTCGATGTTGACCTCGACCGGGCCCAGGCTCTCGAGGATCTCTTCGACGTCGAAGCGCACCCGGCCCGAGGGTAGTTCGCCGTTTAACCCGATCCGTCGCACCGCCGCGGCGACCGTCGCCGCTCCGAGGGTGATCTCGCTCCCAAGTTGCGGCCAGCCGGTAATCGTCTGTCCGACTTCTAACAGTGATGCCGCGCCGCGTGAGGACGCCTCTCGGGCGCCAATCAAGCGGATGACGTACGGGCCCTTCTGAGCCGTCGTCAGGTTCGCCAACTTCGAGGAGTCCATGTCGCCCAGCAGTCCGTGAAAGATCGGGCGATCGGGTTCAAGGTCGAAGCGTTCGACGTCCAAGACGCCTCGATCGCTCGTCTCCATGATCACGGGTATCCGTCGATCGCGCGCCGCCTCACGCACCAGAAACTTCATGTCCAGTGAATCGCACTCTTCGATCACGAGGTCGAGTCCGTCGATGAACTCCGCGAGGTTCTCGGGTCGAACGCCGGTCGGTTCGACGACGACGCGAAGATAGGGATCGATTTCGGCGATCCGTCGAGCGGCGACGATGGCCTTGTTAACGCCCAGATCCAACACGCTCGCGGGGATCCGGTTCAGATTCGAGAGTTCGACGGTGTCAAAGTCGGCCAGGCGGATCTCGCCCGCCAGACCCTCCATCGCGATCACGTGCGCGATGGTGTGGCCGGCGCTGAGGCCGACCACGCCGATGCGCAGCGTGCGCTGACGGGCCTGTTCAGCGCGGGTCAGTTTGTTGCGGTTGCGGTCGAGTCGGAGCGTCGAGAACGACCGGGGGGCGAGCAGCCGCACCACGGCGCGTCGCCACGGGTAGTAGACCCAGCGCGAACCTTCGTTGAGCAGGGGCTTGGAGATCGGAGGGATGATCTCGCCGAGCTGTTCACGTTGTTCGTCGTATCGATCCATTATCTGCAGGGCCGAGTCTTCTCGAAGTATTCGAAGGACTTCGCGGTGTGCTCGCTGTCCGACGTCCAAGACGAGCGGACGGCTGGCCCGGTTGCGCGTCGACGCCGGCTCAACGGGACCCTCGCCGCGTGATGGTCCTCGAAGGAGCTGTTCGGCCTCACGCCGGTAGGCCTGTTGATTCACGGCGTTGGCGAGTTCGTAGGTCCGCCCGCGATGCCACGAGACCGCGACCGTGTGATAGCGCTCGTCCGGGAACGGCACCCACTGGGTCCCGACCTGGAGCGCGCCCGTCACGTCACCGACGGGCATCAACGTGTCCGACACCGCGGCGATCGCGAACTCGGCGCCGAGCCAGTTCATACCGTGAGTGACCGATCGCGAGATCGCCGCCAGTAGCCGCGCGCCGACCACCGTCGCGCCCTTGGACCACGCGCCTTTCACCTCCAGCGCGCCACGTCGAATCTCGCGCTCGATCAGGTCGTGGATGATGCCGATCTCGGGCGACGATGCCATCTCTTCGATGATCGCCGCCTGGTAGCTGCCCTCGAGTGGGCCGTGGAACCGTACGCCGGCGACCGGTGCGCCCTCGAGGTCAAATCCGAGAATGAACAACGGGACGTCGCTGCCCTCTTCGAGTTCCAGGCGTCGCAACGTACCCTCAAATCCGCGACTGCGGAATATCCCTTCGGCCTCGTTGAGGTAGACCTTCCAGAGATCGGGCCGCTCCAAGGGGTGATGTCCTTCGAAGCGCACTCCCGATTCTTGGTCCACGAAACTCGAGCCGTACCGATATCGACGACCGATTGAGTTACCCACTGACCACCATTTCCGTTCCGCGCGCGAAGGCCGACAGCCGTCAATTTGCCGCCATTTCCCTTGAAACTATAGTGAATCGACCCCCGACTTTGGTGGACCGCTCCGGTTCGACTTTCCTCATTCCACGGACCAAAAGCGCGATTCGTCTCGTTGCGATGTGCGCGTGAGGCGACGCTCGTTCGTGTCAGAATTCCTTTCGGGACAACTGGAATTCACACGCCGCGTCCATAGAATGGTCAACGTGTCGACCACTCGTCGTTTCGACGAGGGCATTCACAATCGCCGTAACGAAGTGCGAAGTTCTCATTGTCATGGTTTTGTCACAATTTTGGCTGCAAGCACGGATGGAGAGAGTTGACCAAGATCCTGGTCGTAGATGACGACTCCGAAATGACCAAGCTTCTGGACACCTTCTTGACCGGAGAGGGTCACGAAGTCCTGGTGGCCGCCGACGGCGGTGCCGCCGTTCGGGCCACCTCCTCGATGGAGCCCGACCTCGTCCTGTTGGACATCGTGCTGGGAATCGAGGACGGTCGCGACGTCTTGCGCGAACTTCGACTGATAAGTGACGTGCCCGTGATCTTCCTCACCGGGCGCGGACTCGAATCTGAACGAATTGCCGGACTCAAGTTGGGCGCGGATGACTACATCGTGAAGCCGTTCTCCCTGGGTGAGGTCTCGGCACGCATCGAGTCGGTGCTGCGACGTTCCGGCGCCAACCTCGCGCAGTTGCACATCGACGCACCGACCCTGCACTTCGGCGACCTCCTCATCAACGAGAACACGCACGAGGTGCACCTGCGTGGAACGCTCCTCGAACTCACTTCGAAGGAGTTCGCGCTCTTGGCCTTCCTCGCTCGCTCACCGCGTCAGGTCTTCTCGCGTGAACAGTTGCTCGAACACGTGTGGGAGTCCTCGAGCGAATGGCAGAACGAGGCCACCGTGACCGAACACATCCGTCGACTCCGGGCCAAGCTCGAGGTCGACCCCGATCACCCTCGCTGGATCACCACCGTGCGCGGAGTGGGCTACCGTTTCGAACCGGAATCGATAACGACCTGACCCCGCCTACGGGCGATGAGCGAGGAGGTCGTGCACTCGATCGACCAGGTCGCTCGGCTTGAACGGCTTCGCGAGGAAGTCACTGGTTCCGGATTTCAGGTCCTCCAGGATCTTTCGGTTGGCGGTACCGGACACCAGTAGCACGAGGAGTCCGGCGACTCTCGACTGCAACTCGGACGCAAGGTCTCGACCAGACATCTCGCCCATCACGACGTCGCTGACGAGGAGATCGAACGTTCCATCGAATTCGTCGACCACTCGCAGAGCGTGTTCGGCCGAATCGGCCTCGGCGATCCGGTAGCCGTTCCTCTCCAGGATCCGACTCATGAAGCGGCGTAGCTCTTCGTCATCGTCCACGATCAGTATCGTCGCCGACCCGCGCGGTCGTTCCGGTAGCACGAGTGGCGGTCGTTCATCGACCTCGTCATCCACCGTGGGAAAGGTGATCACAAACGTCGTGCCCGAGCCGAGTTGGGACCGACACGCGATCGAACCGTGGCTCTCCTCGGCGAGTCGTCTCGCCGCGGCCAATCCCATGCCGGTTCCTTTAAACGGTCCCTTCGTGGTGAAGAGCGGCTCGAAGCAGCGTTGGCGCGTTTCATCGTCCATGCCGACGCCGCTATCGGTGAAGGTCACGGTGACGTACTCACCTTCGGCGAGACCGAGTTCATCGGCGTTGAGGCTGTCCACGATCAGCGGATCGACCGCGATGGTCAACTCTCCCTCGATCGGCATCGCGTCACGTGCGTTGATGGCGAGGTTGAGAATCATCTGCTCGAACTGATCGGCGTCCACACGCACGTTCCCGGCGTGGACGTCGAGCGCGAATCGAACGTCGATGTTCGTTCCGAGGATTCGTTCGAGCACTTCGGCGTTCGACTGGATGATGGTGACGGGATTGAACACCGCCAGCTCCGGCTCACGAGTACGCCCGATCGTCTGGAGCTGCGTGGTCAACATCGATGCGCGTGACGCGGTCGACTGGATCTCGCGCACCATCTGCCGAGCGCGTTCGTTGTCGTCCAAATCACTCGAGAGGATCTCCGCGTAACCGGAGATAAGCGTGAGGAGGTTGTTGAAGTCGTGCGCGATGCGACTCGCGACCTGGCCGCGGATCTCCATGGTGTAGGCGTGACGCAACTCGGCCTTCAATTCGCGATGGTTCGTGACGTCGTCGATCAATGTCAGAATGCCCGGCGTCTCGGTTCCCGTCGGCGGAAGGAGCGCGGCCGACGCGCTCAAGACGCGAAGCTTGCCGGCGATCTCGACGTCGACGAAGTCACGGCCGTCGATCGATCCACCGCGCAACACTTCGGACCAGAGTTCACGCAACTCGGGCAACGTCGCTTCGGGAAAGCTCGACTCTTGACCGGCCGGTCCCTCGCCGAACGCCGGCCAGGCGAAGATAGCGCTCGCGGCGCGATTCCACCACCGCACGCGACCGTCGGCGTCCGCTTCGACGATACCGACGGGAGCGGTCTCGATCAGGATTCGCAGGCGGGCCTCACTCGACTGCACGCTTCGTCCGAGTTCCTCGGCCCCCAGGGCACTCGACGCCATCTGGGCGAGCAGTTCGAGGACCTCCCGGTCCTCGTCATCGAACGCAGTTCCCCGGCGAACGGCGATCACACCGCGAGCGTGATCTCGCCGTTCCAGCATCGGAGCCACGAGCCACCCGTGCTCGAACCGAGTGAGGTTGCCGACTTCTGACGCGGACGGATATGCGGTCGACTCCGATTCGACAGGTACCTCACAGATCATCGGCTTTCCCCGGCGCGCGACGCCCCGAAGCGGCGCCAGCGAACCGGTCTCCAGCGTCACGACGGCCTCGTCTGCGCCGAACACGACGCGAGCGCTCCCGGCGAGGCTCCTCAAGATTTCTTGCTCGTTCCGCAACGTCGCGACCGTGATTGACGCGGCGATCAACTGATGGAGCTGGCTCGCGATGCGTTGGGACTGGCGAACGGCGTTGCGGGTGGCGCTCTCGTTGTCTTGTTCGACCGGGCCAGAGAGCCCGGTACTGGTGGTCGCTTTTTTCGCGTTCATCGCCGTGCCCTGTCGCGACTCGGTGTCCGGCCGGCGTTGCTCGGGTCAGGGCGACGTTGCGTCGACGCGGCGCGACGGAGAGGCCGAATCAAAGAGGCTTCCCGGAGAAGATGGAGAAGTCTTCCAAGTATCGATCGATCTCGGCGGCTTCATGAGGCTTCGAGAACAAGAAACCCTGACCCACGCCGACGTCTTCGAGCTGCAGTCGTTGACGCTGGTCGGCGTCCTCGATCCCCGAAGCGACGATCTGCACTTTGCTCTTCTTCGCCAATTCGACGAGCGCGTGCACGAGTTCAGCCCCCTGCGGTCTCTTTGAGAGCGCCGACACGAAGTGCCGATCGAGCTTCACGACCGCGATAGGCAGGTTCTCCAGATCGCTCAGGAGGGACTGGCCGGGCTCGAAGTCGTCGACCGCTAAACGCACCCCCAACGCCATCAGATCGTCGAGGTGATCGGCCGACTCGCCGGCCAAAGTGCCCTGTGCGAACTCCAGGACGAGCAATCCGGAAGGGAACCGACTCGACGACAGGGCCTCATCAACCTCTCCGATGAAGCCGCTCCACGCGAACTGCAGGGCCGAGATATTGACCGAGACGGTGAAGCGATAGCCCTTGTCGTGCCACTCGGCGCCCTGCGCGCAGGCCGTGAACAGCGCCCAACGTCCAACCGCCAGGATCAGGCCGCTACTTTCGAGCTCGGGGACGAAATCATCGGGACCTAGGACGCCTCGCCGCGGATGGCGCCAACGGATCAGCGCCTCGACGCCGACGAACGCGTTGGATCGCAGGTCGATCTCCGGCAGGTACACCAGAAAAAACTCTTGATTCTCCAGGGCCTTTTCGAGTTCTTCGGTCAGATTGCCTCGTTCGCCGGACCCTCGGGACGATTCAGATTCGTTGGCCATTACCCGTCACTTTTATTGGAGCCCAGAAAAGTAGGCGTCGTCACTAGTTCTTCGGTGCTGAGGTTACTAGGTGGTCCCAAAAACAGCGGTCAGTGACGGCGACGAATCTTTTGGAAATCATGGTTCCCGATGGTGTGAGTCGCTTGAACGAACGTTCGGACGATCCTCTTTCGAGACTTGACCACTTCGTTGGACGAGGTCCGTCCCGAGCTCCGCCGCGCAGTGACCGATTCTTTCCGGAGATCTACTTCGTGCGTTTCTTTCTCGCCTCGGGTGTTCAAGGAGTAATAGAAGAAAAAACAACTCCACCAAAACTGCCCGTATTGTCGTCGTGGGCCGTCCGAAAATGACCAAATCCCTTTAAACGTAGGCATTTTCATTCGTGTAGACCCGTACGCGGTTCCGTTTCCAAGCAACGCCGACGCTATGCAATGACTACCACTTGACAAATTTGGTGCAAATCGACTATTTTGACTATCGCAGGGGCGGATTGGATTAACCACCATGCAAAAGAACGTCCGCATAATTCGCGGCGACGGCCAGACGTTCACCTTGCGACAGATTGTCGGAATGTGGCGTGCAACTTCTATCCGGTTGCTCCGAAGCTCTAGATCAGCACTTGCCGTTGTGGCTGTGGTGACCTTGAGTCTTGTCGCGCTTCCGGCACTTACGTCGAATGCTTCGACGAGCCACAATGGTTCAAATTCTGGTTCGGGCGACTGTCAGACGACAACGACGGAAACACCTCAGTTGATTCTGCATTCACACGGCGATGGATGGGCGCCGCCGACGTGGAACTGGGGGCCAACGACGTCCTGGAATACGACGTCGACAGTTCCCTGTTGCCACCCGACCACTACCACGACGTGGACGAAGCATCCTTGCCCGACCACGACGACCACGGTACCGGCGACCACGACCACCGAGGCCACGACGACGACCACGATGAGTCCGCCGCCACCGCCGCCGCCGCCACCGCCGCCGGGAAATGCGGTGACGACCACGGCGCCGTCGACCACGACGTCGATGCCTGCGACAACCACGACAGGGCCCGTCGTCGTCACGACGCAACCCAGCTCGTCGCCGCCGACGGCTCCGACAACGGCACCTTCGCTCTCGACGGCCACCGTTCCTTCCGGTGCACCTGAAACAGGTGTCGGTGGATCGGCCCAGTCATCGGACAACGGTGTCGTCCTAACGGCCAGCGGTTTGGTGATGTTCGCCGGACTGGCTGGTTTGGCACTAGCTCTCCGACGCCGTCGCCAGGCCTAGGAGCAATCAGCAGTAACCCCAACATCATTGGGTGACCACGTCGCCCAAGAGAGAACGGCCCTCACTTCCAAAGTGAGGGCCGTTCTCCTTTAGAGTCGGCAACGATCGGCCCTACACAGGTGTCGAACGGTTGACGTCGTCGACGCCCCGAGTCGTCGGAAAATCAATGGATTCACTACGCCAGCACCCGCGGTTGACAAAACGACTGGGTTTTGTCATACTTTGCCTCGCAAGGGCAGAGGAGAAAACTAATGAATCGGATCCCATCAGGGTCTGCGAACGCCGGCTTCGGGCGTACCAGTCCAACGCGTACGCGAAAGTCCGGATTCATCGGAGGCGCGCTGCGACGGACGATGGTCGTCTTTGGCTCCATCGCTCTCGCGGGCTCGATCTTCAGCATCTACGCAGGGTCCTCGGGAGCGGTGACTCCCACACCTTCCTCGACCGCACCCGGCAACGAGTGCCCAGGAATCGGTCAAGACACCGGTGGCTGTCAATTCCTCATCGTATTGAACGCCGACGGGACCACGACAATCTCTCAAAGCTCCACGGCCGGCAGTGACACACCGTTCGACGGTCGCGACGACACGCTCGTCGGTGTCTACAACGACAGCAACGCCACGGTCTCACAGATTGGGTTGAGCGCCACGACCGACATCTTCGGCTTCGATGGCGATGGCATCTGTGCAATGACGACAGGTTCGCACCCTCACCTCGTCTACACCTGGACGGGTACCGGGCTCACGGGCACCGGCTCATTAGGCTGCCCGTATGGGTCGACCGGGTATGAAGGCCCCACCGTCTCGTACAGCGGCATCGCGGCCAACAAAGAGTCCGGCCTCGTCCTTTTCAGCGGTGGCCTGGCGAGTGGCTCAACGACGTACTTCAGTCTTGAGAGCGATTTGACAGCGGTGAGCTTCACGGTGCCCACGACGACCACGACGACGTCGACCTCGACGACGACGTCGACCGTGGCGACGACGTCTCCGACCACGAGTTCAACGACCTCGACGACAGTGGCGACGACATCTCCGACCACAAGCTCTACGACGACGACCGTCGCTCCGACGACGACCACCACCGTGTGCACGACAACCACCACCGTTGCTCCGACGACGACGACGACCGATTGCCCACCGCCACCGCCACCGCCGCCACCGCCACCGTCAAGCGGCGCGACGACGACAACGGCACCTACGGAGTCATCGACGACTCTCGCAACGACGACGACCATCGCAACGACGACGACAGCCCCGTCGGTAACGCCAACGACCATCTCCTCGGGAGCTCCAACGACGGCGCCAAACATTCCACCAGCGACCGTTCCGTCGGGAGCTCCTGGTACCGGTGTTGGCGGTGCGGCCACGTCTTCGGACAATGGAGTGCTGTTGACAGGTAGCGGTATGGCACTCTTTGCGGGTCTCGCCGGATTGGTTCTCATTGCCCGACGTCGACGTCAACAGGTTTAACCTGAAAGAGTTTTATAGCTAAGCCAAACTAGATTGGCGATGTGAAGTCGCGAAAAGGGAAACGGCCCTCACAGTTGATGTGGTGGGCCGTTTCTCTTGCTTTAATCGTCGCTGGAATATTGGGAATAGTATTCGTCCCTCGTAGCCAGCCCAAAGGTCCAACGCTCACATCATCGATCGGGGTCGTCTCCCTACCCCCATCCGGGGTCGTCATTCCTTCACCCACGTCGTCGACCACCACGACCACGATCCCCGTGACGCCCGCGGTGTCAGCGCCGACAACGTCAACGAGCACGACGATCAAGTTGGCATCGAGCCTGGCAGCGGTGTCGCCGTCAACCTCCGTCACGGAACTATCTTCGCGATTGATGGCCCACACGAAGTCTCCGCCCCCGACCTACGTCGCCAAACCGATCAAGCGGTCGCGACCCGTGCATCTTTCCATACCGATCATTGGTGTCTCGGTGCCACTCTCCGTGTTGACGCTCAACAAAAACGGAACCGTGAATGTCCCGACGAGCTTCGCCGAGCCCGGTTGGTACAACGGCGACGCGGCGCCGGGCCAAAAGGGATCCGCGGTCATCCTGGGCCACGTCGACAACTATCACGGTCCCGCGGTCTTCTTCAACTTGGATAAATTGAACCTCGGGAACAGGGTGTACGTGACGCTGGCGGACGGACGAAAGCTCGTCTTCGCGGTCATCGGAGAGCGCATGTACAAGAAGACGAACTTTCCCGACAAACTCGTCTACGGCGCACGAACGTATCCCGCTCTCCAACTGGTCACGTGCGGAGGGATCTTCGATCCCGCCACCGGCCACTACCTCTCCAACATCGTGGTCTTCACAGCACTCATCAAGTCCTAGACCGTCACCCCAGTGCTCGCATGGGTTCAATCGACGAGTACTTCGTCGCACGTTGCCGCGGGAGCAACGAAAGCGATCGATGGCTGCCGGTCTGCCGTTGGTGGAAGATTCAGTGAACAACGTCTCACTGCGACAACGCGTCGACAAACTCCAATCAAATCACCATCAAGTCAAGAGAAATCGCACTTTCGGATGACACACTCATGTTGCCTCGCATCACGCGAGGGCACTTCTCAGAACTCTCTGAGGTGGACCACCAGCATGCCCTTGCGTGATGGTCCACGTCCCGAATGAAATCCGGGACATCTTCCGCGGACCCCCTTTATTCGCTAAACCTCCTGATGAACCCGAGTAATTCACGACGTACGTAGACACACAAGATTACTTCGACGTGCACGAGAAACGCGCGAGTGACACAAACTGGTAACTACTGCGACACTGTTTCTCGCTGAACCTCGTTGCGACGTTCTACGAGTAATCAGGCACTCGTAGATCGTCGACGAGAACCACTCGGCGTTCGCTCATCCGATCACGCGAAGCTCCTTCACGAACCGCTCGCGCTCTCCATCGACAGTCGAGAACTCGACGCACATATCGTCGACCAACGCTCTTCGAGAGCCCGCATCTGATTTGGGGAGATGTTGAGGAGTCGTAGGGAGCGCTTTGGAATTGATTTTCGACAATTGATCCATGACCAACGTCACGCAGGGGCGAAATCTCTCCGGGGACCCCAAAGGACGCTCCACGACATCACGTCGAGGTCCACGTCGTTCGGTCCTGATCGGATCGATCGGCTCTCTCGTCGTCGGAATCGTCCTCAGCACCACGGCGCTGCCCGCCATGGCGACGGTCATCTCACCGACGGCGGAGCTCGGGTACGGGACGACCACGACCGTCGAGACGACCACGACGACCGTCGCGACCACCACCACGACGATTGCCCCGCGACGGGCCCATCGTGCCGTCAAGTCCACCGACACCCTGCGCTCACATGTCGTCGCCAACACCTCCACTCAGGTCTCGCGCACGAACTCGAACGGCACCAACAGC
>Ga0187855_10001891_pt1 | contig 16065 bp, 29 predicted proteins | sample June2016WEW_8_10_2_FD_132969 | JGI IMG/M metagenome (GOLD analysis project Ga0187855, IMG submission 132969) | Peatland microbial communities from SPRUCE experiment site at the Marcell Experimental Forest, Minnesota, USA - June2016WEW_8_10 | ecosystem: Environmental > Terrestrial > Soil >...
CCGCAGTCCATCGGCGACTCCCTTGACCTGCGCGGCTTGACGAGTGCCAAAGGCCTCGTGCTGCCGCAGTCCATCGGCGGCTCCCTTGACCTGCGCGGCTTGACGAGCGCCAAAGGCCTCGTGCTGCCGCAGTCCATCGGCGGCTCCCTTGACCTGAGCGGCTTGACGAGCGCAGATAAGCAATCGTTGCGGTCAAAGTACCCTAAGCTTGCGAGCAAGATATGACCACCGGCCTCGTAAGAAAGAGAATAAGGACACGCCGGAGACGGGCCGCGCGCTGGAAGTGGCGAGCAAGCTTTTCTCCGCGATGGGCCAGCCCGGCGAGCACACCGTCTCCACGCCGGAAGGCGCGCTCAAAGTCGTCTCCCTGCCACCAAAGGAGTAAGTTATGTTGAAGAACGCACACCTCAAGAACCAATACTCCGGCTATGCCCGCACCCGGTTCGAGCCGGTCAAACCGCACGTGGATTTTCCGGGAATGAGACAACATCACATCTATTTCTGGGCGGCGGGAAAGGACAAACACGGCTGGCTCTGCCTGTGCCAGGAACGCTACCACTGGCTACTGGGGCAGTTGGTGAAACTGGGCGTCTCCATCGAACATTTCGGGCCGGATTCAAAGGAAATCCCCGAATCTAAATGCCGGGATATTGCCAGTGCGCTGGAGAAGCTGGTGGGCAAACAAAGGGGTTATTGGGCCGATGACTGGATGTTAAAGATTGACATCCGGTTCTGGCGCTGCTGCGGCGGGGTCTGCATCCACAATTGGGGCGGACCCGGTCACTACGGTTAGTTGGGTTGAGGGGCTTTCCGGCCCCTCACTCCAGCCAATACGCTGAACTCCGGGAGCGCAGCCCGGCCTGGGAGAAATTCCCCTGCGCGGTTAGATGAAAGGACAGACAAACTATGGCAAAACAAACCAGTCAATTCCTGAAAATGCTGGGCGACACGTCCCGGCCCATCACCGACCGTTCCACTCAACTGGTGGACCTGCTGGAGGGCGCGCGCAAGGGCGACGAGGATTCCCAGGCCGTGGCCGAGGAGTTATTCGAGCGGATGACCACCGCCTCGTGCAGCGAGGAGAATAAGAAATACGCCCAGATGCTCAAGGCCGTCCTCTCCCAGTTGGAAGTGTCGCCGCTGCGCAAGGCCACCTTCGTCCAGATGAACAGCATCGACGGGTCGGCGGCGCTGCACGCCCTGCTCATCATGGACAACGGCGAATGGGCCTACGTGCCGGCCCATAACCAGCCGGTGGCCCGGAAACTGAAGCTGGGAACTCCAGTAATGATCGATGCCCAAATGAAAATCCTGGTGCATCCGGCGGCCAGCGCCGGCAACACCGGACCGGAAGCGCGCTTTGAGCGGCGCATCGACGACCAGCACATCGAGGTCGTCACGCACCAGGACGAGAAGTGCGTGGTGATGGTCTCGGAAGAGATCATGGCCGAGATTAAATCGGGCAAGATCGCTCCGGGCGAGTCCATCGTGCTGGGCGGCGGCGGACGGCTGGGCGTTTTCGCCATACCCGCCCCCGACGGCTTGCAGCATTACCGTTACCTGGATCGCGGACCCGTCCCCGACATTCGCGCCGACCGCGACATCGGTTCCCCGCCCCGGGTCATTCAGGAAGTGCTCGATCATGTGCGGGAAGAGATGACCCGGCCCGATCTGCGCCGCAAGTTCCGCCTGCGCCCCTGCATCACCCGGCTTCTGTGCGGCGTGTCCGGCACCGGCAAAAGCCTCTCCATCGGAGCCATTCACCGGGGCCTCTACGAGGTCATGGCCGAGATCACCCACACCTCGATTCAGAACCTGCCGCCGCGCGTGTTCAGCATCAAATCCTCCCAGATGCTCTCGATGTGGTTTGGCGAGTCCGACAAGCAGGTGGACCAGTTCTTCGACGAGGTCGAGCAGTTGGCCGGGGAGAAGTTCAACGACTTCACGCTGCCGGTGATGGTGGTCATGGAGGAAGCCGACGGCCTGGGCCGGGCGCGCGGCCAGGACAACGTCTATGACCGGATTATGACGGTCATCCTGCAACGGATGGACCCCAACCGCGAGGGCCTGGCCCAGAAACTCGTGGTGTTCCTGTCCACTACCAACACGCCCGAGATCGTCGATCCCGCCTTCCTGCGCCGCATTGGCGGCATGGTGGAGCGGTTCGGGCGGCTGGACCAGCGCGGGTTCACCGAGGTGCTGGCCAAGCACCTGAACGGACTGCCGTTGTCCGGGAAATCCGTGATCCGGGAGGTCGCCCTGGAAATCTTCGAGAACGGCGACCGGGGCGTGGTGGATTTGGTGTGCCAGGGAAACAACGAGCCGATCCGCAAGTTCAAGCGGGATTTCCTCACCGGCGCTCTGATCGACCGGGCGGTGCAGCAGGCCGCGACCGAGGCGTGGCAGATCGCCCGGGAAGAAGACCCACAAGCCGCCGTCAGCGCCGAAATGGTGCTGCGCGCTCTGGAGGAACAGGTGGCCTCCGTGGCGCATCAGTTGCACCCCGCCAATGTCCACAATTACCTCGACCTGCCCGACGGGGTCAGGGTCGCCCACATCCGCCGCGTCCGGCAGGAGGCATGAGTTTCGGTTAAACAAACAACAAACAAACAAAGGACAGAAATAGTATGAGTGAGAAAATCAAGAAAGCAGAGAAGCAGACCGCTCCCGCCGGAGGCGGCAGCGTGTTCGACGGAGTCAAAGGACTGGAACTGCCGGAGAACAAGGAAGTCAACATCAGCAGCGGTCCGTATGCCGAGGCGCTGCCGGTCGCCGGGACCAGCGTGGGAGAGGTCCGGCGCAAGTTCAAGGACCGGTTCGACATCGACGACCAGGCGGTCGCCATCGTCAACGGCAAACAGGCCGACGAGAACGTTGTGCTCAAGGCGGGCGAAAGCCTGATCTTCGTCCGGCACGCTGGAGAAAAGGGAGCCGAGGTGCTCTTTACCGGAAAAGAAGCCGTGGTTGGAGATCACAGCAAAACCATGCCGATTTCCGACCTGATGGCTCGGTGCGGTCCGGGCCTGGGCACGGGCGACCTGATCATTCCCGACGGGGTAAAGGCCATACTGTCCCGGGGCAACATCACGCTCTGTGTTTGGGAACAACCGCCCCGGATTCATCAGCTCTCGTGGATTGCGGCGGATTCGCCCATTCCATTCGGCCCGGGAACGAAGTATCGCAACGTGCGGATCGCGCTCCCTTACCTGGTCATTGTGGCCGTGTTCGGCAGGGACGGCACCGGGATGCCGAACCTCATCTACAAGGACGAGTGTTTCTTCCGCACCGAGCCGCTGAAATCGCTCGACGACACACTCCTCTATCCCGGGCTGCTCAACTGCTCGTCCTGGGGCAATCCGCCTCCCGACCACACGCCGCTGTCGTGGATTTGCACGCAGCACCTGAAGCGCACGCCCAAGATGCAAAGCAAGAACCCGGGCGACCGGTTCTGCGCCGGGTTCGAGGCGGTCCGCTACTGTCTGCTGGCGACTTCCTTCAACCTCAGCTCGGAGCATCACGAGGGCAATTCGTGGTATGGCCGGTCCAAGAAGATCGACCCGCGCATCGCCTCGGTTGAGGAATGGGAGAAGAACACCGCCAAAGACCCGCTGTTCGTGCTCGATGTGCCGTGGATTCCGACCAAGCACTCGGTCCGGCAACTGGCCGAGCGAATATTCAGACAGCTACACGCGGAGGACACCGGCGTCAAAACGGCGGATGACCTGGCCCGCATCATCATCAATGGGTGAGCTATGCAAAACATCAACCGTGATCCAATGGGCGTTCCGGTCTATCTCAAGACCGACGCGAACGAGCCGTTTCCCGACGACAAACTGTTCTACCTGATGACCCGAGACGGACTCTTCATCTGCCGCAACCATCCCTGGTTCACCAGTTGCGCGCCGGCCAATAAAGGTCCGAGCGGACTGGCTCCGCAGCAGGCGCAACTGATCGTGAAATATCCCAAGGTCCCCCGCGTGTTAATGGAGCGCGCGGTGGGCTTTTTTCACGCGGTTCACCAAAAACACGACGGCGCGGAAGCGGCGGTGATCCTGGTGTTCAACCGGGAGACGCAGGCGGTCGAGTTAGTCTGCCCGCCCCAGGAAGTGTCCTGGGGATCGGTGGAGTACCAAATCCCCGTTCTGCCGCCGCACCTGCTCCTGATCGGCGACTTCCACTCGCAGGGCACGATGAGTTCCCAGCCGTCCATGACGGATGAGAACGACGAGAAGAATCGTCCCGGGCTGCACCTGATCCTGGGCCGCATCAACGACGAGCCGCCCGAGTTCTCCTGCGCGGTGGTGGCCGACGGCTGCCGGTTCGACGTGAAAGACCTGGACTGCGTGATCGAGGATTACCGCGCGCGCGACCCGGACTTCCCACAGGAATGGATGGACCTGGTCAAGAAGAAGAAATGTAAGTTCGAGTCGTATTCGGGCCTCGGAAACTACCAACCCAACTCCAACCATTTGGATAAGGAATTCAAGCGGAAAGAGGCGCAGGACCGGGAAAACGCGCAGAAAGTCCTGGCCAGGTTCGCCAAGATGAGCCAGTGCCCGACCATGCTCGATGTGCGGCAGGCATTGATCAGTTCCACCGTGATCATGCCCATCCTGGAATGCGAAGCCAAAGCCGAGGCGTTCGTCAACGCCTGGCCCAAGATGAAAGGACATCAGCATGAAACCGCCGCGAAATAAGGTTCTGCGTCCCCGGCTTCCCAAGAACGGGCAGGTGGTCATCGTGGGGTTGGGCGGAGTGGGCGGCATTGTGGCCAGGTATGCCTCGGTTTTCCTGGCCGCCTTCCAGCAAAACAAATGGCTGACCCTGGTGGATGGCGACAAGTTCGAGCCGTCCAATGCCAGCCGCATGATCTTCGGCGGCTATGGCAACAAAGCCCTGGTGGTCAGGAAAGAGCTGCAACCCCGGTTCAGGAACTCCAAGCTGATGATCCTGTCCAAGCGGGAGTTTCTGACGCCCCACAACATCGGCCACCTCATCCGGTCGGGCGACATCGTGCTGCTGTGCGTGGACAACCACGCCACGCGCAAGCTGGTCAACGACCATTGCCGGAAGCTGAGGAACATCTGCCTCATCTCCGGCGGCAACGACGGGGTGGGGAAGGATTCGTCGGGCGCGGTCAGGCGGGGCACCTACGGCAACGCCCAAACCTACGAGCGCCGGAACGGGAAGGACATCACTCCCCACCTGGCCGCGTATCACCCGGAGATCGCCGAGCCCAAGGACAAGATGCCGCACGAGCTATCCTGCACGGAACTGGTGGCCAGCCAGCCGCAGATTCTGTTCAGCAACCTGGCGGTGGCCTCCGCCATGCTCAACACGCTCCTATTGCATCTGTCCCGGGCGACGCACTACGGTGAGCTGTCGTTTGACATTGCCGACGGCCTCTGCCGGCCTACCATAGGACTTACCATATGAGCGACGAGGAACTGGAAAAAAGGTTCAAGCAGATCAAGACGGAAATACGGGCCAACGCCTACAGCGGCACCTGGATATTCATTATGATGCTGCTGTTCCTGAACGGATGTTTCAAAGGATGCGGTTACTAACAACGAGAAAGGACAGATATGAGCGACATAAAAGACATAGTGGAAGCGTTTGGGGACATCACCAAGTATGTCTGCCAAAAAACCAAGACCGACATGGTGATGATGGTGTTCAAGAAAGGTCCGGGCATTGGATTGACCCTGGCGGGAAGCAAGGATGGGTTCAACGAGAACACGGTTCCCTTCCTGAAAGAGGCGGTCAAGCGGATTCAGGAGATGATTGCGGCTGCCGAAAGCGGCAACATCAATCTATCCACATCCAGCATGGACGGCTACATCTACGACACGAACAAGGGAGAGTTCAAAGCCGTTTCCCGCAAGGAAGAGCCCGACCCCAACCAAAGGAACTGATATGATGAAACAACCGAGCGACGAAACCGCCAAGCTGATCGGAGTCATCGCCTCCGCCATATCCAAGTTCCTGGGAGCGGACATCACCACCATAGCGGCGGCGGACCCGGGACACACCGCTCTCTTTGTTGGAACCGATGACGAAGACAGCGATGAGCGGGTGTCGGCCCTTCTGAAAAAGACCGGCGAGAAACTGATCGAGATGTCAGAAGGTGTGGGCCAGGGAAAGATCAAGGGTCTGTCCCTGGATAAAGACCAGGGCGAGGAGCCCGGCCAGAAATGGGGGGCCAACTAATGAACACTCTGGAAGACACCCTTAACACGCTGCCACCCAGCCCCCAGGAGCTGGCCCGGCATGTTATAGAGTTCAGCAGCGAGGAAATGTCCGGCACCGGCAAGATCAAACCTGTTCTCTTTGCGGAAAAGCCGGACGGCAAACGGGCATCCTTCGATGTCTCCGCATGGATGAGCGACGAGTCCAAGCAGGTGCTGTGGGAAGGAGTCCGGGCCGCAAGAAGGAGCTGCCCGGTGGTGGGACTCATCACCGAAGTCTGGCTGTCCGAGTGCAAGGATCGGAAATGGGACGGCGTCATGCCCCGGGACCGGGCGGACAGGAAAGAGGCGGCCCTGTTCAATCTCTGGCAGGGAAGAAGGGTGGTCACCCTCATAGCCGACATCCTGCGCGACCCCAGCCGGCTGGGAGAGTGGAGGGTGCTGTTCGACTCGGATTTCCCAGGTAAGGGAAAGGACAAGGCAGAGGCGGTCACAGGAGACATGATGGAAGGCCAACCTTACGCCGGGGAGGGCAATTGATATGTCAAACAACAAAGGCAAATACGACGACCTGTGCGAGGAGGTTCACAAAAAGGTCAATGCCCACACCGTCATGCTGGTGGTGGGGGAAGGAAACCGGGGCAGCGGGTTTTCCATCTCCTCGGTGGACCCGTCGTTTATTCATTGTGTCCCCAAACTGTTGCGGACCATCGCCTATGGAATTGAGGAGCAACTCCGAGTGGAAGGAAATTAATGTTGACACGGTAGCAAACAATCCGTAGTCTTTAACTAAACAGAAAACAAAAAGGCGGGCCGCTAGCGCCCGCCCCAACACAAGGACAGTGACAATGAAGAAGTATCAATGCGAACAATGCGGTAAGCAATTCAAAAACGCCTCCGGCCTGGGCATTCACAACCATTACGCCCACGGAATGCCGTCCCCGAATTCCACGCCGGAGGGCAAGAAGAAGCAATCCCGGCTGTATTACTGGCGGCATAGGCTTAAACTCCCCGAGGAGGAAGTGGAGCGGCGCGAGGCCGAGTATCAGGCCAAGTACCCCGGCGGCATCCCGGGCAAGATCGTTCCCGCCGTGGATGCCCGCATCCAGAAACGCCGGGAGTATCAGAGACAGTGGCGCAAGAACAAGCAGAACCGGAAGCCGGTCCAACAGGAAGGGGCCGTCCCGGCCTACCTGAGCGAGTGCCCCGGGTGCCGCCGACGCTTCTGGATGACAGGAGGCCAGCCATGAACATCAAGATTGAAAGCGGAATCCCCATGCCCGAGCCAGACAATAACCGGGCCGGTCCAGGATCAATCAGGGCGCTTCTGGAAAGCATGAAGGTGGGAGATTCGTTTCTCTATCCAATCTCCAAGAGAGCCTCAATCATTCCTTCGGCCTTGAGATACAAAATGAAGGTAACCACCCGAAGGGAGACGGACTCCCACTGCCGGGTATGGAGGGTCAAATGAAGAAATACAAGAAACTGGCCCGGCATCTCGTGACCTTCGAGGGTCACGCCGACTCGATGGCCTTGGCCCTGGCCAAGCTGGGCCAGTCCAACACCAGCATCCGCCGCAGCGTGGCGCTGTCCAACAGCCAAATCACCTACCGTCTTTCCAAGGCCAAGAAGATCGAGGAGAACGAGCGCGGCTACCGGGTGGATTTCCGCAACGGAACGTCGCCGCTGGTCCGGCAGTTGATCAGGGATATGGCCTCGGTGCTCCAGGCCGACATCCGGCGTGACCTGCCCAAGGCCATCGCCCATCCCACCCCCGGAACCACCAAGTAACAATTTGTCCCCGGGGCGACTATGGCGCGCGTAGGGCAAGTCCTGTCCTCTTGCGGCCCCGGGGCCTTCCTTTTAACCAACGTATGAAAAACAAAGCGGAAATGCGGATCATCCCCATCCAGACCGGCAAGGAAGAGTATGTGCTCTTCATGGTCATGGGCGACGTGAACATCGGGCGGATCAAGTCCTATGACCCGGTAGAATTACAACTGCGCCGGATGGGTCCGCCCTGGCCGTCCTTAAAACTGAAGGACATCAACATCGTCTATGCCTCAATCGAGGAATTTGAGATGCTCGATGCCGTGAGGTCCAAAGACGACATGAATAAAGTCCTGGCACGGCTGACGCGCGGATGGGCCTACCGCCCCGATTTGGGCGACCACGACGCGCCGTATTACTTCGACAACAACACTGAAAAGAATTAAAACTTATGAATGAAGATAAACCGATAGATGCTGAGGTGGTCCCCAACCAGGCCGTGGCGGTCAGGCCGCCGTCGGCGTTGGGCACCATCAGCGACATGGAGCATTCCTTCGCCCTGGCGGTGCGCCAGCGCGAGCTGCTCGCCGACTACATCAGGAAGCAGTTGAAGCCCAACCAGCATTACTACGAGGTCAAGGGCTCTAACAAGAAGTCGCTGACCAAGGAGGGGGCGGAGATCATCCTGCTCCCGCACAACCTGGCCCCGGACTACGAGCTGGTCTCCGGGCCGGAATCCCCGCCTGACGGGGACCAGCCCTACCAGATCACGGTCAAATGCACCCTGCGGCGCAAGGGCGACCCGGACAGCTTCGTCGGGTCGGGCATCGGCAGCGCCGGCAGCCAGCACCGGAACCGGGAGGGGAAGTATCTCCCACGTCAGTTCGACCGGTTCCTGTGCCACAACGCCACGCTGAAAATGGCCCAAAAGAGCGCGATGATCGCCGCCACCATCAACTCGACGGCGGCCAGCGAGTTCTTCACTCAGAACATGGAGCCTGAAAATGACCCAGGACAGGCCGGCACCCATCCCCCACCATCTAGCCGCCCCCCGGCCAACAAAACGCCTCCTGGGGCATCCCAGGGGCCTTCGCCGGCCATGAAACTGGCCACCGACAAGACCAAAGCCTGGTTTATTGGGGAAATCACCAAGAGCGGGGATTCCGACCGTCAGGTGGCCACAAAGTATTGCATCGAGCTGGGCTGGCTCCTGCCCAACGAGACCCTGGAGGACATGGAATTGAGGTTTGTGCCCATCAGCCAGAAGCAGTTGGAATCGTTCAGGCAGTGCATGGAGCTGTGGATGAAGTACTGCACGGCGAACAATCCCTACCTGCCCAACCCGGAAGCTGATGTTCCACGTGGAACATTGGAACAGAAGAAGCCGGTTGAGGTGCCGCGCGAGGACGTGGATGAGCCGGGCGACGAAGATGCCTGGAGAACGTTCCCTATGCCCTGGGGCAAGAACGCCGGGGTTAACCTGGAAGACCTGGAGAAGAATTACCTCTACGGCCTGTGGGCCAACTACACCGTGGAGACAGAGTACAAGGGCAAGCCCAAGAAGCCGGAAACAATCGAGAAAGATCAGGCTTTCCGTGCCATGTTGGACCTGGCAGGAAAGCACTACGAGTTCAAGAAAGACTGACTTATGATGACACCCGAAGCAAAAATACTGAACCAGCACCAGCGGCGCATGGAGCTGCGCGCCAAGTTGTCTGAGGTGGCTAATTGGTTTATGGGTGAGGAAGAGGTGGACAAGGGGGACCTGATATCCGAGTTCAGCATCATCCTGTTCAAAGTCACCGGTTATATCGCTTCGGTTACTTGGGAGGAAGCAAAACAACAACAAGAAAAAGACAGAAAAGAGAAAGGACAGTAGTATGTTAATCATGTTCCTATTCGGAACCTTGTTCGGGGTCTCCTTCACCTTATGGGGGCTCGCCTGGTTCACGTCGGGCCGGCGCAACCTGTTTGAGCTGGCGCAATTGGCGTCCTTCATGCTCATCCTGGCCAGCCTCTGGCTGCTCGCCTATTGGAGGTGGATATGAAACGCCTGGCTGTCACTCTCTGCCTGGTGGCGGCGATGGCCGCTATCCCTCCCCAGCCAAAACTACAGGCCCAGGAATCGCCCCAGGCGGTCAATATCCTGGTTGCCTGCGGAGTGGTGCTGTTGATCGGTGCGGGTGTGGTGACTGTGGTAGGGGTGGTCAAGCTGTGCAGGAACATCGCCAGCAACCGGAACTGGGCCATGACCAACGCGGTGGGAGATTCTATGCTCCTGCCGGAACTGAACCTGGACGCCACCACCAACCCGAGCGGTCCGGTTCACCTGCAATCCAGCGCCGGGCTGGGCACGGTGTTCAGCGATGACGTTGTGGTCTCGATGACGCAGGAGGGGAATGTGGTGACCGGCGTGGCCAGCCAGGAAGGAATTCCCGTGCTGACCAACTCGGCCACGGTGGATTCCAACGGCTGGGTGACGCTGGATTTCCGAAGCCTGGAAACGACCAACACCTGGCCCATGCGGTTCTGGAGGCTGGCTCAATGACCCACGACAAATACATCCTGGACGATAAAGGGGAGCCCGTGGTTGAGGATTGCCTTTATCGGTGGGGAATGTGGTTTGAAACCCACAGCCACAACAGGATCGTGAACCAGGAGTGGGTAGGTAGCTACAAAGTCTCTACTGTGTTCCTTGGGTTAGACCACAATTGGAGTCCACATGGACCCCCCGTTCTCTGGGAAACGATGGTGTTTGGCTATGGACCACTAGACAGTGAGATGGACCGATGCTCCGGCACACGGGAGCAGGCCGAGGCCATGCACCAGAAAATGGTGGATAAGGTCAGGAAGAATCTTTGAACTGCGGCGCATCGAAGGGACGGGGCATGGCCTTTTGTACTTAGTGGAGGATGTGTAGGCCATCCGCAGCCTGAGACAATGCTTGGCCGGGCGTGGTCCCATAACACACTCAGTCCCGGCACGCAGTTCATTTAACCACAACAAAGAAAGGACAGATATGAGCTATTGCAGATTCGCATGGGACGGAAGCGACGTTTATGTGTTCCCGACCAACAACGGTCAGGAAGATGTGATCGAGTGCTGCGGGTGCAAATTGGTCGGGCATGAATGGGGTCACTTCGATTGCAAAACCCCGGAGGAAATGATTGCCCACCTGGCGGAGCACCGTAAGGCCGGACACTTCGTTCCATTCTACGCCATTGAGCGGCTGTGGGAAGAAATCACCGGGGCCGATAAACCAGTTCATCCAGAACCGAAGGCAATAACCGACGCCAAGAAGATGATGAAGGAGGCTGAGGAGAAACTGAAAGGAAAATAATATGTCGCACTTTTACGGGGCCGACGGGACGCCTCATCACTTCGTCCCGTGCAAGACCAAGTCCGGCAACAGGCCGTCCACGATCAAAGACTGCAAGGAGCACGGGTGGCTCCCATCGGTTACGGAGATCATCAAGCTGCTGGACAAGCCGGCGCTGACCGAGTGGAAGGTGCGCCAGGGCATCCACGCCGTCGTCACCGCGCCCGATGTGGCCGGAGAGGGATTAGACGCCAAGATTGCCCGGGTGCTGGCCGAGGGCCAAGACCGGGAGGAGGCCAGGATGGCGGCGGACAAGGGAACAGGAATTCACGATGCCATTGCGGCGGTCCTACAAGGGAATCCGTGGGACATCCGGTGGAAGCCATACGTCGAGGCCGCGCTGCCGATCATATCGGCGATGGGCAAGATCATCTGGACCGAGAAGGTGCTCGTCGGGGACGGGTTCGCCGGTCGCGCGGACTGCGGGCTGACGACCGACCGTACCATTACGGTGGTGGACCTCAAGAGCGCCAAGACCCTGCCGACGAAGGATTCCTGGATCGAGCACAAGCTCCAGACGGCGTCCTACGCGGCCACGCTGGGCAACACCAACGACCATCACGTCCTGACGGCCAACATCTACATCAGCACCACCGCGCCTGGCGAGACGGCGCTGTTCATCCAGGAGAACTGGCGCGAGACCTACGAACGCGGGTTCCTGCCGCTGCTCAGGTATTACCAGTGGGTCAATGGATTGGAGGGTGTGGCATGAGTGCAAAATTTGCACCACGAGAAGGCGACCTGCCGCGCGAGGAACTGGCTAGTCGGGCCGAGCAGGTTGTGCAAGAGAGCCGTGTTCCGGTGGATGTGCTGTTCAAATTCACCTGCGAGCACTGCGGGGAGCGATGCACGCTCCAGGAACCCAACAAGCTCTACGAGAGCGGCGAGTGCTTCTCCTGCGGTAAGAAAACGGAGATCAAATTCGGCGGTTACTCCCTGCACTTCAAGTTCGGAGAGGCCAGACAACAACAAAAGAACTGATATGGAACAAAAGTTTGACACCATAAAATACCCCAGTCTGGAGAACATGACGATGAAAGGATGTCCCTGCTGCGGCGATCCGTTCAACGTGAACATGCGCCCAGAGCTGACCGGCAAGTGCCACACCGGACCCGTCTTCGTCTCCTACTGGGAAGGCGAGCTTTACCTGGAATGCGGCGTGTGCCGCAAGCCCATCTGCAAGATCGCCGTGGATCGGAGCCTGATATGAGACCAACACCACCCAATCAATACCGGCATACGGGTGCCCACATGGGCATGTGGAACTCGTCCAACGAGGACGGGATGAACGGGGCGTTCCAAATACCGCTGAAGAGCTGCGGCCACAAAGTCCTGGCCAACTGCATCGTGAGCGACGGCAAGGACGCTCCTCCGGGAATGGAGGGCTGGGAGCACGTCAGCGTTCATGTGGTGGAATACTCGCTCCAGCGGACCCCCAACTGGAACGAGATGTGCCAAGTGAAGGACATCTTCTGGGGGCCGGAAGAGTGCGTCGTCCAGTTCCACCCTCCCCAAAGCCAATACGTCAACAACCACCCGCACGTCCTGCACCTGTGGCGCTGGACCAAGGGAGAGTTCCCCGCGCCCAGCAGCCTGCTGGTAGGTATAAAATCACTTGGCAACCTGGGAGCGGCGTGATAGATTGTGTCAATGCTTCCAGGCATAGAGAGATTTAACGATATGCCGGCCTCCTTTTCAGGCGGTCGGGCAGAACTCAATGGTTGCCTGGAAGCTCTATTGAACCCCGGCGGGGGTAATTCCTCGCCGGGCTTTTGTTTATGAGCTACAACGCAATGGGCTGGGCTGCCCACCAGGATGTTCCCGACTGCGAATCAAAGCTGCTGTTGATGATGCTGTCAGAGCACGCCAGCGTCCACGACTCAGACCCTCCTGTCTATACATGCTGGCCAGGAATAGAGAGACTGTGCAGGGAGTGCCTTCTTTCTGAGAACACCGTGAAGTCCAGGTTGAAGATACTAGCGTCTTTGGGAATCATAACCATAACCCCAAGGAAGGACGAGGACGGAAGGAACAGGTCCAACCTTTACACCCTTTTGATGTCTCCTGACCCTGGGGGGTCATCCCGTGAGGGGGTAGGGGTCGCCCGGCGAGGGGGGGAGGGGTCGCCCCATGACCCCGAACCAGTAATAGGAACCAGTAAGCTTAACCAGGTACTCTCTATAAAGAGAAAGGGTAGCCTTGAGGAATGCATTGGATTCTGCAAGGAGATTGGCCTGCCAGAATCCGACGGAGAGTGGTTTTTCAACAAGTGCGAGGGGAACGGATGGACCAACAACAAACAGCCCATCAAGGACTGGAGGGCGACCATACGGGCCTGGAGGTCAACTGGTTACATGGCCAGCCAAAGACAGAGAGGACAACAATATGGAAACAAAACCAATTTCGGAACTGGTCAGCAAAGCCCTGGCATCGGTGCCAAACCAGACTACTCCAAAGGCTTTTAATCTGAGAACCTGCTGCCTTTGCGGAAAACTTCCAGGGTTCCCGGAGGGAGACCCCCGGTGGCGAGAACTGGATGTCAAATGCGACGACTGCGTTGAATCGGAGAGAAAACGCAGGCAGGCGTCCATTGTTTCACAACAGAAGGCTCTGAGGGACGAGATTCTGTCGCAGATACCCACGGCGTTTAGGTCCACCATCCGTGAAAAACTTCCATTCCCTGACCGCATGGACGCTGCCTTAAAGTGGCAGTTCGGGCCTCGCGGGCTGCTGCTCTACGGTCCAACCGGGTGTGGAAAATCCAGGGTGGCCTGGGAGATCGCCCGGAGGGAAGTCCTTTCTGGCAGGACGTTCAAGTGTGTCAACGCCTTTGAACTGTCGCGCTACCCGTCCCTCCTGATGATGAATGGCGGCGAGGCGGACTCCTTTGCCCGGGAATTGGCAAGCCTGGACCTGCTGATGCTCGATGACGTTTTCAAGGCCAAACCCACCGAGCGAGTTGAGGAACTTCTTTTTGCTGTGATTGACGAGCGGGGGCAGTGGGAAAGGCCGTGCATCATCACCTTGAACGATACCGGTGAAACCCTGTCTTCCAGGCTGTCTCCCGACCGGGGGCCGGCTTTGATTAGAAGGCTGAGGGAATACTGCCAGGCAATTCAATTTTGATTTCGATGCCCTCCGCCATCCGTTCCTTGAGGCAAACATGAATAGTTATCATCAGTAAAGCCATATATAGGGCGGTGGGCATCATTAGAAAGACAAACCAAAATATGTGCAAAAAGATATTCAGCCTGATTGAGGCCAACGAGAAGTGGGGGCATATCCAGCAGATCATCCCCAAGTGCCATCCCAAGTCCCGGCTGGTGGTGGCGATGGCCGACAACAAGAAAAAGACCATCCTCCTGGCCTGCGCGGTCTGCGAAAGGGAAATAACAACGATCAGGACACGGAGGAAGAAGAAATGAAATACAACCCCAAGATCGTGATCGCCTACTTCAACTCGTGCGGGATACCCACCCCTGAGCTGGAGTATCGCTTCTGCCCCGGTCGCAAGTGGCGGTTTGACTTCGCCTGGCCTTGCCTGCTGGTGGCTCTGGAAGTCCAGGGAGGAACCTGGAGACGTGGCGGAGGGGCTCATCGTGGGACCGGGGCCATCCGGGACATGGAGAAGTTCTCCGAAGCCGCCGCGCTGGGATGGCGCATCCTTTACGTCCAGCCCCAGAACCTGTGCCTGATGGACACCGCGCTTCTGATCAAGCGCACCCTTATTGGTCCGCCGACACTCTAGCGCCGGTCAACCCCATCCCGCCGCCAATCACCAGTGCCCGGATCAGGTGGGAGGATTCCTGTTCGCCCATGCCCATGCTGCGGAAGGTGTCCTTCACCACTTCCTCGGCGGGGATGGGGGCGAAGGTCTCGCCCAGGTATTCTCCCACGCCGTAGGGCCGCATCCCCCGCAACCGTTGTGAACGCGACAACTGCTCGCTCGACCACGGCAATGGCCGGCGCGCGGGGTCCTCCTGGGTGAGGATGTCGGTGGTGAAGGAGGCCAGCGGCGAGAACTTGCCGCGACCGTATTGCCACAGTGTTTCGCCCACTTCCTTCTGTCTCGGTGTCAGCCGCTCGAACTTGGTCCGTTGCCCGGCGGTGGCGTGGAGGAGGTGGGCGAACAATTTCATCATCCCGATAAACGGGCTGCCGATCCCCACTTTGAACCCCGCCACTTTGAACATCAGGAAGTCCGGCTTGGTGGGGTCGGTGGTGTTGATCTTCTGATCACTTCCCGCCATTTGCAGGAATGCCTGGTTGAGCGCCAGCATCCCATAATACATCCCCACCACCATCGCCTTCTGCTTCAACTCCGCCTTCGCCCAGGCCCGCTGCTCCAGCGAGGCCGTCTTCCAATTCCTCATGATGTCCCCCGCCTTCACCGTGTCCTTGATCAGGTAAGCCCACCGCGACGCCTCCAGCTTGGGAGCGAAGAGACCCCACTGCATGGCCTCGCCCAGCTTGCCGAACTGGGTTTTCACAATACCCGTGGCGTGGTTCACGCTGTCGGAGATGAGCGCCATTGATTCCTTGTTGCGCAGGTGCTCTGGCATTTCGTTCAGCCACTTCTCCGCCATCGCGTAGCGCAGGGTTTTCAGGGCGTCGAACCCGCGCCCCGCCGTCAGCCATTCCAGCCGGTTCCCGAACGCCTTTTGCAGCCCTTCGATCTGGTAATCGTCGGTGTATTTGAACGGATCGCATTGCAGGCCGGCGCTCTTC
>Ga0187855_10001899_pt1 | contig 16039 bp, 15 predicted proteins | sample June2016WEW_8_10_2_FD_132969 | JGI IMG/M metagenome (GOLD analysis project Ga0187855, IMG submission 132969) | Peatland microbial communities from SPRUCE experiment site at the Marcell Experimental Forest, Minnesota, USA - June2016WEW_8_10 | ecosystem: Environmental > Terrestrial > Soil >...
ACTATCACCTCTCGCACCTGCCGCGGATCGTGCCCTGGCTGGCAGCCTTTCGTGCCGCTTCGCGGCCCTCGCGTCTAATCGAGACGGCGCAATTGATGCGGCCGCTGTTTAGCCGCGCGGTTGCCGAGCATGAGGCGCTCGCCGCCGAGGCCGGCGCCGAGTCTTATTTCAGCCGCCGCGGCTGGCTCAAGCTCTATCGCACCGACAGGGCTATCGCGGCGCTGGCGCCGGAGCTCGATCTAGCCGCGCGTTTGGGGATCGCCAATGTCCCGCTCGATCGCGACCAGGCGCATGCGCTGGAGCCGGCGCTGGCGCCGGTGTTCCGGCACGCCGTGCATTGGACCGGCGCGGTGAGCGTGAGCAACCCGCTGGCGCTGACGCGCGCCTACGCCGCACGCTTCGCCGCGCTCGGCGGACTCTTGCTTACTGGCAACGCCCGCACGCTTCATCGCGCCAATCCTTATTGGCGCGTGGAAACCGCGGCCGGGCCGCTCGATGCGGGCGACGTGGTGATCGCGCTCGGTCCGTGGGTGAACGATGTGCTTGGCCCGCTCGGCGTCAAGCTGCCGCTCGCCGTCAAGCGCGGCTATCACCGGCATTTTCGGCCGCAAGGTAACTCTGCCCTGAGCCGCCCTGTCCTCGATGCCGAGAACGGCTACTTGCTGGCGCCCATGGAGCAGGGCATCCGTGTGACTACGGGCGTAGAGTTCGCCGCCCGCGACGCGCCGCCGACGCCGGTGCAGTTCGATCGCCTGCTCCCGGCGGCACGCGAGTTGTTTGCACTCGGCGAACCGGTCGAGGCGCAGCCGTGGCTGGGCGCGCGCCCGTGTTTCCCCGATTCCCGACCGGTGATCGCGCGCGCGCCGCGGCAGCGCGGCCTCTGGCTCGCCATAGGCCACGCCCATTGGGGCTTGACCCTCGGTCCGGCAACCGGTCGGCTCATCGCCGAGATGATGACCGGCGCGACGCCATTCTGCGATCCGAAACCCTACAGCGCGGAGCGGTTCGGGTCGTGAAAAGACGCCCGAAAGCGGCGCTCGGCCTTATTCGTGCATGTCGGATGTGGCCGGCGGCGCTCCGCCGATGTATTGGCCGATAGTGTGGACCACGTTGTTTTCCGGCCGCGTGTTGTTCGACGACAGCTTGTCCTGCTTCATCACCATGTCGTCGTATTGCGACAGGGTCGTCAGCATTTGCCGCGGCACCATGTGCACGACCTTGTAGCCGCCGGCTTTGAGTTGCCGCAGCAGTTCAGGCAGCGCTTCGGCCGTGCCGCGCTGGAAGTCGTGCATCAGGATGATGCCCTTGCCGCGTTTCTCCAGCTTGGTCATCACCGATTTGATCACCTGCTCCGGTTTGTGCATGCGGAAGTCGAAGGAATCGATATCGGTCGAAAACGTCGCGATGTTGCGCTCGCCGAGATAGATGAGCATCGCCGGCGGGTGCTGCAGGCTGGGGAAACGGAAGAACGGCGCGATCGGCACGCCGGCGGCCATATGCACGGCGCTGGCGCCCATTTCGATTTCCTGCTTGGCGAGATCGAGATCGGTTGCATAGGGCTTTCGCGCCAAATCCTTGTGCGACCAGGTGTGGCTGCCCAAGGTCATGCCGGCTTCGATCACCTGCTTGGTGATCTGGGGATGCCACATCGCGTGCTTGCCGATCTCGAAGAACGTGGCCTTCAAACAATTGTCGGCGAGCGCCTGGAGCACGGCCGGCGTGTTTTCCGGCCAGGGGCCGTCGTCGAAGGTCAGCACGATCTCCTTGTCGCGGAGGAAATCGTATTGCTTGAAATGCTCGAAGCCGAAGCCCGGACCGCCGGTGGTGTCGATTTCGACGATGCGCGACAGCCCCATGCCGCCCGGTTTGTCGCAAGCGGCAATATTGTTCGCGGCCGCTGCCGGAGCATTGGCCGCGGGTGTGTTCTCGGCGACTCGCGCTGTTGCGGCCGGAGCTTGCGCCTGGGCGATTTGCTCCGCGGTCGCCGGCGGCGGGACCGCGCTGGTGTTCGACGCGACGCGTGCCGCCACGGCGACCCCGGGCGTCGGCGCCGCCCCTTTCTGGGCGGAGACGAAGCCGAACGCCGCGAGCCCCAAGCTCAGCAACGCGCCGACAACAATGACGAAGAAGCGCATCGTATCCTCCGCCGCTTGCGGACGCCGCATGCGGACTGATTCACATAAAGTGAAAGCGCAATCGGTTATTAAGTCAACGGCGACCGCGCGTCGCGGCGTGGAAGATGCCGTTGTGGTTTCCGCCGCGTGTCGCTCTCGAATACCGTCGATCGCCCTATTTATCGGCCGAATTGATCTTTCCAGCTGGGCAGCGCGCCTGGGAAGGGCAGCGCCGTCGCCTCGAATACGCCGCGCGCGACCGCCCGCGCCACGACATTGGCCGCGATCGTGCCGAGACGCGTTAATGCTAAATACGCGTCGGCCAAAGGCCGGCGGGCGGTCGAGGCCGCGAACACGACGTCGCCGTCGAGCGGGCTGTGCACCGGGTAGATGGCGCGCGACAGCCCCGATTGCGCCATGACCGCGAGGCGCTTGGCCTGCGCCTTGGTGAGGATGGCGTCGGTTGCCACCACTACGAGGGTAGTGCTCTCGCGTGCACTACCTTTGGTCAACGGTTCGAAGGCCGCGGCTGGAAACGGCGACGGCAACCCGCGTCCGCCGAACTCGGTGTTTCGTTCGAACGGCGCCGCCCAGAACCAGGGGCCGCGATCGACGAGAACGCTGCCGGCGGCGTTGACGACAGCGATTGCACCGATGATGTGGCCGTCCGAGGTCTGCTCGGAGGCGGAGCCGATCCCGCCCTTGCAATTGACCGTGGTTGCGCCGGTACCGGCGCCGACGCTGCCCAGGGCAAAATCGCGACCGGCCGTGGCGGCCGTCGCATAGCCGAGCTCGCGATAGGGCGGAAAACGGCCCCAGTTTTTGTCGCCGCCGCTCAGCAAATCAAAAAGGATGGCCGCGGGCACGATCGGCACGCGTGCGGTGCGCACCGCAAAGCCGCGGCCTTGTTCCTTGAGCCAAGCCTGCACGCCCGACGCCGCATCGAGGCCGAAGGCCGAGCCGCCGGCCAGCGCGACGGCGTCGATGCCCTCTACCGTCTGCGCCGGATCGAGCAGGGCAGTTTCGCGTGTTCCCGGCCCGCCGCCGCGCAAATCGATCGAGCCGACAACCGGGTCGTCGAACACGACTGCGGTCGCGCCGGAGCCGAGCCGAGCATCCTCGGCATGGCCGATATTCACCCCAGGAACGTCGGTGATCAGGTTGCGCATGTGCTAATAGTACCAGTAATATCAACGACTTATTTGTTAAAGATGGAGGGCAGGCTATCTTCAGGCTATTTATTCCGGGTCAGGAGGCCGATCTTATCAAAAAAGTGGCAACCACGTCAGGGGCTTGTCGTTTTCTATAGCGCGACGACCCAGAAAAGCGCGTTAGCGGATGTTAGTTTACCTGCTCCAAGCAAGAAGGCCCAGAACACGCGCTTGCGGCTTGGATGGTCAGGGGAGGGCGGCGGTGAAAAACCTACCCAGGGCGACCCTGTCGGGACCGCGGTGCTATCGGTGGCGCTTGGCGGTGACTGCCGTAGCGCGGCTCCTGACCGCGGCCCCTTGGTTTTGTCCTTCCTTGTTGGCTACTCCGACATCGTCTCCTTGGCCGACCCGCACGCGCTCGCGCTCCTCATCGAGGATCGGCATTGGCTGCTGTTTGAGATGCTCGAGCAGCAAGGTCGCGGCCCGCCCAGCGACGAAGCAATCGGCAGATAATTGCTGATCCACTGAGAAGGTTTTGTTTCCTCGCCTAGATTCGACGCAAAATGACATTAAAAAACGCGGCGGCGGCCGTGAACAAGGCTCTCGCGGTTTCGATCCGGGTCGCCTTTTATTTATTGGGCAGAAATCCCTCGCGGATGCCGGGCATCAGCGCGCCAAATCGGCATTTTATTTCTCGGTAGCCGGCATGAGAGCTACCGATGGTGAGTCGCTTCCAGCCGATGTGGCAGCCTGGCTTTTATCTCGACGATTACGAAATGACCTGGCCATTTCTTGCCTCATTGCTCGCATCCAGGGGGCTTTCTGCATGAGTTATTGATCGGCGCAAGTCAAAGTAAAATCACTTAAGGCGATTACCGGCCAACTATTTTTTCGCCCTAAAGCGCTGGGTTGAGACGCTTAAAACAAAAGTGAACCCCAAGCAGAGCATCCGCTTGGGGTTCTGAGACGTTGTCTCAACTTAGGTTCATCGATCGGACGGCAGGGGTGTCGGGGGATGGGGAGCCGTCCGGCCGACCAACGCCTGGACAATAAGAGCAGGAGTTCGATTGCTCTACTGTACCTAGGTAGGAGCGCGGTGCCGATAGAGATCGGAAAACTAATACTAAGGTTTAGGAGTTCGTTCGCGCCGGCGGCAGTTGGTCGGCGAGTGACCACAGCATCGCGGGCTCCGGGCAGATCAACCAGCCGGACGCTCAGACTAAGCGACCGACGCCTTGTCCTTTCAGCGCTATCTCAATACAGGCGATCAAGCGATCTTCTTCGAAAGGCTTGCGCAAATAGCCTACCGCACCGCTCTCAAGTACCTTTTGTTGCACTCTCTCGTCCGAAAACGCGGAAATGAATACCGTAGGCAAACCGCGGCCATCGGCAATTAGGCGGTCCTGCAACTCGACTCCGCTCATGCCAGGCATCCGCACGTCGGTGATCAGGCAGGCCGTGGTCTTTAATTGCGATGATCCAAGAAATTCCTCGGCCGAACAAAATGTCGCAGCTTCGTAGCCGAGTGATCGGACCAGAGATTTTGTAGCGTTTCTTACGGACTCGTCGTCGTCAACGATCGCGATCATCGTTACCTTCTGCAATTTTACGCTCCCGGGATTCGTTTGAACGCCGACAGCAGAGGTTTAAACCGGGCCCCACATACATTGTCCAGATAAATGCGGCATTTTTGGAGCCAAGATGGCGTCTATACGAAGGTTTAGAGTGGCAGGGCATGCTTGGTCAGCTCAAAAATCACCGCAAGGCCACAAACGCGACGTGTATATCTCGGACCTAGTCTAACGCCCCGGAATCAGCGAACTTCAAAGCCGAAGCGCGTCGCAAACTGGTTGACCTTGCTTGCTTCGACGACTAGCCCATTGCGCTCACCGCCACCTCTCGAGATTCCAGAGTCAACGACGCGACAACTGAAGCCGACCAAAACAACGCCAATCGCAGCCGCAAGTACCAGCGCTGCGACCTTGAGATGAGTGTTCCGGTCGGCGGTCAAGATCGAATGGTTTATTGAAGTTCTCGCGCTAGCTGCGATCATCGGCGTTCAGACATAATTAGATCGTGCCTGATCGAAGCCTCAATTGAACGTTGGGAAGACCTACCGGCCGGAACTGGTAAGGCAGCATATACCAAGGTTTCGGAGCTGCTACCCTCTTGCACGCTTGATCTCGAGAGCGTCAGCCATTCGTACAAGGTCAGCCAACGACCGCGCGCCCATCTTCTTCATGACATTGCCGCGATGCACCTTCACAGTGATTTCGCTTACGCCGAGTTCGGCTGCGATCTGCTTGTTCATCAACCCCGCCGTGACGTAGCTGATCACTTGCTGTTCGCGAGGGGTCAGCACCTCGTAGTGACGGCGCAGTTCGTGAACAGTTTTGTCCTGGGCGCGCCGCATACGATCGCGTTCCAGAGCGATCTGAACCGCGTCAAGGAGATCTTGATCACGGAAGGGCTTAGTAAGAAACTCCACCGCTCCGGCCTTCATGGCGCGCACGGTCATCGGAATATCACCGTGGCCGGTGATGAAAATGATCGGAATATGAATGTTCGCCGCAGCGAGTTCTACTTGAAAATCAAGCCCACTGACCCCGGGTAATCGGATATCCAGTATCAGGCAGGCCGTTATATCGGGCGATTTGTTCTTAAGAAACTCGGCGGCCGTTCCGAACATCTCGACCTGCAGCCCCACTGATCGCAACAGACTACTAATCGCTTCGCGAACGGAGGCATCATCGTCGACCACGAAAACGATCGATCGTGCCTCCGGCTTCTCCTTCACGACGCACCTATCGGTTTATTACTCGCCACAACGCCCCCGAAGCCGTGATCCAATCTGATCACTAATGCGACCAGCACCTCTATACCAATGTATAGGATTTACCGCCATTTCGATAACCAAATATTAACTAACGTGCAATGGAGCGGGGTACTCCAACCATTTTAGTCTCCCACCGACAAGAAGCATAGAACGGGGGAGTTCGGAGATGGGCTGGAGCCTTACAAGTCTGCGATTTTTGACCACCAACTCTGTTGTCGGCTGCGCCGGAATGGCGCTCGTCTTGGCCGGCGCCGCTGTGTGGACCACTGACGCACGGGCGCAAGTTCTGGCCATGCAGTGGGAGCACAGGGTTAGCTCAATCACTCAGGGCGCCACGGCCGATGTCATACCCGATGAGGATTCGGCGGCTACGACCGACATTTCGGCTCACCTGCGCCGCCAACAGGTCAATTACGCGACAACCGAAGCGCCCGGCACCATCGTCATCGATACCCCGAACACGCATCTTTATTTTGTGCTCGGCGGCGGTAGGGCCATCCGCTACGGCATCGGCGTCGGCCGCGATGGTTTTACTTGGTCCGGCGTCAAGACGATAGAGCGCAAGACGGAATGGCCGGATTGGCTGCCGCCGGCGGATATGCTGCAGCGACAGCCCTATCTCCCGCGCTTCATGGCCGGCGGCCCGGGCAATCCGCTTGGCGCGCGTGCAATGTATTTGAGCGGCTCGGCGTACCGCATTCACGGCACCAACAAGCCCTCCAGCATCGGCCAGCATGTGTCAAGCGGCTGCATCCGCTTGCTGAACGAGGACGTCATCGACCTCTACGGCCGCACCCACATCGGCACCAAGGTTGTGGTGCTCCCCATGGATCATCATCACGTCGCGCTGGCCGACCTGGCATTGAGACCAGTCGCGCGGACGCAGCAAGCGATCTTCGCACCGAGCCTTCACTGAAACCGATTGGCGCAATGACTTGAAAGTGACGCTTCGGGGGAGTCGATCATGATCAAGAAAATCCTGGCTATCATCTCGGCCGCAGCGTGCGCAGGAGCGATTATAGAATTCATACCTGAGGCTGCTCCCGCCGTAGCAGCCGGTGTGTCGACAGCGTCCCACGGGACGAGTGTCTCCGATCGTGCCAAGCCTGCAGTCCTTGATGCGACGCGTATTCCCGAGCGTCGCAAGGCGATCTGCGCGCAGGCTTGGCCGTATTACGAACCGGCCTGCCTGCGCGACGACCGACGTTCGGACGGCAAGGTGCGCGTCGTACGCGTCATCGTCGCCGATGGTTCGGTTACGGAACGGACCTCGCAAACGCGACGTTAGTACCTCGGAGCAGATCGATGCGTGTTGCTTTTGCGTCCTTCAAGGAAATCATTGTCATCGCGGGCCTGGCCTATGTGATCGCCGGCATTCTCGCCGTGGCGACGACCCCCGTCGGCGCCGGGGGCGAACAGGCGGTTTCGGTCTCCGTCGATCGGGCCAACAAGGGCGATCGATTGCCATATGCCTCGACATCGAAAACGCACGTCAATAGCCCGTTCTTGGCCACGACACCTCAAGTGTTGCCGAAGCGGCCTCCGCTCGGTTGTGACCCGGCTTTCAGCTCGGTTGCTAACCCGGCGCAGGCTCGCATTTACCGGCGCTGCCTGGCTTGAGCGGCAACCGCAATGTCAGGACGCAATTACCAGAAGCTAGCCGAACCCAACGAGGAAATAGCCGGAGCACCCCATGAATCATTCGATATACAGTGCCAACCGCAGAACCCATTTGAAGATTGTGCTCCTCGGTCTCTTAGGTGCGATCTTAGTCACATTCGTCGGCTCATTCGCGCATCTCAGCGACATCGATCTCGGCACTGCGCCGCTGGTCAAGGCCAGCCACTCTACAACCGTGAGCGGGCGCTTACCGGCCATTCGATAACGGCAGTAATCGCCTGAAATCCGCCGCTCGGAACATGCGATCAGAGATGATGCAGAGGGAAGAGAAACCATTGTTTGTTGCAAACAGAAAGCACCAGTCATGCGTAGGCAAATCATGCAGCGATTCAGCGATTCCGTTCCACACTTTGACGCCATCGAGATCCTGACGCTTGCAGCCGGCGTCCTATTCGTCGTCGCCGTCGCCTTCGTGCTCTGACGCCGGCGTGATTGCGATGCGCCTTTCCGTGATTGGAAGGTAGCGAGCCGAGCTGCGTACTTCGCCGTCATGACCCAGCTTTGCGCCAACGAAGTGACCGAATAAGCGATGGTGGAAGTCAGTTTTGGATGAGATCGATATGATCAAGAAGATGATAGTTTTTATAGGAGCGGCCGCTTGCACGGGCCTCGTTCTCACCTTTGTTCCGGGATTCGCTCGTGAGATGGCCGCCGGCGTTATGCCCTTGAGCAAAATACAATTAGGGATCGAAGATGGCGGTTTGGTTATCAGCCCGCCGGACGCAGCCTGCCCGCACGATCCGTGGCCGTATGGATGCGACTGGCGGGCTACTCCGTTGGGGCGAAAGCAAATTGTAAAGAGGGTTCGGACGCGCCATCACCGCTATGCGCTGATTACGGTGCGCTGATCCTGAGGCGAAACGCCGGGCGCGGGTTGGTGAGTGGAGCTGGCCGAGGGTTGACCGAGACCTGATCGTCCAAATCATCGATCAATGGATCAGCAATCCAGGGCGGCATTTTGCATTTGGAAGGCGCCGGCAATAAAGTAATTTTCCGATATACCAATTGCTCTGTAACAAAGCCTTTCCTCTGCGTCCCAATCTTCCGAACACACCTCTACCTTTTCTGTAGAAAACCTGATCTACCTTTTCTGTACAAAACCTGATCGCCTCCCATGCAATAATGGCTGTGTATCCAAAAAGCCACACTCACGCACAATGCAACAAGCCCGAAAAAACTAACGATTTTGCCACAAAAGAAGCCCAAGCAGATATTCTGCTCGGGGTTGAGTGGCTGCCTCAACTTAGGCTTATGGGCCGGGCAGCCAGGTGTCGGGGGATGGCAGATGCAATGGAGATCACGCGTTAGCGTTGAGTTGTCCGCTGCGGCTCGGTCGTTCACGCCTACGGGACGCGCCAAGGTAGTGGCTGCCGGTGCAGGATTGGCCACTTTGGTGCGAAGTCGCCGACTGAGGCGGCCACGGGAGGAAGAGACCTCGGCCCCGCGGAGTAACCGGGGCCTGTCTCTTTGGCGGGACTTAAACTCGACCCTGCGATGTTATGGGTCGCTGTCTGCGCGTTTATGAAACCGGCCAACAGCTGGCCTCGCGCTTGTTTCCCTCTCCAGGTCGCCGAAGGGGGAACCGAGGCTATTCGAGCGTCGGAGCCAAGCATAAATCGAACTTGCGTTGCCGCTCTTGGTCGCGGCGCCAACGCGCGTGCCGCCGGTCAGCAACGGCTAACGCGGCCGCGCCGGCGTGCCGTGGTCTGGTTGCTCGCTTTGGCCGTGGCCGCGCTCGGCACTGCTGACGCGTTGGCCGCTCCGCGTCACAAGCGCGTGCCGGCGCACCCCAGCAAAACGGCCGAGGCGGAGCGCCACAACCACGGCTCGGCGTCGGACGCGAAGCGCAGCGCTGCCGTGCGGAAGAGCGTGCGGAATCGCACGGCGCGTGCGGCCGTACCGAGCATCCCCCTGCCGATTGCCCGACCAACCGCGGCTTCGCTGCCGCCGGATCTCGCCGCGACGAAGCAGGCGATCGAGTTGGTGCGTCAGGGCAAGCCGAGCGAAGCAACCCTAATCGCGACAACGATCGGCGATCCGGTGGCGCAGAAGCTGGTCGAATGGACGCTGCTGCGCAACCCTGAAAGCGAAGTCCGACTCGAGCGCTACCCAGCGTTCATCCGTGCCAATCCCAACTGGCCGAGCATTCCGCTGCTGCGCCGGCGCGCGGAGGCGAAGCTGTGGCAGGACCGGCGCGACGCCGCCACTGTCCGCCGCTTCTTCGGCGAGGACCACCCAACCAGCTCGTTAGGCCGGCTTGCGTTTGCGCGCATGCTGAAGGCTGAGGGTGACGAGGCCGGCGCTGCGCGCGAGGTTCGTGCGGTGTGGCGATCGGCGGAACTATCAGCCGTCCTAGAGGCGGCTCTGCTAGACGAGTTCCGCGACGAGCTGACCCGCGCCGACCACACGGCACGGATGGACTGGCGCATCAGCGCCAAAGACTTCGGTGCGGCGACTCGCGCTGCAAAGCCTCTCGGGGACGAGGAAATGGCGATTGTTAAGGCTTGCACAGCCGCCGAGGCTGACACCACCAAGGCTGGGGCGCTGCTCGACGCGGTTCCCAGCGAGGCACGCGGCGATATGGGGTTCGCGCTGTGCCGCCTTCACTGGCTGATGCGACGCAACGAATTCGCGGCCGCGGCTACGTTGGTGCTCGCGGCTTCGGCCGAGGATCTGCGACGTCAGGATACCGATGAATGGTGGCGCGAGCTGCGGATGCTGGCCCGCGGGCTCATCGACCTCGGCGACTCGAAGACCGCATATCGGGTGGTTTGCGAAGCGGCGCTACCAGCCAATCGCTATTACCGTGCCGAATTCCACTTTATGGCCGGCTGGATCGCGCTGCGCTTTCTCGACGATCCGGCCGTCGCCTTGACGCATCTCGCACTGGTCGATGAAGGCTCGGTCGATCCAATAGTCCGTGCCCGTGCCGCCTACTGGCGCGGCCGCGCCGCCGAGGCGATCGGGCAATTCGAGGAGATGCGTGCTCAGTACGAGGCTGCTGCCCGCTATCCCACCGCTTATTACGGCCAACTGGCGCGCGCTCGGCTTGGCCTCGGTGAGAGCGCGTTGCGCGACCCGCCGCCGGCACCGGCGCACGGCATCGCGCGCGAACTGCTGCACGCTGCGGACATTCTGTATGAGATCGGCGAGCGCGATCTCGTCGCGTCGTTCGTGACCGACCTCGCCAACGAGAGCAGCGATGCTGCGACGATCGGGGCGCTCGGCCAGCTCACCGCGCATTACAACGATGCCCGAGCGATGCTGCTTGTCGGCAAGACGGCGCTCGCGCGTGGCTTGGCGGTGGACCAGTACGCTTTTCCCGATATCGGGGTGCCGCCCTACAGCCCGATCGGTCCCCCGCTCGATCTCAGCGTCGTCTATTCCATCGTGCGCACGGAGAGCGCCTTCGACCAGCGCGACAAGTCGCCGGCCAAGGCCGTCGGGCTGATGCAGGTAACCCCGGAAGCCGGGCGCGATACCGCGAAGCGTTTCGGCGTCGCCTACGACTGGAACGGGCTTGTGTCCGATCCGGTCTACAACACCCAGATGGGCGCCGCCGAGGTTGCCGCCCTGCTCAAGGAGTACCGCGGCTCCTACATCATGACGTTTGCCGGCTACAACGCTGGCCGCGGGCGGGTCAGGCAATGGGTGGCGCAGCACGGCGATCCGCGCGATCCCAAGGTCGACGCGGTCGATTGGGTGGAGCGCATCCCGCTGGCCGAGACGCGCAATTACGTGCAGCGCGTAATGGAGAACCTGCAGGTCTACCGCACGCGCTTCGGTGCCGGCACCGCGATGGGCGAGCCTAGCCTGCACCGCGCCGAAACGATCGAGTCGCGCGCCGAGCCGGCTTTGGTGGAGCAAATTCCCCAGTGACCAACTAATTCCAAAACTCGGAGATTGCCGAACTCATCTGGCGTGACGGCCGAGCATCTCGGGGTCGGCGATGATGTAGCGCTTCGCCTTCCGCTTCAGGGCGGCGACCTGGGTGTCGGTGAAGGCGCGGCGGCGCGTGACGGGTGTTGCGGTCATTTTCGTGCGTCGTGACCTCTTAAAAGCAGAGAACACCATCCAGGGCTAACGATGGGCTAACCGGGACGGCGTTCTCACGTCCGCTAACGTCGATATTTCGGCGGCTCACGTTTGACCAGTAAATGGGGTACTTCCGGCGATGGCGCAAGGGGAAAATGTTTGTCGGTGTTAGCGCTAGTAAGCGAAACGGATCTGCTTGCGCAAGAGTTCCTCGCAAGTTCCGGCAACGGAGACGATTTTTCCGCCAGCGTCAACCGATCACATCCTCGCGGGCGGGGCGTTGACGGGCTTGCCTAGCGGCAAGACGGCGGGCATGAGTGCGCCATGCTGAATGTCACAATCCCCGCCGCGCTGCTGGCGGGTATGTTGAGCTTCCTGTCGCCCTGCGTGCTACCGTTGGTGCCGCCCTATCTGGTCTATCTCACCGGAACTTCGCTCGAGCGCTTTGCCGACGCGGAAGAGGAACCGCGGGTCCGGCGCGAAACGATCGCCGCTGCGCTCTTGTTCGTGCTCGGATTCTCCACGGTCTTCGTGGCGCTCGGCGCCAGCGCCAGCGCCATCGGACGGCTCCAATATTGGCTGCTGGATAAAATTGCGGAGCTAAAGGACATCACAGGGCTGCCGCTACCAACGAACTTCAATCCGCTCGCCGCTCTCGCGGGGTTTGCAATTATATTTATGGGTCTTCACTTTATCGGCCTGTTTCAAATCCCCCTCCTGATGCGGGAAAAACGTCTCGAAGTCGCCAAGCCGGTCGGGCTGTGGGGCGCCTATCTGATGGGGCTCGCCTTTGCGTTTGGCTGGACCCCGTGTATCGGGCCGATCCTTGCTGCCATTCTGGCGATTGCGGCGTCGGAGGGGGCGGTGGCAAAAGGCGCCGGGATGCTCGCCGTCTATTCGCTCGGCCTCGGCGTTCCGTTCATTGCGGCGGCGCTGGCCGTTGAGCCGTTCGCCGCCTTCCTTGTCCGCTTCCGCGCCCATCTGGGTTTGGTTGAGAAGGCGATGGGCGGCCTTCTTGTGATAACCGGAATTGCTTTCATGACTCCCTACATCGGGGAGGCAAGCTCCTGGCTCCTGGAAACCTTCCCGATGCTGGGAAGGATCGGGTAGCCTCAACTGCGCGACGCGTCGGGGATCTCGTCGTAGCCGCCGTTGCTGTTCCAACGATAGAACACATAGTCCACCGTGGTGATGTCGCCTTTGGCGTCGTAGCTGATCGGGCCGAGCACGGTGTCCCACTTGCCGCTGCGGATTCTTTGCGCGACCTTTTTGCCGTCGATCGTCTTTGCCTCGTTGGCGGCGGCCGCCCAAATCTGCACGGCGGCGTAGGTGTAGAGCGTGTAGCCCTCCGGATCGAAGCCCTTGTTCTTGAACTCCTCGACGATGGCCGCCGCCGTCGGCCGTTTGCGCGGGTCGGAGCCGAAGGTGAACATCATGCCCTCGCCGGCCGGGCCGGTGATCGACCAGAACTCATTGGTGGCCATGGCGTCGCCCGAGATCATCTGGCTCGTCATCCCCTGCGCCCGCATCTGCCGCAGGATCAGGCCGGCCTCGGTGTGGTAACCGCCGACATAGACCACATCGATGGCATTCGCCTTCATCTTCGAGACCAGGGCGTTGAAGTCCTTGTCGCCCTGGGTATAGCCCTCGTACATCTTCTCCTTCACGCCGGCGTTGTTGAGCGCCTTCTTCATCTGGTCGGCGAGCCCTTTGCCGTAGGTCGACTTGTCCTGCAGGACGGCGATGTTCTTGTCCTTGTAGGTCTTGGCGATGTAGTTGCCGGCGATCGTGCCTTGCTGGTCGTCGCGGCCGCAGGTGCGGAACGTGTTCCACATGCCGCGCTCGGTGAACAACGGATTGGTCGAGGCCGGCGTGATCTGCAGAATGCCGCCGTCGAGATAGGCGTCCGACGCTGGAATCGACGACGACGAGCAATAATGGCCGAACACCGCGGCGACTCCCATTCCGGCGAACTTTTCTCCGACCGAGCGCGCCTGTTTGGGATCGCAGGCGTCATCGCCGATTTCGAGCCTGAGCTTCCTGCCCAGCACGCCGCCCGCGGCATTGATGTCGGCGACGGCCCGTTCTGCTCCGTTCTTCAATTGCGTGCCGAACGAGGCATATTGACCGGTCATCGGGGTACCCAGGCCGACCGTAATGTCCTGCGCCATCGCCGGACCGGCCACGAGGCCGAACAAGAGCGCAAAGGCGCTGAGCCGTAGATTGGTCATTTCTGTCCCCTTATTGTTCCTGAGCAGTAAGGCTTTTGCGTCGGCAAAGAATCTATCATCGCTTCCGTTCGTTTTCCCGCCCGATTTCGCGCCAGCCGAGCGGACCGGCGCGGGCATAGAGCCAGGGATATTGCCGCACCATCTGGCTCGCACGCGTGGCGCGCCAGCTGATCAGGCCAACGGCAAGCAAGATCACGGTGTCGCAGCCATAAGAGGCCGCTGACAAAAGGTCGCCCTGGAACAAGGCGTAATGGATGAAGCGCGCCGCGGCGCCGAGCAGCAAGGCTGCGACCGCGACCTGCCATGGCGGGCGCCAATCACCGGCGATAGCGCGACCGGAGAGCCAGGCGGCGCCGCCGCCGAGGATGACGGTCACCAGCACAACGTGCGCGATGCTCTCGCCGGCATAAAGCCTTCCCATGTCGCTTCCTGTCAGCGCGTGCAGCCTTCGAGGTAGGCGGCGCGAATTTCCGGCCGCTGCAGCAATTCGCGTCCGGAGCCTTGCAGCGTGATCTCGCCATTGACCATGACGTAGCCGCGGTGCGCCAGCTTGAGCGCGTGATAGGCGTTCTGCTCGACCAGGAACACGGTGAGTTTGTCATGCTCGTTGAGCGCGCGAATGGCGGCAAAAATCTGCCGCACCAGGAGCGGCGCCAACCCGAGCGACGGCTCGTCGAGCAGGATAAGCCGCGGTCGGCTCATCAGCGCGCGGCCGATCGCCAGCATTTGCTGCTCGCCGCCCGACAGCGTGCCGCCGCGCTGGCTCCTGCGGTCGCGCAGTCGCGGGAACAGCGCAAACACCCGCTCGAGATCTTGATCGAAGTCGGCGGCGTCGGTCACGGTGGCGCCGATCTGCAGGTTCTCCATCACCGTCATCCGCGAAAAAATGCGCCGGCCTTCCGGCGCTTGCGCGATGCGGAGCTTGGCGATCTCGTGGGTCGGCAGTGCGGTGATGTCGCGGCCGGCGAAGCAAATATGTCCTTCGCGGGCGCGCGGATTGCCGAATACCGTCATCATCAGCGTCGACTTGCCGGCGCCGTTGGCGCCGATCATGGTGACGATCTCGCCCTCATTGACGTCGACATCGACGCCTTTGAGCGCGGCGACGTTGCCGTAGTAGGTTTTGACGCCGCGCAGCGTGAGCAGCGGTTCGCTGATCGCGCTCATGACCCGGCCTCCAAGCCGGCGCTCCCGACCTCTTCGTCGGCGACGCCGAGATAGGCGGCGATGACCTTGGCGTCGTTGCGCACTTCATGGGGAGCGCCGTCGGCGATCCTCACGCCGTAATCGAGCACGACGATATGGTCGGAAATCTCCATTACCACGCCCATGTCATGCTCGATCAAGAGGATCGAGGTGCCATGCTCGTCGCGGATAGCGCGCAGGAATTCGTTGAGTTCCATGCTCTCACGGTTGTTGAGACCGGCGGCGGGCTCATCGAGACAAAGCAGCACCGGATCGGTGCACATGGCGCGGGCAATTTCGAGCCTGCGCTGGGCGCCGTAGGGCAGGGCGCCGGCGGGGTCGTCGGCGCGCGGGGCGAGGCCGACGCGGTCGAGCCAATATCGTGCCTTGTCGATGGCGGCGGCTTCGGCGCGGGCGTAGGCGCGCGAGCCGAAGAGCCCAAGCACGGTGAAACCTGAGGCCAGCATCAGCGGGTTGTGCTGGGCGACCAGGAGATTTTCCAGAAGCGTCATGCCGGCGAACAACCGCACGTTCTGAAACGTGCGCGCGACGCGCGCCTCGCGCGCGATGCGGAATCCGGGCAGCCGCTCCAGCAGGAACGATGCGCCGTCGGGGTGGGTGAGCTGCAATCGGCCGACGGTCGGTTTGTAGAAGCCGGTGATGCAGTTGAACAGCGTGGTCTTGCCGGCGCCGTTGGGGCCGATCAGCGCGGTGATCTCGCGCTCGCGCGCGGCGAACGAGAGATCGTTGACGGCAGTCAAGCCGCCGAAGCGCATGGTCAGGTGCTCGACGGTGAGAATTTCCGCC
>Ga0187855_10001900_pt1 | contig 16037 bp, 10 predicted proteins | sample June2016WEW_8_10_2_FD_132969 | JGI IMG/M metagenome (GOLD analysis project Ga0187855, IMG submission 132969) | Peatland microbial communities from SPRUCE experiment site at the Marcell Experimental Forest, Minnesota, USA - June2016WEW_8_10 | ecosystem: Environmental > Terrestrial > Soil >...
CCTCCCCGGCGGCCAGCAGGGCCGGAGTGACCAAGCTATGGGAAAGCTCACGGGCATAGGGGTCATAGAGAACCTTGTTCGGATTGAAGCGGTTCCCCAGGGAATCGCAGTCGCTGAGGAAGCCGGCGGCGGAGTTGCCGCGGGCCCATCCGCTGCTGAAGGGCCAGTTTGGGCCCCAGGCCCGGAAGGCGTACAGGGCCGGTCCGGGCACGCCGGCCACGGCAGCCCGCCAGATGTTGTCGGCGCCCTTCGCCATCGCGTAGTCATAGGCGGCGTCCGCCCCGGAGTCGGCGAGGTAGATCTCCAGGACCACGTTCGTGGCGCTGGCGGAATACACGCCCACCTGCAGTATGCTGCCGTACCCTGCCGTGTACGACGAGCCCAGCTGCCAGTTGGCGGTGCCCCAGCTTGAGGGGCTCACCGCGGAATAGGCGCCGGAGGCGGGGTGGTTGCTGCCGGCCTCCGAGGCAAGAATCCGGGCGGAAGCCGGGCCGATCGACGCCAGGGCCCCGATCAAAAGGGGAAGAATCCGCCGGAGGAGGTGCATTCTGGGATGGATATAGTCTTTGTGCGGCAACCAGCAGCGGCAACTGTGCCATGCCGGCGCCGCCAAGAGGGAACGGGCCGACACAAACCCCGGGGCGCGGCGGTCGTGACAATGGCGCTGCCGAAGTCACGGTCGGCCAGCGCCATCTGGCTTGTGCTCCCATCGTCGACATTGGGGGCAATTCGTGGGCGAGGGGACGAAGGGCCGGGCCTGGCTTCACGGAATCTTGCCCGATGATTTCGATCTCGATTACAAGGCGTCGACCCGCCATCGCGCCGGCGATGTTTGGGTCCACGGATGGTTCACGGACAACGAACTGCGCAGGGGAGGCGGTTGGCGCGGCTCAGGGGAGCGCCTCACGATGTTTCTCGACCTGCCTGCGAGCGCGCCCGGCAAGAAGGCTGCGGCCGGCCTCCTCCAGGATCGCCATTGCGATGTGACAGGCCGAGATGTTTCCGGAGCCAATCGGCCGCCGCGCGAAGTCCAAGCCTGCATCACCTGTTCCAAATGGGAGCTCGATTCACCGGGCAAGGCACCCTACTGCACGCTAACCGGCATTCCGACCCCAACAAGCGTCACCAGTGTGAGCACGTCCCAGTTGGCCAACCGGAAACAGCCATGGGATTCGGTCCGGCCCACGTTTTCCGGATCCGGCGTCCCATGGATCCCATACCCTGGCCTATCGAGGCCAATCCAAGCCACGCCAACTGGATTGTTCGGACCCGGCGGCACGGTGAGCTTGTGACCAAGCATCCTGCCCTCCTCGGACTCGGGAAACAGATCGGGATCAAAGGTGTAGTCAGGATTGGGGATCACGACCGTCACGTGAAGGCCGCCAACGGGCCTCTTTTCCACCATCCGGGCAATGCTCACGGGAAAATGCGCGATCACGCGACCCAGCGCGTCGAACACCTCGAGTTCGTGCGTGTCCAGCGTGATTACGATCTGCGCTGCGGTGCCGCTCACGACCACCCGCTCCACCGCCGGAACCACGATTTTTGTGCCGGGCAACACGGTCTCCCAGTCGACACCGGGATTCAACCTTCGGATCAGGTTTGGATGGGAATGAAACCGCTCGGCAGCCAGCTCGATGGCCGACGAATAGCCCAACGACTGCAACTGCGACTTCTCGAGCCACGTCTTTGGCTCGGGATGCAGTTCGCCCAGCTCGATCGCCGTAAAGGTGTAGGTGCCAAGCGCCGGCGCCGACGGTCGCAGTTTATCCCGCGTAGCCGCATCCAGGAGACCCGTTTCCTTGATCCCTGCGCCGCGCTGAAACGCACTCAATGCCGCCGACGTCTGGACGCCGGCGACGCCGTCAATCGACCCGCAGGAAAAGCCGCGCCGGTGGAGCTCGACCTGCAATTCGAGGGTCGAATCGGCGAGCAGCGCCTGCTTCGGCGTGTCTGCCGGCATACTGTCCCCGGGGGGGGCGGCCGCCAGCCCCGGCCTGCAGCAAAGGAAGGGAAGGATGGCCAAGGAGAGTCGAACGCAGATGCAGCGCGGCAGCGTGCCGTGTAATGCTGGCGGCATCGTCATGTGGGGGAGATGGATCCGGCGTGAAAGACTACCGCGACCGGCCGCGGCCGGGTCTTCCTGGGGACGCGATGCTGCGCGTGGTCTCCCCTGCCTGACGATTGCACGGCGATCGCGAGGCGGCCCGATTGAGCGGCAATCGGAGGGGTTTGAATGGTCGCCTCGTGCGGCGTCAGCGGCCCTACGCCAGCATTTGAGTTCTTCCCGCCCTTGGGGCGGCTCGTGAAATTCGGATGCATTGGATGTTCGTGAGGCTCCCGTGAGGATGGATTGCCTAAGGCAAGAGTGCCCCTCCCGCCATATATACTGAACGACCGGTAGCGGCGAAATGGGGGACTCACCTACTTCGTGGGAGTCCCGCCGGTTCGCTCAGATTCCCAGGTCGATGGGCCAGGGCGGGTCACCCCATCTATTCTTCAGCATGTACCTGTTTTCAGCGAAATGGGCGACCCCTGCCGCTATTGCCCGGAGCGGGTGGCCGGGTTTGAGGTCCGCCCGGGATTGTTAGGCGGCCCCCGGCTGTGGCGGCGGTGCTCGAATTGACCAAGGCCCAATGCGGCCTCTTCCTGGTGGTGCCTCCTTAATCCTCGATTCGGGCAATTCATTCCACTAGTTACGCTCCGCTGAGACGCGCCGACTGAAGCCTATGACGTATTTTTTCCGAACCTTTCTGGCATGTGCCCTCGCCGCGATCACGGGCGGATGTAATACCACCGTCGTCACCACGTCGCAGGGCGCCGACTTCAACAAGTCCGTGACGGCTGTCGCGGCAAACCTGAAGGCTTCGCTTTCCGAGATACAGTCCGTGGAGGTCGCAAACCGGGTCGACGCCTATGCCAGGGGCACCCAACGGACGCTGGAGCACCTCGACCTCGCTCCGAACCTTTCGGATCAGGAGGTTGGGGTGATCACCAGCCAGTTTGATTTCCTGGTCAAGTATTCCGAGGCCCTGAAGGACGCGACCTCGCCGGGGACGTCGTGGGGCAAGAGCGTGTCGGGCATCAATTCGGCCGAATCGAAGCTGATGGGTGATTCTCAGGGCCTGGAAAACAAACTCAGCGGGAGGACGGTCATCACGGATGCCAACGTCAAGACGTTCAATACAGATGCCGGCGGGGTCGCGAAGGCGGTATCCGCGATAGGTGAAGGCGCCCTGACGCTCTACGGCGAGGAAAAGGCCTCCAAGATCGCCGGCGCGGTGAACCCGGACATCCAGAAATACTGCGCCGACCTCGAGGCCCTCCTCACGGCTGATCCGGATTCGAAGGCGCCAAGGACCGGACTGGCGGGCATCCTTCTCGCCGACTACGAGGAAAGAATCGCCTCGGTTAAAATCCTTGCCACCACCGTGGCGCCCCCGACCGGGCCTGACGATCCCGGCTATTTCCCCGCGGTTCGGCGGCGAAGCGCGGTCCTCAATGAATACTCGGCTCTCCTCGAAAGCGAGAAGACCGGCCTGGCGAAGGTGATGGCGCTGCGGAAGGCCGTTGCTGACATCGCCTCGGCACACGATTCGCTGGCAAGGAAGGATGACGCGTCATTCAAGGAGAAGCTCTCAGACATGGACGAATTGGTGCGCAGCGTCTCCACGGGCAGCCCGACCCCTGCCGCAGCCCCGTCGAATTGAAGCCCGGCATCCTCTGTTTGAACAATATGGAAAATTCACAGGAAAAGACGCCGATCGTCGCCCAGACACTGGCGCAACTGTACGACGGCTCGGATGCGCTGGATAAGATCATAGGGGCCCCGTCAACCGCACTGGACGTCTATCGCTCGGCCGTGAAACAAAAAGGTGAGATCGAGGAGCGGATCTCAACCCTCGAAAACCTTCAGCTGGCACGCGATACGGACGCAATGCAGGCATTGGTCCCGGGACTTAAGCAGGCAAAGGCGAACCTGGACGGCGTCCTCGGCTCGATTTCGAAGGCCAGCGACCTGGTGGACGGCGTTACGAAGTTCCTCGTGGTTGTCGACGCCCTGGTGGCTGCGGCGAAAGTCGTGGCATAGATGGTCCGCAGGCGCCGGTTTCGCCCTCCCCTTGTTGCCCTTTGAGCGAGGTATCCGGCCGTGGGACCCTTTTCGCGTCGGCGCACATGCTTGCGGGGGCATAGCCGGGACGGGCCCCCGCGTTCAATTCCGGGGAGGCCGGCCGCCGGGGACTCCGCGCCGGTCGAGCCCAACATTTGCCTGTGAGAGTCGGGCCCGCCCGGGCCGTCCAGGGGCCTGATGAAAGGGGTGGGTAGTGCGCCCTTGTGGCGGTCAGGCGCGGCCGGAAGGGCCGGGGGTATGCCGAGCCGGGGGGTTTCCGGGGGCGACCCGGGTGCCATGACAAGCGCAGGCCGTTGATTGGCTCCCAAGCCGTTGTCTGCGAAATCCGACGCAAATCACGGCGTTCCGCCCCCAGCTGGCCGTTGCAACGAGGAGAGCCGCCGCGCCACAGTTCCCCGCACAGTCCATACCGCCTGCGGGTCCTCCAGCTGGTGAGAGGACAAAGCCGGATTCGACTGCATTGACGAAGACCTGCCCGCGGTGATTACTACGGGCGCGAGCTCGATGCAGGTGCGTCACGCAATGAAAACCGAGAACCCCAAAGGGCTGGCCCAATCCGATGCAATAGGCTCACCTCAGCATGGCGGGCACGCGGACGGTTCGTTCGATTTTCAGCACCTGATAGACGAGGAATTCGCACGCCTCGATTCCCCGGGGCCTACAGGCGGAGAGAAGCAGGATCCCAAATTCCCAAAGGTCGCAAAGGCGGCCATCTCGGGCGAGCCTTGGGCCTGCCGCACCCCTTGCGACCGACTTGGCCTGGCACTCTCGGGGGGCGGCATTCGCAGCGCCACGTTCAACCTGGGCCTGCTGCAGGCGCTCGAGCACCAGAGTCTCCTCAAGGAGGTCCATTACCTCTCCACCGTGTCTGGCGGCGGATACATCGGAGGCTTCTGGACGGCGTGGCTGCGAAGAAACGCGCCGCGGCCGTCCAATGAGCCGGCGCCATATTTCCCGGGAAAAAAGGAGGAAACGGCGCCGGCCGGGGAGGGGAGCGGGCTCAACAGACCCGAGCCGGCGCCAATTCGGCATCTGCGGGAATTCAGCCGATTCCTGATGCCCCGCCTCGGATATTTCTACGCCGAGACATGGGCCGGAATCGTCGCAATCCTCGGCGGCATGCTTCCCGCGCTCTTTGCAACCACGGCCCTCATAGCCTTGTCCTACTTTCTCTGGTTTCTGCTTGCGTGGAGGCTGGTGGGCGGCTCGGCCCCATCCATCTCCATCACCGTGGGAGTGATGACACTTGTGATTCAGCTGTTCTCCGAGTGGACCTGGCGCGAATCCGGAATCTGGGGCGGCACCAAGGGGACCGGCAAGGCCGAGGAGAGTTTTCCTGCCTACGTCATTGTGGCCATCGCCGCCAGCGCCGCTGCCGCCTGGTTGGCGCCCCATATCGTCGCCATCCAAGGCGGCGCCGCTCAGGTCTGGCTGGACAACGCCGGGTTCCTGCTCGATGCGAGGAAGGCGCCCCTGCCTGAAAATGGGGGGTTCAGCTGGGTGCCGTTCGCATTGTCCGCGGCATGGGGCCTGGTGGCGGTGCTGCTGCTTTTCTTCAGGGCGCTGTGCGCCCTGGGCGCCACCGACGCCTTTACCAGGCTCTCGCAGATGCTGGAGCGGGCGACGTCAAGGTCTGTCGTGCCGGCGCTTATCTGGGCGGCGTTCACGCTCATCTGGGAATCGAGCCGATGTGTCGTGTTGCCCAGCTTCCGACCCTATGTCGCGGCCGGGACCGGGGCCAGCGCGGCGGCATGCGGAGGCCTCTTCTACATGCTGCGCGATTGGCTCGGCAAGCCTCCGCAGGACACCAATGCGACCCGGTTGTTGGGGAAAGCCTCCGCAGCGCTGAAGCCGATCGCTCCGCAGCTTCTGGCCAACGCCGCCGTCGCCCTGCTCTTCTTCCTGGTCTGCATCCTGATCCAGTGGTTCGGATGCAAGTACTCCATCCGCTGGGTGGGCTACGTTGCCTCCGCCGCATTCCTGCTCACGTTCGTCCTCTTCAATCCCGCCAGGGTGGGCCTGCACGAATTCTACCGGTCACGCATCTGCCGCTGCTTCCTCGGGGCTGCGACCGCCAGGGAGTACCCCGAGTACCTGCGGCCGACCGTCGAGCAGCCCGGCGACGATCTCAGCCTCGGCCAATTGCGGGAGGGACCGAGCCATCCGATCCACCTGGTCTGCTGCACGGCCAACAACCTGTCAGGCGACGTGCTGGGCAACCTTTACCGCGGGGGCCGCAGCGCCACGGTGTCCCTGTTCGGCCTCAGCCTGGGAGACGACAATTCGCGCATGGACTCGCTGCGCCTGTCGTCGGTACTGACGGCTTCAGCAGCCGCCTTCAATTCCCAGATGGGAAGTCTCTCCATGCGGCTCGGACCCGCAGTCGCCTTCCTGATGTGCGCCCTCAACCTCCGCCTCGGTCTCTGGGTGCAGCATCCGCGCAACCCGAGGAAGAGTTGGCCGCTGCCCGGATTGCCCTTCTTCTACGAGATGTTCGGCTACACCGATTGCGACCCACCTCCGCCCGAGGCCACAGTTGGCGGGACGCACCCCAATGACGTCAGAAAGGGGGTCCGCGACGCCCTCAGCTACGCCAGGATGCTGCATCTTTCGGACGGGGGGCACTTCGAGAATCTCGCAGTCTACGAGCTGGTCCGCCGGCACTGCCGCTACATTGTCGCCTCGGATTGCGGCGCCGATTCCGAGGTGGCCTTCGACGACCTCGCCAACGCCATGCGCAAGGTCCGCGAGGACTTCGGAGTCGAGATCGAGGTCGACGTCAGCCCCCTGTGCCCCGATGCGAACGGGTTGGCGCGGCAGCATGCCGTGGTCGGCACCATTCACTACGATGGCCTTGCCGGCAATGACAAGGGCACCTTCATCTACATAAAGCCCTCCCTGACCGGCGACGAGGCTCCCGACGTGCTCGAGTACAAGAAGCGCAACAGCTCATTCCCCCACGAGACGACCGGCGACCAGTTCTACGACGAGCCGCAGTGGGAGTCCTACCGCTGCCTCGGCGAGCACGTTGGCAACGTCATATTCCAGTATGTCGAGGAACGCTCAGCGCCGCCGAGCACGGGCTTGCGCTTCGTCCAGGAGGTGTTCCACGACGCCATAGAGCGCTGGTCCCTCCTGCCCGACCGGCAAAGCGCGGTGTTCGTCGCCCTCAACGAGCGCTGCAACGCGCTGGACGCATCGATGCGGGAGAACGCCCCGCCCGCCCTGCGCTCGGAGTTCTTCCCGGAGGTTGGCGCGACCAAGTCCGCGGCACTTGTGCAGGCCGTGTCGGCCGACGACGAGATGCGCATCATGTTCCTCCTCATGCAGGCCGCCCAGGTCATGGAGGATGCGTGGGGGACCGCCCACCTGTCGACGCTGTGGTCGCACCCGGTCAACGAGGGCTGGATGCGCTATTTCGAGCGCTGGGCCTCGACGCCTTCGTTCCGCCGCTGGTGGCCCCTGCTTAGCCCGATCTACAGCGTCCGTTTCCGCGACTTTGTGCGCGACCGGTTTGGAATAAGCATCGGGGATTACAATGCCTCGGCCAAGTCCGCGGCCCCGGGAGCCGTCCTGAAGCTCTCCCCCGACGTTGCCATCGCCGACCTCGCGGAATCTCGTCCCGGATTCGCATGGAATCAATGGGTCGCGCGCCGAGAGGCGCTCAACCTCGAGCGCCCCGAACTGAAGCGCTTCCGGGCCGCTGTCTTCAGCCTCATCCTGCCGCCCGGCCGCGATGGGAAACCCAGCGTGCCCCTGCAGGTTGGCTTCCTCTTATATCGATACGAGAGCGCCAAGAGTCCCGGGTACGTCGAATGGGGTAGTCGGGATCTTTTCGTCCCGCCCCCCCTTGTCGGGGCGGGCATCACCACACGCCTGCTTGACGAGGTGACCAAGCACTTTGACGAGTCCGGGCCGAGGGATCTGCGGGTCGCCATGGACAGAAGCCTCTTCGATCTTGTCGAGGAACCGGACAGCGTGCCTCGGCCGTTCACCGATTCCGGGAGCCGCTTCCAGCGCGTCCACGACATCAGCTTCTATAGAAGCCGCGGTTTTGACTACTTGCGCACCGATACTTCCGGGTTGCCCGCTGCCGGCGCGCACGCAGCCCGCGACCAGCACCGGATTGATTGGTTCCAAAGACACTAAGGGGAATCGCCTCCTTGGGCCGGCTTCCGCTCGCACCCTTCGTTCACCTTGAGCATGACGGGTGGGAGCAAAGCGGGTGAGAGATGTCGGCGGCATTGTGCGCCCTCTGGACAATGGCCCCCCCTTGGGCCCCTTTGCTTGGGAGGGTTAGCCGGCCATGCGTTGCGGCCAAGGCGGTTGATCGATTCGCTGGCTTTGGCCCTCGGTGGCCGGGGACCTGATTGAGGGGAGGGGCCATTGCGCCTCGGGTCCTAATCAAAGTCACTTCGGCTGGTGGGGGAGGGTCACCACCATCCCTGCGTCCAGGACCTCACTTTCCGACTGGAATCCTTCTGGCATGGGTGTGTGCTATGGTGCAATCCCCGCATGACCACCCCGTGGAGATCGCCCCGCCTTTGCCCGCGTCCCAGCAGCGGGTCAGCGCGGGTCGGCACGACCGCGCTTGCAGCATGGATACTTCTGTTGCCCTGCGCAACGAGGGCGGGCGCGGGGGCCCCGGCTGCGGAGCCGGACACCCGCTCGCCGGGATCCTTCGTCACCTCCAAGTTCCTGAGGACCGGCATCTCCGAGGGCCGCCACACGCTTCTCTTCCTGGGCGTGGATAGCCTGGGCAGGGGCAAGGTGGGCCAGAACGTCCTGGAGGCGCCCGGTCCCTCGGCCGGCGCGGATCCAAGCTGGAGCGTGGATGCAGGCGACAGGAGCCTAAGCCTCACGTGGGACGGCTCCAGTGCCCGGGGGGCCGCGCCCTTCGTCATCACGATCGACACGCACGCATGCTACGGGACGCTCCTCGGGGTATTCGACGAGGGGGGGGCCATCAGGCTTCCGGCGATCCTCCACCTTCCGGGCTATGGCACCCTGAGGATAACCTCCACCGGGGCGGGGGGCGCGCTCGGCTATGCGTCCGGCGCGGGCTGGGTCAGGGTTGAGTTTCCCGCGCCAGCCGGCGCCGGTTCGGGATCCGGTTATCGGCTGGACGTGACCACGGTCTGCCCCCCCGTCGCAGGCGCGGCGGACGACCCGCGCTACGACGGCTTTCGAAGGAACTGGCTCAACGTGCTCCAGCTGAACCCGGGCCGGCGCGTGCTCTCGAACAACACGGCCAGCGACACCTGCGCATTCTGCTACTACGAGTACGCCGACGTCGCCCGGCGGACGCCGCCGCTGGCCGAGGGACTGGCGGCCCTGGACATTGTGCGCCAGTCGCTGGAGCGCGTCCTCGGCGGGATGAGGGCCTACGGCATGCCGGGCTACGGCCCCCCCGGCGGAGGGGGCTTCCTTGAGGAGTCGTCGGACACATTCCCGTCGCTCCTGATCGCCGCGGACGATTGCTCCGGGGGGAGCGGGGACTCGGCCTGGCTCCGCGCGCACTACGCCGGGATCCGGGGTTGGGCGGAGCGGATGCTGGCCACCGACAGGACGGGCGACGGCCTCGTCAGGTACTCCGAGACGGGCAATTCCGGGAGCTGGAACGAGGGGATGCCGAAGGTGAGGCCCGCCAACTGGTGGGACACGATCGGGTTCGGCTGCGAGGACGCCTACGCCAACGCGCTCGCCTACCGCGCGCTCCTGGGCATGCGCCGGATGGCTGACGCCGCGGGCGGCGCGGGCGACGCGGCGCGCTATGAAACCGCCGCCCGCAGGCTTCACGACTCGTACTTCCGGACCTTCTTCAACCCGGCGACCGGGGTCCTGGCGGGGTGGCGCAGCGCGGACGGAGAGCTGCACGACGATTACTTCACGTTCGTCAACGCGGCGGCGGTCCTCTACGGGCTCGTGCCGGAGGACAGGGCCGCGGGGATCATGGAGCGCATCTGGGCCAAGATGGCCGAGGTCGGCTACACGCGGTTCCGGATGGGGATCCCGGGGAACCTGGTCCCGGTGCCGCGCAGGGACTACGCCCACCGGGAGCCTCGCTGGGGGGGCGGCCTGCGGGAGGACAACCTCGACGGCTTCCAGATCTACGAGAACGGCGGGGCGACAGCCTGCTTCTCGTACTTCACGATCGCCGCCCTCGACCGGGTGGGGCGGCGGGACCGCGCCGACCGGATCCTCTTCCCGCTCATGGACGCGTTCGAGCACCGGGAATTCGAGGGGGTCGGGGCGGACGGGAGGACCAACGACTGGAGAAAGTGGGACGGCACGGCCGAGGGCTACGAGGGGTTCCTCGTGGACAACTACTACGCCCTCCTGGCGGCCGCCGAGCGGCCGTAGGGGATGGCACGCCCCAGGCGCCCCCGGAGACGGTGCGCGCCCGAGACTGACCAGATTGGGCCCCGGGGATGGACAACCGGCCCCGGTGGCGTCAACCTCGGCCGATCCTCCGCCCGGCGTCCGACGGAAAGGAGGCGCTACCCCGATGACGAACGAACCCCCGCTGCGGCTGGGCCTATGCGGCTTGGGCCTCGAGGCCTACTGGGCGCAGTTCGCGGGGCTAAGGGACAGGCTCGGGGGACAGGTGGCCGAGGTTGCCGCCCGGCTGGAGCGTCCGGGCGTCACCGTTGTCAGCCTCGGCCTCGTGGACACGCCCGAGCGCTCGGCCGAGGCCGGCCGCGAGTGCCGCCGGCAGGACATCGACGTGCTCTTCATGTACGTCACGACCTACGCGCTCTCCGGCACGGTGCTGCCGCTGGTCCAGCGCGCCGGCGTGCCGGTCGTCGTCCTGAACCTGCAGCCCGGGGCCGCGATCGACTACGCGGCCTTCAACCGTCTGAGGGACCGGACCGCCATGACCGGCGAATGGCTCGCATACTGCACGGCGTGCCCCGTGCCGGAGATCGCGAACGTGCTGGCGCGGGCCGGGATCGCGTTCCACCAGGTGACGGGCGTCCTTGGCGAGGAGCCCGCGTGGAGGGAGATCGAGGAGTGGCTCGCGGCGGCGCGCGTGCGCTCGGTGCTGGCCTCGACCCGGCTGGGTCTCATGGGCCATTACTACGGCGGGATGCTCGACATCATGACCGACTTGACCCTGGTCTCCATCGCCTTCGGGACGCACGTCGAGCTCCTCGAGGTGGACGAGCTGGGCGCGCTGGCGGCCGGGGCCGGCGCCGCCGCGGTCGCGCGCCGGTCGGGGGAGTTCCGGGAGGCGTTCGACGTCCAGCCGGACTGCCCGACCGCCGAGCTCGAGCGGGCCGCGCGCACGTCCGTGGCGCTGGACGCCTTCGCGGCGCGCCACCGGCTCGGGGCCCTGGCCTACTACCACAAGGGCACGGGCAACCCGGCGAACGAGGACACGATGAGCTCGATAATCCTCGGCACGTCGCTACTCACCGGCCGGCACATTCCGGTCGCAGGCGAATACGAGGTGAAGAACGCACTGGCCATGAAGATCCTGGACGCGCTCGGGGCGGGAGGCTCGTTCACCGAGTACTACGCGGTCGACTTCAACAACGACGTGGTGCTGATGGGCCACGACGGCCCGGGACACATCGCGATCAGCGAGGGGAAGGCCAAGGTGCGGCCGCTCCAGGTCTACCACGGCAAGGTGGGCCGCGGCCTCTCGATCGAGATGAGCGTGAAGCGCGGGCCCGTGACGCTCCTCTCCGTCGCGGAGGATCCGCAGACGCGCTTCAGGCTGCAGGTCGCGGAAGGGGAGAGCGTGGCCGGGGAGGTCCTCGAGATCGGGAACACGAACAGCCGCTACCGGTTCCCGCTGGGGGCGCGCGGGTTCGTCGAGGCCTGGAACGCCGGGGGCCCCGCGCACCACTGCGCCGTGGGCGTGGGCCATCTGGCCTCGACGCTCAGGAAGGCCGCGGAGCTCATGGGCCTCGGCTTCCGCAAGGTGTGCTGAGCGCGGCCGGCAGGGGGCGGCGCGGGACCTCCGCGGGGCCCCAGGACCCGGCCAACCCGTCACTTGCAGTCCGAAACCTGAACCTACAGCCTAATCAAGACGGCCCGGGACTCCCATTTTGACATTCCGGCTGCGGGGCGGGTCACGTCACCTCAGACACGAGTTTCCCATGCTGATCATTCACATCCACGTCCGCGTTAAGCCCGAGTATGTCGAGGCCTTCAAGGCCGCCACGCTGACCAACGCCCGCGCCAGCGTGCAGGAGGCGGGGATCGCCCGATTCGACTTCTGCCAGCAGGCCGACGACCCCGCGAGCTTCTCCCTGGTCGAGGCCTACCGCACGGAGGCCGCCACGGCCGCGCACAAGGCGACGGCTCATTATGCCGCCTGGCGCGACGCCGTCGCCCCCATGATGGCGGCGCCGCGCACGAGCGTGAGATTCTCCAACGTATTTCCCGACGACCCAGGGTGGTGATCGGCGGCGCGGACCCCATGCGCTTCGAGTTCGCCACCGCCACGCGGATCGTCTTCGGCGCCGGGACGCTCGCGGAAGCCGGGAAGCTTGCGCGGCCGTGGGGCCGGCGGGCCCTCCTCGTCACGGGCCGCACGCCGAGGCGGTCGGAGCGGCTCCAGCGCTGCCTGGCCGAGGATGGGATAGAGGCGACGGTGTTTTCCGTCGACGGCGAGCCCACGCTCGCCGCGGTGGGCTCCGCGGTTTCCACCGCCCGGGGCGCGGGAGCGGAGATGGTGATCGGGTTCGGCGGCGGCAGCGCGATCGACGCCGCGAAGGCCGCGGCAGGGCTCCTCGCCAACCCGGGCGACTTGCTCGACTACCTGGAGGTCATCGGCCGGGGCCAGCCGCTCCCCCATCCGGCCGTGCCGTGGATGGCGATTCCGACGACGGCTGGCACGGGGGCCGAGGTGACGCGCAACGCCGTGCTGGGGGTCCCGGAGCGGGGCGTGAAGGTGAGCTGGCGCAGCCCCCATCTGCTCGCCCGGGTCGCGCTGGTCGACCCGGAACTGACGCTCGGGCTGCCGCCGGCAGCCACCGCCGCGTCGGGAATGGATGCTCTGACCCAACTGCTGGAGGCCTACGTGTGCAACCGCGCCAATCCGATGACCGATGCCCTCAGCGCGGCGGGACTGCCCCGCATCGCGCGGGCGTTCCCCGCTGTGTGGCGCGATCCCCGGGACCTGGCGGCGCGCACGGATCTTTCGCTCGCAAGCCTGTGGAGCGGCCTCGCGCTGGCCAACGCCGGGCTCGGGGCGGTGCACGGGATCGCGGCGCCGGTCGGGGGGCTTTTCCCGGCCCCGCACGGTGCCGTCTGCGCCGTCCTTCTCGCCCCGGTGATGTCGGCCAACCTGGCCGCCCTGCGCGCTCGCGCCGGCGGCAGCCCCGCCCTGGGCCGTTATGAGGAGATCGGCCGCTGGCTGACCGGCCGTCCCGGCGCAAAGGCCGAGGACGGGATCGCGTGGGTGCGAAGCTGGGTGGCCGAGCTTGGGCTCCCCGGGCTGGCGGCGTATGGCGTGGCCACCGGTAGGGTCGCGGAGATCGTGGCCCGCGCGCAGTCGGCCAACAGCATGAAGGCAAATCCGGTTGCGCTTACCGCCGATGAACTCACCGGCGCCCTGGCCGCCGCGCTGTGAGGCCCCAACCATGCGCCGGGAGAAGGCCATCGAACCCGGGAACAAGGCCGTCTTGGCCAAGGGCAGGATCTGCAAAAGGAAAAGTCGCGGCGGCGTGTCCAAGTCCTATCATGGGAACGCTGCCTGAGCGTAAGTTTGAGCTGTAATACGCCGCGCCGCGGATCCCGAAAGCCCCGCCATGAAAAAACTCAAGGTTGTCGGCCTGAACTTCGACCACATGCATATGGGCGATCTGCTTCGCAAATGCCGCGAACATCCCGGCGTGGAGATCGCAGGCATCTGCGACGATGACCCCGCGCGAATGCAGGCGGCGATAGCCAACCTTCAGATCCCCTCCGCCCGCGTGTTTACCGATCCGCATCGCTGCCTCGAGGCCACGGAGCCTGATTTTGTGATTCTCTGTCCGGCAACCGCCCGACACGCCGAGTATGTCGAGCTGGTGGCGCCGTATCGCGTTCACATGCTCGTCGAGAAGCCGTTTGCGGCGACATTGCGCGACGCGGACCGGATGATCGCGGCGGCGAAGAGGGCAAAGCGGCTTCTCGCAATAAACTGGCCGCTTCGGTGGTATCCGAGCCATGTCACGGCGCACCGGCTCCTGCGGGAGGGCCGGATCGGCGCACTGCAGGAGGTGCACTATTACGACGGCAACCGTGGCCCGCTCTGGCACACGGCAGGAAAGATTGAGACGACGCCGACGGCCGCGATGAAGCGGAAGAGCTGGTTCTATGAGGCGAGGCAGGGCGGCGGTTCGCTGCTCGACTACCTGGGCTACGGCACGACGCTCGGCACGTGGTATCACGACGGCAGGAGGCCGATCGACGTGACGGCGGTGGTCGATCGGCCTCCGGGACTTGAGGTCGACGAGCACAGCGTGACGATAGCGCGCTATTCGACGGGCCTTTCGAAATTCGAGACCCGGTGGGGCACGTTCACCGATCCGTGGACGAACCAGCCGCAGCCCAAGTGCGGATTCGTCCTGAAGGCCGAGGGAGGCACGATCAGCTCCTACGACTACGAGCCGACGGTTCGCGTGCAGACCCACGCCTGTCCGCGGGGCGAGGACATCGCGGTCGACGAGCTGAAGCCGCCGTTTCAGGACCCGATCCAGTATTTCATTCACTGCATCAACGGGGGCCTGCCCGTCGAGGGGCCGCTCTCGCCGACGACCGCGCGGATCGGCCAGCAGATCGTCGACAGCGCGGCGCGCAGCGCGCGGCTGCGAAAGACGGTGGGGCTCGTTGAGTGACGCCATGAGCGAGTCGGCGCCCGGCAGCGGTTACGGATTGAGCGCGGTCCCGGCGGCGGCGGCGATGGCCGCACCCGTTCTCGACTACCTGCCACGCAGCCCGAGCAGGTATCGGCCGAAGATCGCGCTGATCGGCTGCGGCGGGGTCTCCGAATACCATCTCAGGGCCTATCGCGCGATGGGGCTCGACGTAGTGGCATTGTGCGACCGCGATCCCGCGCGCGCCGAGAGGCGCCGAGGCGAGTTCTATCCCGGCGCGGCCTTGTCCACCGACTACCGCGAGGTGCTGCGGCGAGGCGATGTCGAGGTGGTCGACATCGCTCTGCACCCGGCCGAGCGCGTCGAGGTGATCGAGGCGGCGCTGCGTGCGCGCAGGCACGTCCTGAGCCAGAAGCCCTTTGTGCTGGATCTGGATGTCGGCGAGCGGCTCGTCGCACTGGCGGCGGAGCATGACGTGAAGCTTGCCGTCAATCAGAACGGCCGCTGGGCGCCGCACTTCTGCTACCTGACCGCCGCGGTGCGCAGCGGCCTGATCGGCGAGGTGGCAAGCGTGGACTTCACCCTGCAATGGGATCATACTTGGACCGCGGGTACGCCGTTCGAGGAGGTGCACCATCTCGTCCTGTTCGACTTCGGGATCCATTGGTTCGACATGACCGTGCGGCTCCTGCAGGGCCGGCGCCCGGAGCGCGTCTGGGCGTCCGTCGCGCGCAACACGTTTCAGAGAATGAAGCCTCCGATGCTCGCGCACGTCGGCGTCGATTTTCCGGGGGCCCAGGTGCGGCTGAATTTCAACGGCCACGTAAGGCTCGGTCAGGAGGACCGGACTGTCATCGCCGGCAGCTCCGGCACCTTAAGGAGCTTCGGACCCAGCTTGTCGGAACAGTCGGTCACGGTGCATACCCCGGCTTGCCAGGCGACGGCAAAGCTCGAGGGGACGTGGTTCACGAATGGGTTCATGGGCGCCATGGGCGAATTGCTCTGCGCGATCGAGGAGCACCGCGAACCCGAGAACGCCGCGGCGGAGAATCTCCGCAGCCTTGAGCTGGCCTTTGCCGCAGCGGTGTCCG
>Ga0187855_10001901_pt1 | contig 16034 bp, 11 predicted proteins | sample June2016WEW_8_10_2_FD_132969 | JGI IMG/M metagenome (GOLD analysis project Ga0187855, IMG submission 132969) | Peatland microbial communities from SPRUCE experiment site at the Marcell Experimental Forest, Minnesota, USA - June2016WEW_8_10 | ecosystem: Environmental > Terrestrial > Soil >...
ATAGGCACAAAGCACGAAGTAAACGTCTACGGCCTCTTACCAGCCACCAGTCACTAGCAAACCAGAAACCAGAAACCAGAAACGAGAAACGAGAAACGAGTTCCGTGTTCCCAACCCCCAGCCCCCGGCATCCGCTACCATGAAGTTTTCCCCAACGCCACAACAATGCTTCGCTTCGAAACAGCCGGTGAATCTCACGGAGAATGCCTGGTCGCCACGCTGACCGGGCTCCCGGCCGGCATTCCAATCTCACTCGACGCCATTAATCGCGAGCTATGGCGCCGCCAGCAAGGCTACGGACGCGGCGGCCGCATGAAAATCGAAAAGGATCAAGTGGAGATCGTCGCCGGTGTCCGCCACTCCCAGACCATCGGATCGCCCATCGCCATCATCCTCCGCAATAACGATTGGAAGAACTGGACCGAAGCGCTCCCCGTTGAGGATATCGATGGTGCCGAGGACAAACGCAAGCCCGTAACCCGTCCGCGTCCCGGCCACGCCGATCTGGCGGGAGCAATCAAATACAATTTCCACGACGCCCGCTACATTCTGGAACGCGCCAGCGCGCGGGAAACCACGGCCCGCGTCGCAGTGGGCGCGCTAGCCAAGACATTCCTTGCGCAATTCAATATCGGCGTGCTCAGCCATGTCATCGGCATCGGCAATGAGCGCCTGGATCGCGAAGTCTTCTGGCAGGAACTGGTGGAGCTCAGCGAGAAACAAGATGTCACGCTGGGCTGTGTCGACGCCGCAATCGAGCATCGCATGAAAGTGTTCGTGGATCAAGCGTACAAAACCGGCGACACCGCCGGCGGCGTCTTCGAAATAGTTGCGCACAATGTGCCGCCCGGCCTGGGCTCGCACATCACCTGGGATTCGCGCCTGGACGGACGACTAGCCCAAGCCGTAGTGTCCATCCAAGCCGTGAAGGGCGCCGAGATCGGACGTGCCGCTGACGGCGCAGCCTCATTCGGATCTGAAGTGCAGGACACAATCCAGTACAATCGGGAACAGCGGCAGTTCACTCGTGGCGCCAACCGCGCTGGCGGCCTGGAAGGCGGGATGACTAACGGCCAGGATGTGGTGGTCCGCGGATTTCTAAAACCGATTTCGACGCTGCGGCGTCCATTAGAGTCGGTGGATTTTGCGACGCGTGAGCCTGCCCTCGCCGCCTATGAGCGCAGCGATGTGTGCGTGGTTCCGGCGGCGGGTGTCATCGGCGAAGCCATGGTGGCCATCATCCTGGCGCAAGCGTTTTTGGAAAAATTTGGAGGCGATTCGCTGGAAGAAACCCGGCGAAACTTCACCACTTACATGGAGCAGGTACGGAATTTCTGATGATGCACCCGATCGTGTTGTACGGCGAACCGGTTCTCGAAACTGAAGCCAAAAAAATTACCGAATTCGATACTCCCGAATTGCACCAACTGATCGACGACATGTTCGAATCCATGTACGCGGCCAAAGGCGTCGGATTGGCCGCTCCTCAAATCGGGATTTCGAAGCGCATCGCCGTGATTGATCTCTCGGTCGCCGAAGACCCTCATCAGAAGCTGGTTCTCATCAATCCCGAAATTATTCGCCGCGAAGGTACGCAGACTTCCGAAGAGGGTTGCCTGAGCATCCCCGGTTTTCGCGAGCAGGTGCGCCGCGCCAAATCCGTGACCGTGCGTGCCCAGAACGCGAAAGGCGAGCCTTTTGAAATGACCGGCGAAGATCTGCTGGCCCGCGCATTCGCGCATGAAATTGACCATCTCAACGGCCGCTTATACATCACGCACGTGAGCGCCCTCAAGCGCGATCTGATCCGCCGCAAAGTGCGCAAGCTGGTGAAAGCCGGAGAATGGGGCTAGCCGCCAGTCGCATTGAATGTTGGCTTCATCGTGGCGCAGGCACTCTTGCCTGCCGCGTCGGCACTCATGCCGACGCTTCATAACATGACTCTCATCTTCCTCGGCACCCCCTCCTTCGCCGTCCCCACGCTGGAACGGATCGTCCGAGCCGGACATGACGTCATCGCCGTATTCACCCAACCGGATCGTCCCAAAGGCCGGGGCGGCGAACTATCCGCGTCCCCAGTGAAACAAACCGGGCTACAGCTTTCGCTCCCAGTCCATCAGCCCGAACGCATCCGCAAGCCCGAGCCCGTGGAGCAGTTGAAACAAATGCAGCCGGACGCCATGGTGGTGGTGGGCTATGGCCAAATCATCCCGCAATCCATCATCGATATCCCGCGCCACGGCATCATCAACGTGCACGCATCGCTGCTTCCTAAATATCGCGGCGCCGCGCCCATCCAATGGGCCATAGCGAATGGCGAATCCATAACAGGCGTAACCACCATGCAGATCGACGCAGGTTTGGACACCGGCGACATGCTCTTGAAATGGGAAACCCCCATCGGCCCAGAAGAAAACGCCGTCGAGCTGGGCCAGCGCATGTCGCAAGCTGGCGCGGATCTCCTGGTTGAAACCCTCGCCGGGATCGAAGCAGGGACCATTCACGCCGAACGGCAGGACAATGCGCAGTCATCCCTCGCACCCATCCTGAAAAAAGAAGATGGCGAAATCAATTGGAATTGGCCGGCTCGGAAAATCTCGAACCGCGCGCGCGGCTTTCTTCCGTGGCCCGGAGCATATAGTTACTTTCGCGGCCAGCTCTTCCACATCTGGAAAGCTCGCGTAGCCGAAGAGCCCAGCCAAGGCGCTCCAGGCCGCCTGACGCCGCTCAAGAAACGCCTCCTCGTCTCGAGCGGCGAAGGCAGCGCACTCGAATTGCTGGAAGTTCAAATCGAAGGCCGCAAGCGAATGCCGGCCGAAGCGTTCCTGAACGGTCATCATCTGGAAGAGAATGAATCCTTGGGAGCCGCCCCTCAATGAACCTACCCTCGGGTTACCGCTACGCATCCCTTTACGCCGGAATTCGCAAACAGCGCAAGGACGATCTCGCGCTCATCGTTTCTCATCCGCCTGCATCCGCCGCGGCCGTCTTCACCGAGAACCGCGTGCAAGCGGCGCCAGTGAGAATCGCGCGCTTCCATTTGGAGCAGTCGCGCGGTCTGGTGAGCGCGGTCCTGATCAACGCCGGTAACGCAAATTGCGCCACCCGAACGGGCGACCGCGTGGCCTTGGCGTGCTGTGACGCCCTGGGCAAACAACTTCACGTTCCCGCCGCCCAGATTTTTCCCGCCTCCACCGGCGTAATCGGCGTGGAACTGGAAGCCAGTCTCATCACCAACGCTTTGCCCAAACTGGTTCAGGGCCTGGCCCCCGCTCGTTTCGAGGATGTCGCGCGCGCTATCCTCACCACCGACACTGTAATGAAAGTCTCGCACCGGAAACTGACTCTCCGGCGCCGCGCCGTCCGGATCGCCGGCATGACCAAAGGCTCCGGCATGATCCATCCCCGCATGGCCACCACGCTCGGATTCGTAATGACGGACGCCGCGCTCTCGCCAACTCTGCTCGCGTCCATCCTCACCGCCTCCGTGAAGCGCACTTATAACCGCATCAGCGTGGATGGCGACACATCCACCAATGACACGCTATTGCTCCTCGCCAACGGAGCCTCTGGCATCGAGCCCACCGATAAGGAGCTCCTAAAATTCGAGGGAGCTCTGTCGGAAGTCTTGGAAGATCTGGCCAAACAAATTGTCCGCGACGGCGAAGGAGCCCGCAAGCTGATCACCATCGAAATCAGCGGAGCATCGAACGAAGATGCAGCCGACCGTATCGCCCGCGCCATCGCCAACTCGCCGCTGGTAAAGACCGCCATCGCCGGATCGGATCCAAATTGGGGCCGCATTCTATCAGCAGCCGGCAATGCCGGCGTAGCTTTCGATCCTTCCAAAGTCGACATTCATCTGCAAGGCGTGCTGGTTTGCCAGGGCGGTGTTGCCGCGGATTTCTCCGAAGCCGAGCTCAAGAAAAAGCTGGACGCAAAAGACTGCCTGATACGTTTCGTCCTGCATGGACGAGGCACGGCAACCGCGCGCTTCTGGACGTGCGACCTCACGGAAAAGTACATTGAGATTAATGCGAGCTATCGTACCTAGCGCCCTGCTGACCATTGTCGCCGTCGCATGCCTTCTGGCCGACGCCCACTCCGACGTCATCGATGTCTTCACCGCCATGGCCGCCGCGCTTAGTGACGAGAACGTCCCTGAATTCATGAACGCCTTCGACAAAGACATGCCTGGCTACGGCAAACTGAGGACCGACGTCACAGCTCTGATGTATCAGGCCTATATCTCCACCTCCATCGAGCCCATCAAAGAAGAGGGCGACGACACCACGCGCAAACTGGACCTCGACTGGTTTCTACAAGTCCGCAGCCCGCTGCAGGCGGGTCCCATCGTCCACCGCCGCGAGATAATCCATTGCGAGCTACGCAAGCAAGGCAAGCATTGGAAGATTGCATCGCTACAGCCGTTGGAATTCTTCGCGCCCGCAAAACTCGACAAATGACAAAATTCTGGATTGTCCTTTTGGGCGCGGCCTCGTGCTTACCGGCCCAGCCCAACCTGATGCCGTGGCCCGCGAAAATCGCAATGGGCGAAGGCAGCCTCCCGATCGACGAGAACTTCGACATTTCAACGCTCGGCGCTCCAGATCCACGAATCCACGCCGCTGCCGGACGATTCATTCGTCAACTCGCTCTCCAAACCGGTATTCCACTCCGCGAGGTTTTCCGTGATCCTTCGCACGCAAAATTTGTAATCCGCTGCGACTCCGCCGGCGAAGCAATACAAAAACTCGGTGAAGACGAAAGCTACCGCCTTGAAGTGACGCCGCAACAAGCGCGCTTGAGCGCCGCGAATCCGCTCGGTATTCTGCACGGCCTCGCGACTTTCCTGCAGCTGGTAGAACCCGGCGCAGCGAGCTTCGTCGTGCCCGCCGTCGTCATCGAAGACAAACCACGCTTCCCCTGGCGCGGCCTGCACATCGATGTCTCGCGTCACTGGATGCCGCTCGAAGTCGTGAAGCGCAATCTGGATGGCATGGCCGCGGTCAAACTAAACGTCTTCCACTGGCATCTCTCGGACGACCAAGGCTTCCGCATTGAAAGCAAGCGCTATCCAAAGCTGCAGGAGCAAGGCTCGGACGGCAACTACTACACGCAGGACCAAGTCCGCGACGTGATCGCCTACGCGCGCGACCGCGGCATCCGCGTGGTTCCGGAATTCGACATGCCCGGCCATGCCACTAGTTGGTTCGTCGGATACCCTGCGCTCGCCAGCGGCCCCGGCCCGTACTCCATCGAGCGAAAATTCGGTATCTTCGATCCCGCCATGGATCCCTCGCGCGAGGCAACCTACGAGTTTCTCGACGGCTTCATCGGCGAAATGGCCGCGCTCTTCCCGGACGCATTCTTCCACATCGGCGGCGACGAAGTGAACGGCGAGCAGTGGAAGAAAACCGCGCACATTCAGGCCTTCATGAGCGACCATCGCATCAAGGACAATCATGACCTGCAGGCGTATTTCACCAAGCAAGTCCAGGCGATAGTCGCGAAACACGGCAAGCGAACCGAAGGCTGGGACGAAGTGCTGGCAGCCGAGCTGCCGAAGGACATCGTGATTCAATCCTGGCAAGGGCAGAAACCGCTAGCCGAAGCTGCGCGCCAGGGCTACTCTGGAATTCTTTCCGCCGGCTACTACTTGGATCACATGGAGCCAGCCTCCACTCTCTACATGGTAGATCCGCTCGAGCAAGAAACCGCCGCGCTCTCCCCTGAAGAGAAATCCCGCATCCTGGGCGGCGAGGTCTGCATGTGGAGCGAATACGTGAGCCCCGAAAATGTGGACTCCAGAATCTGGCCCCGCACGGCCGCAGTCGCCGAACGATTCTGGTCGCCGCAAGAGACCAAAGACATCGCGTCCATGTACCGCCGCCTGGATGCCGTGAGCCGAAAGTTGGAATGGTCAGGGCTCACTCATCTATCGAGCTACCCGCCTATGCTCCGGCGCATGGCCGGCGACCAACCGATCGATGCTCTCAAGATCCTGGCCGACGTTGTCCAACCGGCCAATCAAGATGCTCGCGACGAAGCCAACAACACGCAGCAGACCCCGCTCAATCGCCTGGTGGACGCCGCGCGCTCGAAAAGCAAAACCGCCCGCGATTTCGCCGCGCTGGTTGACAAGGCATTGGTTGACAAAATGGATCTCCCTCAGATCCGCGCCTGGCTAATCCTGTGGCGCGACAACGATGCGAAGCTGGAGCCGCTGCTCGAAAAATCATTCCTGCTCAAGGAAGACATTCCCGCATCCAGAGACCTGAGCCGCCTGGCCGCAATCGCGCTCGATGCCGTGGACGGCCACGCCTCCGATCAAAGCGCCTTCCTGGAACAGGCAAAAAAGTTGCACGCTGAAGTAGAGCTGGCCATAGTCCCCGCCATCGAAAAACTAATCCACTCTCACTGACAAAATTCGGGGACATGACGGGCAAGCGTCCGGCCAGTTTCAAGCTTTAACGCGCCGAGTCGTGTCCCCGCAATTTTTGCTGCTAACCCTACTGCGTCGGCAACCTCGACTCCCTCTTCACTCGCCCGTTGAGCCCCTCGTCAAGCGAAACATGGTTCTTCTCCAATGTTTCCCCCAGCACCTGATCCAGCGCCACACGCGCACGGGCATAAGCAGCGCGGGCCTGCGTTTCGGCAATTTGCGAGCCGAGCAGAGCCGACCGCGCGCCGACAACATCCGAGATCTGCGCCGCACCGAACGAAAACATCTGCTGTTCTTTATCAAGAAGCTGCTCTTGGAGTGCTCGCGAGTCGACGGCTTGCGTGTACCTAGCCCTGGCTTGCCGTAGTGCGATTACGTCATTCGAAATATCCACCACAATCTGATTCATGCTTCTGCGCTCCACCAGGTCGCCTTGCCGTATCGCCAACTGATCGATTCCAAAGTCGCCCTGTGCCTGCCGGTTCTCGAAAGGGATGGAGAAGCCCACCGCGGCGCTCTGGTTGTAGAAGTTTCTCCTGAACACCTGTCCTAGCGCTGTTCCAAGGCCCCCAACGTAGTAATTGGACGCCCCGCCGCCCGGCACGGAGGCGCCCGCCTGTCCGACATCCGAAGTCGAGAGACGAGTCCCGAGGTTCGGCAGCAGAGTATTGATAGTACCCAACGCCAGCACCTCCTGCGTCTCGTCATTAATCTTATTCAGTATGATGTCGGGCCTCTTTGCCAGCGCTCGTGCCAGCAGGTCTCGCAATCCCGGCAGTTCCTCGGAGGCGGGAACTTCGGCGTGGTCCAGAGGAACGATGGCCACGGCGTCGATCAACGGATCCGCCGTGCCGTTCAAGCTGATTGCATTTTTCAGCAGGCTCTCTTGTTGCTGAACGGACACCTGTGCGATCGCCAGCTCCTGGCCGCGAGTTGCCGCATCGGATTCAGCGCGGTAAATATCGGCTCTGGCCTCAGCGCCCAATTCGATCTGTTTCTTGGTATCGTCCAGGAATTTCTGCGCCGCCTCTAAAGCACGCTGGCGAACCCGCAGCTCATCGTCGGCCGCCACCAGATTCCAATACAGATTCAGAACGCTCGCAACGGTATTCAACATCTGCGAGCGGTACGATTCGCGTGCGGCTTTGACTCCCAGTTCGCCCGCCTTGATGAAACGGCGATTCACGGCGATTCCGAAGCCCTGCGCGAATTGTTGACGAACCGTGATTGCCACCTGCGGAAACACCGAGGGGTTCAAGTAGTCGCTAGGTGCGTTCTCCTTGAGATACGATTCGTTAGCGGTCACCTGCACCGTGCCACCTGTGATAAGCCCTTCCTGGACAAAGGAATTGGAGAAGTGGCGGTCCTGGATCAGGACGTTGGTCTGGCTGACCACCGAGTTAAATTGCGGATTAACCAGATGCTGAAAGGCAGTGGCATTTTGGAAATCCGGATCCAGATTTGGCGTAACCGGGCCGAGCTGCGAAACTGTTCCGCTTTGGTTCGAAATCGAGCCGCCGATCGTGTTTTGCAAAAGTCCGGTCGTTTGCTCGCTCCCGAGAACGCCTTGCCCGCCGGTTACCTCATTCTGAGCGATATTCTGCTGCGTCACTCCACGCAGCGGCCCACCGGCTTCGGCTCGTTTCAAGTTCCATTCGGCGGTTAACGGCCCATAGCGGTCTACTTCGAGATCCAGGTTGTTCTCGACGGCTAGTTCGATCGCGTCTTGCACCGTCAGGTAAAGCTTGCCGCCGCGAATCAGTGCATTCAGCCGGCCCGAATTCGTCAACCGGACGGGTGGAATGTTGGTGGGCAGATACGGCCGAATGAGAATTGGAACGCTGGGCTTTGTGACCACCTGCGGCGATTCCTGCGCGGGCAGTTGAGATGCCGCGCTCAAACAAAGAATCGAAGCGGCCAGGACTTTATGTAGCGATCGGCTCATTGCTTCACCCCCTGCGGAGCGTTGGCTGGTATAGAGGATTCCCGCTCCACGCGTCCCGCCACAACTTCCTTCATGGAAATGCCATTGACATCCAATGTTCCTCCCACGGCCTCATCGAAAGCGATCTTCGCGTGCGTGTAGTTCGCCATGGCTTGAATTTCGGCGTCTTGCGATGTCGCCAAATCGCGTTGCGCCTGCACCACCGCCGGGATCGTTGATTCGCCGAATTTGAACCGATTCGTCTCTGCGCCCAGCGTTTCCTCAGACAACTTGCGCGTGCCCACCGCCGTCTCATAACGTGCGCGAGCTTGTTGGACGCCAATGACAGCGTTCTTTACATCCGCGCGTACTTGGTTCATGAACTTCTGAAGCTGCAACTCGCCCTGCCGCACGTTGAGCTGATCCAAAACGTAGTCGGCCTGCGCGGAGCGGTTTCGAATTTGGATGTTCAACGAGAATCCCGCCGCGTAATTGGGAAAGTGGTGCAGAAAGAGCTGGCTTAGGAAGTTCCCGTATCCGCCCACAACCGCCTGCGCAGGTGGGCCGCTGCTCCCGTTATAGATTGGGCTTAAGGGGCCGGTCAGGCCCTGGTTGTTAATATCCACGAACGCGTTCAAAACCGGCAGCAGAAGATTCCTCGTGCCGGCCGCGTTGATTTTATTGCTATCAATGTTGATTCGGGCCTGCTCCAGTTCTGGCCGCTGATCTACCGCCTGCGCGATTAGCTCCGCTGTCGGCTTGAGATCTTCTTTCTCGGGAACCACAATCTTTTCGAGCGGAATGATGTGGACTTCGTCCAGCCAGGGGCTCGTCACGCCATTTCTGCTCAACGCGTTCTTCAGCACGATCTCTTGCTGGGCCACGTTGGTCTGGGCGATCAGCAGGTTTTCCTTGGAGGAGGAGACCTCTGCCTGTGCGCGAGTGACTTCCAACTTCGGGAGCGTTCCCAAATCGGCTTGGTGCTGATTTCCTTCCAGAAGGTGTTGCGCGGTCGCGAGCGCTTGCTCACGGATGCGCACCGAGTCGTTGAAACTCACCAGGTCCCAGTACAAATTCAAGACGGCGGAAATCGTTGTAGTCGTTTGGCGCTTCAGTTGAAGGTCGCTCACCTTCTGGTTATTCTTTGCTACGCGAATGAAACGGTTGTTCACGGCTAGGCCGAATCCTTGCAAAAGGGGCTGCGTTATGGTGAGATCCAGAAATCCGCTCGTGTTCGGGTTAATCGCGTAATCCGGACTGTTGACGTCCACCCGATAACTTTGAAATGTGAACTGCACGTTGGTTCCCGAGGGGAAACTTTGGAAATATCCCGCCGCATAGTACCGCGTGTTCTGCAAGAAGAAGGGCACGCCGGCCAGCAGTAGATTGCTAAGCGGCGTGGTTGTGTGCGCAAAGCTGGCTTGTGCAAACAGGCCGGGATCGAGACTAACCGGAGGCGTGCCGGTCGTGATTACCAATCCGCCGCCCGAACCCACGCCGGACCCGGTGTCCGGCAATCCAACCGCACCCGAAGTCACGCCGGTAAGGCTTACGCTTTGCGGTCCGCTGCTGATCGGCAGGCCCACGCCTCTCAGCGCGCTGCCACTCTCAGCTCGACGCAAAACCTCTCGCGCCAGATACGGTGCGTACCTCTGAATCGCGATGTCCAAATTATTTTCCAGCGTCACCGCAATCACATCCTGCACCGACAAATACAAATTCCCCGACCGCACCAGCGACTCCAACCGCGGAGTGTTCGACAACACAGCGGGCGCAATGATCCGCCGCTGGATGTGGAATGGCCTCAGGAGCGGTCCTATGATCCGCGGCTGCTTCGGCTCCTGTATCGACACCTCAGGCGTCTGCGCGAAACACGTCAAGCCAACACACAGAACGGAAAAAACTCTTCGAAAGTAACCCATTGAATAGAATCCTAGTTGATGACGGCCGGCGCGCGCTACCCGCGGAAACCGGCTGCTTGGTTTTCCCAGATTGCCATCCAAGTGCAATTCGCCTTCCACTTGAGATTCGATAGGAGACGGCGTTTTTCAATGTTGTTTCCAACCAGATGGGCCCTCTGGACCCGCGGAAATCCCCATACTGTCCGATTTCGCTACGAGCTGTCCGATTTCGTCACACGTGGGGCAGGGCCATGCCATGCCAAATCATTCAACGAACGTTTTTATAAACCTTCCCGCCCTTCATCACGAACACAACCCTCCGCACAGCAGTAATGTCCTCCATCGGATTCCCCTCGGTAGCCACCAGATCCGCATCGAACCCAGCCGCAACAGTTCCAATTCGATCTCCCAGCCCCAGCGATTCAGCGGCCACCGACGTCGCACTACGCAGCGCCTCCATCGGAGCATCGTGACCTTCCTTCACCCGGTAGACAAACTCTTCCGCATTCCTCCCATGCGCGCCCGCCACCGCGTCCGTGCCGAAAACCACTTTCACGTGATGCGATCGCGCCCGCCGCAGAACATCGGCCGTCGGCTCCAGCGCCTTCTCGAGCGCCGTGAATGTGGACTCCGGAAAACTGAAGCTCGCACGATTATCCAGATAATTGTGCAGCACCAGAAAATTGGGATCGAAATAAGTGCCCCGCTCAGCCATCAGCGCCAGAGTCGCGTCATCCAGGAAATCTCCATGCTCGATGGACGTGCAGCCGGCCAGCACCGCGGCCCTCGCGCCATCCGTTCCGATAGCGTGCACCACCGCGCGCAATCCCACGGCTTTCGCCTCGCCGCACGCAGCTTCAATCTGCGCATCGCTCATGGTCTGCGCTCCGCCCGCGCCTAGTCCAGATGTCGCGAATAACTTGATCACGTCCGCGCCTTCCGCTTTGCTCTTGCGCACTAGCGCGCGAATCTCGTCCGGCGTCCCGCTCTTATCGGTGATCTGCCGCACCGAAGTCAGGATGCGCGGGCCAGGCAGCGACCCTTCCGAAATCCGGTCGCGAACATCCACATCCATCGCTGCTCCCACGCTCTGGACTGTCGTGAAACCGCCTTCGAGCGTGAGCCACGCGTTCTCCGCCGCATAGAGTGCCGAAGCTTGCAGCGGCTCGCTCTGGTTCACTAATTTGTGGTGTGAATCGAAATGCCACGTCAAATGAATGTGCGTATCAATCCAACCCGGCATCACTGTGAGATCGCGCAGATTGTAAGTCGGAGTGTCTTTTCCCGGCGCCACGCTCTGAATGCGCGAACCCTCAACCACAATCTGCTGGTTCTTCAGCACCCCGCCTTTGCCATCCAAAACAGCGCTAGTCTCAAGCACAATCGGCTGAGCAAATCCGGCTGCACTCAACAAGAATGAAACCCGAAGTAGGCGAACAACCACCCCAGAATTGTACAACCAACCAGAAACCAGAAACGAGAAACGAGAAACGAGAAACGCGTTAGCGGACGCCAACCAACCCCGAATTCCCAGCCACGCCATTGACCGAGATCCCCAGCGGCTGATTCCCCGCCCCAACCTGCGGCACGCGCACATTCACCTGATACAACCCCGCAAACCCGGGCGCCAATCCCGCAAACGCCACCTGCGCGGATTGCCCACCGATACTCGCGCTGACCGTTCCCGTCACATGCGAGAGCGGATTCGCGGAAGCAGCCGCTCCCGTAGCAACCGCATGATCCACCGGTCCAAGCCCCGTCATGAACACAGCAATCACGCTACCCACCTCGGCCGGGTTCGCCGGTGTGTTCGCACTGCCATCCAGATTCACCGCCGCAGCTTGCCCGCCGGACCCAAGGAACAGTCCAGGTGCTACACCTTGCACCGTGACATTGCTGGACCCCACCACGTTCCCACCCAATTTCACCACCACTGCCGCGCTCCCCGCCGTCGCCTGGAACGGAACCTGCGCATTGATCTGCACCGGGCTGGCATAAAAAATCGGCGCCGTGATTCCACCGATCGTTACCGTGGCTCCTCCAAGTGTTGTAGGCAGCGGCAATCCCGCCGCTGGCAATGTTGCTTGCGCCATCCCCGAGCCATAAATCGAAATGATCGATCCGGGCGCCGTTATCGCCGCTTGTCCACTAGCCGCATTCGCAACCGCCAGCGTTGGACCCGCCAGCAGCCCGAATACCGCCAGCGAATCTTGCGTCCCCACGTACGCCTTGCCGTTAGCAATAGTGGGAACCGAATATTTCACGTAGCTGTCCAGTGCGTCGCGCGAGCTGTTCTGGCTGCTGTTATACAACTCATGGCCCAGATTCGACGCATCGTAAGCATGCAAAATATTCGATGATTCCAGCACCCACGCAATCCCATTCGACACGCCGTTGGCCGAAATCGAGGGCACGCTGCCGGGATAACCGAATGCGGCGCTCGACTGGGAGCTCGGCGAATTCCCGAGCGTCGCATTCACCAGCGAAAACGCCTTCAGGTTATCGCCCGACCCGCCGAAATAAACCGTCTTGTTGAAATACGCCGGATTGCCGAACAATCCTCCGATTACCCCCGGTAACGACGCCACAATCTCAGTGTCTGCTCCCGCTTGCCACTTGCCTAGATTGTCGCGATCCAGAACATAGATCCGGCCCTCCTTGCCCGCTCCCACCATCAAGTGAGGATGGCTCGCGCTACCCGCTTCATCACCGCACAGCGCCACACCCGCCGATCCCACATCCAAATCGGCATCGTCTAGAGCGGAAAAGTTGAACGGAGCGAAATAATCCACCAGGGTGAGACCCTGCGTGCTTGCCAGCTTGATGTAGCTCTCGCCCAAGTCGCCCCCAGCACTCGGATAATCGAATGTGCCGTTGCCCGCCACCAAATAGATGTTGCTATTCGCGTCCGCCGCCGGTGCTGCCCCGCCTTCCCAAAACGAACCCTGATTCCCGTTCGGCGTATTGTTATAAACCGACACCTGTGCCAGCGTCTTCGCGTCGTATCCCATTAGCCAGCCATGATAGGTCCCGCTGTCGCAATGCGACGAGAACGCGGCGTAAACCACCCCGTTCAATAACAGCAGACCCGGGCGCTGCTTATAGTTCCGCGGCGCAAAAACCAGCGTGCTGCCGCCCTCGCCCGTCCCAGGATAAACAGCTTGAATCGCCACCGGACTCCCCTGATGTTCCGCGCCGCTCGAAATATCCAGTGCATGCAGCCGATGTACATAAGTCGCTGAGCCGCCCGCGGATTCCTTAGTCATCGCCACCACATACACAGTTCCACTCGCCGGATCTGCCACCGGCGTGCTGGTGATGCCAAGCTCCGGGACAATCTGGTCGCAACCAGTGTCGGCATACGGCACCGTGGTTACGCCCGCGGCGGGATTGATAAAGCTCACGTGCCATAGCGGCGCGGCGTTTGCTCCGGCATGGCTATCGGCATCAAATGCATACACGCTATCGTGCTCGGTAGCCACCAACACCACGTTGTGCGTGCCCTTGCCGGCAATGTTCACGTTCCCCACATACAACGGCTGTCCATAAACATAGCCATCCAGCGCAAAGGAAACCAATTTTCCGAACTGGCTCTGGTTCACATTAGCGGGTGTAAGCAGCGTCTCATTCAGGTTCGCGCCGGCCCGGCTGTTGTCGTATTGGTAAGTGAGCACGTTCACTTGCGCGCCCAGTGGAAGCATTGCGGCTAACATAAAGACAACACGAACGGACGCAAGAATCATTGGTTCCCCCAAAAAAAGCGGCTGGGTCCATTTTACGCCAAAGTGAGCAGTTTTGAGCAGACTCCGAGTAGCTAAAGTGCTCTGATTGTTAGTGTGTATTTAGAAATCCAACCTTGGTTAGCCATTCGCGGGCCAAATTTCGGCTGGGTTACAACAAGAGGTTACATCAAGGTTGATGAAACCACCCGCAACCTGATTCGGTCTAACCGATCGTGGCAGGGAGATTGCTTCTACCCGCGTAGCCGCGTCCGAAGATAACTTAACTTACCTCGATCTTTCGTGGAGGATCTCGTGCAAAACACTCAAAAGTCTCTAGTCTGTCTCGGCGCCTTCTTGGTCGCCCTGGTGTGTTCTTCTGATACAGCCCGCGCCCAAAATGCAACGCTCGCGGCCAACCCGACGCAACTGACCTTCAGTGCGCAAAGCGGGACCATCGCCCCGCAAACGGTCATAATAACCTCTTCTGCCGGGTCCACCAACGTTGCGGTGTCGGCCCTTTCGACCAACGGTTGGCTAACGGTCACGCCCACTAGTGCAACAACGCCGCTGCAACTAACGGTCTCCGTAAATCCGGCGCTTTCAAGCTTGGCAACCGACGACGGCTTCATAAACATCAATGCCACCAATGCCTCTCTCTCTGTGCGCGCCGAGCTCGATACCGTGGCTGGGGTCAGCCCACTTTCTGCAAACCCGAATTCTCTGAGCTTTCCGTTTTCTGTGAACAGTACCGTTCCGTCTAGCCAATCCGTGACACTTTCGAGCAGCAACTCTAACACGACAACTTTTACCGCAACTGCTAGAACCGCCGACGGTGGCAATTGGCTGACCGTGAATCCCCAATCCGGCAACATCTCGGGCGGACTCGAAGTCACCGTGAACCCTACCGCATTGCCCGCCACCAGCTTGGGCCCATTCAGCGGAGTGGTTGCCATCAATGCCCCAGGAACTAATGGCATTAGCTTGCCGGTATTAGTTACTCTCGCCGGGACCCCCGCCATCCAAGTCGGTTCCACCCAACTTAGTTTTGCCTGGCAAATAGGAACCAATGCGCCCGGTGCGCAATCTTTCTCCGTCACCAGCAGCACTGGCGCGAATGTCCCATTCACAGCGTCGGCCCAGACTTCTTCTTGCGGAAGCTGGCTGGTAGTTTCCCCGGAAAGTGGCGCAACACCCAGCACCATCACAGCACAGGTGAATACATCGGGCCTCACCACCGCCCAAAACTGCTCCGGAAATATCAATATCTCCGCGCCCAACGCTACCAACCCCAGCGTCGTCATTCCAGTAAGTCTTCTGGTCAGCGCAAACCCACTTCTCTTAGTTCCGTCCACCGGGCCAACGTTCACTTACCAAATCGGCACCAGCACGCAACCCGCTGTCCAGAACGTTCAGATTACAAGTTCCAGCACGCCGCTGAGCTTCACCGTTACCTCAGCCGCAACCACCGCCGGCGGATCGAACTTCCTGACCGTGGCTCCTATTACCGGCACCACGCCCCAGTCGCTCGCGCTCACTGTGAATCCGTTCGTGCTCTCGAGTCTTGGACCCGGTACCTACAGCGATACCGTTACAGTGACGTCCACTGGCGCGGGTAATTCACCTCAAACATTCGTAGCCACTCTTACAGTAAGTAGCAATCCCCTGCTCACCTCGAGCGTTGGATCTCTAACGTTCAATTACGAGCTTGGCCAGACCGCGCCCACTAATCAGACCATCGCAGTTGGGAGCACCGCCTCTCCGCTGGGTTTCCAAGTCGCCGTCACTACCAGCAATTGCCAAGGCTTCCTCACCGCCACCGCCAATAACGGAAGCAGCGGTCTCACTTACCTCAATCAGAACCAGGTAGTGGCATCTGTGAACCTCGCTGGACTCACCACCCCGCAGGTGTGCAACGGGAACATCACGCTAAGTGTTCCGAATTCGTCCACACCCGCGCTGTCCATTCCGGTCACATTGAACATCAGCAGCAAGGCTCTTCTCAGCGTCAGTGCCAATTACCTCAACCTCACGTTGTTGTCCGG
>Ga0187855_10001902_pt1 | contig 16033 bp, 14 predicted proteins | sample June2016WEW_8_10_2_FD_132969 | JGI IMG/M metagenome (GOLD analysis project Ga0187855, IMG submission 132969) | Peatland microbial communities from SPRUCE experiment site at the Marcell Experimental Forest, Minnesota, USA - June2016WEW_8_10 | ecosystem: Environmental > Terrestrial > Soil >...
AGAACGATTGTACGGTTGTGCGCATCGCAGAACGACCTTCCCGATTACGCTCCGGGTCAGTGAAGGCCTGACTGGAAGGCAGAGCGCGCAATCGGAGACTTACATTGCGTGCCTGGAGTGCGGACGCCATTTTCCATACGACTGGACCGCGATGCAAATCGCCAGACGCGTTGCCTAACGGTGGCACAGACTTTAGTCTGTGGCCCGAATGAGCGATTTGCCGCTACTTTCCCGGTACCGGCAGCCAGCCGCGCGTGACGAAATCGCTCAGGCTGAGCAACAGCAGAATCCCCAGCCACAGCATGCCGCCGCCCACCACCACCTTCGTCAGGATGGTGCTGTGACGCAGGTGCATGAAAAACAGCGCCACCAGCATCATCTTCACCACCGCGATGAGCAGGGCCATGACCACGTTGAACGCTCCCAGGTCGATGGTGGCCACCACCGTTGTCGCTCCAGTCAGAAGCAGCAGCGACAGAAAAACCAGCGTGTAGGTCTTGATGGAATCGGCGTGTTCTTGCATGTTAGTGTTGGTGACGCGCTATCAGATAGAGCAGCGGGAACAGAAAGATCCAGACAATGTCGACAAAGTGCCAGTAGAGCCCCCCGATGTCCACCGGTGTGTAATATCGCGGCGTGTACTTGCCGGCGTACGCTTGCCACAGTAGAAATAACATCAGGCCTTCTCCGACTATCATGTGCAGAGCGTGCAGCCCGGTCATGGTGAAGTACAGCGAGAAGAACAGTTGCGCCGGCCCCTGCTCTCCGGTGCCCTCCAGGTGGAACGACGGACCCGGCACATGGTGCTCCTCGAATTTCAGGTTCCACTCATAGGCTTTGACGCCCAGAAAGACTCCGCCCAACACGATCGTCAGGATCAGAAACCAGATCAGCGCCTTGCGGCTGCCGATCTGCGCGGCGCGCACTGCGAGCACCATGGTGAAACTGCTGCAGAGCAGGACCGCCGTATTCACCGCGCCGACGACGACGTCCAGCGTGTTACTGGCCACCGCGAACGCGCTCGCAAACTCTCGTCGATAGATTGCATAAGCCAGGAACAGGCCGCCGAAGAACATGACCTCGGTGACCAGGAAAATCCACATCCCCAGCGTGGAGACTTCCTTCTGCTGTCCGGGCGTTTCGAACTGCTCGCGCAGCTCGGCGGTTTCCGTGTGGCTATCCAACTTTGGCCTCCTCCATGGCGGCCAGCGCGGCGTAATCGTACGCTTCCGTGGTAACTATAGGGGTCTCCTCGAAATTGTGAGCGGGCGGCGGCGAAGCCGTTCGCCATTCGAGGCCCGTGGCGCCCCACGGATTCGGCCCAGCGATGGGACCGTACCGCAACGACCACATAAAGTAGATCAGCGGCATCAGATACCCGACCGCCAGCACCGACGCGCCCGCGGTGGACATGACATGCAATACCTGAAACTCGTCCGGATAAGTCCAGTAGCGCCGCGGCATGCCCAGATAGCCGAGAATGAATTGCGGGAAGAAGGTCAGATTGAAGCCCAGATAGATAACCAGGGCGGAGAGCTTCGCCCAACCCTCCGGGTACATGCGTCCGGACATCTTGGGCCACCAATAGTGCAGGCCGCCCAGATAGGCCATCAGGGTTCCGCCCACCATAATGTAATGGAAATGGGCAATCACGAAATAAGTATCATGAACATGGACGTCCACACCCAGGCACGCCACAAACAAGCCCGTGAGCCCGCCGACGGTGAACAGTCCAATGAACCCGAACGCATACAGCATGGGCGTGGCGAAGGATATGGATCCTCGATGGAGCGTGGCGGTCCAGTTGAACACTTTGATGGCCGACGGGATGGCCACGAAATAGCTGAGGAAAGAGAACGCCAGGCCGGCGTAAACGGACTGGCCCGACACGAACATGTGATGGCCCCAAACCAGAAAACCGAGCACCGCGATCGCCACGCTGGAAAACGCCACAACCTTATACCCGAACACGGCCTTCTTGGAGAACACGGAGACCAACTCGCTGATGACGCCCATGGCCGGGAGCACCATGATATAGACCGCGGGGTGCGAATAGAACCAGAACAGGTGTTGAAACAGCACCGGATCGCCTCCCCGCGCGGGATCGAAGATGCCGATGTGCAGCGTCCGCTCGCCGATCAAAAGCACCAGCGTGATGGCGATCACCGGAGTCCCCAGCACCTGAATGAGGGCGGTCGCGTAATTCGACCACACGAACAGCGGCAGGCGGAACCAGGTCATGCCCGGAGCCCGCATGCGGTGCACGGTCACTATGAAATTCAGCCCCGTAAGAATAGAGGAAAATCCCGCGATGAAGATGCCAATGCCGGTGGCGATCACGTAGGTATTGGAGTAATTGGTGCTGTACGGCACGTAGAAAGTCCACCCGGTGTCCACGCCGCCGGCCAACATGGCGTACATCGCAAAACAGCCGCCAATCACCAGCAGATACCAGCTCAGCAGATTGATTCTCGGAAATGCCAGATCCTTCGCCCCTATCATCATGGGCAGGAAGAAATTCCCCAGCGTGGCGGGAATCGAAGGTATCAGGAAGAAGAAGATCATGATCACGCCGTGCAGCGTGAATAGCTTCGCATAAGTGTCCGCAGAAACCAGATCGCCCTTGGGGGTCAGCAGTTCGAGCCGGATCAGGGTGGCGAAGATGCCGCCGAGGAAGAAGAAGAACGTGATTGTGTGCAGATATAACAGAGCGATGCGTTTGTGGTCCTTGGTAAGCAGCCAGGACTTGATGCCGTAACTCGCGTTGAGGTAAGTTTCTCGCTCTTCGACCGCTTCGGTAATCATAGTCTTATTGTTTGGTGGATTTCTGCCTGGACGTGCCTGCCGCGGCGCCGGCCGGCGGCGGGACCGGCTTCTGTGTCAGGGACTTGATGTATTCGATCAATTGCAGCACGTTCTCCTCAGTGACCAGGCCCTGGAACGTGGGCATGATCGGCTGATAGCCCGCCACGATCTTCGCCGACGGGTTCAAAATCGACTCGCGGATATACTCCTCGTCGGCCTTGACATGGCCGCCGCCGGTGAGATCCACCTGGCTGCCGTAGAGGTTGCGCAGGTTCGGCCCCCGCCCCGGCGGGTCGTTCAGGTGATGGCAGTTGATGCAAGCCAGATCCTGGAACAGCTTTTCGCCGCTGGACGCCAGCGAGCCGTTCGTGCCGCCGCTCAGCCACGCCTGATAGTCCTGCGGTTCCATGACATAAATCCAGCCGACCATGGCGTAATGGTTCGTGCCGCAATACTGGGCGCAGAATAAGTGGTACTTGCCGGGCTTGGTCGCTTTGAACCAGGTAGTCGTGTAACGTCCCGGCAGCACATCGGCCTTGGTGCGGAAGGCGGGCACAAAGAAGTCGTGGATCACGTCTTCCGAAGTCATAGTAAGCTTGACGGCTTGACCGACCGGGATATGCAGCTCGTTAATCTCGCGCTGCCCTTCCATGTGCTGAATCTTCCACATCCACTGTTTGCCGATGACGTATATTTGCTGCGCGTCGTCCGGCGGGCGGGAAATCGTAAAGAACACACTAGCCCCCCACGCGAACATGATCATGGTGAGACCGAACGGGATGACGCTCCAGAGAATCTCCAGACTCATTACGCCATGCACCGGAGCCGGCAGTTCCGACTCGGAACGCCGCCGGTAGCGGATCGCAAAGTAGAAGATGGTGACAAAAATCCCCACCGCGAAGAAGACCGCCACGGCCAGCAGGAAGTAGAGCAGATGGTCCACGCTGGCAGCCACGCTGGATGCCTGAACCGGAAATAGAGGTAATTCAGAGTCCATGAAGTTATCTAGCTTGCCTCAAAGCCTGGCGATCTCTGCGCCAGTCGCGGCGCCACGCGAATAACAGGAATGTGCCGCAAATCAGGACGAAACTGCCGCCCGCGAACCGCACCATGTTCATGGCGATGGCGCCGTATTTGCCGGTTGCCGGATCATAGTGGTAACAGAACAGCAGCATCTGGTCCACCGGCGAGCCGATCTTGTTTTGGGACGCCTCCACCAACCCCAGACGTACGTCGCGCGGCGCGTATTCCACGCCGTAGAAATAACGCGACAGCTTGCCTTCGGGTGTCAGGATCATGATGGCGCTGGCGTGCGCGTACTGCCCCGTCACTGGATCGAGCTTATAGCGGAAGCCCACGGCTGAAGTCAGTGCTTTGATGTTGGCTTCGTCTCCGGTCAGAAAATGCCAGCCGTTGGCGGTATCGGGGCGGCGGTAGCGTTGCAGGTAACTGGCGCGCTTTCCTGCCGCGATCTCCGGTGTGTCGCGCGGATCGAAGCTCACCGCTACCACCTCGAAATCGCGGCCGGGATTGAGTGAGATGGCGCGCAGGCTGCTCTCCATGCCGGTCAGCACCAGGTTACAAAGCATGGGGCAGGTGTAGTAAACCAGGGCCAGCAGCACCGGCTTGTGCCCGCTGAAGTAGGTGGAAAGCGGCAGCGAGCGGCCGAACTCATCGTGAAACACGAGATTGAGCGGCACCTGCTGGTTGAGGTTCTGTTCGATAGTTACGCCCTGTAGTCCTGCCGGCAGCGGGGCAGGCTTGGAATCGGGGCTGCGCATCGCCGATGGCTGGGCGGGCGCGGGTTGGGCCGGCTGCGCCCACGCGGCGGTTGCGGCCGCCAGGGCGAGCCCGATTGTGTGCGTCAACTTCATTTTGCTTTTCCAGCGGCCGCAGCGGGCAGTCCCCGTTGCGCGATCAAATCCATGGCCCGCTCCACCGGTATCTGCACAATTCCTTTATCCGGATCGATCCACCCATATTGGTGTAAAGCCTTGTCCTCGGCGGCGCGCCAGTCCCGCATATCCTGCGCCGCATGACGCTGCAGCCTTGGTTCCGGCGGCTGTCTTTGGGTATTCACCATAGCCGACGGCGATACCGGCAGCCCCACCTCCGCCTCGCGGTTCTTCAGATACTCAAACATGCCCCACAAACCAAAGAGGAAAACAACGATCAGAGCGGCCATCGCCAACCCGAACTTCGTCAGCGCCAGTGCATTGACGTCCCCCGGTTCGTGCCGGACGTGCGGATTGCGCGGCTCATCGCCGGAGTGAGCGTTATTCCCGGCCATGCTCCAGAGCCTCCTCCAACTGCGGATCTCCCAGCGGCATCAGCGGACGCTGGGCCAATTGCCACAAGAACCACGCCAGCCAGGGTCCACCCAGCCCGATGGGCAGCAGGAAATCCATCCAACTCACCGTAAACTGCGCCCCCTGGAAGTCCGGCGCGACCACCCAGTACAGATCCACGAACCGCATCGCGATGACCACAATCGCCACCGCGCGCAGCAGTTTGAAGTTGCGTTTGAGGTCGCGTGACAACAGCAGCGCGAAGGGCAACGCAAATTGCAGGAGCACCAGCGCCACGCCGATATATTGCCATCCGCCCCCGAAGCGTTTGATGTACCACGGGATCTCGTCCGGCAAATTGCCCGACCAGATCACCAACAATTGCGAGAACGAGAAATACGCCCACACCATCACAAAGGCCAGCATCAGCTTGCCCACGTCGTGCAGATGGCGATGCGTCAGCACTTCCGCCATCGGCGCCCGGTTGCTGAGAATCACCAGCACACAAATCAGGAACGCCACCGCCGACAACCCTTCGCCCGCTATGAAGAGCAGGCCGAAAATCGTAGAGAACCAGTGCGGGTTGATCGACAGAACCCAGTCGATAGCCATGAAGGTCACGCTGAATCCATAGAAAATCAAGCCCGGACCGCTGATCGCCGCCAGGCGCCCGCCGGCGCGCGGGTCACCGCGATCCTGATCGCCCGACCACTTATAAAGCGCGAGCGAGATCAGGCTCCAACCGCCGAAATACAGTAATGCACGACCCAGGAAGAAGGGCAAGTTCAGGTAAACGTGCTTGTGTTGCAGCAGGCGGTCGTGAGCCACGATGTCGGGGTGCGACCACGAATACAGATGCGGGATGCCGATAATGATGGGAAAGAAAAGTAACATCATTAGCGGCAGTGTGCGCATGGCCGCCTCGCATGGCCGCCGAATGACTACACCCCACGCGCCTCCGCTGAGGTATTGCAGCATCAGCAGCGCCGTAGCTCCCAGCGGCAAGCCGATGAAGAACATATAGGTCCAGAGGTAGGAGCGGTAGAACTGGTCGGGATTGAAGAAGGCGCCGATAACGCTGAGAGTCAGAGCCACTACGCCGATCGCCAGGAAGCGCCTCCACCAGACGCGCATATCGGTGAGGAGGTCGCGCGGGATGGCGAATGAACGTTCGTGAGCCGCGGCTGGCATTACTTCGTTCCTCCCTTGTTCAGTTCGGCGCGCCTCTCCGCGGGGACATCGTCCAGCGAAGCATGCTGGCTCAACTGCAACACACGCACGTAGGCCACGATAGCCCAGCGGTCGCGAGGCTCGATCTGGGCCGCGTAATCCGGCATGGCCCCCAGTCCGTTGGTGATCACATCGAAGAAGTACCCCACCGGGGCCTGCCGCAGCCGGTCGATGTGGTAAGACTGCGGGGGCGGATGATTGAATCCGCGCTGGGCAATCATGCCGTGGCCGTTGCCCAGGCGATCATGGCACGGCGAGCAGTAGATGTTGTAACGTTCCTGTCCCCGGTCTAACACCGCGCGGGTGATGGGTAGGGGAAAGGCGTCGACCGGTTTGCCATCGGTCTTTCCGGTGAAGAATGCAGTGTCGTCGTTCAGATGCCCGCGCGCGACGGTGCCTTCCACCAGGGGACGCTCGGAGCGGCCATCGGCGAAGAAGGAACTGGGACGCAGCGGGATGTACTTGGGCTGATCCTGCATGTCCTGCCGGCAGCCGGTAAGCAGGGCGGCGAAGGCCAGGATGGGCAGCAACATTTTGATCAACCTGCGTTTGCTGGTGGGGCGGGACTCCAGTCCTGCGGCCGACGTCCACGTCGGCCTGGAGGTCTGCCCCACAACTGCTGCTGTTAGCGGACGTCTAGTGCGCAACTTCGGAGACCTCCCGCGCATCCAGACTTTCCAAAAACGCCTCGGTGGCCTTGCGATCGAACAATGGATCGGCAGCTTCAATGCACAAGAAAAACCGGTTGCGCGAAGCCAGCGCAAATCGCGGCACGTTGAAAGTGGGGTGATACGGCATGGGCAGTCCGCACACCGCCAGCAGGCCGAAGACCGCCGACAGCGCAGCGAACAATATGGTCAGCTCGAAGGTAATGACGATGTACATCGGCCAGCTATGCAGCGGACGCCCGGCGATATTGATCGGGAAATAGATCACGGTCACGTAATACTGCATCAGGTAACCGGTCAGCCCGCCCAGGATTCCGCCGATCAGGACGATCAACGGCAGCTTACTCTTCGGCAGGTGCAGCGCCTCGGTCAGTGCCTCGATGGGAAACGGCGAATAGGCATCCAGCTTACGGTAGCCGCGGGCGCGCGCCTCGCGGGCGGCATTTACCAGGGATGTGGGGTTGTCGAACTCCGCCATCACGCCGTAAATCGGAGGCCTCATCCTTCGGTCTCCTCCTCGACTTTGGCTTGCGGCAGCAGCGTGCGCACTTCAAAGATCGAGATCATCGGCAGCAGCCGGATGAACAGGAAGAACAGGAAAGTGAACAGTCCGATGGTGCCCACATAAGTTGCCCAATCCCAGCGCGTGGGATGGAAGACGCGCCAGGAGGACACCAGGTAGTCCTGCGCGAGGCTGGACACGATGATGACGAAGCGCTCCAGCCACATGCCCACCAGCACAACCAGCGAAGCGATGAACAGGAAGACGGGCTTAGTGCGCACACGCTTGAACCACAGCATCTGCGGGGCCACGATATTACAGGTGATCAAGAACCAGTAGGCGCCGGCGTACGGTCCAGTCATGCGGTGCCAGATGGCCGCGCTCTCGTACACGTTGCCGCTATACCAGGCCGTGAACGATTCCAGCATGTACGCGTAGCCGACTATCAGGCCGGTCGCCAGCATGACCTTCGCCGAGTTTTCCAGGTGCCTGTCGGTGATCAGGCCCTGCAGGCCGTAGACCCAACGCAGAGGGATGGCCAGCACCAGCACCATGGCAAATCCGGAGTAGATGGCGCCCGCCACGAAATACGGTGGAAAGAATGTGCTGTGCCAGCCGGGCACGATGGCCACGGTGAAGTCGAAGCTGACCACCGTATGCACCGAGAGCACCAAAGGCGTCGCTAGTCCGGCCAGCAGTAGCGAAGCCATTTCGTGATTGGACCAGTGCCGCGCCGATCCGCGCCACCCCATCGCCAGAATGCCGTAAAGACCGCGAGCCATACGGTTCTTGGCACGGTCGCGCAGGGTGGCCAGATCCGGCAGCAGCCCCACGAACCAGAACATCAGAGACACCGTGGCATAGGTGGACACCGCGAAGACGTCCCAGATCAGCGGGCTGCGGAATTGCGGCTGCACGCCCATGGCGTTGGGATAGGGGAACATCCAATAAAAGAGCCACGGCCGGCCCATATGCAACAGCGGGAACATGCCGGCGCAGGCTACCGCGAACAGCGTCATGGCTTCCGCGAACCGGTTGATGGAGTTGCGCCAGGCTTGATTCAGCAGGAGCAGAATCGCCGAAATCAGCGTGCCCGCGTGTCCGATTCCGATCCACCACACGAAGTTCGTGATGGCGAATCCCCAGCCGACCGGGATCATGATGCCCCAAATGCCGACGCCTTTGGCGAACAGCAAAGCCACGGCCCACAGGAACAGCAGCAACAGGGAGAAGCCGCCCGCGAAGCACGCGATCCAGAATACGGGCGTACGGCGAGTGAGGACGACGGAAGCGATCTGGTCGGTCACCGTGCCGAACGTGTAGCCCGGAGCGATCACCGGCGCCGGCCGTAACTCCTCGTCCGCGATTTGTCTTTCGTCAGCCATGGTTAACTAATAACTGCTTGTTGTACTACCGCTCCCCAGTTTTGTGGGGCAGGACTCCAGTCCTGCGGCCGGCGTCCACGCCGGCCCGCGGGTCTGCCCCACCTCATCCCTCTATCTCCGGATTCGGGTTGCGCAACGCCGCCAGATAAGTCGTCCGCGGCCGCGTATTCAAATCCGCCAGCAGCCCGTAATTCGTCTTTTCCGCCTTCATCTTCGCCACCCGGCTATTAGGGTCGTTGATGTCGCCGAACACAATCGCTTCGGCCGGGCACGTTGCCTGGCACGCCGTCTGGATCTCTCCATCGCGCACCTTGCGATCCTCCTTCTCGGCCTCGATCTTGGCCCGGTTGATGCGCTGCACGCAGTAAGTGCACTTCTCCATCACCCCGCGGCTGCGCACGCTCACGTCCGGGTTGCGCTGCAGTTTCAAGCTGGGCGTGGTGAAATCCGAGAACAGGAAGAAGTTGAACCGGCGCACTTTGTACGGGCAGTTGTTCGAGCAATAGCGCGTGCCCACGCAGCGGTTGTACACCATGTCGTTCAGGCCTTCGCTGCTGTGACTGGTGGCCTGCACCGGACACACCAGTTCGCACGGCGCGTTCTCGCACTGCATGCAAGGCACCGGCTGATTGTAAATCTCCGGATTCGAGATTTCTCCGTGGTAATAACTATCCACGCGCAGCCAGTGCATATGGCGGCCGTGATGCACTTCTTCCTTCCCCACCACCGCAATATTGTTCTCGGCCTGGCAGGCGACCACGCAAGCGCCGCAGCCGGTGCAAGCGCTCAGATCGATGGCCATGCCCCACGCATACTTGTCGTACTTGTACGCCGGATAGAGCGTAAGCTCCGGCGGCGGAGCCTCCGCCGACTCCTGAATCACTTGGGGATTCTTGCGATACTCCGCGATATCCGCTTTCTCGATAGTGTGGCGCTCGGTATCGAGCGCGTGAAAGTCCTGCACGGAGACCAGCAGATAATCGCTGCCCACTTTGCGCACGTCCAGGCCGTAATCCTGCCACAGCGCCGAAGAAGTGCGCATGCCGTACGCGTTGAAACCGATGCGCGTGCCTACATGACCTGCGCGCGTCCTTCCGTAGCCCAAGTGAACGGTCACCGAGCCATCGGCGTGTCCTGGTTGGATGAAGACGGGCGCGGGGATCTTGTGGCCGCGGTACGCGATCTCCACCAGGTCGGTCGTGACCACGCCCTTCTCCTGCGCGGTCTTGGGGCTGAAGATCGCCGCGTTGTCCCAAGTGAGCTGCGTGATCGGCCGGGGCCACTCTTGCAGCCATCCGTTGTTGGCGAAACGGCCGTCATACACCGCCGGGTCGGGACGGAAAACTACTTCGAGGCCCTGCGGGCTAACCGACTGCCCTAGCGAGGCTGCCCATCCCGCGCGCAGCGCCACGCTCTTGGCAGCCAGCGCGGTATTCGGGACCACGCCATCGTGCACCGCCTTGCGCCACCAGGCTTCGAAATCCCCGCCGGTATGCTGCGTGGCCCAGTAAGCCTTCACGATATCGTAGGAGGTGCGTTCCGGCTGCCCCGTCAGCATGGTCAGCACTTCGTGCGTGGACTTACCCGCATACAGCGGCGCGATCAGCGGCTGCATGATCGTGACCGTGCCGTCGTGCGCCCGGCAGTCGCCCCACGTCTCCAGGTAATGCGTGGTGGGCAAGTGCCAGTGGCAGAGTTCGCTGGTCTCGTCCTCTTGCAGGCTCAGGTGTACCCGCAGCGCGGCCTTCTTCAACCGGTCCCGGAATCCCAGTTCGACCGGAGCGTTGTACGCCGGATTGCCGCCCAGGATCAGCAGCAGATCCACAGCGCCAGCATCCAGATCTTTCACCAGATCGTAGAGCGACGCCACCTGATCCACCGGCTGCGCTTCCACCGGCTCCGTGTATAACACGGTCTTGCCTAGATTCCCCAGCGCCGCGTTCATGGCATGTGCCAGCGCGTGGACCGCCGCGTTTTGCTGCTCTCCGGCGATCACCAGGCTGGCGCCGCGATGTTTTTGCAGATCGCGCGCCACTGGGGCGATCCACTTGTCGGCCGCTGTCGATGCGCCCTTCCTCCCGCCCGTGTCCGCGCCCAGCGCCGCCGCCAGGCTCCAGGCGAACTGCTCCACATCGGCTGCCCGCAGAGGCAACCGGTGATCGGCCTTCGTGCCGGTGGGAGTCGGCATCGGCTCGACCATGTACAGACGGTTCATCTCGGTCTGCTCACCGCGCACCCGCCGCCGCGCGGAAAACTGCCGCGCGTATCGCAGGCTGCCCGGCCCCGATGCAAGGAAATCGGCGTCCAGCGAAACAATCACGTCCGCGCCACGCAGATCGTAAACCGTGTTGACCGGCTGCCCAAACGCCAGCCGCGCTCCCGCCGCGGACGAATGGGCTCCGGCCGGCTCCCATTGATGCCATTTGGCCCCCGGAAAGGCCGCCAGTATTTCCTTGATCTGGTTCGCCAGCGTGGGCGAAGTCACCGTCTCCGTCAGAACTCGCAGGCCCGCTCCGCGCTTGGCCTTCTGCTGCGTGATAGCTTGCTGGATGGCGCCCAGGAACGCGCCCCACGACCGGATCTCGCCTTCGAGCGTCAGCGCCTGGGAGCGGTCCGGATCGTATAATCCCAGCACCGATGCCTGTGCATACACATCGCACGCGCCCTGGCTGGGATGATCCGGATTGCCTTCCGCTTTGGTGGGCCGCCCTTCGTGGCTTTCCACCAGCAATCCGGTGGAACCGGCGCCCAGCGGCATGGCCGTGGCGAAGAACAGCGGACGCCCCGGCACCAGTTCTTCGGGTTGCCGGACGTAAGGCGTGATCTGCTCCGAGGGCTGCCTCGTACACGCCGCCAATCCCGCCAGCGCCAGCGACGCCCCCATCAGCTTGATGAAGTTACGGCGGCTATCGCCGTCTTCCCACTCCGACGCGTAGCGCGGAAATTCGCGATGCATCAGGTCCTGGAACGCGTCCGTCTGAGCCAGATCCTCCAGGCTGCGCCAGTACTCGCGCCCGTGGGACTTCTCAAGCAGGGCACGCACGCCGTCCAGGTCCAGCTTGCGCGCGGCTTGCGGCGCGGCCTCCTCGTCGTGATTCAGCGGACTATTAGGTTCACTCATCGGTGGCAGGTATTACAACTGGTCAGCGTGCGTGCGTCTTGAATCTTGTATTCCGCCACCAGGCGGCGGCCCATGGCCTCCTGGTCTTCGGCGGGTTGGTATCCCATGGTGAAAACTTCCGCGCGCGGCCGCACATTCCGCTCGGGATGCCGGTGGCAGTCCAGACACCATTCCATCTGCAACGAGTGCGCCTGGTACATCAGCGGCATCTTGTCCACGCGGCCGTGGCAGGTCTCGCAGCCCACGCCTTTGTTTACGTGAATGCTGTGATTGAAATATACATAATCCGGCAAGTCGTGCACGCGCGTCCAGGCGATCGATTGCCCGCTGCGAAAACTCTCGCGCACCGGCTCCAGCATGGGGGCGGTATTCCAAATCTGCGAGTGACAGTTCATGCATGTCTTGGTTGGCGGAATGTTGGCGGTGTTGGAGGTTTCAACAGTCGTGTGGCAGTACCGGCAATCGATTCCGTCGTCCGCCACATGGTGCACGTGGCTGAAGGGAATGGGCTGGTCGCGCACCTGCCCTTCGCGGGTCACATAGCCTGAGCCGTTCAGTGTGGCAAAGCACCACACCGCAAACGCGAGAGCGAACACCGCGCCGTAGATCGTGATGCGCGAAAAAGTATTCGTGCTGTGATGAAAGATCTGAGCCATTCGTCAGACGTACTTGATATTCTATCCAACCGCTTGCGGAAACTTACGCCTTCCGTTCGAATAGATATGCGCTGGTCTCGAGCCGGCTGGCGCCGCCGCCGTCGTTGACCGCGAAGCGCGCGGGTCTGAGCTTGCCCGCGCGTAGCTCACCGTTCCACAGCGCCGCGCCGGCATACTCGCCGTCGTTGCGCAACGCGTAAAAATTCAGGTCCACTTTTTCCAGGCGCGTCATGTCGTTGTCGAAATTTCGCGCAACGCGTTTCAAAGCCTCCAGACAAGCTTCGCGCGGCGCCATTCCATGCCGCATATTTTCGATGACCGTGTGTCCACCCGCGATGCGAATATTTTCTTCGCCGCGCCCGGTCGATCCTGCCCCGCCCACGTCCTGGTCTACGTACAATCCCGCGCCGATAATCGGCGAATCTCCCACGCGGCCGGCAATCTTCCACGCCATTCCGCTGGTAGTGGTGACGCCGGACATCTCTCCCTTGGCGTTGCGCGCCATGCAGTTGATGGTACCGTGCATGGGGTGACCGGCCATCTCCCAAGCCCAGAGCAGTGTGGCTTCATCCGCCTGCGGAAACATCTGCTTGAGCCGCGCCATGGTTTTCGGCATAGGCGCGTCCAGGCCCGGCCCCCAATTGCTGTGGCCATCCGGATCGCGCAGCGACATTTTCCAGGTCAGCCAGGCCATCCGCGATTTTTCCGTGAGCAGATCCTGCTCGGGGTAGCCCATTTCCTGCGCGAACTTCCCCGCCCCGGCGCCCACCAGCATGATGTGGTCCGTCTGCTCCATCACCAGCTTGGCGATCTTGGAAGGCGTCTTATTCCCGCGAATGGAGGCCACCGACCCGGCCCGCCGCGTCGGCCCGTGCATCACGCTGGCGTCCAGTTCCACCACACCTTCTTCATTAGGCAACCCGCCGTAGCCGACCGAAGTATCCTCGGGGTCCTCCTCGTTGATGTTCACGCCTGCGACCACCGCGTCCAGCGTGTCGCCGCCGGCCTTCAGAATCTCCATCGCGCGGGCACAAGCGCGCTCTCCGTTGGCGCTCGAGATGACCACCGTCTTGGAAGTCTGGGCGGAAGCCATCCCCAGCGCCGGCAGCAAGGCCGAGCCGAGCATGACCGCTCTGCGGCTAATCCCTTTCTCGTTGTTCATGCTTTGAATGAGCCATTATGGCACAGGACTAGCAGGATGATGTACTCCTTTTTTTGCCTCCTTGTGGGGCAGGATGGCATCCTGCGCGCCGATTGTCAATCGGCGCAGACTTGCCGGGGGCTCAGCCCAGAACTGCCCGCGGTGCTCATGAGCAAAAGACGTATTAGCTCGTCTGGCGACCGGGTTCAGCCTTGCCGAGTTTTCCGTTGCGTTCGTGCCTACCGCCACAGTCGCGGATGACGGCGGCGGCAGCCCGCAGACGGTCAAGCTCGAGGGCACTGGCAAATAGCAGGCCCGTCCAGCTCTATTTCGGATGCGGGATGATGTCCACGATGTAGTAGATGTCATCCCGGATCAGGAAATACAAGCGCCAATCCTTGTTGACGCGGGCCTGCCAGAGTTCCTGGCCTTCGTCGTATTTCTTGGCGCGGAGCGAAGGGTGCCTTAGATTTTGCTCCAGGAACTTCACCTGCTTGAAAAGGGCCTTCCGCACGCCGGGAGGAAGGCCTTGAAGGCTTTTGGCGGCGCGTTCGGAGTAGTCGGCCCTCATCGAGAGCGTTTGGCCTTTGTTGCGATTACCCTCTTCTTGAGCCCCGCCTTCATGTGGGCGATCATGTCATCGGCGGTCTCGAACGGGCCGAAAGTGCGCCCCGCTTTGATGTCGGCCAAGCCTTCGGCTAGCCGCCCGTCAATAATGCGGCGCTGCTCGGGCGTGTACTCGTCGTCCGCAGCCGGGAGCTTGGGAAGGATCGTGATCACTCCGCCAGACACCCTGAACTCAAGGTCCTGGCCGTTCTTGTGGCCGGCCCGCCGACGGACGGAAGGCGGCACTACCAGCGGAGTCGTGGTCCTGTTCTTGACGGTGACGGTCATATTAGTGGTGCTCCCTGCGGCCGCGCTCACTTCTCAAGGCCCGCTTTCAGTGTAGGAAGTTTGGTGCGTGTGGTCAAATGTCCGCGTCCCTACGGCTGCAGGCCGCCCCCCAACTCCTTCAACAGAAACGCGTCAATGTCCGTCCACAGCGCCACGTTGTCGTCAATCGACGACCCAATCCCATGGCCCGCGGTGCTGCTGGTTCGCAACAGCACCGGCTGCCTGGTTCCGCTGGCCTCCAGGCGCGCCGCCATCTTCCGCGACTGCATGGGGTCCACGCGCGCGTCGTTATCGCCGGTCGTCAGCAGGATCGCCGGATACTGGGTTCCATCCTTCACGTGATGGTATGGCGAGTAGGCATACAGCGCCTTGAATTGGTCCGCCTCCTTGACGGTTCCGAACTCCGTGACATTGAACGCGCCGTTGGGCGAGAGTTCCACGCGCAGCATATCGTAGATTCCCACCATCGAAACCACCGCGTGAAACATCTCGGGGTGTTGGGTGAATGCCGCGCCCATCAGCAGGCCGCCGTTGCTGCCGCCGAGGATGGCCAGTTTGGATGTCTGCGTATACTTGCGCTTGACCAGGTACCTGGCGCAGGCCGCGAAATCGTCGAAGACGTTTTGCTTCTTGGTCAGCATGCCTTGCCTGTGCCAGTCTTCGCCATACTCGCCTCCGCCGCGCAGATTGGCTTCCGCGATCACCACGCCGCGCTCCAGCAGAGGAACGAACTGCGCCGGGTAAGCGGGCGGCAAGCTGACGTCGTAACCGCCGTAACCTGTGAGCAACACGGGCTGGTTGCCATCGAGCGCCAGGCCCTTGCGGTGGATGATATTCAGCGGAACCTTCGTGCCATCTTTCGACACCGCGAAGCGGCGCGTCACCACAAAGCCATCGAGTGGCACGGGCGGCGGGTTGCGCAGCGCCGTGGGGGTGAGTTTGCGCGACTTCGGGTCGAAGCGGAAGTAGCCGCCGGAGTCCAGATAACTGCCCACATAGCAGATCGCTCCGATGCCATCCAGATTGCCGCAATCCACGCTCGAAACAGGCGGCACACGCACCTTCAGCGGATTTCCGTCGCCGGGCAGGAACTCTACCTCGGATGGGCCTCCCGCCAATTCATTGACCAGCGGGCCGTCCTTGGTAGGCGCCACGGACTCGATCACAGCAGCGGATTCCGACACGATTGGCGTGGCCTGATCGATGGTCTCCGCCACGTCCATGTGCAGGACCTTGCCGTGCGGGGCGCCGCGCTTCGAGACGAGATATACGTCCTTTTTATAGCCGAAAGCGATCTGCTTGACTTCGTCGGCGGGACCGGCAAGCAGCCGCCAGGGGCGGCC
>Ga0187855_10001904_pt1 | contig 16023 bp, 13 predicted proteins | sample June2016WEW_8_10_2_FD_132969 | JGI IMG/M metagenome (GOLD analysis project Ga0187855, IMG submission 132969) | Peatland microbial communities from SPRUCE experiment site at the Marcell Experimental Forest, Minnesota, USA - June2016WEW_8_10 | ecosystem: Environmental > Terrestrial > Soil >...
CCCACACCCTCAGCCCAACCCGTCCCACCAGCACCCTCCCCAAACGACCGACACCGCCCATCCACCGACAACCCACGCAACCGCGAAAATTCAACGAACAATCCCGGGCTGGCCATCATCGCGACGCCACCACTCAGCGCCAGCGAGCACTCGCCCTGGCGCAGCGCCTGGCAAGCCGAGTGGATCGCCACCAATGACGAGGAGCACGCCGTATCAACACTCACCGCCGGACCCTCCAAGCCGAGGGCGTAGGAGAGGCGTCCTGATGCGATACTCGTCGCGTTACCCGTGAGCGCGTAACCCTCGGAGCCGTCCGCCGGTTCATGCAGGCGCGGCCCATACTCCTGAGCGACCACGCCGACGAACACCCCAACCGGGCGGCCGCTGAGACTCAGCGGGTCGATCGCGGCATTCTCGAGTGCCTCCCACGCACCTTCGAGTAGCAGGCGTTGCTGGGGGTCCATCGCCAACGCCTCACGCGGCGAAATCGAGAAATGCTGCGCATCGAACTCCGCGGCGTCATAGAGAAACCCGCCCTGGCGTGTGTAGCTCGTACCGGGGCGGTCGGGATCAGGGTCATATAGACGCTCGAGATTCCAACCACGATTGGTAGGAAAGTCTCCGATCGCATCCACCCCGCCCGCCACCAACTCCCACAGCTCCAGTGGTGAGTGGGCGCCACCCGGATAGCGGCAGCTCATTCCAACGATCGCGATTGGCTCATCGACCGCAGCCAACGCCTGCGGCGCGCACCTCTCAGTATGCACGCCACTGCGCTGTGCATGTAGGTGACGAGCCAGCGCGAGTGGTGTGGGGTGGTCAAACAGAACTGTCGCCGGCAGGCGCAGGCCGGTGGCCGCGGCCAGACGGGTGCGCAGCTCTACCCCGGCCGCCGAATCGAAGCCGAGCTCCTTGAACGCGCGCTTGGCCTCGATCTCATCGGGGGAGAGGTGTCCGAGCACAACGGCGGCCTGCGCTAGGACGATCTGTAGTGCCTCGCCGTCTTGGTGTGGCGCAGGGATCTCGACCGCCACGAAGGGCTCAGGATCTGGCGTGCTCGTATCGGCGTGCGGCTGGTCCTGCCTGCCGGCTCGGCCGTCGAGCGGCGTGGCATCTGCGGCGGTGGGTCTAGTGCTCTGCTCGCCGATCGGCGATGGCGCCGGCTTGAGCCAGTGTCGCTGGCGTTGAAAGGCGTAGGTGGGCAGCTTCACCCGGCGAGCTCCGGTCCCCGCGAGCAGTCCTCCCCAATCGACGTCGACCCCCCGCACGTACGCGCTTGCCAAGGCGGTCAGGAAGCGCTCCGAGCCGCCGTGGTCGCGGCGAAGCGAGCTGAGCACCGCGATTTCACCGGGAGCGCCAGCCATCTCGTCCACGGTTTCCTGGATTGCGCCCGTCAACACAGGGTGCGGACTGATCTCTATGAGCGTCCGGTGACCTTCGCTCAGCAATGCTCGCATGACCGCCTCGAGTTGGACCGTCTGCCGTAGACCGCGGTACCAGTACTCCGCATCCATCCGTGCGGTATCCAGTGCCTGGCAGGTCACCGTCGAATAGAGCTGCACATCCCCGCTGCGGGGAGTGATCGGGGCGAGGGATTTGAGCAGCTCCTCGCGGATTGCCTCGACGTGCGGGGAGTGGGAGGCGCAGTCCGCCGGCAACCGGCGCGCTTGCACGTCTTCTGCCAGGCAGTGAGCGAGGATCTCCTCCATTGTCGGCACGTCGCCGGATACCACCACCGAAGCCGGCCCGTTTACTGCCGCGACCGAGACACGATCGCCCCAGCGCTCGAGGCGCTCGCGCAGCTGATCGGCGGCGAGCGACACCGACACCATCCCTCCTCGTCCGGCGATGCCCGTCAGCGCCCGGCTGCGCAAAGCGACGGTGCGCGCGGCATCGCTGAGCGAGAGCCCGCCTGCGATGTACGCCGCGACGATTTCTCCGAACGAGTGCCCAACGACCACGTCTGGTGTTACGCCACACGCGCGCCATAATTGGGCGAGCGAGGCCATCACCGCGAACAGTGCTGGGTGTAGTACGTCGACTCGCTCGAACTTGGGTGAGCCAGGCACACCGCGCAGCACGTCGACTACCGACCAGTCGAGAAAGCCAGCCAACGCCTCGTCACACGCGTGGATGTGCTGCGCAAAGACCGGCGAGGACTCGAGCAGCTCTAGCGCCATCCCCTCCCACTGGGAGCCGTGGCCGGGGAACAGAAACACGATCCCGCCGCCTCCACCCTCGGCGACTCCTTCGATCACTCGTCCCAAGGGCCTGCCCTGCGCCACGCCCTCGAGCCCTTCGATCAGACGCTCGCCGCTGCTTCCCAAGGCCACCGCCCTGTGGTCGAACACCGAGCGCGACGTCGCCAGCGAATACCCGACGTCGTTGACGTCGGGCTGCGGCGTGCTCTGCATGTGGGCTGCCAGACAGCGGGCCTGATCGCGAAGCGCTCCTTTGCTCTTCGCCGACAGCACCCATGCCGTCGCGCCTGTCAGCGCCGGGGGGCGTGTCTTTGTGTCCGCCTCAGGGGGCGTGCCCTGGATGCGTGGGGGCTCTTCGACGACCACGTGGCAGTTGGTGCCGCCGATGCCAAACGAGCTGACTCCGGCCAGGCGCAGGCGCTCACCGGTTGGCCATGGGCCGAGCTTGGTCTGCACCTGCAGCCCCAGAGCATCAAGCGGGATCTCATCGCCCGACTCGCTGAAGTGCAGGCTTGCTGGGATCGCGTCGTGGGTGAAGCAGAGTGCCGTCTTGATCAGGCCGACGATCCCGGCGGCGGCCTCGAGGTGCCCGACATTGGTCTTGGCGGATCCGACGCGCAATCGATCGTCTTGCGCGCGTTCGGGGCTGAGCACGGCGCTGAGGGCGGCGGCCTCGACGCGATCGCCGAGCCGGGTGCCGGTGCCGTGCAGCTCGACGTACTGCACGTCCGTCGGTTTGGCAGCGGCCTTCGCGTAGGCGAGGTGGAGGAGTTCTTCTTGGGCTTGGCGGCGAGGCGCGGTGAGACCGTGACCGCCGCCGTCGTTGTTGATCGCGCTCCCGCGAATGACGCAGTAGATGGGGTCGCCGTCCGTGATCGCTCGCGCGAGCGGCTTGAGCAACACGAGGGCGCCGCCCTCACCGCGAACGGTTCCGTTCGCCCGCGAGTCGAGGGTAAAGCAGCGCGCGTCGGGTGAGAGCGCACCGAGCCTTGATACTGCGATGGTGCTCTCGGGGGTGATGTTGAGGTTGACCCCGCCAGCGAGCGCGATGGTGCACTCACTGCGGCGAAGGCTCTCGCACGCGAGGTGCACCGCTACCAGACCGGAGGACTGTCCCGCGTCGACCGCTAGGCTCGGGCCGCGCAAGCCCAGCGTGTAGGACACTCGGTTGGAGATGATGCTTCGCTGGGTGCCTGTAAACGCGTGGCGGGTCAGCGCGTCGATGCCAGCTCGGTGGAGCAGGTCGTTGTAGTCGGAGTAGATGGCGCCCACGAACACGCCGGAGCGCGAATCGGCGAGCTCGTTCGGGATGATCCCGGCGTCTTCAAGAGCCTCCCAGCTGAGTTCCAGTATCAACCGCTGCTGGGGGTCCATGGCTGCTGCCTCGTTGGGGGAGATGCCGAAGAACGCCGCGTCGAAGCCGGCGAGATCGTCGAGGAAACCGCCGTCGCGAGCGCCTGGCATGTCGGCCGTCACGCCCGCCCGCTCGTACATTGCCCAGCGCTCGGCCGGCATCGGTGTGATGGCGTCGCGTTCGTCTCGAAGTAGCCGCCAGAACGCCTGCGGGTCAGAAGCTCCGGGGAGGCGGCAGGCCATCCCCACGATCGCGATCAAGGCCGGCTCACTCATCGCGCTGTCGCTGTGCTGTCAGCAGTGCCGCAGGACGTGGGGTGGGCATCCTGCGCTTGTGGTCTCATGCGCGGAACTCCAGACCATCGATCAGGCGCTGACGCGTTTGAGCGGGAGCCACGATCTCGTCGATGAATCCGCCCGCTGCCGCCGCGTCCACCTGCAGGCGCTGTGCGTAGCGTTCTGCGAGCTCGATTGGATCCGAGCCGGCGGTGATCGCGGCACGATCGATCAGAGCGACCGCCTGGGGCGCGCCCATGATGCCGATTTCCGCGCCCGGCCAGGCCAGCGTCAGGTCCGCGCCAAGGTCGCGTGAGTTCATGACGATGTGGGCACCTCCGAACGCTTGGCGCAAGGTCAGCGTGATTCTCGGGACGGCTGCCGTGGCAAATGCGCGCAAGAGGGCCGCACCGTGGCGGATCACGCCGGCTCGCTCCTGCTGGACGCCAGGAAGAAAGCCCGGGGTGTCGACCAGGACGACCATCGGTAGTCCGAGTCGGTCGCACAGACCAACGAACCACGCCCCCTTCTGAGAGGCGCCGCTGTCGATGGTCCCGCCGCGGTAACGGGGTTGGTTGGCAAGGATCCCAACCGGACGACCGTCCAGCCGGACGAAGGTCGTGACCATGTTGGGCGCCCAGCGCTGGGAGAGCTCGAGCTGGCTGTCGGCATCGACGATTGCCCTGATGACGTCGCGCACGTCGTACACGAAGCGCGTCCGTGCGGGCAGGCAACCTGCCGGGTCTCCAGGGGGAGGAGCGAGTGCTGGCAACAGCGGCAGATCGCCGCCAAAGATTGAGGGCAGATATCCCAACAGGTCTTGCAGCAATCCACCCCAGGAGCGCTCATCACCGACCACTAGCTGGGCTACGCCGTTGGCGCCATGCACGCGGGCCCCGCCGAGCGCCTCGGCGGTAGTCTGCTCACCGGTGACCTGTTCGATCACGGTGGGCCCAGTGAGAAACAGCCGCGCATTTGGGCCGCCCATGACTACGAAGTCACCGAGCGCCGGCGAGTAGGCGGCTCCCCCGGCGCAGGCTCCGCCAACCAGCGTTATCTGCGGGACGCGCGCCAAGGCCTGCTCTCTGAAAATGGCGGCATAGGCCGCCAGCGCTCCAACACCCTCCTGCAGTCGCGCTCCCGCTGAATCAGGGATCCCTATGACGGGCACACCGGAGCGGCTTGCGCGTATGATCGTGCGCGCAATTGTCTCCCCGCCCGCGACGCCCAGTGAGCCGCCGCGATGGCGCGGATCCTGAGCCCACACGCACACAAGCCGGCCAGCGATCCGGCCCGTGCCGGCAATAACGCCGTCTCCGACGGCCTCGCGCACAGGGATAAAGCTGGCGCTATCCAACAACTCCAACACCCTCTTCAGGGCGTCATTGGGTGCCGGACGCTCAACCTCCAGTAGCGCGCCGACGCCCCGCTCGCGGTCGGGCAAGCTACTGGTTGCCAGCGCGTCGGACAGGGGCAGTGGGGTCATGGCTCGCTTCCCACTTGCCCACGGGTGGGATGCAGCATCATCGGCGGGGCACCGCGAGCGAGTGGGCATGCCCGCCCTGCTTCGCCGAGCCGCGTGTGACATACGCGCCGCTTGTCACACCTCTGTGTTTGCCGTGTCAGCGAGTTGCTGTGTCGGGCGGGATTTACTGGCACATCCGCCGCGCTCGGCCGTAAGCCTCGCATCCCTTTCTCGGCGAAAGCGTGGTGCGCATCCCGTCCTCCCGTGGCTTGTTTAGTCATTCAGTACGTGCGCATAGCGTTTGGTAGGGCAAATGAAGGACCACTCAGCAGCGATCGGACCCACAGCGGCACACCAAGCGCCGCCAACTTACCTACGGTGCCCGCGAGCAGTCAAAGGCTGCGGTCACTTGGTCGGTGGACGGGGTCGCGAAGGGTCGCGGCGGGTCGACACCCGAGGATTTGGGTGAGTATTGTCCGCCCGCAGGTTCGTGATCGCGTCGCGGCGACAAAGGTTGCGGCGTTAGTTGGCGGCAGCCAGCACCGGTGGCGCACCGTGCGCAGCAAGGAGTGTGTCAAGCGGGTGGCCGCACTGGGGACAGACAAACAGCGGGCCGTGATCTGGCAACTCGACTCGGGTCGCGTCTGGCTGGTCGGGCCTGCTCGCGCGCTCCGCGGCACGCACCTCGATCCGCAGGTCGGCGACGGACAGCCGTTCAGTGGCAGCCCGCTCAAGCCAGTAGTCCTGATCTGATGTGCTCAGCGATGCGAGTTCGGCGTGGTGGCTCCAGGTCAGTGTGTCCCGACGTCGGGACACACTGAAGCGCGATGCCACCCAGGCGACGTTCCTGAGCGTCTTGGCGTCAAGTCCGGTGATTTTGGCCGTCTCGGTGTACTTCTCACCCCAGCGCTGGGAGCCGACAAGCAGCCAGTCGCCCACCCACCAGTTGCTGACCTTCGCGTACTGGCTGAGCGTGCGACCGACTGCGACCCAAGCGCGATGGTCGAGGTGCGCGGGCGGACTCCACGCCGTGGCAAGCCGGCGAGACGGTGTGGCGGCGGCCATCGTCTGTGTCACGATGCACCTCGCCCGACCAGCACCCTCGGATCCATCAGTGTGCCGTCCCCCGGTCGGGTTGTTAGCGGAGCGTCAGTGGTCCGCTGTCGCGGCTGCTCACACGACGAGGCGCCCAAGATGGAGCGGTCGCGTTGGAGTCGGCGGGCCATCCGGGTGTTCTATCAGTGGGTAACGGCATGGTGCCCTACCAGTTTGCGCAAGTTCGAAGACTGAAAGTGCGCATATTGCTCACTCGTCCTGAGAGTCGAGACCAGCGCCGCAGCCAAGTGCTTCTAGCCGCAAGGCTAGGTCGAGCTCGGCGACACAGGTGTTCAGTGAGCGATCAAGAGCTTTCTCAACGGCTTTCAACCGGTCTTCGACCGTCTTTCGCGACACCTTTAGCGTACTCGCGGTGCAAGAAATGTTGCGGCCGTGGTCAAAATAGGCGCGCAGCGTGGCTCGCGCCGGCGCCCCATGCTTGTGCAGTGAGGCCAGTGGCCAGCTGTAGGTCCGAAGGAGAAACTCGGTGAGGCGTTGGTGTTCCATAAAGGCCACATCGAGCAGCACGTCGGCACAGCGAGTCAGGCGCTGCGGTTTGCGCATCGCGACCGCTGATGCGAGTCTTGCTTCCTCGTGGGTGCGGCGCCACCCGACAAGGCCCGTGCCGGGCTCACCGACGGCCATACAGACGCCGTTGGGGGGTTTGGTCGCTAGGTTGCGCTCAAGAACCGACACTCGAAGACCGCGCGGTCTGCTGAACCACGCCCACCAGTCGCAGCCGCCAGCCGATACAAGTAAGAGCTTGGCTCCAAAGTCGGCCTCCAATCTGCGAAGGAACCGCTCAACATTCGGCCCGCTCGCGATGGCACCGAGGTGCCACCGGTTGTCGAGCTCGTAGTCGAGCTCGCCCATCTCCTCTTGGTCGACGGGCTCAGCGGCCAGAAGCCGTTTGAGGAGCTGCAGGCGGCGTTGCTCGGGCGAACTCGCCAGACGCTCCTCCTCCATCACGTAGGCGCGCTCCATGCTCGCCGTGAGGTGATCCAGCAACGTCGCCTGAGTTCTTCGCAGGTGGTCGGCTATTGCGCTCGGGAGACGGCCGCGCTCGACCTCCTCGGCAATGAAATCCTCCAGCACTGCGTTGCCGGAAAGACACCGTCGCAGAACGACTCCAACCCCGGCCTCCGCCCATGCGGCGCGCCGTGCCTGTGCGACAGCAGCTGCCGGGAGTCGGTCATTCCACTCCGGTCCCTGCCTGATGCCCTCGAGCATGTAACCCACGACAGCGGTGACCGCCGCGCGTACACCCTCTTTGTAGGCCGGGTCGCCGCCGCGGGGGTTCGGTACGGCTTCCTCGATGCGAGCCTGTATCGCGTCAACTATCTCTGGGTAGCGGAGCTTGAGCCGATCAGCAACCTCGGCGCGAACCTCGTCGAGTGATGTGGCGTCGCCATGTCCTTTCATCGACTCCTACGGATCCCCAGATTGAGCCATGACCATACGCAGGCAAGAGGCATGGATCAATCGCGCCCAACCGACCGGTACCCAGCCGTTCTCGTGAGCATCGAGATAACAGGGCATAGAACCCGGTTCGTCAGTCATGAACAACATCCTGCCGAGATATGGACTTATCCTGTAGGGCTGCAGTCATTTGGGAGCCAAGATCCTCACGAGGTGGCTCACGAGCAGCAAGCGCGTACACTGTGCAGTACACCGGCCGCCGCGCACCGCCAAGAACACCGAGGGTATTGCGAGCCGCAGTGGCGTCCCCTGGCATCTCGACGATCTCGCCTCTGATTCATCGACGGCGACGCAGACCGGGAGCCCGCCTGCCGGCAGAACTCCTCAAGGTTGGGCGAGCATGAACCTGCAGGCTCGTGCCGTTTAGCACAGAAACGTCAAGGTCGGAGACCCCGAGCGTCATACGGCGCTCGCGCCGTATGCCTGCAGCAGGTAACCCAATTCGCGACTGCGTCATGACGTACCTTTGGGTCTCGAAGCGTCTGTCGATGAGTCCCACACGCTTTGGGGAATACACAGTTGGCTGGTTCGGGCCGGCCATCCTAACTTTTGCGTCCCAAAATCCATGTCTCACCTTCTGTGGCTTGTTCTTATACCAACAGAATGAGGACCCGGGCATCGACTGTTCCGGGTCCTCACCGCTCCACGCACGACGCACGGCCCCTACTCAATAGATAGGTTCGGGACCGCCGCGCGCTTCGCTCCCCCTACGACTCAGAGCGACCCACAGATACCAGCTACGGGAAAGTACCGAGTCGTCGGGGTAAACACATAATAACATTTTCAATTCACAGTATCGGCCCACCCTTCGCTCCAAGCCTCGCCACACTGCATAAGGGTGAACGGAGATTATGCATCCATGTTCCCGCCGACCTCGCGAAGGACGACATCCGCGCGCGCGCCGTGGCGCCTCCCAGCTCCGCCGATTAGTGTTAGCGTGTACTCACCCGGTCGCAGTGAGCGCAGCGGCGCTAGTCGCAGGCTCATGCGTCCATGCGCGGTGTGTGCCGTTCCCGCAGCGAACACTAGACCGTGGCGAGATAGCGTCGCCCGTGTGACCGACCCGGCGGCCGTGAACTTGGCCGTGCCGGATACGAGCTTGGCGGTGCAGTGCTGCTTGCCTTTGACCATCTCGCACGTCACGAACTCGACCTTGCCCGCTGGACCTTGGGCGCCGGCCGGACCCTTCTCACCGTGCGCGCCAGCCGGGCCGACGGGGCCCTTTTCACCCTGCGGGCCAGTGGCGCCTTGTTCGCCGGCGGCGCCGATGCCCTTCGGGCCCTGCGTGCCCGCTTGCAAGAACACGGCGGTGACCTCGGTGGTCGCGGTCCTCTGCACTCTGCAGGTCGTCGCCGATATCGGGGTACACCCGATCCAACCGACGAATTTATAGCCCGCGCCGGCTTTGGCGGCCGTTAGTGTCACTTCGCTTTCGAATTCATGCGTACATTCCGCAGTCGAGCACGTGAACCCCGCAGGCGTTGAGGTGACTTCGCCTTCGCCTGTGACGAATACGGTGAGGGGGAAGCGAGCCGGAGCGCCCTGGAAGACGAAGACTTCTTCCAGTTCGTCGTCACCCACATAGATGGCGCCGGTCTTTTCGTTCACCGCGAGCCCTTCGATTTTGTCCGACAACGTTCCCGCGCCGAATTCCACGCCGGTCCTTACCGGGGTGGGCATCGCGATGCCTTCCATCACCCGCCCGTGGATCGCCACGTAACCAGTGTCGGTAGCACGGTCGATCGCATCGTTGCGGGCGCCTTCGACTTCAGGAACTTCGATCACCGATTCGACGCTCGTCGCCGTGTCGGAGCTGCGCCTGATCTCGGCTGGACGTGGACCCGCGAAACACGCCGTGTGGGTCGCCCCACAGGCGTCGGGGTCCCCCCACAGGAAGATGTCGCCTTTAGCGTCGACCACGACGCTCCGCTCGAGTTCTTCAACCGCGAAGCTGCCGATTTCCGCCGTGCCGCCGGGCGAGAACTCACGGACCACATTGGCGCCGGGATCGCTCATGTAGACGTCGCCGTTCGCGTCCGTCGCCACGCCTTCAGGTCGCACCCCCGTCAACTGGGATTCGTATTTGAAGGCGCCTCCACTCAGCTTGAAACGATCGACCACCTCGTGCCCCGGGTCCGCTACGTAGATGGAGCCTGCGGCGGCGCTGTTCGAGTTGTCCACGGCGACGCCAACCCACTCTTCGTTGTACCCCAAGCCGACGCTACCTTCGAACGCGAAGCTTTTGGCGGGCGTTTCGGCGCCGGTCAGCATCCTCGGCGCGCCCCCGGCCGGCGACCCGCCCCGTGCGCCGGACACTGCGACCGCCTCGCGCCCGTTGCTCTGGGCGACCAGGACGTTCCCGGTGGATTCTTCGACCGCCATGCCCGTCGGAGGAGTACCCGACCCGAACCAGCTCAGGAGCGTCGGGGCAGCGGAGGCAAACGAAGCGATCGAGCCCAACACACCCAGCGCTACACACAGCGACACGAGCACGGCGAGGACACGACGATAAGAGGAGACGGCTCTACCCGACATTACGAACCCCCTGGACGAGCCCCATCTGGTGAGGCGTCATGGACAATTGCGAGATTTCCTGCATCAGCTGTCGTGCCTTCGACATCAAGACCGTCATTGCAGAGCCAAGCCGATGTCCAGAGCCGTGACGATGACTTTCGGGCCAAGTTCGCCCAGCAGTGCCTCGCCGGTGTATGCCTCCCCTGGAACCGCCAGCTCGACTGCCGCAATCGGCCGACCCTCCGGGTCCATCACCGCCGCTGCGATTGCTCGCCGGCCGGCTGAAAGCTCTTCGTCCTCGATCGCCACACCGTCCTCCGCGACGATCCGCTCGAACTCGACCCGCAGGGCGGTCTTGGCGGTGATCGTCTTGGCGGTGCGTCGCGTGAGGCGCAGCTCCGTGATCAGCGCTTGCTGCTCCGCCGCGGGCAGACGCGCCAGCAGCGCCTTACCCGCGGCGGCGCAGTGGACCGGCACGCGAGTGCCCAGCCCGATGCCCTCATCGACTGCGTGCTGCCCTTGGAGAGAACCATGCCAGCGGTCGATGTAGGCAACCTCGGTGCCCCACAGCACCCCCAGACTGGCGGTGCGCCCGGTCCGCGCCCTCAGCTCCCGCAGAGGCTCGTGGGCGGCCTGGCGAACCGGCATTGAGTCAAGCATTGCGAGCCCCATGTCCGAGACGCGGGATGAGAGCCGGTACTTACGCGAAGGCCCCTGCTCGAGATACCCCAGCGTCACCAGCGTCGTGGCATAGCGATGCGTAGTCGAGCGCCCCAGGTCGAGCGCGTCGGCCATGTCGGCGATTCCCAGCACCGGGTGCTCCGGGGTGAAGCACGTCAGCATCGCCAGACCGGCTACCAGCGAGGAGGAGAACCGGCCGGGATTCTCAGGATCAAGAGGCTTGGACATCGCTCAGAGCCCAGCCAACCCGACGCCATTGACGCCCGGGCTATGCCGCTCGTCATCCCGGCGGTACCCCATCCGAGCGGACACCCGGTCAGCCGTAGCGACCAGATGTGGGCCAAGGGCACCAATGAAGTCCGCGAGCGCAATCATCGAGGCGTGCGCGTCCATCCCGATGGCCGCCACCACATCGCGAGACTCTGTACGAATCGGCGCGGCGATCGAATACATGCCGGGCGCAAGCTCTTCATCGGCGGCGGCAAGGCTTTCGCCACGGATGCCCTGCAGGTCCGCTCGCAGCGCTGTCTTGCTGGTGATCGTCTGCGGCGTGCGCCTCGTGAGCGTCAACTCAGCGATCACACGTCGCTGCTCGCTCTCAGGCAAATTAGCGAGCAGCAGCTTCCCGAGAGCAGTGCAATAAACGGGCAGCGGAGCGGAGGCCGGGCTGAGATCGATCAGACCCTGGCCACGACGACGCCCGCGCAGGCTATCCACGATCTGGACCCCGGGGCCATCGAGCACCGCCAACACGACCGTGTACCCGCTACGCCTGTGCAGATCCGCAAGGAACGGCTGGGCATGATCCCTGAGCTTCGTGCTAGCCATCGCCGAGAGCCCGAGATCGATCACGTTCATCGCGAGGCTGTACCTGCGTTTCTTGCCCTGCTTCAGATGCCCAAGCTCGACCAATGTGATCACGTAGCGGTGGGTGGTCGAGCGACTCATCCCCAACTGGTCAGCGAGTTCGGCGATCCCCCACACCGGCTGCTCCGGGGTGAAACATTCAAGGATCGCCAACCCACGCTCCAGCGACTGCGAATAGCGCGGCTCTTCCAACGTCGGAATAGACGGCACCATTTCCCCACCGACGAGCCTGTGCGTCGCGAGTCGCGTTCTCGGCATCGAACCCGCCTACCCCGCCAGCCGGTACAGATCGGTCTCCGGGTCCTGCGCCACCAGTCCGGCCAGCAACAGCGTCTGCGCATATCTGCCGGCTGCCCCCTCGGAAAGCCTGAGGCCCGCGGCAAGGTCTGCCAGGCGCGCTGGCTGACGATCCGCGAGGTGCGCCAGCAACAGCAAGCCTCTCGCCAGCGCGAACGAGTACCGGGAGTCGATCGTCTCCCCTTCAGCGTGCTCCTCCCATACCTCAGCTGGAGGGATCCCCTCAAGAGCGGCTCGCCCGGACAGCAGCACCTCAAGGCTTACCGCACTACCCCCTTGCACCGCGAGCACGACCGACTCCACCTGCTCGGTCGTCAACCGCAAGCACACAGGGCGCTCACTCATGACGCCACGGGCCTGTAGACGACCAGCCGAGGATGCTTTACAGCGGGCAAGGCGCTGTGGGAACCCTGAGCCCATCGCGGAGCGCGTCGGGTGCCCGCTGCCTCTCCTACGGCGGACACCCGCACCCACCCTCCCCTTTCAGTCACGCGCCAGGGCGGCGCCATTGCGGGCAATATCCGACCCCCGAGGCCGAATCTACTTGGTGGGCCAAGCCGAAGGAAGGTGACGGCCCGGCCCACATACCTTGTTATGGACCAGAGCGCGTGCCGGGCGGCCCGGCTACTGGGGCGCCAGGCATCTCGGCTTGCGATCCGATATTCCATAAGCTCGGATGATGCCTGAAGTCAGTCCGATTGCAAAGACTTCGCGAGTAATTCTGTTCTCAATAGGACAGAACCGTTGAATCCAAATCATTTCGGTTGAATTGAAACCGAACGCATGTTGCTTTTGTCTCTAATCCGCCCGTGAGACAATAGTCTGAATGGGGCGGTGTGGGTGGTGTTTGCGGCCCTGTCGGCGCTTGTTGAGCATGACCTTCGATCCGGCATGGGGCGCCACAACGGCGCTGCGCCATCGTGCTCGCTCCGGCTTATCGTGCGCAGGTAGCAGCCGCCAAGTGGCGAGTGTCGTTCGAAGCACCGTTTTCAGCTCCAGCAAAGCGAGATGGCGGCCGGGGCAGAGCTTTCGTCCGCCGCCCCAGGGAAGCCATGTCCGCGCTGCGGTATGCGAATCAAGAAAGCGCTCGGGACGAAACTCGTGCGGGTCCGTGAACAAGGCCGGATCGTGGTGCATGAGGTAGGTGCAGCCGAGCAGGTGCGCCGGCGGGTGGTAGGTCCATCCGCCGATCTCGATTGGTCTCGCTACGGCGCGCGGGGCCGCGAACAGAAAGACGGGGCGATGGCGTATCACCTCGTTTACCGTGGCTGTTAGATACTCCTCGCGGTCTTCATCGATCTCAGCGACCAAGCGGTCGTGGACGGTTGGGTGGTGCGCGATGAGCTGGAAGGCCCAGGCGAGCGTTGATGCGGTCGTCTCGTGCCCGGCGACGATTACGGATACGAGGTTGTCGCGTAGTTCGCGGTCGGACATCGGGTATCCGTCTGGACGCTGAGCTTCGAGCAGCATCTCGAGCAAGTCACAGTGACTGCCCATTGCGCCTCGACGCTGGGCGATGAGATCTGCCACCAGTGCGTCCACTTCCTTTCGCTGCTTAACGAACCGCCTCCATGTGCCTCGCCAGCAAGGTAGATGGCGCAATCGAGGCTCCTGGAGCACAGGACTTGCGGACACTGCAAGCATTCCAAGTAGGCGGTCGCGCAGCATCTCGATCGTAGGATCTTCGCCGCCGAATACGATCCTCAGCATCACTGTTAGCGTCAAGACACACAGCCGGGGGTGAATCTGGATCACTCCGTCCGCTGACCAGGATGAAATTTCACGGTCGGCCAACTCTGCGATCATGTCGCTATGTGCTCGAACTGCGCGATGGTGGAACGCCGGTAGGATCGCGTTGCGCCCGCTCAGATACTCCTCTTCCTCGCGCAACAAGTAGGAGTTTTCTCCGAATAGTGGGGCGGTCCTGGCCGCGCCCGCTCCGGGATGTAGCACAGTCAGAGGCGCAGTGATGATTGCTCGAATATCCTGGGGGTCTGACAAGAATACAAGTGGTGGCATATCGATTGGGTGGATGGTAAATCGCGAGCCGAGCTGGATACGACACCATTCGAGATACTCAAGTGGGCGCAGGCGGCATGCGAGCGTCTGGAGGACTCGTGGAAGTGGTGCGGCCGGTGGCAGATCCTGTCGTCGAGGTGTGACTGGGGATGAAGATGCAAGTCGCATTAGGTCTCCTTTTTGGGTGTTAGGTTGAACGCTGGGCATACGCGATTCGCCACAGCCGCAAGATGGGCAACAGCGCACGAGACAGCGAGCCGCCAGCAGCCACAAGCCTTCGGGTGACAGGTCGTATTGCGGGAGTCCGCGCGCTGTCCTTTGACAGATACATCGCGACCATGCACGCAACGATCAGGGCGTGCCGCTCACCGTCGGGTAGGTCGCCGACCTCGGACATAGAGCGTTGCAAAAGGTGCTCGATGCGTTGGACTGCTTGCTCGGCGGTGGAATAGTGCGCGACGTAGCTGTGATCGCCGTTTGTGCTGTCCTCCGTTTGATCGACGTAGCTGTCGAGCATCGTCGTCGCTGCTGATATCCACGGGAAGTAAGCGCTCTGAACCCGCTTGATCTCCGTGGCGCTCAGGTACGGTTTGGTGGTGAGCGCGAGCAGTGCATGGACGGTAAGCGAGGCGCTCGCAGCGCCGGTCAGCTCGTACCAACTCGCTTCGTGCCCGGTGGGAAACTCGCGCTCGGCCCAGTCCCGCAGCGTTGTGTCGCGGGAGCTTGGATCAAGGTCGTGGTTGATGGCCAGCACCTGTGCCCGCCACGCCTCATGGGCTAGCCACAAGCGAACAGCGTCGTATGACGGCAGCCGGCCGAGAGCGGCTTGACAGGCCTGCACGAGGGCGCTCAGATAGCCGCCGTCGTCTCGCCACGGGTGATGGCGGTAATAGTCAGACGGCGCCGCATCGGGATCTAGCGCGTCGACCAGCGCTAGGTGCAGCTGGCGGCCGTTGGCCTGGCCCTGCTGGGCGCCGCGCTCGTTGACGCTGTCCAGGAAGTCCCAAATGACCTCGTAGGCGACGAGCAGCCGCAGGAGACCTGGCTCGCGGGCTCGGGGAAGGATGCAGAACAGCGCTGCGCCGTCTGTGTGCCCAAGCTTGCAGGCCAGGGCACTCAGCGCATCGCGTCGAATCGCCGCGTCGGGAGCAGCCATTGCCCTCGCTCGCCACTGGCGAACTTCGCCGGCGACGGTGGCAAGCCCCCACGTCAACTCACGGGCGGCGGCCGTGCCGAGGACGCGCAATTGGCGCGCCGAGAGAGAAGCCGGTCTGAGGGCCTGGCAGGTGCTGTGTGGATCAGCTAGCTGGACGAGCCGCTCTTGGAGGGACACGCACCATGAGATATCCCGGCACGGCAACCACTGCAACAGCAGCAACACTCACGAGCGCGAAGGTGCTCAGCGCCACCAGCGCTTCAACGTTGAACGAGATCGGGAACCCGGTGACACTCGCCAGCGCATGGCTCATCAGTAGCTGTCCGTACACGCCGAAGACTGCCCCAGTCCAGCATCCCGTGCCGAGCAGCAGTGCGCTCTCCCACAGAAGCCAGTGCCAGAGGACTGGCTTGCGGAAACCTTGGCAGCGGATGAATGCGACGAACCCCCGGCGCTGCCAGATCAGCGACCCGAGCGCGCCCGCTATGGCGAGCATCGCGGCTACCAGAACGAGCAGCCGGATCTGAGTGAGCCGCAACAAACCCTGGCTCGCCAGAGCGTAGTGTCGCTGCTCGCGTTCGTGTGCCGTTTCCACGACGAGCCCGGTCTGCGGACCCAGC
>Ga0187855_10001907_pt1 | contig 16008 bp, 12 predicted proteins | sample June2016WEW_8_10_2_FD_132969 | JGI IMG/M metagenome (GOLD analysis project Ga0187855, IMG submission 132969) | Peatland microbial communities from SPRUCE experiment site at the Marcell Experimental Forest, Minnesota, USA - June2016WEW_8_10 | ecosystem: Environmental > Terrestrial > Soil >...
GGCAGCTTGGTTAGCTGCGGCCGATTGTCAATCGGCCACCTGCCGCGTTTGCACCAGACAGCGGCGGTAGCCAACCGCCGCGCAGGCTGCCAGCCTGCCCCACATAACGCCAGCTTCTCCACTCTTATGTCGCGCACCCGGCGGAGCGTAGCACGTCATCGGCGACACCGATTACCAGGGTTATCGCGTTCTTGCGGTAACCAAGCCCCGCGTGCGCGGAGTCGCTATAATTGGTCGTGGTCCAAGTTCGTCGGAGGTAGAATCCGAGTCGGCAGCGCTCCAGACCAAGGAGGGCGGAATGGGTAATCTCATCTGGCGGAAACGATCTTGCGCAGTGCTTCTACTCTGCGCGTCCACGGTAATCGCTTCGTCTACAACCACCTTCACCACTTTGGTGAGCTTCGCCGGGCCCAATGGCGCTCACCCCCTGTACGGATCTCTTATACAGGATGCCGCCGGGAACCTTTATGGGACCACCAGCCAGGGCGGCGCGAACAGTGCGGGAACTGTCTTCCAAATCACGGCCAGCGGCACGTTGACGGTACTGTACAGCTTTTGCACTCAAGCGGCCTGCGCCGACGGAAGCAACCCTTGGGGCGGGCTGGTGCTAGGTACGGACGGCAACTTCTACGGGGCCACCAGCGGGGGCGGAACCAGCAACTACGGCACGATTTTCAAGATGACTCCAAGTGGCGCCTTGACGACGCTGCATAGCTTCGCCCCGACGGACGGCGGCAATCCTTATGCGCTGATTCAAGCCTCCGATGGGAACTTCTATGGGACGGCGCCGGCGGGCGGGGCCTACACTTATGGCACCGTCTACAGGATCACGCCCGGCGGCACGTTCACGACGCTGTACAGCTTCTGTGCGCAGCCTAACTGCATCGATGGCGAAGTCCCCTCCGGGCTGGTCGAAGGCGCGGATGGAAACTTCTACGGGACCACCCAGTTGGGCGGTGTTCACCAGCAGGGCACAGTCTTCAAAATCACCCCGAGCGGCACGCTGACGACGCTGTACAGTTTTTGCGCCGAAGCCGGCTGCGCCGATGGCATGGCTCCCTCAGCGGCGTTGATTCAAACTACCGACGGCAACTTCTACGGGACCACCTCGTATGGCCCGAAAGCCGCGGCCTGTTTACCGGTCTGTGGCACGGTCTTCGAAATCACCCCAGCCGGCGCGCTGACCACGCTGCACACCTTTGGCCCCGATGAGGGCGCCGCTCCCTCCGCCCTGATACAAGCCGCGGACGGCAACTTATACGGGACAGCCGCGGAGGGCGGACCTCCGAATAACCCCGAAGGCACGATCTACCAAATCACCCCCAGCGGCGCGCTGGCAGTTCTGTACGGCTTTTGTGCCCAACCTAACTGCACCGACGGCGCCAACCCCAACGCCGGGCTCGTGCAAGGCTCCAACGGGATCCTCTACGGGACCACCTTAGGCGGCGGGGCCAGCGGCGACGGCGTGGTGTTCAGCCTGGAGTTGCAATCGCCAGGCACGCCGTCGATCAATCCAAGTAGTATCCTGAATGCGGCCGGCTATGCGGCGCAGGTGGCGCCCGGCAGCATCGCTGCGGCCTTTGGCAAATTCCTGGTGCCTAGTCCGATGTTGGATACGGCGTCGCCGCTCCAGACTGCCATGGAGGGCCTCTCCTTACAGTGGAGCAGTTTCTGCGCGCTGACGGGCGGGGGCTGTCCGGAGGTCGTCGCTTCGGGCTTTGCGCCTCTGTTCTATGTCAGCGGTGGGCAGGTGAATCTGCAGATACCTTGGCAACTGCCCGCTAACGCGCCGGGCCAGTTGGGATGGCAGAACGCTTTCGTCCCTACGCTCAATGGCCAGAACGGCGCTGCCCAAACCGTAACCGTAGTGCCTTTCGCGCCGGCGATCTTCGCAATCAATGCGCAAGGTACCGGGCAAGGCGCGATTCTCAACTCATCTAACCAACTGGTCGATTCCTCCAATCCGGCGAGCGCGGGAACCTATATTCAGATTTTTTGCACCGGCCTCGGGCAAGTTACCAACCAGCCTGCCACCGGCTCGCCCGCCCTCTCGAACCCGCTCTCATATACGACGACCATTCCGACCGTCACTATCGGCGGGGCTTCGGCGCCCGTGCAGTTCTATGGACTCGCGCCTGGGTACGTCGGCCTCTACCAGGTGAATGCCCAAATACCCGCGGGGTTGGCTGCCAACGATGCCGCGCCGGTGGTTATCTCTATAGGCGGCGTGACCTCAAACACCGTCACGATTGCCGTTGGCCCCTAGCAGCCCGGGGTCAACCAAACGTCGCAAGCTGTTGGTTCGCCGTGGTGGGGCAGGCGCTTCCGCCTGCCAACCGCGACTCACAGTGACTTCTGCCACGGGCTGCACGGCGCAGAACAGAGCCACGACCGTCAGGGAGTGGTCTTCCCCGCAGATTTCAGACACCACCAAATGTTACACTCTCCTAATCGGATGCCTTTCTACAGCGCGGGGCGCAAACTAGGGGTCGTTCTTTTTCAACTCGGCGGGCCGGATTCGCTCGAGGCCATCGAGCCGTTTCTCTACAACCTGTTCTGCGACCCCGATATTATCGATTTTCCATTCGCCCGTATCGCGCGGCAGCCGCTGGCCCGTCTGATCTCGAGCACCCGCGCCCGGCACGTGCGCCATCACTATGCCAAGATCGGCGGCCGCTCGCCGCTTCTGGAATTCACCAGGCGGCAGGCGCACGCCCTGGAGGCCGAGCTGCGGCGCGATCTCGATGCGCGCGTAGTCGTGGCCATGCGCTACTGGCATCCCTTCACTGCGGAGGCGATCCGCGAGCTCGAAGCACACGCACCGCAGGACGTGGTGCTGCTGCCGCTCTATCCGCAGTACTCCCGCACCACCACCGGCAGCAGCCTGCATGAATGGAACCGGCGCTTCCACCCTAATGGCTGGAATCCGCGGGTCCACACGGTCTCGGAATTTCACGAGGATGCCGGCTATATCGCGGCGCTCGCGCACGCTATCGACCAATCCCTGGCCGCCTTCGACAATCCGGCGGAAGTGGACATGGTGTTCAGCGCGCACAGCGTCCCCGTCGCCGTAATCGAAGCGGGCGACCCCTACCAGCGGCATATCGCGCGCACCGTCGACTTGGTCTGGAGCCAGGGGCGTTGGCCCGGACGCCGGCACCTCTGTTACCAGAGCAAAGTCGGCGCGTCTAAATGGTTGCAACCCTCCATGCATGCCACGCTCCGCCGGCTGGCGGACCACGGCAGCCGGCACGTGCTGGTGATCCCGATCTCCTTTGTGTCCGACCACGTGGAGACCTTGCACGAGATCGATATCGAACACCGCGCGCAGGCCCACAGCCTCGGCATTCAGGACTACCGCATGGTGCCGGGGCTGAACGACTCGCCACGGTTCATCGGCGTGCTCGCCGGCCTGGTGCGCGGCAGAATCGCCCAGCCATCCCGCGCGACAGTACCGGATTTGGCGGATATTCTGCCAAAAATGTAAGACAAACGTCAATCGCGTGCTAAAATTCTAATTGTCCCCGGGTAGAGAAGACTTCCCTCGCTGCCGGGAAGTCCCAACCGCCCTCACTCGTGTCGGGCCCGTTAAAGGCTTAAGCCAAAGGCCAAGGAGGTGGGGCCGTGAACCAGAGTCTATCCTTCCCCGCAACCAGCGAGGAGCCGCAAACCGTTTCTCAGAGAATCGTCAGAGTATTGTTGATCAGTCCGTTTGACGAGGACCATCGGCATCTGCAAGAGATTCTCGGCCATTCCAAGTGGCAACTGCATTCCGTCCGGACGCAGGCGGAAGCGCTCGCGTTCCTACGAGACAACCCGACCCCAGTGGCCCTTTGCGAGCCCGAGCTGCCAGACGGCACGTGGAGAGATCTGCTATCCCAGCTTGCGCGCGTGAGATTCCCTCCGATGTTGGTGGTCACTTCTCGATTGGCGGACGAAGTTCTGTGGTCCGAGGTGCTGAACCTGGGTGGCTACAACGTCCTTGCCAAGCCACTGGACATGAAGGAAGTCTTTCACGTAGTGAGCCTCGCTTGGCTGCTTTGGAAGAGTCAATGGGAGCAGCCCCAGCAGTACGCCCAGACCGCCTGACCGTGGCGCAGGCACTCCTGCCTGCCGCGCCGAACCTTAGTTCGCCGGCTTGAGTTCTTCATTTCCCTGAGGAGAAAGAGTGTGTTGGTGAGTGAGTGGGGCAGGCGCTTTCGCCTGCCAACCGCGGACTTCACTTCTTTGTAGCCGCCGCCGACGCCGCGCGCTTCTTATGCGTCGCCGATCCTTCCTTCAGCAGCGTCTCGATCTCATCCCGAATGTTCTTTTCCTGATCCTCCCCGAAGAATTTGTCGTCGCCAGCGTACTGCGCCCGCATAGTTCCCTTCCGGTCGATAAACGCGAGCTGCGGCATCATCAGCTTGAACATGGCCGGATGCTGCAAGAACTCCAGCACCGGGTCGCGCTCGTTAAAACCCACAGGAAAGGAAGGGTGGAAGTTCTTGATAAAATCCGCCACCTTCATGTTGGCCATGGGGTCGATAGCGCTGGCCAGCACCTGAAATCCGCGCGGACCGTACTCGTTCTGCATCGTCGTGAGAAACCCGACGGTCTTCTGGCAATGCGGGCAATAGGTGAGGATGAAGATCACGGCGCAAACCTTCCCCTTGTACTGGCTGAGCGGGATTCCCTTGCCATCCGTGGTGTTGATGGTGAACTCACCAGCGGGACGCGGCACATCCGCCGCATGCGCCAAACCAGCGGCCAGGCACACCCAAACCAGCGGACCGAACAGACGGCGAATCGGCATAAGTCACCAGTTTAACGCACACCGTCGCGCCGGGATTTTTCGCCGCCGATGTATTGAACTGCACAAGACGAATTTCGTATGCTTCGTCCGAATCGGATCTCAATCCACCCGCGCATCCGAGCCGCGCGTGAGGCCTTGCTGCGCGCCAGGGAAGAGTTGCGGGGCGCTGAGCACGATTATACAGGGCACCGGGCAAAGGCCATCGAGCACGTCGACAAAGCCATCGTCGAATGCGATAAGGCAATGGAATTCCCCGATTAAAGGAGTCGTGGCGCAAGCTTCAGCTTGCAGCGGGACTTCAGTCCCGCCCCTGGAGCTCTAAATTTTCCTGAAGAGAAAGAATGCGTTGATTGCACTGCTGAAGAGTGTGGGTGGGGCAGGCGCTTCGCCTGCCAACGGCCAACTTGAGTTCGCTGTCGTTCCTGGGTTGCCGTCTGTGGGGCTCCCTGCTGGCCCATACGCCGCTGCCCCGTCCATATCTCACGCCAGCCCGCGGCCAAAACCGCTAAACATTAGCGGCTCAGATCCGCCAACCCCTTTTAGTTACAGCAAAACTTCTCAAAAAACCGCTACGATCATAGCGGTTTTGGCCAGGACATGGACCAGACAGGCATAAGTCAACGCATTACTGCAGCGTGACCGGATTCTCCGCGCCTTCGACGCTCGTAACCACCGCCCCCGTCACCTGCACCAGGAAATAACCGTCATCGCCCACTCCGGCAACACTGTCATCGCCTTCCGATTTGACCTCGATGTGCTTCCATTTCTTCTCCAGCACCTGGCGATACAACCGCAAATATCGCTTGGCGGCCGCCGCATCGTCCCACTCCGAGGCGTATAGCAGCACCACCCGCTCTGGACTGCGCCGTTCCATCAGCGCGTACTCGCCACCTCGCCAATGCGGCGAAACCGCCGCCGACTCCTCCCGCCCGCAATACTGCTCCAGCAGAATGGCGTGATCCAGTTCCCCCACAGTCCCATCCGTGAGGCGCTTGTACCCGTGCGCATCCGGAAGCACCGGCAGCGCCGGGCTGGTGGGTGCGAGCCCCGAGAAATAGTCGTCCGGATGCAGGATCTGCTGCGTCGAGACAGGCGCGTGCTTGAACACTTCGGCGAATGCGCGTTCCCCCATGCGCTTATAAACCGCGTTCTGAAACAGCAGCCCCTTGGTGTACGGGAATACCAGCGTCTCTCGCAGATACAGCGGCTCGCCTTCGAATACCGGAAACTCCCCGGCGCCGGATTCGATGCTGTGCGCCATCGTCTCCAGCAGCGCCGGCGAGGTGGCCAGCGACTGTCCCGCCTTGCGCGCCAGGTACTCCGCCATGAGCCACGATGCTTGTCCCTCCATCACTGCCAGACGCGCCATCGAGCCATCGTCGCTCTTGCGGCCCTGCTTGATGAACCGGCCGAGGTTGACATTCTGATCCGCCAGCGCGTGCCCCAACTCGTGTATCAAGGCTGGCTCCCGCGTTGCCGAAGGCGTCCAATCCGTGATGAATAGCTTTTTTCGATTGAAGTCGTAGAACGCCGCCGCCTGCTCCGTCAGCAGATCCACCTCGTTCTTGGCCAGATCGAAATCCTGCGGCACCAGCCCAAACTTTTTGAGGGTCAGTTCTTCCACCCGTATGTCTTCCGGCGTGGCGGCTTCTTTCATCCGTTTTTGCAGAAACTCCTTCACTTGACCCCGGCTGATGATCTCCGCCGGCACGCGATGGTGTATCTTGAATCCGGTAATTTCTTTCAGGCTCTGCAGGAAGCCGTCGATCTCCTGGAAGATCTCGCGGGATTGATCGAGATCCACGCCGGATTGCGCAGCGGCAGCGGCCGCCAGCAGCGCAGCCAGCGCGATAGCGATAAGGAGTGCCTTGATGCGGTGTGCCATGTTACCGGATCTCCCTTACGGCGTCCAAATTCAGCCTGAATACCGCGGCGGCGGCCAGGGTGAGCAGCCCGCCGCCCAGCACCGTCAGCCGGGCGCCGTAAGCGTGCGCCAGCGCGCCCGCCGCCAGGCTGCCAAACGGACCCAGACCGACCACCGTCATCGAATAAAACGCCATAGTGCGCCCGCGGAATTCATCGGGAACCAACGTCTGGATCAGGGTATTGGCTGAGGCCAACTGGCGCATCACACTGAATCCGATCAGCGGCATGATCGCAAGCGAAAAGTAGAAAGCGTTCGACAGCGCGAAGACCGAGAAACTGGCGCCCAACAAAAGCGCGCTCCAGAAAATGACTTTCGGCAAGCTGGAAACGCGCTCGCGCCATGCTAACACGAGCGTGCCGGCCACCGCTCCCACGCCCATGGCGCCCATCAGAATCCCCAGGCCGCGCGAGCCGCGGTGAAAAATATCCTCGGCGAAGAACGGCATCAGGACTAGCGCCGGCATGCCCGAGATAGTGATGGCCGCCATCATGCCGAGTAGCGTCCGCACCGCGCGGTTGCCGTGAACGTACTTGAATCCCTGCACCAGGTGCGACCACGGGGAATCCTGCGCCCGCCGTCTGAACTTCGGCAGCCGCATCGCCAGCAGGCAGCCGATCACCGCCAGAAAACTGATGCCGTTCAGCAGGAAGCAGACCCCCTCGCCGACAGCCGCTACCAGCACCCCGGCGATCGCGGGTCCCACGACCCGCGCGGCATTGAAGATCGCCGAATTCAGGGAGATCGCATTCAGCAGGTCCTCTTTGCTGGTCATCTCGATGATCAGCGACTGCCGGGCCGGCATATCGAAGGCATTGATCGTACCGAGCGCCACCGCAAAAACGAGAATGTGCCAGACCTGTACTTTTCCGCTTAGGGTAAGCGCGGCCAGCGCGAAAGCCTGGCACATGGAGAGGGTTTGCGTCAGAACCACCAGCCGGTACCGGGAGCGCCGGTCCGCCGCCAGGCCGCCCAGCGCGCCGAATGCAAACACCGGGATCTGCGTACAAAACCAAGCCGTGCCCAGCAGCAGCTCGGAATGCGTCAGGCGGTAGACCAGCCAGGCCTGCGCCACGTTCTGCATCCAGGTTCCCACCAGCGAAACGATTTGCCCGGTGACGAACAGCCGGAAATTGCGGTGGCGCAGCGCCCGGAAGGCTTGCCTGAACCCGCGCAGCTCGCCGGCCGGCGGCAATCCGGCGGATGCCGTAAGGTCTGACTGTGTGGAGAGCTCCTGGAGGACCAGCGACGGGGCTTCGCCCTCACGCCCCGGGGTGGGAACCGGCATGGCTCATTCCAGAATAGCGCACCGTTTGCGCTAGAATTAAGAAGTTACCGTCGAGGAGATTCCATTGGCAGAAGACAAAACCTACAAAGCAGAGTATCTGGGGAGCGGCACCTTCAATATCAGCAAGCCGAAGCGCACCAAGGCAAAACGCCGCCAAACCAATCTGAAGAACCCGCAACGCGGCGCCCGCAAGTAGCGCAAGCTTCAGCTTGCCGCGGCGAACTTCAGTTCGCCGCAACCTGCTAGGTGGGGCAGGCGCTGCCAACCGCACCTGAGGCTGAGGCCGCCCACACATAAGAAAAATTACCGAACGAACCCAATCAAAACAAATAACTCTTTTGTTTTCAACAAAACTCCCGAGTCGCCCCAGCAAACGAACCCAATTCGACCCCCCCCGGAAGATACTGCCTCCTCACCCGCCCCAGCCAGCGTATAACTGATTGAGTAGGTAGTTCATGAAGCTCCTGCCGGTCATTATCATTTCGCTTTGCATTCTCCCCGCGCTGGCCGACCAGCCCACCGTCGACCAGATCATGGCGCGCGTCGCCGGGAACCAAACCCGTGCACAGGAAATGCGCCGGGCGTACATCTACAACCAGAAGGTTCTGGCGCGCTTCACTCGCGGCAATGGCAAACTGGCGCGCGAGGAGAAACACGAATACCTGGTCACCCCCACTCCCGACGGCATCGAAAAGAAACTCGAGCATTTCGAAGGCAAGGTCGACCGGCACGGCCACCTCGTCCCCTACGACGATCCGGACAAGGAAATGAAGGACCTGGATATCGACGGCGATCTGATCCGAGACATGGTCAATGAGATGACCGCCGACAAAGAGTCCAAGGACGGCATCGGCCACGACCTGTTCCCGCTGACCGCCAAAGAACAGGAAAAGTACATCTATACCCTGGAAGGCAAAGACGCCTACCGCGGCCGCCAGGTCTACCGCATCAGCTTCCGTCCGAAGCCTCATGAGGAGGACGCGGACTGGAAAGGAGAAGCGCTGATCGACGTTGAAGAGTGCCAGCCGCTGTTGGTCACCACCAAATTCGCCACACATATTCCGGCGGCGGTGAAGATCCTTCTAGGCACCGACATCAAGGGCCTGGGATTCTCGGTCACCTACCAGAAGTTCGACGATGGACTGTGGTTCCCGGTCAGCTACGGCGGTGAATTCCATCTCCGGGCCGTGTTCTTTTATTCCCGGAACATGTCGATCTCCATGGTCAACAGCGGCTTCACGCGCGCGAAAGTCTCCAGCCGGGTCGTGTACGATACGAGTGAGAAGTGACCGCACTGCAAATGCCCCAACGGGCTCCATCCACGGCGGGCGCATTGGATTTCGCCGGCTTGGTCCGGCAGCACCAGGCCATGGTCTTCAGCGTGGCTTGGCACTTCCTGCGCGACCACGCGCTGGCCGAAGAACTGGCGCAGGAGGTATTTCTGTCGCTGCATCAGCACCTGGCGACGCTGGAATCGCCTGAGCACGTGCAGTTCTGGCTGCGCAAGGTCACCGCCAATCGCGCGCTGGATGTAGTGCGCCGCCAGCAGCGCCGGCCCATGGTGAGCCTGGAAGTTGTGCCTGAGCCTGTGGCCGCCACATCCGCCGGTGACCCCATGTTGGGCGAGACGCTGCGGAAGTTGGTGGCCACGCTGCCGGAAAAGGCGCGCATGGTTGTAATTTTGCGCTACCAGGAGGATCTGGACCCGACCGAAATCGCCGAGGCCCTGAGCATCCCGGTGGGCACCGTGAAGAGTCAATTGCAGCGGGCGCTCGCGTTGTTGCGCGCGAAGATGTCCCGCAGCCTTGGGGAGAAAGCTATATGAATCTGGAAGACGAACTGAGATCCGCGCTGCGCCGCCGGGAGCCATCCCCGGACTTCACGGATCGCGTGTTGGCGCGCGTTGCCGCTGCCCCCGCCCCGCATGCCGCGCGCCCGTGGGTACGCTGGGTGGCCGCGTTGGCCGCCTCAGTGCTGCTGGCGGCGGGCGCCGTCGAGTATCGCCATTACCAGGGCGAGCGCGCCAAGTCGCAAGTGCTGCTGGCCGTGCGCATCGCTGGCAGCACCCTGCACAAGGCACAGAGGAAAGTGCAAATGCTGCATACCGCGCACCGGAGTGTCTCATGAAGACCGCTGCATTTCTAACTGTTTTCCTGCTGTTTGCCGGACTGTCCCCCGCCCAGCAGGTGAAGTGGAACTACGACAAACTGGCCGCGCGTGCAAGTGAAACCGTGGACGTCTCGCTGGATGGCGCGCTGCTGCGGCTGGCTACCAAGTTTCTTTCCGACGATAACGAAGATGAAGCCAAGGTCAAGAAGCTGGTCGCCGGGCTGAAAGGCGTCTACGTCAAGAGTTTCGAGTTCAAGAAAGAGGGCGAATACTCGGCGGCCGACGTGGAAAGCTTTCGCGCGCCCCTACATACTTCGGATTGGCAGCGCATCGTAGGCGTGCACAGCACCGAAGACGGCGAAGACGTCGAGGTCTACATCAAGAACGAGGGCAAAGCCATAAGCGGGTTGGCCATCATCGCTACCGAGCCGAAGGAGCTGACCCTGGTGAACATCGTAGGCGCAATCGATCTGGATACCCTCAGCGAGCTAGGCGGGCACTTCGGCATCCCGGAAGTCGAAGTCGAAAAAAAGAAGTAACCACGGATGGACACAGATAAACACGGATAAAGCAAAAGCAACCGCCGATACACGCCGATTCACGCCGATAACTTTCTTGCCTTTATCCGCGTGCATCTGCGTGCATCTGCGGCTCCAATGCTTTTTGCTCCCGAAGAGAAAAATTAGCCACAGATGGACACAGATTCACACAGATAAAAGCAAAACAGCAGCGCCTACAGGCGCCAATTCAGGCCGATAGTTTTCTGGCCCTTATGCGTGTGCATCTGCGGCTGCTTTGCCTTCATCCCCACAACAGCGGGAACCGGGCACGGCCATCGAGCGTCAGTTTGCTTGAGGGCCCTTATTCATCGGCGTGCATCTGCGTGCATCTGCGGTTGCTGTTTCTTTGCCTTTCCACGGTAAACTGGTAGTCGTGCTGCGTTTCTTCCCGGTGGTGTTCGCCCTGGCCGCCGCCTTGCATGCCCAGATCGCGTTCTTCCCGTTGAAAGACGTCAAGCCTGGATTGCACGGCACCGGCAGGACTGTCTTCCTGGGTAACCGCATCGAAGAGTTCCAGGTCGAAATCCTTGGCGTGCTGGAAAATATCGGCCCCAAACAGTCCCTGATCCTGGCCCGGCTCTCCGGCGGCCCTCTGGAGAAAACCGGCGTGCTGCAGGGCATGAGCGGCAGTCCGGTCTACATCGATGGCAAGCTGGCCGGCGCGGTGGCTTTGGCCTTCCCCTTCGCCAAAGATGCCATCACCGGCATACGGCCCATCGAAGAAATGGTCCGGGTTAACGAGTCCGCCGGCGTACCCCCGCCCAGCCAGATCGCGCGCAACCAGAGTTCGCTGGCATCGTTGTTCGCCACGCGAGACCTCACTCGCCTCCTTCCGCGCCGCCAGGAACTGGCCGCCGGAGACTCCAAGCTGCTGGACATCGCCACCCCGGTCTCCTTCGCCGGATTCACGCGCGCCACACTCGATCGGTTCGCCCCACAGCTTCGCGCCTTGGGCCTCGAACCTACCCAGGGTCTCGCGGCCGGCGGCCCCGCCGATCTACGCATGGGCGATCCCTCCGCACTCCAGCCCGGTTCGATGATCAGCGTCCAGTTGATGACCGGCGACATGAGCATCGGCGCCGATGGCACCGTCACTTACATCGATGGCAGCCGGATCTACGCCTTCGGACACCGTTTCCTGGCCGTAGGTTCCACGGCGTTGCCCTTTACGCGTTCCGAGGTCCTGGCGTTGCTGCCCAACATCTCCACTTCCTTCAAGATCTCCGCGCCGAAAGAGATGATGGGCGCCATCCTCCAGGACCGCGACACCGCCATCGCGGGTGAGTTGGGACACGCCGCCGACATGGCTCCCATTTCCATCTCCGTCTCGCGCGCCGGCAAGCGCCGCGAAAGCTACCTGATGCGCATGGTCAACGACCGCTTTCTTTCGCCCCTGCTGGTCCAGATGGCCGTGTTCTCCACCATCGACGCCACCGAACGCACGGTGGGCGCCGGCAGCTTCCGCGTTACCGGCGAAATCGAATTTCAGGGCTCCGCCGCGCCGCTCGAGCTGAACAACATGTACGCCGCCGATACCGGCTCCGCCATGATGGCTTCGCTTTCCACCGCCATCCCGCTCGCCTATGTGCTGCAGAGCGGCTTCGACTCGCTCCAGGTGAAGAAAGTCGCGCTGGACATCCAGTCGTTCGACGAGAAGAAACAGTTCCAGATCGATAGCGTCTACGCCGGAAGGCGCGAAGTCCGGCCCGGAGAGAAAGTCGAGCTGACCACCCTGCTGATCGGCGAGAACGGCACGGAGCTGACCCGCAAAATCGAATACCAGGTGCCCCTGGGCCTTCCGCCCGGACCGCTGTGTTTCACGGTCGCCGACGGGATGACCACCAACCTCACGGAGTTCCGCCAGATCATCGGCGCCCAGCCGAAATCCATTTCGCAACTGATCTCCACGGTCAATCACCTGCGCGCCAACACGAAAGCCTACGTGCGTGTGTGGCGTCCGGAGCCCGACTTTCAGCTCGAAGGAGAAGATTTCCCCGACCCGCCGCCTTCCGTCGCCCTGATCCTGGCCGGCTCGCAGGGGGCGCTCGGCAGCATCACCCAGACGCGCAATTCCAAGCTGGCGGAACTCGAAATCGGCGCAGGCGACAGTGTCGTAAACGGGTCGAAAACCATTCAAGTGGAAGTGAAGGAATGATGAGACAGTTGTCCCACCATCCATCTATGTGGGGCAGGCGCTTCCGCCTGCCAACCCCACTGTGGGGCAGGCGCTCGTGGCGCACGCTTCAGCGTGCCGCGGCGAACTTCAGTTCGCCGTGTGGCCCCGCGTCGCCGCGTCGCCCGCTCGCCCCCTCGCCCGCTCGCCCGCTCACCGCAATCGCAGCCGCCCTGTTCCTAACCACCGCCGCCTTTGCCTCCGGCACTACCGCCTGGGAGCTAAACACCTACCAGGATTTCATCCACGGCCAGTTTCGCGGAATCTCGCTCAGCCGCGACGGCCGGCTCACGCTGGCGCCCAAAGTAGACACTCTGTTTTCCTCCGACCAGCCGATCGTGTGGAGCGTAGCCGAAGGCGCCCACGGCGTTCTGTATGTCGCTACCGGCCACCGCGGCCGCGTCTATCAGGTCGATCCTTCCGGCAAAAGCTCGCTGCTCTGGACCGCCGAACAGCCCGAAGTGTTCGCCATCGCGACCGACCGCCACGGCGTGCTCTATGCCGGCACATCGCCGGACGGCAAGGTCTACCGTATCGAAAATGGCAAGGCCACCGAGTACTTCGCGCCGAAGACCCGCTACATATGGTCGCTGGCCGCCGGCCCCGATGGTGTCCTCTATGTGGGCACCGGCGATCAAGGCAAGATCTTCCGCGTGGAATCCGCCGGCAAGGGCGAGCTGTACTACGATACCGGCCAGGCGCACGTGACCGGCATGGCCTTCGATCAACAAGGGCGGCTGCTGGCGGGCACCGAGCCTAATGGCCTTCTCTACCGCGTGTCGGCGAAAGACAAGGCGTTCGTGCTATACGACGCCAGCCTGCCGGAGATCCGCGCCATCCTCCCGCAGCCGGATGGAACCGTATACGCCGCGGCGCTGGGCGGTTCGCTCGCCAAGCGCACCCAAGCCGCCGCCCAAGCCTCGCAGGCCGGATCGAGCGGCGTCACCGTGCAGGCCGCGCCCACCTCCATCACCGTCGAAGCCCAGAGCCTCGAGCCTGGCGCCGAAATCAAAACGCAGACCGATCCGTCCAAACAGACACCGCCCGCTCCCACGCCGCAAGTGACTACCCAATTCACGCCCGCCGTGGATCTCACCGGCGTGGATAGATCCGCGGTTTACAGAATCAACCCGGATAACACGGTCGAGACGCTCTGGAGCTCCAAGGAAGAGAACGTCTACGATATTCTGGCGCTGCCCAATCAGCTCCTCTTCTCGACCGACACCAACGGCCGCGTCTATGGCCTCTCGCACGATCGCAAGGTCACGCTGGTATTGCAGACCAACGAAGGTGAAGCCACGCGCCTGTTTCCCTCGGCCGGTTCCGTGCTGGTGGCCACCGGCGATATGGGCCGCATCTATCGTGTCGGCGAAGGCCCTGGCGCGTCCGGCAGCTACGAATCGCCGGTGCACGATGCAGGCACGGCCGCTCGCTGGGGCAGCCTGAGCTGGCGCGCGGAAATGGTTCCGTCGACGGCGCTGGTCTTTCGCACGCGCTCGGGTAACTCCTCCAAGCCCGACAAAACCTGGAGCGACTGGTCCGAGCCGCTGAAAGATTCCGCTGCCTCCACGATTACCAGCCCCAACGCGCGCTACATCCAGTGGAAGGCCGATTTCTCCGGCGCGGGCGGCGTTACTCCCGTATTGGATAATGTGACTCTCGCCTACCTGCCGCAGAACTCCCCGCCGGTAGTGAAGAGTATCAACGTGTCGCTGCAGATGGCGGCGGTCTCAGCTTCCAAGACCGTCGCGCAATCGTCGCTCTCGCCCTACACCGTTACTGTCACCGATACCGGCGACGCCAGTGCTTCCACTTCGGCCGGCACCGCTACGCAGACCCTGTCGCGCACCGCCGCGCAGCAGATCACGGTGAGCTGGCAGGCGGAGGATCCGGATGGCGACCGCTTGGTCTACAACCTGTATTTCCGCGGTGACGACGAGCACCAGTGGAAGCTGCTCAAAGGCAACCTGCACGACAACGCGTTCACCTTCGACAGCGACGTGCTGGCCGATGGCAAATATTACTTCCGCGTGACCGCCTCGGACCGCGAAGTGAATCCGCCGTCCACCGCGCGCGATGCCGACTTGACCAGTTCGCCGGTGATGATCGACAACACGCCGCCGGTGGTCACCATTGGCGCCGTGCGGCATCCCGGCGCCACTGCCCAGATTGAATTCGAAGCCATGGACGCGGCCTCGCCCCTGCGCCGCTGCGAGTATTCGCTCGACGCCACCGGTTGGGTGCCCATGGAGTCCGCCGACGGTGTGATCGACTCGCAACGCGAGAAGTTCGTGCTCGCGCTCGACAAGCTCACTCCCGGCGAACACCTGGTAGTCATTCGCGTGCTGGATAGCGCCGGCAATGTGGGGCTGGCCAAAGTCGTGCTGCATTAGCTGTGGCGCAGGCACTCCTGCCTGCCGCGCTGGCACTCTTGCCAGCGCAGGCGAGCTTGGCTCGCCTATCGGTGTCGGGCCCATGAATCGGCAAACCGCAAACCAGTTCTCCATCACCGCAGCCGCGCTGTCCATCCTCGCCGCTTCCTTAGCCGGCATAGCACCCCTGGCCGCCCAGACCACCCTGCGCCAAGCGGCTGCCCCGCGTGCGATTCCCATCGGCGCCGCCGCATCGGCGGACGAGTACGGCCCGCCCGATCTGCTGCAGAATCCCACTTACGCCGGCGTACTCTCCGGCCAATACAGCATGCTGGAGCCGGCCAACGCCATGAAATGGGATGTGACCCAACCCACCCAGACCACTTTCAACTTCCAGCCCGGCGACGAACTGGTGGCGTTCGCGCAGGCCAACGGAATGCTCGTGCGCGGCCACAATCTCTGCTGGTACCAGCAGTTCCCGGCGTGGCTCGCGCCCTATGCCGCGTCTGCTACACCGGCACAAATGGCCGCGTTGCTCCAAAACCACATCGCCACCGAGGTGACGCATTTCAAGGGGCAGGTCTTCGCGTGGGACGTGGTCAACGAAGCCTTCAACGATCCCACCGGATCCGCCGTGCCCGGCCTCCGCGATTCCATTTGGTATGACCAGCCCGGCATCGGGCAGACCGGCACCGGATACATCGCGCAGGCATTCCAATGGGCGCGGGCCGCCGACCCCAACGCCCTGCTGTTTTATAACGACTACAACATCGAGGAGCCCGGCCCC
>Ga0187855_10001908_pt1 | contig 16002 bp, 20 predicted proteins | sample June2016WEW_8_10_2_FD_132969 | JGI IMG/M metagenome (GOLD analysis project Ga0187855, IMG submission 132969) | Peatland microbial communities from SPRUCE experiment site at the Marcell Experimental Forest, Minnesota, USA - June2016WEW_8_10 | ecosystem: Environmental > Terrestrial > Soil >...
AGGATCTTGGGACGGACACCTCCGGTCTCAGGAAAACGATAGCCCCGTCCGCCGCTCGACATCGCGGATGGCCGCCCGGGCGGCCCGTCCGTCGCCGGTCGGCACGTGCCCGGTGGGGTCGGCGTCGATCGAGGCGGCGAGGCTTCGAAGGTGGTCGAAGACCCGGTCGGTCGCGAGGTCCGCGGCCACATCGCGCCGGACGGCCGCGGCGACCTCCTCGGCCCGTAGGGCCCCGATGTGGCCCCCCGTTCCCGTGCGGAGCCAGAACCGGACCGTTCGGCGGATCCTACGCCACTCGTTCGCCGCCCGGCGAAGGGCGACCGAGGACCAGTTCAGGCGCTCGGTCATCGGCTGGCCGATGAGATACCATCGGAGCGCGTCCGGTCCCACGTCGCGCAGGGCGCTGCGCAGCGGGACGAGGTTTCCCCGGGATTTGGACATCTTCGAGCCGGCCCAGAGCACGAGGGCCGGATGGACGAACAGGTGCGCGAACGGCTTGTGGTCGAGCGCGAGCGCCACCTCGTTCTCGGAGTAGTGGTGCGGGAAGATCAGGTCGAGCCCGCCGCCGTGGATGTCGACGGGGAGGCCGATGAGCTCGTGGGCCATCGCGTAGCATTCGAGGTGCCAGCCGGGGGTCCCGCGTCCCCAGGGACCCTCCCAGGACGGGTGCGGGGGCTCCTGGAGCTTCCAGACCATGAAATCGCCCGCGGCATTTCCCTCGAGCGGGAACGGGTGCCCGGGCTCCTCGACCGCGTGGGATGCGAGCTCGGCCCCGGTGGGAAAGTTGACACCCGCGGCCCGGGGGGGAGGCGTATACAGCCACTCGTCGCCCTGGCGGTGGACCCGGCCCGTCTTCGCGAGCCGGCGGGCGACCTCCGTCATCTGGGGGACATAGTCGCTGGCGCGCGGGCGGACGTGGGGTGAGAGGATGCGGAGCGCGCGCAGGTCGCGGAGGAAGCTCGCCTCCTCGCGCAGAGCGAGCGACTTCCACGACAGTCCCAGCTGGGCCGCGCGGACGTCAATCTTGTCCTCGAAGTTCGTCACGTTCATCACGTGGCGCACGGGGATCCCCTCCGCCTCGAGGTGGCGGCGCACCAGGTCGAAGAACAGGTAGGTCCGGGCATGGCCGACGTGGGCGCCGTCGTAGACCGTGGGGCCGCACACGTAGAGGCCGACCGGCCGGCCCGGTCGGTGGTGTACCGCCTTGACACGGCCCGAGAGGGTATCCCGGAGGAGCAGGTCCATCGCCACCGAGAGCGGCCACCGAGCCGCATTAGCTCTTTGGGAACGAGAAACGGGGAGTGGAGGACCCGGTAAATTCATCTGGGGAAGGGGTTGTCCTCGCTCGAGACCCAGGGATGGAGATCGTCTACCTGCTCGTGGTCACCGAGGTCGGCCGCCTGGACGAGGTGGCGCGGAGGCTCCGCGGCATCCCCGAGGTCACCGAGGTCCAGGCGGTCACGGGCCCGTTCGACCTGATCGTCAAGGTCGAGGCGCCCCACATCAACGCCGCCCTCGATACGGTCGTCCACAAGATCCGGAAGGTCCCGGGGATCAAGTCGACCGAGACCCTCGTCACGGTCGCCACCAGCTAGGTACCTCGCTGGGTCCCGGCCGACTCAACGACTGCGGAGAATTTCGGGGAAACCCCTGCGGGGCGAGGTGGCCCCGGACATCCCCGCAGTAGCGCGAACCGCGAAGACGGGCTAAAATAGACCGAGACGAGTGGGGGACGAATGGTCGAGACAGGGCAGGCCGCTCCGGATTTCGTCGCGCCGGACCAGGATGGAAAGCCGTTCACGCTCTCGTCGTTGCGGGGCTCGCCGGTGGTGCTGTACTTCTATCCCGCCGCGGACACCCCGGGCTGCACGATCGAGGCGAAGGGGTTCCAGAACTACCTGGCCGAGTTCGCCGCCAAGAACGTCCGGGTCGTCGGGGTCAGCACCGACGACTGTCCGGCCCAGAAGGCGTTCGCCAACAAGTACGGCCTCCGGTTCCCGCTCATCGCCGACTCGAAGAAGGAGGTCGCCACCAAGTACGGCGTCCTGAAGCCCAGCGGCTCCGCTCGCCGCGTGACGTTCCTGATCGACGGGTCGGGGAAGGTGGTCGAGGTGGTCGACTCCTCGTCCGCCGACGCGCACGTCGTGCACGCGCGGGAACGGTTCCTCACGGCGTAACGTCGCCGCTCGTGCCCGAAGGGGCCTCGGTCGGAGGGGTCCCGGCCATCGACTTCGGGCCGCGCCGACCGGTCAGGCTCCAGGCCCGGTCGCCCAGGACCTGCAGGAAGGCGGGGACGAGGTACGTCCGAACGACCATCGCGTCCAGGATGACCGCGACGGCCACCGAGAAGCCGATCGCCCGGATGAGCGTGAACTCGCCGACCATCAGCGCGCCGAACGCGCTCGCGAGGATGACGGCGGCGGCCGTGATGATCCCGCCGGTCCGCCCGACCGCGGTGACGACCGCCTCGCTGGACGACCGTCCGCGGAGGCGCTCCTCGCGGACCCGGCTGAGGACGAAGATGTTGTAGTCGATCCCGAGCCCGAGGATGAGCAGGAACAGGATCGTCCGCACGTAGAAGAAGAGCGGGAACCCCAGCACCTGCTGGAAGACGAGGTAGGTGATCGCCCACGCCCAGCTGATCGACAGGCCGATCGTCGCGATCGCCATCAGTGCGATGATCCACGTGCGCAGCACCGCGATGAGGACGATGAGCAGGCCGAGCGAGACGGCGATGATCAGGATCAGGGTCGCATGCGACGTCTCGTCGGCCAGGTCCCCGATCGTGGGGGCCCCGCCCCCGTACGCGACCGCGGCGATCTCGGGATGGGTCGCCGTATATCCCGAGAACGACGCCTCCACCGCCTTGACCGACTGGACGGCGTTCTGGGAGAGGCCGGTCGAGCTCGGGACGAGCGTCAGGAGGACCGTGGTCCCGTCGGTCCCCACGAACCCGCCGAGCGTCCCGAGCAGGTTCTGCTGCGGAGCGGTCGGGAGGGTGGACAGGTTCAACCAGGTCGCGAGGGAGGCGCCGTCCGGCCCCACCGGCGACTGGACCGAGGCGATCCCGGAGGTGTTCTCCGCCCGGGACGTCAGCGCCGCGAGGTCGGTGAACTCGACGGCGTCCGTATGGTTCCCCACCACGAGCGGGGCGGAGAACGTCACCAGGGCGAACGACGGCGTCGCGAACCCGGATCCGTAGTGCTGGTACAGCGACTGGAGGCCGTCGGTCGCGGGATGGCCGGTCGGCAGTTGGCCGTAGAAGTCGTAGGCCAGCGGGACGTTGAGCGCGAGGTAGATGAGCGGGATGCTGACCACGATCAGCACGGCGACGATCACTACCGGCCGGCGCTGGGTCAGCCGCCCGACCCGGTAGAAGTAGGTCCGCTCCTTCGCGATGTTCTCGGCGGCCTGCCGCGCGTGACGTTCGAACCGCGCGCCGCTCGTCGGCCAGAAGATCCGGGGGCCGAGGAGCTTCAGGAAGGCGGGGACGAGCGTGAGCGACATCAGGATCGTGATCAGGATCGCGAGCGAGAGCACCGAGCCCCACTGCGCGAGGAGCGCGATCCCGCTGAACGTGAGCGCGAGCGTGGCGATGATCGCGGTCGAGCCGCTGGTCGCGACCGATTGGCCCGCCCACCCGACGGAGTTGATGATCGCGTCGTCCCGCGGCGTTCCCCGGATGAGCTCCTCCCGGTACCGCGCGACCAGGAAGATCGAGTAATCGGTCCCGACGCCGAGGACGAACACCTCCTCGAGGGTCAGCGAGGTCGTGTCGACCGCGCCGAACAGCTTTCCGATGAGAACGGTCCCGCCCAGCGCGAGGACGAGGGCGATCCCGAGCCCGGCGAACGTGACGAGCGGGGTGATCGGGGACCGGAAGTAGAGCATCGCGATGACCAGGAGCAGCCCGACCGTCAGCGGGAGGACGAGCGCGAGGGTCGAGTTCACCGCGGACTGCGTGAACAGGTCGAGCGGGCCGGGCCCGGTCTGCACGTAGGAGATCGCGCGCGAGGGGTCGGAGGAGGCGAGGACCGACTGCGCCCGGTCGTCGATCTTGGGGAAGTCCGCGAAGACGGGGTTCGCTCCGCTCGAGTTGGTGTACGAATCGGAGACGGAGAACGCGACGTTGATGATGGATGCGGTTCCGGCCGGGTTCACGAACTGGGAGAGGAGGGCGTAGGGGACCGGGAGCGGTTCGGTCCAGAGCGTGACGTTCGCGACCGTCCCGTTGGCCCAGGCGAGCGCTGCCGCGCCGGACGGGGGCGCCGCGGGGAACGCCGTCCAGACCGTGTCGACCCAACCCGCCGGGAAGCCGACCTCCGGGCCAAGGAGCGTCGAGGCGAGCGAGCGTACGCTCGTCCACTCGGTCGAGTTCTCGACCCCGAGCCCCCCGAGGACGGCGCCGGCGAGCGCCTGCTCCGCCGGGGTAGGGAAGAGGCTCGGGAGGAGGGAGACCACCTGCCCTCGGAGGACCGCGTCCGAGCACGCCACCACCGAGAGCGGGGCGGACGCGCACGCCGCGGTCCCGTTGAACCCGGCCCCGTCTCCCCCCGCCCCGAGGTAGAACGCCGAGAGCACCGCGAGGGCCCCGGAGCTGTTCGCGAGGGCCGACACGGTCTCGGCGTAGGCGACGGAGTTCCAGTAGGCCGGCGGCTGGGACGTGTTGCTGAGGAGCGCCTCCCACGTCCCGACGAAGAGGGCCGGAGGGCCCCAGAGGAGCGCGGCCGAGCCGTTGATCCCCGCCGTGAGACCGGTGGGGCCGGTGGTGGCCGCCGCGATGGCGCCGGCGGCGATCCGCACCTGGCCGGCGAGGTCGGCCGCGTACGAAGTGTAGACGCTGCTGACGGAGGCCACGTCCTGGAGCGAGCGGTCGGCGAGGAGGGCCGCCGTGACGTTCTGGAGCGCCCCCTGGGCGTTCCGGTCGGTCAGGTTCGGCCCCGTGAACAGGAGGATGCTGGACGAGCCCCCCGACTCGTTCGGGAACAGCCGGGCGAACTCGGCGTTCGCGAGCGAGCTCGGCGAGGAGGAGGAGACCGTCTGGCTCGAGTTGGTCGTCACCGACCCGATGAGCGGGAGGAACGGGACCGCGACGACCAGCAGCGCGACCCAGAAGAGGACCGGGTACCAGGGATGCCGGACGACCCCCCGGGCGAGGCCCCCGAACAGCCGGAACCCGAGCGTCTGGTCGTGGGAGGGCCCGGAGCTCACGCCGCCCTCGGGGATTTGCGGAAGATAACCCTAGTGGGCGGAGGGCGCACGGGAGGCGGCGGCCGGTGACGGTCCCGACTTTTTCCACCGCGGGGGGAACCGCAGCGGGTCGACGAAGACGCGGGTGTCCTCGATGACCCACCCCTGCTTCACGCCCCCGAACTCCTTCGAGTCGTAGTGCGCGACGCCCGTGGCGATGAGCTCGCCGGTGCGGGTGACGAGCGCGACCCGCGCCCCGCGGGAGAACGCCCTCGGGAGGGCGAGGATCCCGCCCCGGGCGAGGCCGGCGCCGTGCGCGACGGCGCTCGCCGCCCCGTCCTTCAGGACGATGTTCGGGAACTCCCGCCAGACCTCCTCGATCGGGTGGAGCAGCGCGAGCAGCGGCGCCGGGTCCCCGGCCGCCTTCTCGGCCATCGCGTCCGCGAGGGCGGAGAGGGGAACGGACGCCCGCTCCTCGAACGGGCCGGTCGCCACCCGGCGCAGCTCCTCCATGTGCCCGCCGCCGCCGAGCGCGTCGCCCAGGTCGACCGCCAGCGTCCGGACGTAGGTCCCAGAGTCGGCGACGACGTCGAGCAGGACCCGGGGCGGTTCGACCTCGAGGATGCGGAGGCGGTGGATCGTGCGGACGCGCCGTTCCCGCCGGACGGCGGAGCGGACCGGCGGGGTCTGGTAGACCGGTCCCTCGAACTCCGCGGCGACCCGGTCGAGCTCCTTCCGGGGCACGTTCACGTGGAGGTTCACCGCGGCGATGTACCGTTTCGGGAACTCGAGGACGAGCGGGAGGAGCTTGAGCGCCGGGCCGAGGCCGACCCAGAGGAGGCCGGAGACGTTCGGGTCGAGGGTCCCCGCGTGGCCCGCCGTGGGGACGCCGAGCAGGTCCCGCGCCCACGCGGTGACCTGGTGCGAGGAGGGGCCGCGGGGCTTGTCGAGCAGCAGGAACGCGCCCTGGGCGAGGCGCTCCGCGACCGGGTCGGGGGCGGGGTCGCTCATGCGCGCGCCTCCGCGTCCCGGGCCCGCAGGAAGGTGACGATCTCCTCCGCGACCCGGTCCGCCGGGGTGGAGGTCGAATCGACGGTCAGATCGCCCGCTTCCCCGTCGACCTCGATGCCGTACAGGGCACGGTAGCGCCGGCGTTCGCTCTCGGCACGTGTCCGGATCCTCTCGCGCGCCTCCGCGAGCGGCTGTCCGTCCCGGGCGGCGACCCGACGGGCCCGTTCCTCCTCCGACGCCGTCACGACGATCGAGTAGACCGGGGTGCCCCGCCGGCGGCACAGGACGCCCTGGATCCGGCCGTCCAGGAGGCGCCCCGGACGCGCGAGCCCCTGCATCGTCTCGTCCAGGACGCGGTCGACCTCGGGGTGGGCCTCCGCGTAGACCCCGAACGCCTCGACGTCCATCCCCCGGGCCGCCGCCTCCGCGCGGAAGACGTCCCCCGCGCTCCGGTACTCGAGACCCAGGGCGACAACGACCCGTCGGCCCGCGGTGGACTTGCCGCTCCCGGGAGGGCCCCCGATCGCGACGACCCGACCGATCACGCCGGCTCCGCCGGCGTCGGAGCCGGGGGGGCCGGCACGATGCGGTTCTGCTCGGCGTACCGCCGGAGCCACCAGTGCTTCAGCACGCGCCGGAAGATCATCGACGCCGGGACCGTGTACAGGCTGAAGATGAGGAACCAGAGCGGGAAGTAGCCGAAGATGTGGAAGGTGTAGATGTTGACGAGCGAGCCGCCGAGGCTGACCGTCTGCTGGGCGGTCGTCGCGTTGAGGATGACGAGGCCGACCCAGGTGTAGATGAGGATGAGCAGGAAGTAGGTGATGGCCATTCCCTTGAACTGCGCGATCGTCACCTCGCTCGACAGCCGTGTGATCCGCTCCTGGAACGGCTTCAGCGCGGCGATCCGGTCCTTCTTCCCCGACCGGACGGCCGCCATCTGGACCTTGCGGAACGCCGCGTTCCACTTCTGGACCCGGGCCGCCTTCGTCCAGTCGGTCGTGTAGTTGTAGGCGAGCGCCGTGATCGCCATCTCGATGGCTCCGGCGAGGGCCATGGTCGCGAGGATGTGGTTCGACCCGAATCCGATGAGGTAGTACAGGGGGCCGCCCGACGAGGTGCTCACCCCGAGCGCGCCCGCGATCGCGTTGCGGGTGCTCGTCTCGATGAGCATGAGAAAGCCGAGCAGCCCGAGAAAGACGATGATGAAGGTCGAGAACTTGAACGCGGGGCGGGGGGCGGCCGGTCGGGGCGGAGGCGCGGCGACCTCCTCGTCCGGGGTCGCCTCTTCGTTCCCACCGGTGGAGAGGGTCGCCCCACCGGACGGTGCGTCGTCGGCCTCCTCGGGAGCAGCGACCTCCGTCGTCGACCGCAGCGGAGCGTCGTCGCTCAGCATCCTACGACTCGCCTCCGAGGAAGCGGCGGAGGAGCGGGTTCATTTCCATCAGCTGTTCGCGGCCCATCGCCTCGTACAGGTTGATGATGATCCCCACCATGAGCAGCACTCCGGTCCCGCTGGCATTGCCGAGCGTTCCGATAAGGTCCGCCCCGGCGGCGAGCGCGCCGACGGCCGCGCCCGAGATGACCGTGATGACGGGGATGTAGCGTTCGAGCACGCGCCGCAGCACCCGCGGCTCGCGGCGGAACCCGGGGATCTGCATGCCGGACGCCTCGATCTGCCGGGCGACGGCCTCCGGGCCCATGTTGGTCGTCTGGATCCAGAACTTGGCGAAGAGGATCGAGCCGCAGACCATCGCCGTGAAGTAGACGGCGACGTGGATGAGCCCCTGCCACCACGCGTGGCCGTAGAGGAATCCTCCGTAGGTCTGGAAGTTCAGGATCGGGAGCAACCACGATTCGAGTCCATTGACCGTGGACAGGTAGTACGCACCTCCGGTCAAGGGCTGGGTCTGACTCACCCCCAGCAGAGTGGCCTGGGCGGCGCTCGGGTACGACCCGACCCACCACTGGTGCCCGAAGATCGGGAACCGGGAGAGGGTGGAGTTCGACCAGAGCAGGATCGAGAAGAGCGAGACGTTGGCGAGCAGGGCGCTCATCAGGATGACCGGGATGTTCGAGGCGTAGATCAGCCGCAGCGGGTACCGGCCCCGCGCCCCGCGGGCCTCGGCGTGGGAGAGCGGCAGCTCGATGCGGGTCGACTCGGTCCAGGCGACCAGGAAGAAGATCGCGGCCGTTCCGATGAGGGCGACGATCGGGTTCGGCTGACGTAAGAGGACCTGTTCCCACCCTCCGCTCGCCATCTGGCTCGCGCTGTAATGGGTGAAGAACCACAGGCTCTTCGGGATCGTGCCGCTCGGGGGATTGGTCGCGGAGATCGCGAGCGACGGATTCTGCGGCACCCAATTGAGCGTCCCCTGGACGATCTGCTGCGAGACCCCGGCGGCGATGAACAGCGAGATCCCGCTGCCGATCCCCCACTTCGAGACGACCTCGTCCATCAGGAAGACGAGGTAGCTGCCGAAGACGAGCTGGGCGATGATGATCGTGTTCGCGAGGAGCAGCCCGTTCCCGGGCGAGGCGTTGCCGAGGCTCGTGACGATCGAGGCGGACGGGGTGAGGTAGCCGTAGACCTGCGGGACCGCCTCCACGAGGATCATGGCGATGACGAGGACCTTCTGGGTCCCCTGGTAGGTTCCCTTGTCCTCGTCGTCGGTGAGGTCGAGGTTGATGATCTTCGCGCCGGTGAACAGCTGCATGATGATCGACCCGGTGACGATCGGGCCGATGCCGAGGTGCATGAGCGTCCCCTGCGCCCCCGCGAGGATGGCGCGGTAGCTCGCGAACAGGTCGATGACGGTCGCCTGGTCGACGCCGAAGAGGAAGATGTTCGTCAGCAGGAAGTACATCAACAGGACAGCGATCGTCCAGAACAGCTTCGTCCGGAAATGGACGTGGCCCTTCGGCTGCGACACCGCGGGCATTCGCGTCGTGAGCGGCTTCAGCCCGTACAGCTTCGAGCCCGAGCCGGTGTAGGAGAGTCCGAGGTAGAACACCCCCATCACGATGAAGATGACCCCGGCGATCAGGCCGAACGCGATCAGCGTCGGCTGCGCCCAGTACCACGTGACCGCGAGAAGGATGGCGCCGACGACGGCGAGCGGTATGGCCCAACGCGGGTCGCGTGGGGTCTCGTCGTCCGCCATGAAGCCGAGTTCCACCCGGAGCCGAATTAATATAGTCTACGGGAGGACCGCCGTCGACCCCCGCGGAGGGGGACTACGCCGCTCCCGGGAGCCCGGCGGGGGGTTCCTTCAGCAACGTGACCTTCTCGCCGGCGTGCTTGGTGGCGTGGGCGACGTAGACGCGCCACGTTCCCGAGGGCGTCCCGCCCCCGAGCAGGCGGTCGATCCCGGCCTTGGAAAGGTCGGCGACGAACTCCGTGCCCTTCTGTTCGACCGCGCCCGCGGCCTGCAGGTAGGGTACGAAGGCGTCGAGCTGGCCCACGTTGAGCGAGATCGGACGCTCGACGATCTTCGGCGGGCGCTTGAAGCCGTGGCGGCCGAAGTGGTCGGGCGCGTAGATGAGCATCGACTTGAACTTGTACTTGTGCAGCCCGGCGTTGCCCCGGCCGCCCTGCTTGCCGGCCCCGCGGCCCGCCTTGATCCCACGACCGTGCGTGCGGCTTCCCCGGAACTTGCGCGTGCGGCTCGGCATCGACCTCACACCATCCGTTGGACGAGCTCGTTGATCTTCGGGCCGCGGTAGCCGAGCGCGCCGCCGCGGGCGAACGGCTTCTTGGTGGAGCGCCATCCGCCCTTGGGCGGGGTGAGACGGAACAGCGGGCGGATCCCCTCGACCGGCTGGAGACCGTCCTTCGTGATGCGGGCGGCCAGCTCCTTCAGGTCCTTCGCGCCGCCGATCGCCGGGACGGCCTCGGGCGTGATCGCCCCTCCAGAGTCGGTGACGCCCCGGTGCTCGAGGAGGAGCCCCACCGTCTTCGGGTCGGCCTCCCCCCACGTGACGTACCCCTGGATGCGCGTGATCATCCCCCGGAACTCCGGACGCTCCGGGACGACGGTCGCGTGGTTGGCGCGGGTGAGGTGGAGCAGACGGAGCGTGTCGACGACATCGTGCCGGGCGTGGATCGTTCCACGGACGCGGACGATCATCCACCCCATGGTTAGGCACCTCCCGAGGGCGGGGCGCGGCGCGGACCGCCCGGACCACCGGACGGCGGTGGGCCGCGGCCCGGAGGACCGCCTCGGCCGGGAGGTCCCCGGCCGGGTCCGCCCCGGCCCGGACCGCCCCGGCCGCGGCCGCGGCCCCGGCCGCCGCGCATCGGGCGGGCGCCCTCCTCCTTCGGCGGGAGGATGGAAGTCCCGGTGGGGCCCCGAACGATCTTCAAATGCTCCGCGTCGGCGGTCTGGACCTTCAACTGGGCCAGAGCGACCAGGGCGCCGTACGCCGCCTGGGCGTAGTTCACGGTCGTCTTGGTGTGACCGTCGGTGTACCCCCAGGCGTCGGTGATCCCCGCGAACCGGAGGACGGGCTTGGCCACGTCGCCGACCGCGAGGCCGACCCCGCGGGGCGCGGGGCGGAACGAGACGACCACCGAGCCGGCGCGGCCCTGGACCTGGAAGGGCAGCGAGTGGGCGCGTCCGCAACCGCATTCCCAGCTGCCGCATCCCCGGAGGATCTCGACGATCTCGAGCTTGGCCCGGTCGATCGCGCGCCGGATCGTGGGCCCGACCTCGCGCCCCTTGGCCCGGCCGAGGCCGACGAACCCGTCGCCGTTCCCGACGACGACCGTCACGGCGAACTTGAACCGACGACCGGAGTCGGTCATCCGCTGGACCATGTTCACATCCAGGACCTCGTCGTGGAGGCCGGGGAGGAGCTTGTCGACGATCTGCGACTCGCGGAGCGGAAGGCCCGTCGCGAGCGCCTCGCTCATCGACTTGATCTCGTCCGCGGCGACCCGCTTGCCGAGCTCGGTCCGGGGGACCCAGGGCGGGGGAGCCGGGGGCCCGCCGCCGCCGTAGCCGCCCCGCTCGCGCGGGGGTCCGGAGACCGCGCCGCTCATGCCGCCTCCGGTCGGGTCACGATGGTGGAGAGCTTCGCCCGGTAGGTCTCGAGCGGGTGGGGGAGCTTCTTCGGAAGGTGCGCGCCCTCGAGTCGGTCGGCGGACGGGAATCCCCCCTCGCCGTGCGGGATCTCGAGGCCGGAGTCGAGCAGGCCCTTGAGCGCCGCCGAGAGGCGGCCTCCCGCGGTCGGTCGGCGGATGCCGACGTCCAGGACGGCCTCCTCGCGCCCGTTCGCCTTGGCCCGGAGGCCCGCGAGGTAGGCGGTGAGGTAGGCGGCCGGAGTGGACGCGAAGCTGCCCGAGGGGAACTCGATCCCGGCGAGCTCGGCCGAGTCGGCGGTCGCGAGCACGCGGTCGCCCGTCGGGTCGAACTCGACCAGTGAGACGCGGACGCGGCGCTCGGAGAGCCGGACGACGGCCCGAGGGCGTCCGGACTTGAGGAGCTTCAAGCGGACGCGATAGTCGGTGCGTCCCTCGCGGCGGCGGCGGAAGTGCACGCGGAAGCGGGGACCGGTGCTCATGCGGACTCCGGGAGGTGGCCGGCGAGCTTCAGGTTCTGGACCATGTGGGCGCGGCTGCGGAACATGCCGCCCTTCGCGCGCCGGTAGAACTCGCGGTAGACCGCGGGCGGGATCTTCTTCTCGCCCCGCAGCTCCGCGAGCAGGGCGCGCTGGGCGCGGATGCGGCGCATCCAGCGGGCCTTGCGCGGCAGTCGGGAGGAGGGGGTCCCCTTGCGCGAACCGGGTCCCTGGTGGCGGCCCTTCGCGACCTCGTCCGCGTGGCGTCGGGCCCGGGCGCGGGAGGTGCCGATGATCGCCTTGCGCCGGATGACGCCGGCCTTGATGGCGCCCCGGATGTCGGCGCGGGTCACCGCGTCGGCCAGGTCCTCCTGGCTCGCCGGGTCGAGGAAGACGCGTCCCTCCCCGCACTTCAGCAACGCGGCGGCGAGGCGGCGCTGGTTCGAAAGATCGGGCATGATTCGTCACTCCTCGCCGGGGGTCGCGATCGGGTTCAGGACCCGGATGCCGAGCTTGCGGGCCGCTTCCTCGAGGCCGAGGCGGCGCCGGGTCCCGACGGTCCGGGCGATGATGGCCGCCTCGAGCTTCGGGTCGAGGCCGCCGAGTTCGTCGACGTGGTGGACGATGATGGGGCGGTAGCCGCTCGGGACGAGTCCCCGGACGTCCCGGGGGGAGCCGTAGCCGACCCGGACGATCTTCGCCCGGTAGCCGTAGTGGCGGCGCTGCTTGGACTGCAGGCCCCGGGGGCGGCGCCAGGAGAGGTCGCGCCCGATCCGGTAGTAGCGGTTGGCCGCCTGGCGCCCGAAGATCGGACGTCGGCCGTCGATCACCTTGCGGAGCTTGAGGTGGGCGGCGCGTGCCGGAGGGAGCGCGGCCCGTTTCGGGATGCGCACCTCGGCGTCGGCCTTCCCCTTGGACTTCGGCGAGGGCTCGTCCTTGGAGGTCGAGGGGGCGGCACTGCTCGCCTTCCCTTCGGTCGGGGCGCTGTCCTTCCGGGGGGTGGCCTTCGACCGGCGGGAGGTGGCGGGAGCGGCCGATGGGGTCGAGGTCTCCTCGTCCGCCATCAGCTGGCCCCCTTGAAGTGGGAACGCTCGGTCAGGTAGATGCCGTCCTGGAACACGCGCGGGTCGTAGTCGCGGATCCGCGTGGCGCGCTCGATGTTCGCGCCGCTCTGGCCGACCAGCTCGATGTCGGTGCCGGTGAGGATGACGAACTCGCCCTCGACCGTCGCGGCCGTGCCGGGCACCAGGTGGGCGGTCCGGGGGTACTTCTCGCCCAGGAAGTTCTCGATCACGAGGTCGGTGCCCCGGACGGAGACCTTCATCGGGAAGTGGGCGGCGACGACCTTGAGCTTCGCCTCGACGCCGAGGGTCAGGCCCGCGACGAGGTTGCGGACGTGCGCGGCCCAGGTGCCGAGGAGCGCCTGCGAGGTGCGGCGGCCCGGCGGCAGGAGGAGCGTGAGCTTGGCGACACCGTCCTTGACCTCGAGCGAGACGACGTCGGCCGGGAACGGGCGCTCGGCGGTGCCGAGCGGGCCCTTCGCCTTCAGCCGCCGCCCCTCGACGGTCAGCGTGACGCCCTGGGGGACGTCGACGGTCGCGTGCGTGCGGTCCGCGTCAGTAGACATAGGCGAGCAGCCGACCTCCGATCTTCTTCTCGCGCGCCTCGCGGTGCGAGACGACGCCCTGGTTGGTGGAGAGGACGAGCAGTCCGAAGTCCTGGGCGGGGAGGAAGCGGGCCTCGTACCGCTCGAGGCGGGCCGCCGGGATCGCGATGCGGGGCTTGATCACACCGCAGGAGTTGATGCGGCGCGACAGCTTGACGTCGTACTCGCCTCCGCGGCCGTTCGAGACGAACGTGAACTCCTCGATGAACTGGTGCTCGCGGAAGATCCGGAGGACCTCCGCGATCAGCTTCGAGGTCGGGGCCAGGCGGACGTGCGGCTGGCCCTCGGCGTCGGCGTGCCGGAGGGTGACGAGCGCGTCGTTCAGTAGATCGTGTTGCATGAGGACCTCCTACTGGTATTTTCTGAACCCGAGGTCCATCGCGACCTCACGGAAGCACTGGCGGCAGAGGTGGAGACCGTAGCGCCGAACGATGCCCCGCTTGCGGTCGCACCGGAGGCAGCCCACCTTCCGTCCGAACAGTTTCTTGGGTTTCATGTGAACGTCCTCCGACTAGTCGAGCAGCGTCACTCCGAACGTGCTCGTGAGCAGGGCGCGGGTCTCGTCGCGGGAGGAGCGGAGCTCCCGGGGGAGCGGGCGGGATTGCAGGCGCCGGTTGCGGACGCGGTAGCCGGCCCGGCCGACCTCGACCGAGACGTCCATCCCCTGGATCCCGATCTGGGGGTCGTACTTCATTCCGGAGAAATCGGTGTAGTCCGCGACCCCGAAGGAGAAGTTGCCGCTGCGGTCGATCGAGTCGCCGTCCAGCTGGCGGTCGCGGGCCTCGAACGCCCGCTGGAGGAACTCCACGGCCGCGCTGCCGCGCAGCGTGACCTTCGCCCCGATCTCCTGGCCCTCGCGGATCCCGAAATCCCGGTTGGTCGAGTGGGCGCGCGTGGCGATCGGCTTCTGGCGGGTGAGCATCTGGAGGACCCGCTCGGCCTTCGTGCGCGCCTCGCCCGACTCTCCGACGCCCGAGTTGACCACGACCTTGATCACGCGGACGGCCTTGTACGGGTTGACGGGCGCGGCCCCGGCGGCGGGCGACGGTACGGCAGAGGGGGAGGCGCTCATCGCTCCACTCCCTCGGCGAGCGTGACCTCGGGGGTCTTCTGGCCGACGACGTAGACGTAGTCCTTGATCGTGGAGAACCCCTCGGCGAAGTGGACGAGGTTCGGCTGCGAGGAGTTGCGGACCTCGACGCGCTCGACGCGGGCGAGCTGACCGACGTGGGAGCCGCCCGCGACGAAGGCGAGGGCACCGGGCGCGAGCTTGAGGTGGTCGACGACCTTCTGGGTCGGGACCTCGATCTTGACGGAGTCCCCGACGCGGTAGGGGGTGGTCGCCGCGACCAGGAGGTTGCGACCGTCGTGGAGCGTCACCTCGACCTTGCCGGTCGGGACGGTGTGCTTGAATCGGACCCGGGCGAGTTTGAGGCCGGCTTCCGTGGACGGGATCGCGACCAGGACCAGCTTGCCCCGTCGGTCCTTGACGACCCGGAAGTGGGCGTCCAGCGGCGCGGCGAACGAGATGGTGTCCATGAGGCCGAGGCCCCGGTCGAGGTCCTTGGAGACCTGGCCGTCGACCTTGACCGCCCCCGAGCGGAGCAGGAGGCTCGCCTCCCGCGCGCTCCGCACGATGTGCCGGAGGTCGCGGAGGACGAGGAGGAGCGGGATCGACTGGTCCTGCGCGTGGGGACCGGGGCCGGGGCGCTTCACCCACTTGGTGCCCTTGCGCGGGATCGTCCAGGCGCGGGGCGCGGCCCGGCGCTTCAGGCGGAACGTCATGCGTCCTCCTCCTTCGGCGCGGCGGGGGCGGCGCGCTTGCGCGGGGCGCGGGGGGCCTTCGCCGGGGTAGCGTCCTCGGTCGAGGCGGCGGGCTCATCGACCTTCGTCTCGGCAGGGGTCACGGCCACGGGCTCGGCTTCCGCCGCTTCCGGGGCCTCGCCCCGCTCTTCGGGGGTGACCTCGCCTTCCGAGACCTGGAGGGTGCGCCGGCGCCAGGCGTCGGCCAGGTTGAGCTTCGTGAGCACGAGGTGGCTGGTCTTGATCGCGAGCGGTTTGAGCTTGGATTCACCGGACTTGAGCGTCACGTTGTCGAGGGTCACGCTGTAGCCCCGTCGGTCGATCTTCGCGACCCGCTCCTCCCGGCCGGCGAAGCTGCCGGACATCACCATGACCGTGTCGCCCTTGCGGAGCGGCACCGACCGGCGCCGGAAGCGGCGTCGCAGGTCCCGCGAGAGCGGGACGGTCATCAGGATGCGGCGCTCGAACGTCGTCGCCTCGTAGACGGACTTCCGCTGGCGTCGGGGGGAGTGCGGGGAGAGCGTCGACATGAAGAACCTCCTAGACGATGATCGACGAGGCGGCCGCGATCCGCGGCCAGCGCTCGGCGGCCTCCTTCGCCACCGGCCCCTTGATCTGGGAGCCCTTGATCTCGCCGGTCTCGGTCGTGATGACCGCGGCGTTGTCCTCGAACTGAAGGCGGGTCCCGTCGGCCCGCCGGATCGGCGAGCGCGAGCGGACGATGACCGCATGGAGCACCTGCCGCCGCATCTCGGGGGTTCCCTTCTTCA
>Ga0187855_10001909_pt1 | contig 15991 bp, 14 predicted proteins | sample June2016WEW_8_10_2_FD_132969 | JGI IMG/M metagenome (GOLD analysis project Ga0187855, IMG submission 132969) | Peatland microbial communities from SPRUCE experiment site at the Marcell Experimental Forest, Minnesota, USA - June2016WEW_8_10 | ecosystem: Environmental > Terrestrial > Soil >...
ATCCGGCTCCGGCTCAGCAGAAGCCGGCAGCGGCGGCGGACCCGGTTCCGGCACATGGAATATCGTCGGCGGCAGCGGCGCGGGCACTCCCCTCGCGCCCGATGCCCCTGGCTTTTGGCTAAACAAAGGAATCGCAGGTTCTGCGGGCCCCAGTCAAGCCTCCGGTAGCGGACCGGCAGAAGGCGGCAACGTCGCGGGAGTCGGTCCCGGGCCTAGCTCCTGGAACATCGTCGGCGGCACAGGAGCAGGCACGCCTCTTCCTCCCGATGCACCGGGTTTCTGGTTGAACAAAAACGCTGCGACCGACGCGGCCGCGGGTGGCTCACACCAAGCGAGTGGCAGCGCGCTAAACGACATTTCCCCAGTACAACTTCCCGGGGGCGATGCCGGCACAGGCGCAGGTACTGGTGGATCAGGCGGCGGTCCGGGCACAGGCTCTGGCAGGGGTTCCGGCAATCGTTCCGGTCGTGGCCCCGGAAATGGCCGAGGCAACGGTCCAGGAAGCGGCAAAGGCTCAGGTCCCTCCGGCGGCGGCAGTTCGAGCCCGCGCGGATGGAATCTAGCCGACGCCGTCAGTGAAGGCGTCCAAACCAGCAAGCCCAGCCGCTGGGGCAACGCCACCGCAGGTATTCGCGGCAACCGTTCCGCGCGCGCAGGCGCCGGCTCCATGGCAGTCGAAACCGGCTTGATGACTCTTCACGAGGACGAACTCAAGGGCATCATGCAAATGCTCGCGCAGATCGCGCGCACCAGCGAAGGTTCCGATCAAAAACTCGATTCGCAGCCTTTCCAGTCGCGACTTTCCACTCTGCCGCGCCGCGCCCGCTTCACCGTCAGCCAGGCGCTCTCCGCCCTGGCCGCGCAAGCGCCCACCGATTCATCGGACAAGCCCACACTGTTGAAACTAGCCGAGCACATCGCCATTCGCTTCGCCATGGAAAGCTACGAGCGCGGCGACATCGAAGTCAACGCCGTGCGCCAAGTCCTGGACGAAATGAGCCAGGAACTGGACAGCCTCCGCAAGATCATGGGCGTATACGAAGAAAAAATGGCGCGCCACGGTATCGAAGTTCAGTCGCACACGGACATGCTCGCCCAACAGTTCTGGGCGCAAGTGCCCAACGAAAAGCGCAAAGCCGTCCTGGAATCCGGCGAAGCATGGTGCGTCCCACCAGTTCAGATTCGTGAATACGTCGAAGGTCTGATCACCGCCGGAGAAAAAACCGAAGCCGAAAAAGTTCTCACGAACTACGCCAATTGCGTCACTCACAAATCGGCGGAAACGCGCCGCCAAGCTGCCATGGGCCTTGCCGAACTCGCCGGCACCTACGCGAAACTTGACGAGCGCCTGCTGCTCAGCACCATTCGCCTGGTCGGCGTGCAACTCGCCGAAGAGCGCGACTCCGAGCTCGAAAGTTTGGTTGGCGCTGCGTTCGTGCGCTTGTCGCAGGAAGCCACCAAGTCCCGCTCCTATCCGGCGATTCAGCGCGCCGTCGAGCTTGTGGAATACGTCGAAGCCGAACGTCCCGGCCTCGGCAAGAATCTTCGCCCCAGAATCGGCATCGAAGATCGCCTTCCCGAATTCATCGACGAGGCCCTCAAAACGGGTGAGGCGCCCTCCGGTTTGAAGGATCTGCTACGCCGCATGCCTGTGCCGGCCTCGATTCACCTCGCAGGCCGTTTCAATCGCACCGGCTTCCGCGAAGATTGCGACCTGCTCATCTCGATGATGCAAGTTCTGGATGTCGAGGGCCTGGAGAATCTACGCCAGCTTCTGCGCAACGGCGATCCCACCGAAGCCATCGAAACCTTGGGCATACTCGCGCGCCTCGACCCCGAACTCGTTGAACAGATTCTTCCCGAGCGCATTTCCGAATGGAAGCGCACCGCGCAGGATCGCGTCGTCCGTCAGATAGCCGCCAGCGGCGCTCCCGATCGCGGCCGCCTGCTTCTCAATGTTTTTGATTTTCTCGATCCGCTGATCCGCCCGCTTGCCGTGGATGAAATCGGCATGGCCGGGGATCAAACCGCTGATATGCGTTTATTGCGCATCGCCGAAGGCGACCTTCCCAAGGGCGGTACCGAGTATTTGCAGTTGAAAGCCATCGAAGCGCTCGGCCGCCTGCGTACTGCGGGCGCCGAAGCTATCTTGCGCAAGATCGCCGAGACGCGTCGCGCCTTCCGCTGGGCTAGCCCCAGCGAACTGCGCCTGGTCGCTTCGCAGGCCATGGAGAAGATCGATCCCGAATGGGTGCGCGCCTTCGTGCCGCGCAGCGGGCTGAGCGTCGCTGAATTTTCCATCGAACCGCTCGACGTGGATAAGGAGTCTTCGGCCATCCGCCAGCGCCGGTACCCGCGCCTCCGCCTCGAGCATTCCGTTGCAGCCACCACCACCAACCTCAAGGAAAATTGCCGCCTGGATATTCCCGAACTGACGCTGGGCGGCGGCGTGGCCGTCTGCGAGCAAAGCCTGCATCCCGGAAGCCTGGTGAGTCTGAAACTCACCACCTCCACGAAATCGGTGAAGGTGTTAGCCATCGTTCGCGACGCCAACACTCAAGCCCGCGCGTTCGAAGTGGTGGACATGGAACTCGAAGAACGCTCCAAGCTCCGCAAACTGCTCGTCAGCCTGGGCAACGTAATGAGACAAACCTCGCCCAAAGCCCGGGCCCGCCGCGGCACCCGCACTCTTATCACCCCAACGACGTAGCGTTTTGCCGTCGTAGCACCGCCCTGCCCGCCGCAGGAGCGCACTCCTGGCTGTGCACCCTCACGCAGCGCTAACCAATCCGCTCAAATCTGCACGCGATACCGCGAATGTCTCACCTCTCTCCGTCGCGCAGCGAACCACAGCGCGCCCAGCAGAACCGTCGCGATAATCACCAATCCGGAAATCGCGGAGCGCCGAATCCGGCCCTCCATCGCAAGCCAACCCAGCAATCCCAAAAATGCCGTCAAAAGATAACAACTCACCGCCACTTTCCGCGCCGTCCATCCGGCCGCCAACAAATAATCATAAAAATGCGCACGATCTCCGTGAAACGGCGATCGGCCCCGCATCACCCCCCCCGCGTCACGACCACCAAAGCGTCCAGTAACGGCAATCCCGCGATCAAAAACGAAAACAGCAGCGAACGAGCTGCGCCACCGTCGCTGTGGGCGCTAACGGAATCCAAGCCCAGAAATGCCACGCTGAACCCCAGCACCGTGCTCCCGGAATCCCTCATAAATATTTTCGCCCGCGGAAAATTGAAGCACAAAAATTCCGCGCCGGCCCCCAGCAAACTCCACGCCAACGCACGTCCATAAGCGCTCAGCGCCAAGCCGGGCAGCGCCGCGAACTCCAGCGCGATCACCGCCGTGATGCCCGCCGCTAATCCATCCACGCCGTCCAGAAAATTGAACGCGTTCCATGCGTTCGCGCAGCAGTTGCACGGCGGTTTCGCACGTCTTCCAAATACCGTTTCGAAGCGCCCCAGCCAGATACGCGAAACAATCGGGCTCACTGCCAGCAAAAACGCGAACGCTGGCACTCCCAGAAAAAAATACCAGCCGGTACGAAGCGCGATACACCGCCGGAGTCGCCTCGGCGAGTTCAGCGAATTACAATAGAACACAATGAAACGAAGTTATTGCCCGCGCACGGGTCTCCAGCTTCCGGAGCCGCGTCCGGCGAGCGACTTCCACACACCCAGCAACGCCGCCAGATTCACAATGCAAAATGACGTCGGCACCGTCCACGGAAATCTCAGCGCCCGTCCTCGCCACAAAAATCCCAGTAAAGCCTCAGCGCAAAACACGACCTGCAGCAAAAAACACAACCGATAAAACGGCGCAGCAAGAAACGCGCTGCACAGCAGCATCCCCAGCAAGAAATAAGGCACCAGCCAGCGCAAGAGTTTGTGCGACCACAAACCCACCGCTGTCGCTCCATACGCAAACGGGTTCAGCAGTACTCCATAAATCCGCAGCGCTCGAAAATCCTTGCTGACGATCCGCACTTTCAACCGGAACATCGCTCCGACATCCACCTGCGAAAGCCGCGTCACCGTCACCGCTCGCCGTTCCAGCACGTTTCGCAATCCCGCCTGTACCACGCGCAGCGGCAGTTCGAAATCGTCTCCCAACTCGCGATGCAACGGCCGCCACAACCGTCGCCGCATCGCAAACAAAGATCCCGAAGCCATCGCCAAAATCCCGCGCCGGCTTTCCTCCTCGCGTATCCACGATTCGTAGCGCAAATACGCGCTCTCGTTCCGCGTAATTTCCGACTCGCCCGAGTTCAAATAATGCGGCGTCGCTGTGACCAACCCGATTTCCGCGTCAGCGAAATGCCGCACCAGCATTCGCAGCGCCCCAGAATCAAATTCACAATCCGCGTCGCTGAACACCAGAATTTCCCCAGACGTCGCCGCCACCAATCCATTCTGTATCGCGCTTTTCCCCATCTGTCGCGGAAACGAAATCAGCCCCACGCCATCGCCTCTATACTTGCGCACAATTTCTTCGGTGCGATCGGACGACCCATCGCTCCCAATCAATATCTCCAGGCGCTCGCGCGGATAATCAGACGCCAGCACATTTCGAATCTTCGCCCCAATCGCCGCTTCCTCGTTGTGCGCCGCCACAATCACGCTCACCAGTGGCAACGTCCCCGCGCCCGCGGCGAGTCGCGCGTCGGCCGAAGTCGTAGCGGCATCGGCCCGCGCCGCATCATCTCTCCGTCGCCCAAGCACACCCATCCACAGCAGCGGCGGATAACCCGCATACACGTACCCAACGATCGCGAAACATATCCAGAAACAAGCCCGGAATAAGATCAGCAAGCTGTCATCCTAAATGCCGTTGCGCCAGCGTCGCACCAGCCGCATGCCGGACGGCCCGACGTTCGCACAGTTCTCGGTATGTTATCAACTGGATCCCGCTGCGCGTCACCACCTCGCGCAGTTCCGGATCGGTCAACCAGCGAAACTCCGCCCCCCGCAGCGCGCAAATCTGATCCATCTCCGAAAATCCTTTCTCGAAAAGTCCCGGATGGCAAGCCAACCCGAACGTGCCGCCAGGAAGGTGCGCCAATGTGCTGCGCCAAGCGTGCTTCAAGCGGTTCGCATGATGCCGGTCACGCGAAAGAAACGAAATCCAGCTCCCCGGCGAAATCAGCGCGCCGAGAAAAGTAGCTTGCACCGCGGCGCGGTAGGCTTGCACCGACAAACGTCGCAACAACCCACCTTCGTGCGGCCCTCCAAATCCGGATCCAAACTCTCCAGGAATCCGAATTCCGGAACCAGGTGCATCTGCCCGTGCGCGCATTCGTGAATCAGGCCGCAGTATTCCGTCACATCGCCTGCGAAAAAAACTCCGGAATCAACGCGTAACCTCTTTCCTGCAGCAAACGCACCTGCGTGCGCTCGAACTCGCTCATCGCGAGGCGCGATTGATTGCTGCGAAAAAGTTCCCGCATGCCCGCCCCCGCGACGCGCCGCGAATAAAACAGCCGTGCCTCGCAGATCGCGCTGTAAAGATGCGGCTTGCTGCGCGCGGCGCGCAGCAAGAAAGGCGGGCGTGCAGAATTTGCCTGCGATGTTTTCTTCATAATTTGCGCTCTTTTAGGACTTCTTGCGGTGAAACCAGCCGGCGCGCGCGTCCTGATTGCCGCCCGCCGATACTCGATAATCTTCCTGCAATTTCAATTTACAATCTACGACGGACAGCCCACGATCTCGTTGCGAAGCGCCCCGCGGCTAGCGCCGCACGCCACTCAGTCCGCTGTTCCGGCCGCCGCGGCGAATCGCTTCGTCACAGGCTGCGCCAGCGGCGCAATCTCCAGCATCAAGTCGTGAATCGTCTCGCACACTTCGCTCACTTGCCCGGCGCTCATCGCTGAAAACATCGGCAGAGCCAGGCACCCATCCGCCGCCAGTTCGGTCTGCGGCAAAGGATGCTCCATCCCCACGCCCGCCTCGCGGAAATAAGGCTGCTGGTGAATGGGAGGGAAGTAGGCCTGACACGCGATCCCGCGCTCTCGCAATCCAAACATCAATCGATCGCGTGTGGATTTGCGAAACATCCCCTGCAGCTGAATCACATACGCAAACCAGCTCCGCTTCGAGCCCGCCAATTCCGTCGGCAGCGCGATCCCGGAGATTCCCGCGAGCCCGTCCGCGTACAGATCCGCCACCGCCGCGCGTCCCGCGAGCAATTCTTCGATGCGTTCCAGTTGCGCGAGCCCCAGAGCGCAGTGCAGGTCGCTCAGCCGGTAGTTGAATCCCAGCCGCGTGTGCCGCAGCCACTCCGAATCCTCGCTGCGCCCCTGGTTGCGCAAACTCCGGCACACCGACGCCTGCTGCGCGTCATCCGTCACGATCATCCCGCCTTCCGCCGTGGTCATCTGCTTGTTCGGATAGAACGCAAATACCGCCGCGTCCCCAAACGTCCCCAATGGCTGCCCGCGATATTCCGCGCCCACTGCTTCGCAAGCATCCTCCAGCACGCGCAGATTAAATTCGCGCGCGATTTCCAAAATTGCGCCCATGTCGCAGGGCTGCCCAAAAACATGCACCGGCAAAATCGCCTTCAACACGTGCCCCGTGCGACGGTTTGTATGCCTGCACTTCATCCGGTCCCAAATGTAATCCGCCGCCAATATTTTCCGGATCGCCGCGGGATCAATGTTCAGCGTCGTGGGCGAAATATCCACAAACACCGGCAGCGCTTTTTCATACAGCAAACAATTCGCAGACGCCACAAAGCTAAAGGAAGTCGTCAGCACTTCATCGCCGCGTCCGATCCCCAACGCCTTCACGCACAAATGGAGCGCCGAAGTCCCGCTGTTCGTGGCCACCGCATACCGCGTCCCCACGTAATCCGCGAATTTCTCTTCGAATTCCGCGAGCTTTGGCCCCAGGCACAATTGTCCCGAGCGCAGCACGTTCGTCACATATTCGATTTCGCGTTCGCCGATGTCCGGTTGCGACAGTGGAATTCTCATGCCGCCTCCACGCCCGCCAGCGCGGAAATCTCCGCTGGCAGCATCACGGCAGCCGCGGAAGCGTCTGCCGTTCGTCCCCTCTTGAACTCCGGCGCGAATTCCCCCAGGTACTCCAGCAGCCCGTGGTAATTTTCGTGCGCCAAAAACGTCTCCATGCGCTCGATTTTCTTCAAGATTCCCGCGGCCTGCGCATTCTGCTCCGCCACCACCAGAATTCGCTCGTTCGCGGTCGCGGCCGGGCGCTCCCACTCCTCCCACAATTCCTCCGCGATTTTCTCGCCTTCATTCAGCCCCGTGAACTCAATCGCGACGTCTCGCTCCGGCTTCAATCCCGCAAAAAGCATCATCGTCTTCGCGAGCTCGTAAATATTCAGCGGCTCGCCCATATCGAACACAAAAGTTTCGCCGCCGTTCCCCAGCGCCGCCGCTCGCAAAATCAAATGCACGGCTTCCGGCACGGACATGAAATAGCGCGTTGCCCGCGGGTCGGTCACCCGTATCGGCCCGCCTTTCTGAATCTGATCCCAGAAAAGTCGCAGCACGCTTCCCGTGCTTCCCGCCACATTGCCAAATCGCACGCTCGAGAATTTCGCGCCGTGCGCGCGCGCCAGCTCCTGCACGCACAATTCCGTCAACTTTTTCGAAAGCCCCAGGTAGCTGCGCGGGCTTACCGCCTTGTCCGTGGAAATATTCACCAGCCGTGCCGCCCCGCATTCGAGCGCGGCCTCGGCAAGGTTCCGCGTGCCCAGCACGTTGTTTCGAATCGCTTCCTGCGGATGCAATTCCAGCAATCCCACGTGCTTGTGCGCCGCGGCGTGAAAAACAATCTCGGGCTTCTCCTGCCGCAGAATTTCGCGCAGCCGGTCCTTGTATACCAGGTCCGCCAGCAGTGGTTTCACGCGGCTCGCCCCCAACTGCTCGCACATCGCGCGGTGCACGTAGAACAGGCTATTTTCGGATTTATCCAGCAGCAGTAGCATCCGCGGTCCTGCCTCCGCAATCTGCCGGCACAATTCCGATCCAATGCTCCCGCCCGCTCCTGTCACCAGCACCACTTTCCCGCCCACGATTCGTCGCGTCTGCTGCACATCCACGCGAACCCCTTCTCGCTGCAACAAATCTTCAATGCGCGGGCGGCGCAAATCGCGCCGCGACACTTTGCCGTCCACCAGTTCCGATAGCGACGGCAGCGTGCGCACCGGAATGCCGATCTGCCGGCACGCCGCCAGGATGTCGCGCATCTGCACGCCAGTCGCGCTCGGAATGCAGATCAGGATTTCATCTGCCTCGTGTACGGCGGCCAGCCTCGCCAGGTCCCGTGTTCCACCCACCACCGGGACGCCCAGAATTGTGCGGCCCCACTTTTCCGGATTGTCGTCCACGATCGCCACAGCCCGGGAAGCCGCCGCCGCGTCCTGCGCCAAGTCCTTCAACAAGGTGATTCCCGCATCGCCCGCGCCGACCACCATCACGCGTTTCCCGTCCTTGCGCCACTCCGCGCGCTCCGTCTTCAGCACCCGCGCGCCGAAATGGAATCCGGCCCACAACAAAATTAGAAACGCCGCATCCACAAACAGCGCGGCCGCTGGAACCCGCAACGCCGGCAGAACCCACGCGGTCGCCGCGCCTGCGAGCAACGAACTCGTCGCAACTGCCTTCACGATTGAAATGAAATCCGGCACACTTGCGTGCTGCAACGATCGCCGGTAGAGCTGAACGCTCACCAGCCCTCCCAGCCTGAACACGATCATTACGCCCAAAGTCGCCCACAGCGCGCGGCCAGGCCAACCCACCCCGCGCGTTTCGGCAACAGCAAAAACTGCCAGCGAGTAAGAAACCGCCGCCAGAAATAATTCCGCGCCCAGCACCAACGCGGACCGATGCTTGCGCCAAGCCCAGCCAGCCACGCGCGCCACCGTAAATTGCGCGCTCGCCGCTGGATTCGCTTGCAAAGTCCAACTCGTTCTCGCCGGTGCCTGTGCAACCAAGAGGCTATTCATTTGTGACCCCGATTTTCCCGTTTTGTGCTGCTCAAACCACCCGCTTCGTCCCACGAATCCGGCCACGCGGCGAACCCACAAACCCGCCGTCGCCGCTATCCAAGCCACATGCGCATTCTACGTCAATCCGATTCCGCGTCCGAATTCGAAACCAATTTCGCCAGCATCCGAGGTCTTAACTTTCCAATTTCCTATTTCCATTTTCGCTTCTAACGTTATCAGTGTTGATCTGCGGTTATCAGTGGTGCCTTTGACCTGAACTCAACCCGGCCGTCTCCGCCCCGCCAGAGCACAGCTCCGCCGTCTGAGTCACAGCCGCACCCAGCACCCACACCTCCACGCCCGCGTTACGGTGACTCGGACCTTGTAAGCTGTTCGGAATGTTTACAAGTTTCTTTAAATTACGTCCGGCATCGGAAACGTACGCTTGTTCAGGACGGCCCCCAGTATCGGAACTCTTGCCGCTTCCAAACTTTCTTTGGCCATGCGCGCGGGCTCGCGCCGCGTGCTGTTTGACCCCACCACCAAAATGATTCCATCGGTTAATTGCGTCAGCAAAGCGGCATCTCCATAGGTATGAATCGGCGGCGCGTCCAGAAGCACATAATCGAATTCATCACGCAACTCCCCAATCCGCGTGCGCAGCCGCGCCGGATTCAGCGCGCCGTTCGGCTCTTTTCCCGTCGCGTCAGCGGTGATCGGCCACAATTGGTTTCCCGAAGCCCGTCGCGCGTATTCGTGCATGGGTGTCGTGCCCTTCATCGCTTCCGTGAATCCCGCGCCGTTGGTGAAGCGAAAATGCTCGTGCAGCGATGGCGCCCGCAAGTTCGCATCCACTATGCAAACCGTGCCAGTCACTCGGTCCGCCAGCACTTCGCTGGCGTGCGCGCAAACCCAGCAGCATCCGGCGGCGCGATCCACCCCCGCGAACGTCACCGCGCCGGGCGCTTGTGCCGCTCCCGGCAGAATGAAGACGCGCTGCACTAGCTTCAATACTTCATCGTCAATCACGTCATGGATCTTGCGGTGCCGCGCCGTGCCATTTGGCTGGACGTTGGGCCGCGTCGCGTCGCGAGCACCGTCTGCTGCTTTTTCGGCTTTCAGCAGAATGTCGAAATTGCGGCTTATGGTCTTTCCTTGTGCGCTTCCAGCGTTTCGGGCCTATCCGCAGTTTCCGCTTGACTCACGAATCCCGGCTTCAGATACAAAGGCAGCCGAATTCGCTGTCCCGCCGCGATGTGGCTCACGTCGCGAAGAGACGGATTCAGCGCTATTGTCTCTTCCAGCGTCTTCGTGTCGAACCGCTCCAGATGCTGCATGCACAAATCGAGCAACGTCGCATCTATTGCGGTTGCAACAGTCAGGATGCGATCGTTGTCCGATAGACCCGCCGCGATGCTTGATGGTCCCGGCGCAGTTCGCACTGCACTCCGCGCCTGCACCGGAACCGTCGGGCTGGGGGCTGGGGCGGCATCGCTGCCGCCTGCGTCTTCTCGCGGGGACGCGCACCGCTATGGTCGGATCAAACTACTGTGACCATCGAGGTGCCACAAGGAGCCTTATGTTTTGCGATCGCGGAGCGTTTCGCAGGGGCGAAAGTGGCGGATTGGCTCTCGCTTTCGCTATGGCGGGCGCGGCAACGGGGATGGTTGTCCTACACCGAGCGGCCTCAGCAATGCGGCTGGATACACTGGTAGTTTTGTTCGTGCCAAAAGGGGAATCGCGCCAGCAGGCTCAGGTGAGAAGACGAAGGTTTGCAGCTCTCAGCGCGAGTGCAAGATTGCACAGTCCAGAAAATCCGCGCGCGCAACAAGCCCACATCGCCAGTGGGTCACAACACTTACGCCGTTTGCCGGATTAGATTTATTGGCGCATCGCGCGCCACATCGCAACAATTCCGGCTCGGTTCCGAGCGAACGCCTCCCGGCCATCGCGCCAGAAGTAGGCATTGCTTATCGGCCGCACGCGAGAAGTGGATCGCGAATTTTGTCCGCACGAAATTCGATTAGCTGCCTCGGCCGGTGCTGCGCGTACGTATTTATTGTGTGCTGTATAGCACAACTTGCGCTTGTGCCGCGCGCGCCAAGGCCGGTAGAATCTGCATCCCTTCAAAAATCCCAGCTCAAAAGGATTTCGATGCCCAACGTATCGGAGGCGCGCGGTGATGTCGTGAACATCGTCGTCGCTGAAGCCAACGAGATGAATTGTCAGCTGGTGCAAAGCGCATTTCGGCCGAAGCGCTTTCGCGTGGCGGTGGTTGCCAGCGCGGTGAAGTCTTCGCTGACCGTGGCCTTGCTGAAGCAGTGCCACCCGGACGTCGCGATCATCAGCTCGCAACTGCACGAAGGTCCGCTGGAAGGTTTTCGGGTGCTGCGCGAGCTGCGCGCGCTGCAATCGAAGACACGCGCGGTGATGTTGCTTGCGTCGCGCGATCGCGACCTGGTGGTGGATGCGTTCCGTTGCGGCGCGCACGGCGTGATCTTCCGTGACGAGCCTGTTGAAACTCTTTCCAAGTGTATCCACGCTGTGCATCACGGCCAGGTGTGGGCCAATAGCGAGCACCTCGGCTACTTGCTCGATGCGTTGGGCCACGCCAAACCCTTGCACCTGCAGGATGCGCGCGGCCTCAACATCCTTTCCAAGCGCGAAGAAAATGTGGTGCGCCTGGTTTCCGAAGGCCTCACCAATCGCCAGATCTCCAGCGACCTGGGCCTGAGCGAACACACCGTAAGAAATTACCTTTTCCGCATCTTCGACAAGCTGGGCGTTTCCACCCGCGTCGAGTTGGTCCTTTACTGCCTGCAAGATCGTCCCATGGCGCAGGAAGAGATGGTCAGCTAAGCGGCGCCGCGTGATTTGTGAATCGTGATTTGTGCCTCGCGAAATGTGGCACAGCCCCTGCTTACGGTGTTCCTTCCGTTGATTTAGCCGCTTTGCAGATTTCAGTTGGCCATCGCTCTCTCGCCCGCGCGCGAAAACTTGCGCAGGCGCAAAAACGGCCGAAAAACTAGAGATTAGAATGGGTCGCTGATGTTTGTTTTTAGTCATTTGCGGCGATTTCTAATCCTGGAGCACTAGAGATTAGAATTTGCGGAGCCGCGCTGAGAGTGCTCGGAAATGGAGCAAAGGCGCGGGTGTTGGCTTGCGAATCGCCCGCTGTGGAGGGCGAGTCCAGCTGTTAACGAGGTGTACAGGCGTTACTTCCCGGAGAATCCTCCTGCGCGAATCTTTATTAGTGTTCCTGCTTGGTATGGCGGGTTTGATATCGAGGTGGACTGTATCGCCGCGGTTCTCTGGATGCGAGGCACGCGGTGGGCGAGTTATGTGAGTTCGTGAAGCGGGAAGATTCGTGCGTGTTGGTTGCGATGGAGGCGGTTGCGGCCTTTGGGACGGCGGGTGCAGCCACTGAGTTGTTGGGAACAATGGGGCGGCTCGCGAACCGCCATCACCGACGGCAGAGGGAAAAGAGCCGACGGGACGCCTGCCTCCGGCAGGCAGGCCGGCGCTGCGCAACGGCGACGGCGCACAGGCCAAGATTGCCTATGCTACCTTGGCGACGGAGTTGCGGTTAGATGGGGGATAATCCTGTTGATGATTGTACTGGTGATGGGTGCGACGGGGTCGGGGAAGACCACGGTGGGGAAGCTGCTCGCGTCGAGATTGGGGTGGGTGTTTTTGGATGCGGACGATTTTCACCCGGCGGAAAGTATTGCGAAGATGAAGCGCGGGGTGGCGCTGACGGACCTTGAGCGCTGGCCGTGGTTGGATGCGATCCATGCGGAGCTGCTGAAGTGTGCAGCGAAGAATTTGGATGCGGTGCTGGCTTGTTCGGCGTTGAAGCGGAGTTATCGGGAAAGGTTGGCGGCGGGGGTGGAAATGCGGGTTTGTTATTTGAAGGGAACTTATTCTGAGATCGCGGCGCGTTTGCGAGGGCGCACGGGGCATTTTGCGGGGGAGGGGATTTTGGCGGGGCAGTTTGCGGATCTGGAGGAGCCGGGGGAGGCTTTGGTTTTGCGCGCGAGTGATACGGCGGAGGGGATTGTTGGGGATGTGGTGGAATGGTTGAAGATTGGGTAGCGTTACGGCGATGGCGGGCCATCGATGGCGCACTGAAGTGCGCCGCTACGAAAGCTGAGTCAAATTCAGATTCAAAGTCAACCACGCCCGCCTAAATAAAAGCAGGCGGCCGCTACAAATTCAAAGGCCACGGCGACTGGCGTGGCCGGGGCCGAAAAGGGACTGGGAAAGATTAATGGATTGCATGGAATATTTGGATTGGACATTGTTTGTAGGTGCAGGCAAAGTAAACATGCCGATCATCTCCCCGACGTGGTGATGGGCGCGAACTCAGAGGTTCCCTCCTAACCGCTGTAATTCGAACGCGACACTTGCTGACACCGTTGTCCGCAACGAATCAACCTTAGCAGCGCCGGCACGAAGGGTGCGGCGGCGTTTACGACAACGAATTCCTGAGGAGGAATTTATGACTTCGAGCAAGAAACTGTCCCGGATTTGTGTGTTGATGCTGTCTTTGGTTTCGTGCTTTGCATTTCCCTCGAACGCGGGAGCGCAGCCGGTGATCGCCGGCAAGTTCACGCTAACCAGCCCGGCGAAGTGGGGCACGCTGGTGCTGCCGGCCGGAGAGTACACCTTTGCGGTGGAGGACAGCGTGTCGCCGCCGCCGGTGATAATTTTTTCGGCGGATGGCAATGGCAAGGGGATTGTGATGCCGGCGTTCGTCAGCGAGATTAAGCGCGACGATACGGCGAAGGTGACGATGGAAATGAGAGACGGAGAAGCGGTGGTGACCGCGTTGTACGTGGAGCGGCTGGGATTGGTGCTGCACTACGGCGCGGAGCGGGGGAATGCGGAACTGGCACGAAAGATGGCTGCGCCTGATTCGAAGATGAGCTCGTATTTGCAGGCGAAGTGAGAGTGGTGATTAGTAAGTAGTGATTTGTGATTTGTGCGCCGGTGCGGCGGGAGGCGGAGAGTTCGCTTGCTGCCGCGCCGGGGTTTTTTTGTGCGTGGTTATGAGGCGGATTTCGAGGAGCGTTTTACTTCTTCGGAGAGGATGATGGCTTCGGCGATTTGCTTCATGGATTTGCGGGTTTGGCGGCTTTGCTGCTGGAGAGTCAGGTAGGCTTGCTCTTCGGTCATGGACATGTCGCGTTGCAGGATGCCTTTGGCGCGTTCGAGGAGCTTGCGGGTTTCGAGGCGCTCGGAGAGTTGAGTATTGGCGGTCTCCAGGCGCGCCATTTCGATTTCGGCGCCCACCAGGAAGCCGACTGTGGAGATCAGTTGGATGTCGCGCTGTTTGTAAATGTGCGGGCGGATGTGCTGCAGGTTGATGACGCCGACGAGGCGGCCGCGGCAGAGCAGCGGGACTGACAGGAAGGCCTGGTATGAGTCTTCGGGCAATTGATTGAAGAACTTGAATCGCGGATCTTTGGCAGCGTTGCGCGAGACGGCTACGGCGGTGCGGTGTTCGGCGACCCAGCCGGTGATGCCTTGGCCGACGCGGAGCTTCAGGCGATCGACTACTTCCTGATGGGGATTTTTCGAGGCGCGCAGGACTAGTTCTTCCTGTTCCTGGACGTAGATGAAGCAGGAATCACACTTTACAAGGGCGACGGCGAATTCGAGGACGCGTGCGAGAACTTCGTGGAGTGGGTCTTGGCCGCTCGCGGCGATGCTGCTGCCGAGGTCGTGAAGCAAATCTACATCGGTGTCGTGTGTTGTTGTGGTGGTGTCCATATAGAAAGTTAGCGAGATGGGACGCGGAAGTCCAATCGCAAATCCGAATGCGCGGGATAGAGATTCTGGGCGGTACGCGGCGACGCTTGGGCGCGAGAGTCGCAGCCCTGACAATTAAGAACACGAGGCAGCGCCGGGGGAGAGCTAGTGTAGCGAGAACCGCCAGCGCACACGCTGGTTTTGAAGATGACCTCAGACCCGCGGCCGATCCTGCCGGTTGCGCGCGGAGTCAGCGGCGAGTTTAAATTGCGCGACCATTTGTTCGAGCTGTTTGGATAATCCGGACAATTCCTTAGCCGACTTAAGAGACTGCTGAGCGTTGGTGGAAGTACCGCGGGCGGCGTCGGCGACACCGGTTATGTTCTGGGTGATGTGTTCAGAACCTTTGGCGGCCTCGGTGACGTTGCGCGACATCTCGGCGGTTGTAGAACTCTGTTCTTCGACGGCGCTGGCGATCGTGACGGAGATTTCGCTGATTTTGGCGATGACGGAGCTGATGCCAGAGATGGCGTCCACGGCACCCTTGGTGGCGCCTTGCATCACGGCAATTTTGCTGCTGATTTCCTCGGTGGCTTTGGCGGTCTGCTTGGCGAGTTCCTTCACTTCACCGGCAACGACGGCGAAACCCTTTCCAGATTCGCCGGCACGGGCAGCCTCGATGGTGGCATTGAGTGCGAGCAAGTTGGTTTGCTCGGCGATGGAGGTAATGACTTTAATGACCTGGCCGATTTCGATGCTGGAATCGCTGAGCTTGGCCATGCTGGAGCTGGTGGCCTGGGCCGATTGGACGGCTTCGCCGGCCACGCGGGAGGCCTCATCGGCATTTTTGGCGATTTCGCGAATGGTGGCACTCATTTCTTCGGCGCCGGTGGCCACGGTTTGCAGATTCTTATTGACTTCCTCGGCGGCGGCGGAGACGACGCCGGCCTGCGCAGAGGTTTCCTCGGAGTTTGCGCCGATCTGCTGGCTGGAGGAGGTAACGTTCTCGCTGGAAGAACTTAGCTCGCCGGCGGCGCCGGACATTTCCTGAATCATGGCGCGCAGATTATTCTTCATTTTGTTGAGGGCGGCGACGGCCTGGCCGACCTCATCGTTGGAGGTGATCGCGATGTCCGCGACGGAGAGGTCGCGATCGGCAATGCGTTCTGCGAGGGCGGCGGAGGCGGCGACGGGTTTAACGACGAAGCGGCGCACGACGAACAGGACGACCAGGACAGCGGCAGTGAGGGTCATTCCATTGATTGTC
>Ga0187855_10001910_pt1 | contig 15986 bp, 11 predicted proteins | sample June2016WEW_8_10_2_FD_132969 | JGI IMG/M metagenome (GOLD analysis project Ga0187855, IMG submission 132969) | Peatland microbial communities from SPRUCE experiment site at the Marcell Experimental Forest, Minnesota, USA - June2016WEW_8_10 | ecosystem: Environmental > Terrestrial > Soil >...
AAATCGTCGCGCCCCTAGGTGCGGTGGCCAGCGCACGCATCCACGATACGTCCGCGTCCTCTTTACCAGCTTCCAGTTTGTGTGTGTGAGAACATTTCGAAGTCCAGAGTTCATTGCTGTCTTGATTGCTGTAGGTGAAGACGACGTATTCGGCACCGGTTTCAAAGGGAACGCCACAGGCGGAACTTTGCTCGTTGGTCAGAATGTCTATTTCCAGGGATTGCGGCTCTCCCCGGAACATCTCCAGGACCGAAAGGCGCACACGGTAGTATCCGGGACCTTGGACGGTGCTGGAGGTCCCGTCCAAGTTCTTCACCGTTTGGTTGGCGGGAGAGATGAGTGTTTGCTCGAGCACGCGTCCACGGAAAACAACCGCACTTTGCCAATATGCGGAACAAACCGGATTGGGTCCCACGCAGGAGCACGCGCACGAAACCTCCGGCGCGAGAGCCAGTATAGCTATCAGGAGCACACGGCGCATGCCATAGAGACGAGCCAGACACACGATTGGTTGCCTAAGCTGAACTGCGCGGGTGCCCTGTCGTTCTGACGTAGCAGAATGGCACTCGCGGCGTCCGACTCATGATTACCCATCTAGCGTGGACGGCCGAACGATTTCCCGTTTTAGCTTGATTCGCCAAGATCCGTCGTAAGTTGGCGCGGTCTGGCACTTTCGATGAGAGGCAATTCGCTGACTCACCCACTGGTCGGTGCCCGGCTTAGATGAGCACCGGCCGGGCCATTTTGCGCAAAGACGGGAGCCAGCGTTAGTTGGTAAGGATGGTTACGGTGACGGCGGCGGCCGTGCAGCCCTTATAGTTGGTGTCCCCGGTGTACACCGCGGTTAGGCTGTCGGTGCCAACTGGAAGATTGGTGGTGGAGATGGAGGCGGTGGCCGACACTTCGCCGGTACTCGGGTTGGTGGCGCCGGCGATGGGAACGGGAGGGCCGAGGGGCGTCTTTCCGGCGAAGAAGGTCACGGCGCCGGTGGGTTGATTGCCGAAACTGAGCGTTGCGATGGACGCCGTTATTGTGACCAGTGCGTTCTTGACCGTGGTTACGGGCTTCGCTGAAAGTGTTGTGTGCGTCGGGGCTTCGGTGATCAGGAAGGTCATGGGCCTGGCGGTACTGGGGAAAAAGCTGGGGTCGCCTAGATAGTTGGCGCGAATGGTGTGCGGGCCGACCGGGAACGTGTCGATGGAATTTGGCGTCAACGTGTTGCCCTGGGAATTGAGGGCGAAAAGATTGCCGGGAACGGCTTGATTGTTGTCGGTGATGTTGACGTTGCCGGTGGCAACGCCGAAACCGGATTGCCCGGCAACATCAGCACGGAGGAAGACGATACTGCCGTACGGGCCGCCGGAGAACGGGATCGTATTGAAGTTGGTGGGATTGAGCGCGAAGAAGGAAATGGTGGTCGAGCTGGGCTCGGGCGATACGGAAACGGTTTGCGAGTTGGACTCGCTGTGCGCGAAGGTGGGATCGCCGCCGTAGCGCGCGATCAAGGTGGACGTTCCGCCCGGCAGCGAGTGCGCGGTGGCGTTCACGGTACCATTCGGGCCGAGCGTGAAATCGCCGGCTTGGTTTTGGCCATTGTTCTCCAGAGCGACCTGGCCGGTCGGCGTTCCACCCGCGGAATCTACGTCGATGTCGATCTTGACTCCCTGGCCATGGACGATGGAGTTGGGATGAACGGATAGGCTAGTGCTCGTGGGAGTGAAGGTGATCCACTTCCAATTATTAACAAGATTGGCGGCGTTGACGCTGCCGAGACCTGACGTGAGGTCGTAGCCCACGGTGGAGTTGTAGCCGGTGAGAACGCCGATGGGCACGGACTGGCCTTCGGTGGTGCAGTTGGGGGAGCCTGCGGTGCATGGCACGGAGTTCGAGCCGAAGGTGACGTCGTTGAAGATGCAGCTGCCGGCAGGGAGCGTGGAGCTGTCGGAGTTGCAGTTGGCTAGATTCTCTCCGGCGGCCAGCTTGTAGAACACGAAATTGGCGTTGCCTTGGCGGTGCCCGGTCTTCTGGTTGACCATAGCCATGATCCCGGCGAAGGTCGGAGAGCCGAAGGAGGTGCCGCCGGCGCCCAGAAAATCCATGTAGGGCGGGTTGAGATCGCAAGAGCCGGAGGGAATGGCGTCGGATTCGCAGAAAATGTAGAACACGCCGAGGAAGCCGTTGCCTGCGAAGAGAGAAACGTCGGGAAGGTCGCGCTTGCCGTCCTTGGGCACGCCAGCACCGGTCTGCCAGGAAGGCTTGGCGTAGCCGCCTTTGCAGCTGGAGATGTCCTGACCATCGGAAACGGTACAACTGCTGACACCACCGCTTCCCGCGACGACGTCGAGGGTGTCCGACAGAGCGGAGTTGTTGCAATTGGCGACGGGATCGGCGCTGAAGCCAAAGAATTGCAACACCGGATTGGCACAGCTGTCGTTCCACGGGATCTCCGGGATGTAGCTGAGAGCGGAGGACTGAGTTGTCGGGGCGTTGGTGAGGCTGAAGAACTGAGTGGGGGCGAGCGCGGCGAGGAAGTCAGTGCCGCCGACGGCGACGTCGTAGGGAGTGGAGGCGATGGCGTTGACGGCTAAGCCGGTGGTGGCCTGGGTCGCTGTGTCGAAATCCTCGCAGCCCGCGGAGCCATTGTCGCTGGCGGCGACAAACGGGGTGATACCCTCGGCGGCGGCTTGCTGCCACAGCGCATTCAGAAATTGATTTTCGGCGGTGCCGGCGAGGAGTTCGCATTCAATGAAACTCTCGCTCATGATCGCGGCCAGATTATTGTCGACGATATCGAGCGCGGAGAGATCGACGCCGGCGGTGGTGTTGGTATTTGCGGAGACGACGAGCTTGATATTCGCGCCTTTGGCGACTGCACCGGACCAGGAGACGTCGATGATGGCTTCGCCTTCGTCGCCGGTGAGGCCAGGATCCGGGCCGTCGAGGATGATTTCGGGATCTTTGGGGGGAAGGCCAAACAGGCTGCGGAACATTCGAACATCCTGAATGTCGATGTTGGAATCCTGGACGATGGCGATGGTTGAGCCGGTGCCGTCGATGCCGGCTTTCCAAAGCGGGAGAATGTTGTAGATGGTGGCGAAATCGGTGGGGCCGAGGCCGAAGGTGCAGTTGGCTCCGGTGCAGCCGGAGGGGAAGGTGAAGTCGGGGCCGCTGAGCTTCATGGTCTTGCCGGTATCGAGCGCGCGGCGAAACGCGCCGACAAAGTGCATGGCGGGGCGCGGAGTGAAATTGTGCAACGACTTAACGCCGGCGACTACGGAAGCGAGCGCGGCGGGAATTTGCGGGTCGGAGACGTTGGCCCAGTGATCCTTGCCGTTGACCTGGAAATGGTGGATGGAAGTGTGAAACGCATCCTGAACCTGGGCGGCGGTGCCGGAAAACTCGATGACGTGGCGGCCATTCGCAACTCGGGTAACTTCAAAGCCGTGCGAGCCGAGCCACGCCGTGACGGTCTGGAGGTCGGCGTCGGAGGGGCCGAACATCTGGCCGTATTGCTGCGGCGTGAGCCATTGGTGGAACTGCGGCAAGGATTGGTTCTGCTGTTCGCCCAGAAGGTCCTTGATGGCGGCTTCCTGCTGCGGGGCGTGCTGGAGGACCAGCAGCACGCGATTCATGGGCAGGCTGCCCGGGGCGGCGCCGCGATCGTACTGCGGGCGGGCGAGCGGATGGGTGTTGCCCTTGAGCACGATGAGATTGCTCTCATCGATGGGTTGCGTGATGCGGCGTTGCACGCCGGATGTTTGCGCGGAAGTCGAACTTGCGAGAGTTACGAGCAAAATGGCTAGAGAAAGAGCTTGGACACACCCATGGCGTTTCATCGAGGTTCCCCCTATTGCTTGACATCTTCGAGAGGCTGGGAATTGAGCGCACCTAAACCGGGCCACCACCAAGCACGGCGCAAGTGCGGGTTACAACGCGAAATGGAATTAATCTCAACTTAACGTCAAAGTTAAGGGACTTACTGTAAAATCTAAGTCACAGGAGAGCATGAACGAAATAAAATGGATTCGCGGGACCGGTCGTCGTCGCAACGATTCCGTCTGCGGCCGATATTCTGGTGTCACTCGCGTTTTTCGGCGGGCTACGAGGACGGGTTTGATTGCCGAGCGGTGATGAACACGATAAACTGTTTGGCGTGGCCCGGTAGAGTAACCGGTTAACTCGTCACCCTCTCAAGGTGAAGATTACGGGTTCGACTCCCGTCCGGGCTACCAAGAATCCTGGAGTCCTACTCCGACAAAGGCTGCGTTCCTTCCCCCAATCTTAACCTTGCGCTAGAAGCTCGGTCACTGCCCGGTGGGCCTGATCGATGGCTTCGTTGGTGTATGCGTTGGCGCCAGCGTCGGAGTTGGCTATGGTGATGCGCCCGAAAGGTTTGCGGCCGATTACCCAGGGCTTGTCGTCTTCCTTCCAATCTGGATCGAACAGCGAATTTGGGGTGTAGGCGTAACCGTGAGCCCAGCGATTGACTGTGATGGCCTCGATGTCGCGCGCTGGGTCGAAACCTGCACCACCCAGCATTCTGGCCAGTTGATCGCGGATGTTGCGCTCGAATTGGGAGAAGGGCGTGGCCATGAGCTCGATGCGGCCGGCCCGGTATTGATCGCGCATCGGCAGGCCGGGCTTGCATGGAGTGCGCAGCAAGAAGAGCACCATAGGCTCTTCGGGAGTGCTCGGAAATTGATATTGGCCGATGGTCACCGGGAAATCGAGCGCGGTATACGTGTGATAGCCGCCCGGCGCGACGATTTGGTGCACGCCTAGTTTAGAGAATGAGGTCCAGTTGCGCAGGGCGACGTGAGTGTAGACCAGCGGCGTCTTCACGAGATACGAGAGGGCATCTTTTTGTTTGTCGGGGAGTTCGGGACAGAGATACGGGATCATCATGTTGTAGCAGGCCAAGACGCAATTCTTGCCACGCACCGATTGCAGCTTGCCCCCGCGTATGTAGCTGACTTCGACTTCTTTCTTGGAATCTGCGGTGGCCGGGGCGTGCTGGACGTGCATGACAGTAGTGTTCAGGCGCAGGCGTACGATCGAATCGGCTTGATCCAGCTTGCCGTAGTCGGCGCGCGCGGTGACAACGTCTTCCATGGTTCCGCCGGGAACCGCGCTCGGGATCAGCGAGCGCACCAGTAAGCGCGCGACCGATGCATTTCCATCCGGAAAATGAAAGATATATGGCTCTTCTTTTTCGGGTTCCGGAAATCCCAGGCCATCAAATCCTGCATAAGTGAACGACTCGTAGTCATCGGGAGACGCGTAGCAAGCCGCCGCCGATACCGCATCGATCCCCACGCCAAAGAGATCGTGCGGAAACGTTTGAAAGAACGGCAGGGCTTCCGGTGTCACCTTGCAATATTTTGTGAGGTAATCCGCGTAACTGATTGTTGCCAGCTTGGCGAGTTTCTGGTCTTTTGATAGGCCCGCCATGTAATCCACTTTTTCGGTGTAGACGCGGGCAATGTCGCGACGCACTGCGTTCGAAAGGGGAGCCTTGGCGAGAAATTCCGGCCACGGGGTCGAGTTCATGCCTGTGAGCAAGCAATCCTGGCCGAAGGTTTCCTTGTCGAAGAAGGCCGCCGTGCCCAATTTCTTGTAAAGATTCTGATCGTAGTCCTTGAAGAAACGCTCCACCTGGATTCCCAGCTGTACGAGCAGGTCTTTCGCAACCCTGCTGTAGGAACCGGGGCTCTCGATCGACTGCGTTCCACCGTTGCTGAGCAGCATGCGATTGCCGGCGCGGAATTCGTTGCGCTTGGCGTGGCCGCCAAAGTCGTCGTGATTGTCGAGGATCAGAATGCGAGCCCTGCTGCCGGCACTCTTGCGGTAAAAATATGCCGCGGCCAAGCCGCTGATGCCGCCTCCTACGACGACCAAGTCGTAGGTTTCGCCCGTTTGGGCCGCCGGTCCGATGGTATCCCATTTCCCGCCGTCGCGAAGCCGATGCGCATACGTGAATGTGCCGTCGTGATTGCCACGCATGCCTGTGAGCGCAGGCGGATCGTATCCGGCGGCCTTTTCCGGCGCGAAGTCGTCGTCGCGGATAGCCGCCGCGGCCAACAACGATTCGCCAGCCAACGCGCTACCTACACCGGCGGCGACACCATTCAAGAAGTCGCGCCGCGAAATTGGGCAGCGCATGCCCAACTCTCGATCTCTTTTTTCATCGCTCATCGAGTGGAAGCCTTTGTGACCGCAGGATCACCGCGCATTATAGCGTTGCGGTAGGTCTTGTGCGAGCGGGCGGCACGCGCGTAACATCCGCTCATCACGGACCTCATAGGATGACGGAGGAGTAATGAAATTGGCTGCTCGCAGTTCCTTTCACTGGTATGTGCCGCTGCTTTTCGCGACCGCGATTGTCGCGATCCCGATTCACGGCTACCTGCGCGCGACGCCCCCCGCGCAGGAAGTGAAAGAAAGGCCGTTCGTTGTCGAGTACTACTACAAAGCAAAGTGGGGTCACGCAGACGAATTTATCGCGTTGTTTAAGAAAAACCACTACCCACTGCTAAAGAAAGAGATCGAACTCGGACGAATCCTAAAAGTGTTCGCCGTCGCTCCCCGCTATCACAGCACCGAAGACGGACGTTGGGACTATCGCACGACCATCATCTTCAAGAATGCCGAGATCGCTCACGACACGTTTGATTCCGGGCCGCTCCTGAAGCAACTGTTTCCCGATCAAGAAACGTATAAGCGCGAAGAGCAGCACCGCTTTGAAATTCTGGACGCGCACTGGGATGTGCCCATCAAGGATGTCGATCTGGATGCGAAGTAATCGAGGAGCTGCGCAGCACTGCAACTGTTGGGTGGGTTGCGTCTAACCTCGCCTTCTGAAGAGGGCGCTGTAGGTGCCAGGGAAGCGCAGGCCGACAGACTTCGACCTACGTTCCGTCGATTTTCTTGTCGCGCGGCCACGCTATATATAATAGGTGCAGGAGCGTTCATGCCCGACTACACCGAGGAACACGCGCGCGCCGGCATAGCTACAAGATTGCCGGCGCTGGAAACGTGGCCCAATCAGTTTCCCGGCTACATCATCACTACTAAATTTCCGGAATACTCTTCGGTTTGCCCGAAGACCGGACTGCCCGATTTCGGCACCATCACCATCCAGTACGTGCCGCGCAAGAACTGCATCGAGCTGAAGTCGCTGAAAATATATTTGCTTGCCTATCGCGATCTCGGCATCTTCTACGAAAACGCGGTCAACAAGATGCTGCGGGACATCGTCGAAGCCATTCAGCCGGAATGGTGCGTCGTTCGCGGCGAATTCACCCCGCGGGGCGGCCTGACAACATCCGTTTTCTCGCGATGGCCGACGCCAGCGTCGCGCGGCACGGCCAGCACCAAAAGCCGAGCAAGAGATCGCGCCAAACGCTGACTAACGTCTCGGTCATGGCCAGCGGTCTCTTGTGCCCCCCATTTAGATGGAATTTCGCCGCGCTGAATAGGCGGCTGACATTTGCATTTCATTGTGGTCAGTTGTACGTTGTCGGTCGAACGGTAGAGTCGATCGTGGAAATCGGTGTCTCGGGAAATGAACTTGAAACTACCGGTTTGTGCATCCCTATTGTCAATCGCAATCGCTACCGGTTCGTACTCGCCGCAGAATGCCTCACACTCCCAGGGGTCCCCAACGTTCACTGTCGATGAGGGCGATTTGCACAAGCCCCTCACGGTCATCGTATACGGCGACATGCGCTTTACCGACCCTGCAAATCACGACGCGACGAATCCTTCTGTACGCCAGGCTCTCGTGGCGCGTATTGCGCTGGAGAAGCCCGACGCAGTCCTGTTAAATGGGGATGTTCCCTGGCACGGTGGAGATCGTGGAGACTATTCGGTTTACCAGACCGAGACCGGCGCGTGGCGAACGAACCATCTGCGCGTCTACCCGGCACTGGGCAATCATGAGTTCAGCCATTGCGAAGTTTCACAGTGCCTGGAGAATTGGTGGAGCGCGTTCCCCGAGTTTCGGGGCCGCCGCTGGTACTCCGTCGCTTTGGGCCGGCAGTTGTATGCCATCGCGCTCGATAGCGACACTTCCCTGCTGCCGGGCAGCGATCAACGCCAGTGGCTCGAAGCACAAATTGCATCCTTGGCTCCCAGCGTGCGCTTCGTGCTGATCAGCATGCACCATCCGCCGGTGGCCGACATCCAGAAGAATTTGTATGTGGACCACAACCCGCGTCCCAATGAAATTTCATTAGCGGATTATTTGAAGGGCGCCGCGGTGACGAACAAAGCACGATTTCTGGTGAGTGCCGGGCATATCCATAATTACGAGCGCTCGATGCAAGACGACGTGGTGTACCTGGTGTCCGGCGGAGGCGGAGCCCACCCGTATCCGGTCGAGCGCACGCGGACGGACCTGTACCAGGACAATGGATTCCCCAATTTTCACTACGTCAAGCTGGCGCTGGAAGGCGACACACTCAGGGGCACGATGTACCGGCTCGATCCCGACGCCGCTATTCCCACCTGGCAAGAAAAAGATTCCTTCCAGATTCACGCCAAACCGTAGTCTGCGCAATCCTCCTCCAAGCCAGCCACAGGTGAACCAGCCGCGGCCCGCACGGCTGTCAGCCGGGTTGTAACATGCCTTTAATACTCGCGTGGAGGAATCTGTGTATGATTCCCCGCCGTACGAGCTTGCCTTCCCCGAGGCGTGCACAGGAGGCTTCCATGTTTCGTCATCGCCAATGGCTTGTGGGTGTAGCGGTCGCCGCGGTCGTCAGCGTGTTTTTGATCGCCGGATGCAACGCCAGAGGGGAAGAGACGGTCGCGGAGAAAGACTTTGCCACATCATCCACCGTGAGGACCGCTATTGGCGCCGCGGGAAGCACCTTTATCGCCCCGATCATGACCAACTGGGTCACCGCCTATCAGCAAAGCCACCCGAGCACACTGATTAATTACCGCCCTATTGGCAGCGGCGCTGGCCTTGGCGAGTTGAGGAAAAACACGTTGGAACTCGCGGCTAGTGATGCGCCGCTCAGCGACGACCAAGTACAAAAGATGTTTCCAGTAATCCAAGTTCCCGTGACCGCCGGAGCGGTCTGCGTGGTCTACAACGTCCCTGATGCGAAGAATCCGCTGCGCTTCAGCCCCTCCACCTTAGCCGGAATTTTCCTGGGCAACATCATCAGCTGGCAGGATCCCGCGATTGAGCGGGATAATCCGGGCGTAAAACTTCCCAGGGCAGCGCTGATCGTCGTACATCGTTCAGATGGCAGCGGCACCACGAGCATTTTGACGGGCTACCTTGGCAGAGTCAGTTCCGAGTGGTCTCAGAAAGCGGGGCAGGGACTGACGGTTTCGTGGCCGGTGGGCATCGGAGCCGACGGCACCAAGGGCGTGCTGGATTTTGTGAAGCAGAATCCGGGAACCATCGGATACGCGGAGCTCAACTCTGCCAAGGAGAACAAACTTCCTGTGGCGCAGGTGCAAAATCGCGCGGGCAGCTTCGTGACGCCAAGCCCTGCCAGCACCACCGCTGCGATCGAGGTGTTCGGCGATGCGTTGTCGAAGGATCCTCGTACACCGATTGTCGATCCACCTGCTTCCGCCAAGGATGCTTATCCGTTGTCTGGGTTGACGTTCCTCCTGGTTCCGAAGGATGGCTCGGATGCCGACGAGCGCCGTGCGATCAGGGATTTCATTCAATACTCCGTGACTACGGGTCAAGACTCGGCGGAGAGCCTCAACTATGCGAAGCTACCGAAGTCGATGCAGCAACTGGACCTCAACCTGTTGAGCGAACTGACCGTGAACGGTCAGCCGCTAAAATAAAGCGGGGTGGCTCAGGCGGGCTACCACGCGCATCGTGATTCGCAGCTAAAGCTAACTTCTTCCGCAAACCGGTCCGAGTCCAACGGAAAACGTTGAACTTCGCCTTATCGCAGGCCTTTCTGCGACGATCTAGGCTTCGCGGGGTTGCGCGACGAGACCGCGAGGCGTCAAAATCGCCAGCAGAATCGCCACGAAAACCAAGGCTGGAATATCTCCCAAGAGGTGGCCATGCTCCATCGGGGCTTTGATCGCTTGCACGGTCATAATTCCTGCATGAACCAGGCTGGACCAAACCGTGAACCAGATCAAACCGCGGTACTCCAGAGGTTTTCGAGACGCAATGAGAAGGAATACGCCTAGAGTCGCATAGACCCCGAGAATCATCTGTTCATATTCGGGTTGATTCGGTTGCCAGCGCCAGCCCGAGGGCCACCAAGCCATCATCAAAGGATAAACACCCAGCGTAAAAATCAAACCGACCAGCACCAAGGCCACGCGAAGATACCGCAAACGAGTCGCTTCGTTCACCTGTCACCTCTTTCATTTGTTCGGAATGGACAGAACTGGCGCAGGATGCTAGCCACTGCGTTGGAACATGTCAACCCTTGGTCGTTTTCCGCCAGGTTTCCGGGATTCTCTCGCCTCACTCCCGTTTGGTCTCAAGCCTATATGTTGTGAGCCTGTATAGTGTTAAGCGGACTCGCCATGCCGCGCTTACTCCCTTCCAACGAACACCTCGATTACATCGCTGCGCTTTTGGACGACATGTGGCGGATTCCTGGGACCCAGATCCGGTTTGGCCTTGACGCGATCATTGGATGGGTGCCGGGGATCGGCGACGCGCTGGCCGGCGTCGCCTCCTGCCTGATTGTGTTTGCCTCGTGGCGGCGCGGGGCGAAGCCGGTTACCCTGACGCGCATGATCGCCAACATTCTCCTGGAGATGGGCCTGGGAGCAATCCCCGTCGTGGGCGACATCTTCCACATCGTTTGGAAGGCGAACCGGCGCAATTATCGGCTGCTGATTCGAGAGAAAGAGGAGCCCGGCGCGAATACCGGGCGCGACTGGATATTCCTCGCGGCGATCGTAGTCACCGCGCTTGCGGCGGTTGCGATTCCATTGGGCCTCTTATTTTGGTTGCTGCACTCTCTCTTAAAAGGCAGGTAGAAAGGGAGACCTTATGTTCAGCGCAGCGCACCGCTCTGCTTGGCGGCGGACCTGCGGCATTCCTTTCTCTGTAGACTGTCCCGGTTGGAACGTTGCGAACCGCTAATACGTCCGATAATTGGAAACCGAGTCATATTGCGCGTTCCGCGCACGTTGCGAGCAACGATTTGCGAATGGTACCATCGCTAGGTTGGGGGCCCACTTCCGAGGAGGCTGAATGAGTATTTCGCCAAACGTACCGACTCCGCAAGAGTCCTACCATTACGAAGCAGCGGCTACTGGCACGCCGCGTTGGATTGCTGTGTTGTTCGGCGTGCTGATTGTCGGGATGATCGCGCTTGCTTATATGGGCCACTCTGCGCAGTCGCAGCTCCAGGCCGATCTCGCCAAGGCGCAGGATCAAGACAAGTTGCTGAGCGCCCAACTCGATCAGGCCAACGCCCGCCTCGCCGATCTGAAAGGCAATATTGAGGTTACCCAACAGAAAGTCGGCATGACCCAGGCAGAGCTCGCCAAGGCCCGGAGCCGCGCCGAATCGATCCGCAACGACCAGATCGCGGCGGATCAAAAGCTTGCCTCTCAATTGAGCCAGGTTCAGACCGAAAGCAACGAAAAGATTGGCGCGGTCGCCACCGAAGTGGGCGGCGCGAAAAAAGACATCGCGGACACCAGGACCGATCTGGAAACCACCAAGGGCAAACTGGATAGGGCCACCGGGGATATGGGGGTGATGAGCGGCCTGATCGCTCACAACCGCGATGACCTTGAAGAACTGAAGCGCCGGGGCGATCGCAACTACTATGAGTTCAAGGTCAGCAAGAGCAAGACGCCGCAACGCGTGGGCCCGGTACAGGTGACGCTGAACAAGACCGACCAGAAAAAAGGCAAGTACACGATGACCGTTTTCGTGGATGACCGGTCGATCGAGAAGAAAGACAAGACGGCCGGCGAACCGGTGCAGTTCTACCTCAAGGGCAGTTCGCGCATGGCGCCATACGAAATCGTGGTCTTCGACGTAGGCAAGAACGATATCAACGGATACCTTTCGACTCCGAAGGATGCCGGCTCGGGCACGGCGCCAGCCGCCGCTCCAGCAGCTGCGGCTGCCAAGCCGACCTCGTAAGTCCGGCTTGATTTCGATCCCATCGAAGCCCTGTTCCGCGTTCTGGAAACCTGACGCGGGACGGGGCTTCTGTCTTTTCGGAGTGGGCGATAGCATGGAAAAGCTGCTCACTCTGGCAGGAATCCGGGTTGGCCGGAAATTCGCGGCGGAGACCTCTCATGAAACCTACGCACCTGCGCGCGTTTGTCTGCACTCTGATTTTGACGATGCTCCTGGCGTCCCGCCTGGCGGCGCAAGCTCCGCTGGAGCCGGCGCAAATGTCGTCCCGCACTTCTTTCTATCTCACTTGGCGGGGCACGCCCGCTGGCGACGCACGAAAGACCAACGCACTGTTTGCACTTTGGGACGATCCGGATTTCGCCCCCGTTCGCGCTGCCATGTTTGAAAATATGACTAGCGCGTCGGACAAGGATGCCTCAAAACCCGCGCTCTCGCGTGAGGAAACCGAACAATATGCTTCGCTGCTGGAAAACGCATTCGTGGTTGGTTATCTCAGCAAGCCCGAAGCGAAAATGGCCGCGGCTGCCGCGCCTCCCAAGGCTGCTGACCACACTTATAATGGCCTCTTCTTTGTTTACGACCGTACCGGCAAAGAAGCTCTGCTAAGCAAGGCCGTACTGCGCATGCGCGGCCAGGAAAAAGAGCTGCCGCAGATTTCGCAAGTCACTGTGGCCGGCGTTCCGACCTTGAAAGTGGAGCGCAAGACCAGTACGACTTACTGGGTCGAGCACGGGAAATATGCAGCCAGCGCCAATGAACGCTCGGTCCTCGAAGACATTCTGGGGCGTCTCGAAGGGAAGTCCACCGATGCCAATTCGCTCGCCCAATCGCCAGCCTACAAAGAAGCCCAGCCGCAACTGGGCGGCGGCGTCCTGGAATTTTTCGCTGGAGTTCCCAGCCTGAAGGACCTTGCTCCCGACTCCGCCTCCGGATTCAAAATCGCTCCGGTGCTGAACGCCCTAAAGCTCGAAGCCATTCATTCCTTCAGCGGACGGGTGATCCTCCAAGGCGCAAAGACTCGATTCCAAGGCGCGATTCTGGGCGATACCGCGCCGGGCGCGCTGTTCGATTTCTGGACTGATGGTTTAGCTTCGCCGACCTCCCTTTCGCTCCTTCCGCCCAGCGCCATTTCTTACAGCGAAACGCAATTCAATCTGCCAGGCTTTTACGAGATCCTGAAGCGTGGCGTGGCGGCGGCAATGCCGGCGGGACAGCAGAACGCCACCGCCATGGTCGAAGCGATGGCGCAAGCGCGTCTCGGAATGCCAATGTCCGATGCGCTCGCGCTGCCGAGCGGGGAATTTGCGTCGATGCAGCTCAGTTCGTCGCTCGATCCGCAAAAAGCCGTCTATGTGTTCGGAATCCGCAAGAAGCCCGAGACCCTGAAACTCTTGCGTTCCATTTTCGGCGAGCAGATCACATCAGAACGCTCAGAAGGCGACGTCACATTCCTGAAAATCTCGCTTCACGGAAATCAAGGCAGTAAAGGCGTAGCGCAATGGGACTTCTATCACCTGGCCATCACGCCAGACTTCATCGTCGGCGCGACGCGCAATGAGACCGTTCGCGATCTCCTTGCCGCTCGTGCTTCTTCGAGCACGCCTGTAGCGGCGCAATTTCAAGCCGCTCGCGCTGCGTATCCCGATAAGATCAACGGCCTTAACTATTTCGATTTCCAGAAGGTCGACTGGCCTGCCTTAAAAGCTCGGTGGATCGAAGAAGCCAAGAAAGTCTCGGAGACACAAAGCACGACTGCCCAGCAAAAAGCTGCCGCCGCTAAGGTCCCGTCCTTGCTCAGCGATGCGAACCCGCAGGTTTTTCCGAAGCATCTGCACTTTATGGCCGGCGCATCCTGGAAGGACGCCAAAGGCATCCACTTCGATCAGTGGCTTGAATAATTGAAATTTTGCGCATCTTCAGGCTACATCATAGAGAAATGCGCTTTCCAGCGCTCGCTTGCAAGGTCGCCCTCTGGATAGCCGCGGCTCCGCTCGCCTTCGCGCAATCTCAGGCCCCTCCCCAGGCCGAGGCTCCTCCGATTCGTGTCACCGTCAATCGCGTAAATGTCCCCGTGACGGTCACCGATTCTGACCGCCACTTGATCGAAGGTCTTCGCCGCGAAGATTTCCACATTTTTGACAACGGGGTCGAGCAACCCACCACCGACTTCGCGCCCGTCGAGCAATCCACTCAAGTCGTCTTGCTCATCGAGTCCGGCCCGGCCGTCTTGTTCCTGGCCAAGGATCACGTCCTCGCCGCCGACGCCTTCCTTCGCAGCATTCCAACGGCCGACCGCGTCGCCATCGCCAGCTACACCAGAGCGCCGGAACTGATCCTGAATTTCACGCAAGATAAGATGGCAGCTCGCGAGGCGCTCCATGAACTCAGCTTCGTTAACGGATTCGGCGACTTGAATCTTTCCTCCAGCCTGGCTACCACCATCGATTGGATCGCTTCCGTGCCGGGCAAGAAAACTATCGTCCTTCTTTCCACAGGAGTAGACAGTTCGCCGCCCGAAACCTGGAAGGCCGTTCAGAGGAAACTTCAAACCTCCGACGTGCGCATCTTTGCTGTATCGCTCTCGGCAGACATCCGCCAACCCGCCAAGATGAAGAAACTCACTCCCCAGGACCGCTCCAACCGCGCCGAAGTAAAAGAAGGTTTCGAGGAAGCCGACCGATCTCTTCACGAACTCTCCGAAGCCACCGGCGGGCGTGTTTATTTCCCCAAAGACCCGGCCGACTTCGAACGCGCCTACAACGAAATCGCAAATCTCGTCGCCAATGAATACAGCCTGGCCTTCGCACCAACATCCTTCGACGGCCAGGCCCACACCCTCGATGTTAAAGTTAAGAACTCGACTTTCCGCGTAGACCACCGCCAGGCCTACCTCGCTCCCTCCGCAAACTAGATGCGGAGGATGCTTGCAGCTTCATTGTGCCGTTGGAATCGAAGAACAAGCAGGACACCTGTTCGCAGAAACCTACTCGTATTCCTTCATCATTCGCGCCATCTTGCTCAACCGTTCGTTCACCTGCGCGAACACCGTGCCACTCGGAAATGTGCCATCGCCGTTCCGCGTCCCCGCGGTCATGCCCGTCAAAATCTCGATGCCTTCTTCAATCTTCGCCACCGGCCAGATGTGAAACTTCCCGGCGGCCACTGCGTCCAGAATGTCTTCGCGCAACATCAAATCCTCGACATTCGAAGCCGGCATCAGAATGCCCTGAGAACCCGACAGTCCCGCGATCTTGCACACGTCAAAAAATCCTTCGATCTTCTCGTTGATCCCGCCGATCGCCTGCACGTCGCCCTGCTGGTTCATCGATCCGGTCACCGCGATGTCCTGACGCAGGGGCAATTCCGCCAAAGCCGATACCAGCGCGTACACTTCCGTCGAACTCGCGCTGTCGCCGTCCACACCCGAATACGACTGCTCGAAACAGATACTGGCCGACAGCGACAGCGGCTTATCCTGCGCAAACCGGCTCCGCAAATAGCCAGAAATAATGTGCACGCCTTTATCGTGGAAGCGCCCGCTCAGATTCGATTCGCGCTCGATGTTGATCACGCCGACTTTCCCGAGAGCCGCAGTGGCCGTAATGCGCACCGGCTTGCCAAATGAATATCCGCCAATCTCCAGCACGCTTAGTCCGTTCACCTGTCCTACGCGCGTGCCTTCCAGATCGACCAGCAGCGTCCCCTCTTCGATCATCTCGCGAATCCGCGTCTCGATCAGGTTGTGCCGCTCCATCTTGGAAGACAGTGCCGTCCGCACATGCGCCGCACGCACGACCGATTCCCCCGCAGCCGAGGCAGCGTAAGCCGCCTCCCGCGCCAAGTCCGCGATATCCACAAATCGTGCCGTCACCTTGTT
>Ga0187855_10001919_pt1 | contig 15959 bp, 14 predicted proteins | sample June2016WEW_8_10_2_FD_132969 | JGI IMG/M metagenome (GOLD analysis project Ga0187855, IMG submission 132969) | Peatland microbial communities from SPRUCE experiment site at the Marcell Experimental Forest, Minnesota, USA - June2016WEW_8_10 | ecosystem: Environmental > Terrestrial > Soil >...
CAGCCGATCTTCAAATGCTGGACCGGCCGCTGCTCCACCTGCCAGCAGACGATCGACCTTGCCGACCTACCCCTCCCCCGCCCACCCCAACGCGAATGACAACCCGCCAAAGCACTACTAGCCTCCAGGGGATGCCCATTCGGGACTATCACGAGAGCTTGTGGGAGACTGTCCCGGAGGGCATACGTCCACCGTACATGCAGGCACGGTTGGACTTCCTGCTGGCGCACGTCCCCCCCGGCGCACGGGTGCTGGACGTGGGCTGCGGCGAAGCCTGGTTCACGGCGGCGCTCGCGCAGGCGGGCAGGGAGGCGGTGGGGATCGACGTCGCCGAGGAGCCGCTGCGCCGTGCCCGCGCGCGCGAGCCGGGCCTGGATCTGCGCTGTGTCCCGGCAGAGGGGGAGTGGTCGTCGCTGGGGGACGTGAGCTTCGACGCGGTGTGGGCGGGGGAGGTGATCGAGCACGTGGCCGACACCGCGGGATGGCTGTCGCAGGTGCGCCGTGTGCTGCGCTCCGGTGGGGCGCTCGTGCTGAGCGCGCCGGCGCACGCGCTGCTCACCCGGCTGGCGCTCGGGCTCTCGGGCCGTGCCTTCGCGGCCCATTTCGACCCGCGCTCCGACCACCTGCGCTTCTACACCCGCCGTACGCTGGTTGCACTGCTGCAGGATTTCGGCTTCGAGCGGATCGAGACTCGCGCGGTGGGTGGCTCGATCGGGTTCCTGCCACCGCGGCAGGTGCTGCTGGCGGCGGCGCGGCGCAGGCGCTTCTGATGGGGATCTGAGGACGATGTATATAACTTTTCAGACCCCTACCACTTCACAAAATGAAGGGTTGGGGTCTGAAAAGTACATGCAAGACCCACGCCACTCATGACCCTGCGACGCGTCCGTCGGAGCGATGCTCGCTCACGGGCATCAACGCCCTTCACTTAATGCACTGCGGCGCCCCCGCCACTGGCGGTGTCGCGCAACGCCTGCAGATAAGCATTTTGGATCGAGAGCAGTTCAGCGTTTTCGGCGATGTCGGCGCGCGGTGCGACAGCCTCCGGGTTGAGGTAGACGGTCGCACGCAGCGCCTGCAACGCCGCCGCCGGCTGGCCAACTCGCAGGTCGTATTCGCCGAGTGCCTGCCAGGTGTGGAAATTGGAAGGCTGCAGGTGCACCGCGTGCTCGTAGGTGGCGGCGGCGGCAGCCGACTGACCGGCGCCTTCCTGGACGGCGGCGAGCGTCAGCAGCGCTTCGGCGGAGAGCGGATCGCGGCTGACCGCGGTGTGTGCGGCCGCGAGCGCGGCGTTTGGGTTCCGCGCGACCAGGGCAAGCGCTTCGTTTGAGGCGTCGACCGAGCGCTGCGGCTGCCACTCTGCCCAGGCGGCAAGCAGCGCGCAGAGGACGACGGCTGCGGCGATCCCGGCGCGAAGCGGCCCGACGTCGCGCAAAGTGAGCGAGCGCCACCGCGGGGCCCGTGAGATCGGGTCGCCGCTCCCGCCCGGGTCTGGGCCCACTGGGGCGCTGGCGACCACGTCGCCTACGTCGGGAGCAAGCCCCGCCGGGGCGCCGGCGAGCGCGAGAACGCTGCTCAATGGTCCACGACCGGCGACCCAGCCGGCGCACAGCAGTGCGGCGCAGGCGACTCCGGGGACATACCAGGTCCAGTCCACCAACGAGTGGACGCCGAACGTCGCCGCGACGCACACCAGTGTGAGCAGTCCCACCCGCTCGGCGGAGTAAAGGCGCTCACTGCCCACGAGCGCCGTCCAGCGCCAGCGCCGCCAGCGCCGGTTGAGGGGATGCGTGGCGCGCCCCGCCGCACACATCCAGGTGCCGAGCAGCGCCAGCACCACAAGCAACCCCACCAGGCCAAGATCGGCGAGCGTCTGCACGATGAAGCCGTGCGCCTGGCCGACGTTGAGGATCGCGGTGCGGTAGCGCAGGCGCGCCGTTTCGTAGCCTTCGGCGCCGGCCCCGAGCAGTGGGTGGTCGGTGAAGATCTCAAGCGCTTCGTTCCAGTAGCGCGCGCGCACGCTGCCGATCGCGGTGAGCCGCCCGGGGCCGTTGGCGGGCACTGAGGCGTTGGGGTTGGTGAGCGTGCTGACCGTGTGCGAGATGCTCCCGAAGAGACCGCGGTGGCTGACGGTGAGCATTCCCGCGAGGGCGATCACCGCGATTACCGGGAGCGCGAGCAGTACCGTGCCGGCGCGCCTGCGCGCCGGCGGCGAGAGCGCGCGGCGACCAAAGAAAAAGCCGCTCGCAAGCCCTACCAGCGTGAGCCCCACGAGCGTCGCGGCGAGCAGCACCCCGAGCTGGTGCCCGGCGGTGACCCGTTCGGCGAGCGGAATGTCGTCGGTGGTGAGCGCGTGTTGCGAGAAGTCCCACGCGACGACCACAATCGCCCCGAGCGCGCCTGCGCAGAGCACGGCGGCCCCGCGCAGGCGCAGCGGGATGAGGCACAGCCACAGCGCCAGCCCGAGCACCAGCGCCGCGAGCGCGCCGCGCGAGTAGGCGAGCAGTAGCGTCACCAGCATCAGCCCCATCGCTGGGTAGGCGAGCGCGCTCAGCAGCGCGTGCCCGGTGCGGCGGGCGCCCAGCCACATGCAGCCGATCGCGCCGATCGCCGCCGTCAGGCCAATCGCGTTCCAATAGCCGTAAGGCGCTTGCAGCCGTGCGTAGACATGCCCGGTGTTCTGCGCCACGCCGATCGCGTCGGGGAAAATCTTGCTGAGCAGCGCATACCCGCACACAATCACCGCAGCGAGCAGCACCCCCCCAAGTACCGCCGGCCACTGCGCGGGAGCAGCGCGCGCGAGCAGCACGGCGAGCGCGAACACGGCGCTGTAGGCAAACAGGCGCCCGGCGTCCTGCCAGCTGGCGTCGGGCTGCACCGACCAGATCACCGACAGCGCTGAGAGCGCGGCGAGCGCGAGCAGCAGGCCAACCGACCACGCCCCATAGACGCGCTGGCCGAAACGGGGATGCTCGCCGGAGGCGGGTGTCTCCTGGCTTCGGTCGAAACGGGGATGCTCGCCGGAGGCGGGTGTCTCCCGGCTTCGGTCGGCCGGCGCGAGCAGGATAGCCGCGGCGATCGCGACGCCGCATGCCAGCGTCAGCGCGATCTCGACAGGAGTGCGAGTGCTGAGGTTGAGCCCGCCGCCGGCGAGAAAGGTGATCAGGCAGAGGATGCTTGCGACCAGCAGCGTGGGAAGGGCGGCTTGCAGCGGGGGAACGAACGACGGCAGGCCCGCATCGCGCTCCCAGCGTGAGCTCCCCCGGGTGGAGGGCGGCGGCTCGGTCCGGTTCCCTACCCCAGCCCCTGGCACGAGCGCCGGTGCTTCGACGGTCGTCTGGTCTGCCGATGCGGCGCCCTGTTCCTGCGCCTCTGCGATCTCGGTCGACATCTCACTCGCCGGCGATCGAGTCACCGCCTGCCCGTGCGCCCGCCCGGACAACACGCCTGCGCACGGCCCACGCGACCACCAGCAGGGCGCAGGCGAGCAGGAAGGCGAGCAGCGCCAACAGCGGGGTCGGCAGCGCGTTGAATGCCGAGGCGAGGTTGACGTGGACGACGCCGGGGTGGATCACCTCGCCACCGACCTGCACCGGCGGGGCGTTCGCATGGGGGATGCTTTCGAGCGTGTGTTGTTCGGTGGGGGTGGGGGGTGCCACCGCCGTGGTGCCCGCCTCGCCTGGGCTGGACGTGCCGGCGCTGTGGGGGCCGGCAGCACCGGCGAGCTGAGCTTTGTGGATCAGATCGGGGCAGGCGCTGTACTCGGCGAGGAAGGGTTCCATTTCCTTGATCGCCTGGCTGTATGCCTGCTGGCTGTAGCCGGTGGGCACCGTGCCGTTTCCGCAGGCTTCGTAGATCTTCGTGACTTCGCTCGCGCCTGCCGGGGCGGCGAGGAGCAGCGAGAACGCCAGCGCCGCAACGGCCGCGGACCCAGCCCTGAGGGCCCACCACGTCCCGGGCCACCTGTTGCGAGTGGGCCAACTTGACGCGGCGCGCGCGGTGGTGCCGATGGGCGGTGTCGAGACCGCGTGAGCCCGCGAGGCCGCGGCGGCCCTGGAGGGAACGGTGGACACGCGACGCACGCTACCAGCGCCCCCCGCGGGAAAGACCGAGACTGCCCAGTGCGCGCACGAACCCCCGCGCCCATGCGTCGTGCGTGTAACCCTGCACGTCGCGCTCCCCGGCGGCGCCGAGACGGGCGCGCAGCTGCGCGTCGGCGGCCAGCCGCCGCATGGCGCCAGCGAGCGCGCGCGGGTCGCCGGCCGGCACCACCAGGCCGTTGTGCCCGTCGCGCACCAGCCCACCGGCGACGGCGCCCACGGCGTCGCTTGCGATTACGGGAAGCTTGCGGTTCATGGCCTCGTTGACCACCAACCCCCATGGCTCGCGGAAGGTGCGGGTGGGGATCGAGGGCACCACTAGGACGTCGGAGGCGGCGTAGATCTTGCGCAGATGCGGGGGCGGTAGGGGATCCAGGCAAATCACATCGAGGGGCATCGTCTTTTCAAGCGCGCCCCGCCCGGTGGTGCGGTGGGCAGCGCCTCGCCACGCCGCGACTCCCCGCCCCACCGCGCCGCCGGCGGGGACCCAAGGGGGAATGGATCCCACGCCGACGAGGACGAGCGCGGCGGAGGGCGCGTGGAGACCGGAATCCGACCATGCCTCTATGAGCACCCCGAGTCCCTTTTCCCGCACGGGGCGCCCCGCAAACAGAAACTTCACGGCTGCCTCCGGGGGCCAACCGGGATGCGTGGCGGAAGTCGCTGGCCGGCCGGGAGTCTCGGGGGCGGACGGGGTCCCCGGGGTCGTGGGGGGGCTGGCATCGGGAGCAGTGAGCGGGAGTGACCAAAACTCATTGTCGACCGACTGCGGCGCGATGTGCACGTTGTGTGCGCCCCTCGCCCGCACGTACGCCTCGACGTGTGGTCCGTAGACGACGACCGCATCCGCAGAGCGGTAGAGGCGCCGCAGCGCGAGGTAGCTAAACGCGTGCGCGGCGGTGCGGGGATGAGCCCACAGGGCGCTCCAGAGGATCACGGGCACCCCGGCGCGGCGGGCGCCTGCCCAAGCCGCCGGAAGTGCGACGCGGCCCCCCGTGGAGAGAACTACAGCGCGGTGTTGCCCGGAGGCGGCGAGCGCGGCGAGTTGGTGCTGATGGACGTGCTTGTGGGGGAACGGAAGCCCTTCGTGATCGTCGCCGGTGGTGCCACCGTGCAGCGATCGACCCCCGAACAGCGCAAACTCGACGCCCTCTTGCTCGTGCAGCCGGGCGAAGGCGCCGACTCGGTCGAAGGGGGCGTGCCCGGTGACGAACAGCACCGGCTTGTTGGTCGAGTTCCGATCGATCCCCGGGTTGGTCATCGTTCGTGCAAGACGTGCTGATATGCCGCGACGGTCTGCTCGCCGCAGCGCTCCCAGGTGAAGTGGGCGGCGACCGTGGCGCGGGCGCGGCGGCCGGCCTCGCGCAGCCGCTGCGGATCGGAGAGCAGCTCGTCGATCCGCTGCGTGAGCCGCTCGATGTCGCCAGGGGGCACCAGCATGAAGCCGTCCCCGGCGGCGGCGATCTCCTCCGGGCCGGGCTCTCCGCGGCAGCCGATCGCGGGCAGGCCGCCGGCCATCGCCTCGATGTAGGCCACGCCGAATGCCTCCTCGGTGGAGGGCATCACGAACAGGGTGCAGCGCCGGGCGCGCTCGATCGCCTCGGCGGGGGGGAGCTGCCCGCAGAGCTGCACCCGCTCGCGGATCCCGAGGCGGGCGGCAAGCCCTTCGAGGGCCACGCGCTCGGGGCCATCGCCGACGATCACGTAGCGCAGCGTGGGGTGGCGGTCGCGCAGGACCGCGAGCGCGCGCAGCACATCGGCGTGGCGCTTGCGCGCGACGAGATGGCCGACGGTCACCAATGCCGGCTCGGCGTCCCGTGTGAGCCCGCTGCTCGGTGGGTCGGCGCCGAGGTGCACCACGCGCACCTCTTGCGCGCCGTCCGCGCGGGCGAGCTCCGCGATGCCGCGGCTGTTGGCGAGCACCAGCTGGGCGGCGCCCAGCCCGCGCGCCACGGCTTCTTGGCCGGCGGGCGAGCGGGGTGCTGTGTAGAGCACGTCGCCGCCGTGCACGGAGACGACGAGCGGCACGTCGACGCCGGCTCGTCGTACGGCATCCCCGGCCGGGACGGCGTTGTGGGCGTGGATCAACTCGAAGCCGCTGCGACGGCGCAGGCGGCGTAGAGCGACCCCCAGCGCGGGCGCCGCCCACGTGCCCCACGACGGGTAGGAGCGCCACCGCGGGGGGGAGACGTAGGGGACGTAGGTGACCGGCAGGCCGTCGCGGACCTGGTGTCGCGGCTCGCGCACGAGGCCGCTGAGTGCGCGCGCGTGCGGGGAGGCGCGCGGCGGCACCAAACGATGCAGCACCAGCACCTGCACCTCTGCCCCTACGGCCTGCGCGGCGAGTGCCTGGCGGTGCGCCCACACCCCCAGCACGGGATCGCCCTGGCGAGGGTAGAACTCTGCTACGACGACGACCTTCACCAGCGTCGGTGGGTGGCGAGTGTGGTTTGGGCTTCGGCCGCCGTCAAGTGGGGTCGCTCGGCGAGCAGCGCACGCGCCTCCGCGACGGCGGCGTCGCGCGAGTAGGCCTCGCCGGCTGGTGCGACGGAGTGGCGGATCGCGACCGCGTCGAGCACACCGCAGCGCCAGCCGCGCTCGCGCGCGAGCGACGCCCAGTGCATTTCGAGGCCCCACCCCATGCGGACGTCGGGGAACGGCAGCAGCGCCGGGAAGGTGGCGCGGGCGAAGGCGGTGACGGGGCCGATCTCGACGAAGGGCGTCTGACGGGCCACGACCCCTGCTCGGCGGCGCGTGACGCGCCAGGCGGCGTGGGAGCGCGCGCGGTGCGCCGGTTGGGCCAGCTGGAAGTCGAAGCGCTCGGCGAGGAACAGCAGGCGATCGAGGAAGTGGTGGGGCAGCACGACGTCGTCGTCGACCACCAGCAGCCAATCGCACTCCTCGACGGGATGGGCTGCGAGCAGCTGGTTGAGGTTCTGAAACTTGCCCAGCTCACCCGGCGGCGAGAGGTGTACCTCAACGTGATGGCGCGAGCTCGCCAGCTCCGCGTGGATTGCGCCGGCCAGCGCGCGGCGCTCAGGGCGCTCGATGCCCAGCACGAGCACCCGCCGGCGCGAGGGCGAGCGGCGCGCGGCTCGGTCGAGGCTCAGGCGCCGGCCGCTGAGCAGCTCGCGGGCATCCACCAGGCGGTCGCGTGCCTCGCGTCGCTTCGCGTCGAGGCCCCCGACGGTGCCGCTTTCCCCGGAGAGGAAATCCTCGGTGGGCGGCGTGCGCCAGCCCTCGCCACCCGGTCGGGTTGGGGGGGGTGTGGGGTTGTTGTTGTGTTCTTTTCCGACCCCAACCAGCTTCATTTTGTGAAGTGGTTGGGCGCTTGAAAAATACAACTTAACCCGCCCCGCTTCGCCGATGCCCTGCTCCAGACGCCCGAGGCTGTGGGCGACCATCGTCATACCGGCCGGGCAGCGCCGGCGGACGACGTGGCCGAGGCAGCCTCCGAGCGTGCGCAGCTCACCGCGCAACGAGGGGGCCTCCCCGCGCCAGGCGTCGTAGCGGCGGCTGGCGCGTCCGCGGGCATGGGCGGCACGAGCGAGCGGGCGCAGGCGCGCGTCGGCCGGCGAGCGGCGGTGGTCGAGCGCGGCCGCGGCGACGTACAGGATCGGCGCGTCGCCGTTGCGGGATGAGGCGAGTAGCCGTTCCTGCCACTCCTGCTCGTCGCCATACAGCCCCAGCGTCGCGTCGAAGGGCCCGATCCGCTCGATCGCCGCACGGCGCACGGTCATGTTGGCCCCCCAGGCGAAACGCACGTCGTCGGTGTCGCGCGGCCCGAGGTCGAGCGAAGTGATCGGCGGCCCCTCGCGGCCGCAGGAGTGCCGGCTCCACCCGCCGCGGCCCTCCAGGCGGGGACGGATAGGGCCGGTGAAGACCTGCGCATCGGGGTGCTCCTGGGCGGCGGCCAGCAGCGCCTGCAGCCAGCCTGGGCAGACCTCGACGTCATCGTCGACAAACACCACCAGCTCGCCACGGGTGTTGGCGACGCCCGTGTTGCGGGCGGCGTTCAGCCCGAGCGGTTGCGGGTGGGAGAGGTGGGCGGCGCCGAAGCGCATGGCGAGCGCCCCAACCTCCGAGGAGGGATGGCCGTCCTCGACCACCAGCAACTCGGCCCCGGCGACGGCGGCTTGCGGAGCGATCGAGGCGAGCGCGACCCTCAGGTAGTCGGGGCGCGCACGGGTGGGGATGACGATCGAGGCGGTGGGGTTGGTGGGGATGACGATCGAGGCGGTGGGGTTGGTGGGGATGACGGGTGGCGTCGGTGGGGTTCAGGATGCGATTGTTGTGGATGCGAATAGTCGCAGTGAGAGTATTCGCATCGCGAACATGATCCTCTTCCTGCACATCCGCTACCGCGCGCCCGGAGGTGAGGAGCGTGTGGTCGACGACCTGATGTGGTTGGTGCGTGAGCGGATCGGCGAGACCGCCGAGCTGGTGGCGCGAGATTCAAACGGGGGTGGGCGCAACCGGGCCGCCGCGGGGCTGTTGCGCGGCGGCCTCGACCCTGGCGAAGTAGGGGATGCGGTGCGCCGCACAGGAGCGCGGGTCGTGCACGCGCACAACATCCACCCCACCTTCGGCTGGCGGGGGCTGGCGGCGGCGCGCGCCGCGGGCGCGCGGGTGGTGTTGCATCTGCACCAGTACCGCTTGGTGTGCGCCGTCGGGGTGTGCTTCACCGACGGGCAGGAGTGCACCCGCTGTCACGGGCGCAACACGCTGCCCGGGGTGCTGCGCAACTGTCGCGGCAGCCGGCCCGAGGCGCTGGTGTACGGGGCTGGCCTGGCGCTGTGGCAGCGCCGCGTGGTGGAGCAGGCGGATGCAGTGATCGTCCCGAGCGAGTTCGCGCGGGAGCGTTTGCGCGAGCTCGGCGCGCCGCTGCCGTGGGAGCGGGTGCACGTGCTGGCGCCGCCGGTGCGTGCGCTGGAGCAGGGCGGGCCGGCCGCGAGGCGTCGATCGGAGGGGTACGCGCTGGTGGTGGCGCGTCAATCCCCCGAGAAGGGCATCGACGTGGCGATCGAGGGATGCCGCCAGGTCGGCATCCCGCTGGTCGTTGCCGGAGCGGGTCTGGGTGGCGGCGGCGCGAGCGCGGAACGTCCGGGTGGGGCGGCGGTTGAGAGTAGGGCCGGGGGCAGCGCCGGCGCGCGTAAGGATGAACGAGGTGGGGTGCGCTTCGTGGGCCGCGTCGACGACGCCCGCCTGGCGGCGCTGCGGGCGGGAGCGGCGCTGGCGCTGGTGCCCTCGCGCTCCGCGGAGACCTTCGGCCTGGCGGCGGCTGAGGCGATGGCGGCAGGGGTGCCGGTGGCGGGCAGCCGCGTGGGCGCACTGCCGGAGCTGCTGGAGGAGCAGGCGATGGCGCCCCCGGGCGACGCGCGCGCGTTGGCGGAGGCGATCGAACGCGTGCGCGCCGACCCCAATGCGGGGGAGCGCGCGCGGGAGCGGATTCGCGCGCTGTGCGCCCCGGAGGTGGTTGCCGAGAAGCTGGCGGAGGTGTATCGCGCCGCAGCTGCCGGCTGGTGAGGCTTCACTGCGAGAGCCGCCAGATTCACTGCAAGATCACGCACGAGGGGTGACAGGGGCAGGGCCATCTACACTACGCCCGGTGACGACGACCGTCGGCATCGTCGGGTTGGGCTACGTGGGCTTGCCGCTGGCGGTGGCGTTTGCGCAGGAGGGTTGCGACGTGGTGGCGGTCGATCTGGACCCGCGCAAGGTGCAGGCGATCGAGGCGGGCGAGTCATACATCGAGGACGTGCCCTCCGCGCAGCTGCGAGCGGTGGGGGAGCGGATTCACGCGACCACGCGCTACGCCCGCCTGGAGCGCGCGGATGCGGTGCTGTTGTGCGTGCCCACGCCGCTGACGCGCAACCGCGAGCCGGACCTCGGCCCGCTGCTCGACGCCACACACGCGCTGGCGGAGGTGCTGCAGGCCGGCCAGCTGGTCGTGCTGGAGTCCACCACCTACCCGGGCACCACGCGCGAGCGGATGCTGCCGATCTTGGAGGAGGAGTCCGGTTTGGTAGCCGGGCGCGACTTCCACCTCGCCTTCTCCCCCGAGCGGGTCGACCCCGGCCGCACGGACTTCACGCTGCGCAACACCCCGAAGGTGGTGGGCGGCCTCACCGAGGCGTGCGCGGAGCGCGCGGAGAGCCTGTATGGGCTGGTGTGCGACGAGCTCGTGCCCGTCTCCAGCCCCGAGGCGGCGGAGCTGACCAAGCTGCTGGAGAACATCTTCCGCTCGGTCAACATCGCGCTGGTCAACGAACTGGCGATGCTCACCGATCGCATGGGGATCGACATCTGGGAGGTGGTCGACGCGGCGGCGACCAAGCCGTACGGGTTCATGCGCTTCGAGCCGGGCCCGGGCATGGGCGGGCACTGCATGCCGGTGGACCCCTTCTACCTGAGCTGGCGTGCGCGCGAGTTCGACATGACCACCGAGTTCATCGAGCTGGCGGGCAAGGTCAACCAGCAGATGCCCTACCACTGCGTGATGAAGGTGGAGCGCGCCCTCAACGACGCGGGCCTCCCGGTGAAGGGCTCGCGGATCGCTGTGCTCGGCGTCAGCTACAAGCCGGGCGTGGGCGACGTCAGAGAGTCCCCGGCACTGAAGATCATCGCGTTGCTGGGCGCGCTGGGGGCGCAGCTCCGCTACCACGATCCCCACGTCCCCGAGCTGCCGGAGCTTTGCCTGCGCAGCGTGCCCTTGGAGGAGGCGCTGCACGACGCCGATCTCGCGCTGATCGTCACCGCTCACCCCACCGTCGATCACGCGCTCGCCGCCGAGCGGGCGCGCGTGGTGGTGGACCTGCGCGGGGTTACGCGCAATGCCAAGGCGGCCAACGCGGTGCGACTGTGATGCGGTGGTGAGGAGGGTGGTGAGCACGCCACGCTTGTGGCGGGGTAGGATGCCCCCGCCCCCCACAGCTTGGTGAGCAGGCAAACGTGCGTGGACGATCCCCTACCCCCGATAGTGTGACCGAGGAGCGCTCCCTCACCGCCGACCCCCGCGCCCCGGGGCTACTGCTGGGCGCGGGCGTGGAGATCGGCGCGGGCGTGTCGTTCGGCGCCTACGTGGTTGTGCACGCCGGCACGGTGGTGGGCGACGGCTGCGTGATCGAGGACCACGCGGTGCTCGGCAAGCGCCCCCGCCTCGCGCGCGGCTCCTCCGCGAAAGGGGAGGTGGGTCGGCTGGAGCTGGGCGAGCGGGTGACGGTGTGCGCCGGCGCGGTGGTGTTCGCGGGCGCGACGATCGGCGACGAGGCGATCCTCGGCGACCAGTCCTACGTACGCGAGCGTGCCACGGTCGGCGAGGGCTCGGTCATCGGCAGGGGCAGCGTGGTCGACAACGATGTGCGGGTGGGGGCGCGTGTAAAAGTGCAGACGAGCGTCTACCTCACCGCGTTCACCACGATCGAGGATGACGTGTTCGTGGGACCCGGCGCGACCACCACCAACGACAACGCGATGGCCCGCCACGACGACTCCACCCCTCTGCGCGGAGCCACCCTGCGCCGCGCCTGCCGCGTGGGCGGCGGGACGGTACTCACCCCGGGCGTGGAGATCGGCGAGGAGGCGTTCATCGCCGCCGGCGCGGTCGTCACCCGCGACATTCCCGCCCGCGCGGTCGCAATCGGCGTCCCCGCCCGCATCGTGCGCGAGGTCCCCGAGGAGGATTTGCTGGAGCGCTGGCGGTAGGCCGGCAATGGCCACAGGCCGGCGGAGCAGGTGATGTGCCCCGCCGGCCCGTGAAGGACTGTTCGTTATTCAGCGCGCGACGCCTTTCCCGATTTCACCTTTCCTGTTCCGGTGCTGAAGAAGGTAGCTGGTTCTTTTCCAAAAGTTGCTTTGCTGCCGGTGGATGTGCATATCACTTCGTGTGTGACTTTTTCCACTTCGGCTTCGGGGCTCGCACAGACGTACCTTCCCTTCACTTCATAGGTACCTTTCAGAACGCACGTTTTTTCTGCCGCGTTTTTAATGGTGAGTATGAAGAAGGTTTCGCCTGTGGATGGTGCAATTTCTGTTTCGACGACACCGCCGGGACCGGTGACGAGGCTCTCATTGACTTTAAAGGTGGGTGAGGAGATTTCGCATGACGTCAGGTTTTCCTTTTTTCCAGCGCTGACGAGAAAAAGTTTGCAGCTTCCCGTTTTGATTTCGCCTTTCCCTTTTCCTTCTTTTTCAAGCTGGCCCGTAAGGTTGCTTTCCGCGCATTCTTGACCAATTTTCTCCCCGAGAAGGGTGCTCAGTCCCTGCTTCAACACAATACCGCTGACTTCGATTTCGACTGTTTCCGCTCCGGCTACTTCTTTTCCTTCCACAAAGAACGCGTGGGCCGAAGCCGAGGCCGAGACCGCGCCGCTGAGGATGAGTGCGCTGGTCAGCGCGAGCAGTGCTGCCGATCGGATAGACATTTTTCACATACTCCTCTTTTAGATGAATGATTATGGTAGGCATTGAACCACATGCCAATCTCGGCGTCTTGATGTGTTTCTAATCGACCGGGATCGGCCGCGTCACGCGGTGTTCAGCGCTCAGACGCCGCGCAACGGGTTTTCCCAGCGCAGGCCCTGGAAGCGGGCGAAGTCGCGATCGGCGCTGCAGAGGGTGAGCCCGTGCTCGATCGCCAAGGCGGCAAGATGGGCGTCGTTGACGAGGTTGGGCCGCGACTCTCCCTCGAGCAACCCGGCGAGGATCTCCCGGTGGCGATCGGTGGGGAGCGGGATCCACGTTTGCGGCAGCGCCAACCATGACTCCACCTGCGCCCACGCACGGTGCAGCGGCAGCGGGTAATGCATGACGCGGTCGTTGCTCATCAAACGCATGAAACCCAGCAGGCTGGGCCACGGGAGCGCGACCTTCGCCGGGCGGCGGAAAACTCCCTCCATCCAGGCGCGGGCGACCTTGTTGTGCGGCGAGCGGCGTTCGTAGGCGTAGATCAAGAGGTTGGTGTCGAGCAGGATCAATTCTGCTTCCGCCACTCTTCGAGGTCCATCATTTCGAGCACGGAGCCCATCTCCTCGACGTCGACGAGCAGGCCGCCGCAGTCAAACGGCTCGACGCGGAACGGCGGCGTCTCGGGGAGCGGCTCGTCGATGTGCTGCAGACCCACGCGGATCAGCTCGTTGATCTCCCGCTTGAGCGAATGGCGGTGCTCCCGCCGGCGCTGCTCAATCGCGGCGGCGACGTCGTCGTCGAGGGTCAGCGTGGTACGCATGCATCAAAGCATAACATTTTTGATGCCTTGATGTCCGGCGCCGGGTTGTCGTCCGAGGTGTCGTCAGGCGGCTCCGCCGGTGGGGAGTCGCGGGAGGGGAGGTGGCGCGACGATGGGCTCGTGCCTCGCGACGCCGCGGAGCACGCGCCGGCGTGCGACACCAGCGCCCGGGGCCCCACGAGCGGCGGCTCATTTGATCACCAGGATTTGCGGGTGGGTGGCGAGTATCACCTGCTCGAAGACGTAGTCAAACGAACCGAAAGCGAGGAACGAAAGGACGACCGCCTGGTTGACGGCGCGGCCGACGCCCTCGGCGCCCCCGGAGGCGGTCATGCCCTTGTAGCAGCAGATGATCGAGATGATTGCCCCGTACGTGGTGGCCTTCACCATCGAGCCCCACATGTCGGTGATGTCGGCGTTGGCGAACAGGTTGTTCCAGAACGGGCCCAGCGGATAGCCGTTGACACGCTCTGCAAGCAGCCCGCCGAAGATGCCGAACAGGATCGCGTAGATGTTGAACAGGCCGGTGGCCAGCATCAGCGCGAGGAAGCGGGGGACGACGAGGTTCTTGACGGGGTCCACGCCGAGCACCAGCAGAGCATCGAGCTCCTCGCGAACCTTGCGCGCGCCGAGGTCGGCGGTGATCGCGGTGCCGGCGACCCCGCCAATCACGATCGCGGTGACAAATGGCCCGAGCTCGCGGATCGACCCGAGCACGAAGAACCCGCCGAGGCGGTCGAGCGCGCCGAACAGCACGGCGAAGTTCGCACCCTGCAGGCCGGGGGCGGCGTAGTTGAAGCAGAAGGTGGAGATCAGCAGCGGAAACCAGCAGAGGCGCAGCACAAACAAAAACTGGGAGACGAACTCGCCTCCGTAGGGGTAGGGAGGCCGCAGCGCCGAGGAGATGGTTTTGCCGGTGAGCAGCATCATCTCGCCGATTTCTTCGAGCTGATTTGCGGCGGAGCTACCGACCCTCCTCATTGCACTAGTATACTAGTTCTTTAGTAGACTGTGCTCCCGGGTGCGAAGATCGCTACCGTAAGGGGGTGACTCGCGAGCCTGACACTGGGGGTGGTGGCCTGGATCTCACGATCGACCGTCGTGCGGAGGTGCCGATTGGCGTGCAGCTGGCGTGGGCGCTGCGCACACGCGTCCACGATGGCCGCCTCGCGCCCGGGCAGCGCCTGCCCGGTTTGCGCGATCTGGCGCAGGAGCTGAAGATCAACGCCAACACGGTGCGTGCCGTCTACCAGCGGTTGGAGCACGAAGGCATGATCGAAAGCCAGCAGGGCAGTGGCACCTACGTCACCGCCAACGCCCGCAGACGTTCGGCGGCGGGCGCGATCGCGGCGAGCGCCGCGCGCGAGGCCCAGCAGACGGGTGTCGATCCCCGCGAGGTCGCCGCCGCGCTGTATGTGGAGCCGGGCGATCAGGCGCAGCCGCCAGACCGCCCAGCGGATCGCCGGCGGGTGCTGCGTATCCAGATCGCCACGCTGGAGCAGCTGCTGGTGAAGATCGAAGCCGAGCACCCCGAGCTGGTGCCGGGCTCGCGCGCAGCGGCTCCACCTGACCAGATCCTGCCCGCGCGCGGCCCGCGGCTACTGGACATGGACGAGCTGGAGCAGACCCAGACACATCTCATCCGCCGCCTGGCGGCGCTGCAGACAGCGCTTGACGCGCGCGCCCAGCAGCAGGCGCAGCAGGGCGGGAGCGGTCAGCTGCCGGTCAAGCGCGCTGCGCCGGTTGAGCAGGATCAGCCGGTCGAGCAGGCGCAGGCGACCGCTGCGCCCAAGCACGCCCCGCGGACGCGCACGAAGACGCGGCCCGCGCCGGCCGGAGCCTGAGACTTCCGCTGGGGCGCTACGCCGCCCCGTACACCAACCAACCCACCTGACCCACCGGGTCGAGAATCAGCTCAACGCTCTCCGCACGGCCGCGACGACCTCCTCGACCTGCGACTGCGTGAGCACGGCGCTCATCGGGATTGCGAGGTGGGTGGCTGCGGCGTGTTCGGTGGCGGGCAGCTCGGCCGCGGCGCCCCACTGGCGCATCGCAGGCTGGCGGTGGATGGGGGTGCGGTAATAGGGCTTGTGGCCGATCCCGGCGGCGGCGAGCGCGGCTTCGATCGGCTGCGGGATGGGGTGGGCGATTACGTAGAGGTGCCACGCCGGCTCGGCGCCGGCGACCGGCACGGGCAGCGTCACCAGCTCACCGAGGCCTGACTGCTCATAGTGGGCGCCCGCGGCGCGGCGGCCCGTGGCCCACGTGTCCAGGTGGGGCAGCTGCACGCGCAGGATCGCGGCCTGCAGCTCGTCGAGACGGGAGTTGTAGCCGACGAGGTCGTAGGTGACCTTGTCGTGGGAGCCGTGGAAGCGCAGCGTGCGCGCCCGTTCGGCGATCTCGGGGTCGGACGTGGTGATCGCGCCGCCGTCGCCGAAGCCGCCAAGGTTCTTGGAGGGGAAGAAGGAGAACGTGGCCGCGGTGCCGAGCGAGCCGGGGCGGGCGGCGGCGGTTGTTCCAGGGCTGGCGGCGGCCGTTGTGGTCGTCCCGGGGCCGGCGGCGGCCGGGTTGGAAGGGTCCCCTGCGGAGCCCGCGCCCCCGCCTGCCCGCACGCGCGAGCCGGCGGACTGGGC
>Ga0187855_10001922_pt1 | contig 15942 bp, 10 predicted proteins | sample June2016WEW_8_10_2_FD_132969 | JGI IMG/M metagenome (GOLD analysis project Ga0187855, IMG submission 132969) | Peatland microbial communities from SPRUCE experiment site at the Marcell Experimental Forest, Minnesota, USA - June2016WEW_8_10 | ecosystem: Environmental > Terrestrial > Soil >...
CGTAACCGCGGCGCCGGGCGTCAGAGTGGGCGTGATCTTCGAAATCATTTTGCCGGTGCCGTCCTGTTGTTTCACCGTCGCCGTGGCGCTGAGCGCGATGAAGGATTTGCCGCCCTCCGACATCTGCGAGCCGATCGCGGTATCCGCTTGGCCGCCGGTGCCGCTGAACTGTCTGGGCCCGATCGTCTCCGAACAGACTTGCCCGGTGAGATCGACTTCCAGCGCGGTATTGATCGATATCTGCTTCTTGTTGTGGGCGATGACGTAGGGATTGTTCACCCATGAGCCCCGCATCAGCGCCACCGCTGGGTTGCGGTGGAGGAAATCGTACAGCCGCTTCGAGCCGAGAGCGAAAGCCCCGACCATCTTACCGGTCAGCACTTGGTTGCCGAAACTGTGCGGCGTCTTGCCGATGCATCCGGCTTCGTACAGGTCGATCATGCCGTCGGTGAACATCTCGGTATGGATGCCGAGGTCGCGCTTGTTCAGCAGCATCGACGTCACCGCGTTGGGGATGCCGCCGATGCCGATCTGCAGCGTGGAGCCGTCCTCGATCCGCTCGGCAATATGGCCGCCGATCAACAGATCCTTTTCTTCGCTGGGTACGATGGGCAATTCGGGCACCGCACAGCTGTTGTCAATGACGAAATCCACATCGTCCATGTGGACGATGGTGTCGCCGTAGGTGCGCGGCAGGTTTTCATTGATTTCCAGCATCACCAGGTCGGCCGCCTCCATCAACTCACGTTCGTAGGTGACGGAGAGCGAGAGCGAGACATAGCCAAAGCGATCCGGCGGCGAGCAAGTGCCGACGAAAACCGTCGGCTTCTGATAAACCAGCCGGTCGAGGCCGGCACGATGCAGATGGTTGGGCACGTAGGACGTCGTGCCGGCTTGCTCGTGCGCCTTGCGCACCACCGGCGTGAAGAACCAGGCATCGTGCACGAAATGGCCGCGCATCGCGGGATCGCTGAAATACGCATAGGGCTTCATCGGCAGGCAGGTGGCGACCGTGACGTTCTCGACCCGCGCGGCGATGGTGTGAAGCTCCCCGAGTAGCGCGCTGGGTTCGGCGGCCGCAAGGGCGGATATGATGCTGTCGTTGGATTTGATCTTTGCCAGCGCCTGTTCGACGCTGATTTGCTTGCTCTGGGTGAAATTGCGCCCGTCCGGCATGACGTGATCCTCCAGGGTTTGCCCGGGCTTTGGGCGGCGGCTCAAACCGTCATGCGTATCGCCGTCGCCGCCATGTTGTAGCCTACTCCCGAACCGATCATGACGACGAGATCGCCGCGTTTGATCTTGCCGAGCTCGATGGCGTCGTCGAGCGCCATCGCGATGCAGGCCGAACCGGTGTAGCCGTACTTCTCCATGATGGTGTGGCATTTCTCCAGCGGCACGCCGCAGCGCTCGGCCACGATCGCGATCGACGGCTTGCGCACTTGGGTGAGGATCAATTGATCGACGTCGGCGGCGGTGAAGCCGTTTTCGCCGGCGAGGCGCTTGAACAGCCGCGGCCAGCCTTCCTCGTTGACCTCCGCCGGATAAGGGCGAACCAGGCGTACCTGCGTGCGTCCGGCTTTGACGGCCTCGACGCTTGCCGGCTCGAAGGTGCCCCCGGCGAAGATGCCCCAGTTGGACGCATACGAGCCGTCGGCCTGGAACGCGGCGCCGACGAAGCCTTGCATATTGCCGCCTTCCAGCACGGCGGCACCGGCTCCGTCGCCGTAGAAGAAGCAGATCGGATCGTTCGGATCGCTGAGCCGATGCATCAGATAAACGCCGATCACCAGAACCGTCTTCAGCGCCGGATTGGCGGCGATCAGGCCGGAGGCGATGGCGAGACACGCCGGAAACGACGCGCAGGCGCAGCCGACGTCGAAGGTGCCGGCGTTCTTCGCCCCGATCTTATATTGCAGCACCACCGAGGTGTCTGGCGTCATGTAGTCGGGCGAATCGGTGCCGACGATGATCAGGTCGACGTCCTCGGGCTTTCGCCCGGCGCGCCTGAGCGCTTCTTTGGCCGCCGGCAGGGCGAGGTCCGAGGTCACCCAGTCGTCCGGAACATAGAAGCGTTGGGTGATGCCGGTGCTCGCTTCGAACTTGCCGATGACGGTGGGGAAGCCCAACGCCGTGAAACGCTCAGTCAGCTCGGCATTGGTGACGGCGCGCTCAGGCAAATAGCGCGCGGTCGAGACAATCTGGGCGATGCGGGCCACGAAACGGCTCCACAATTGCGGTGGCGTTGCCGCGACCTCACCGTGTCTCTGATACGCTGGGCGGCAAGGGTTTGTGTTGCGGTAGATCAACGCCCCGCGGGCTTTGAGCAAGGCTGCCGCGGCGCGCTCTCGCTAGCGGCGTTGCCGGAGCCATCCGAAAAGTCCTTGCGGGAAGAACGTGACGATCAGCACGAACAGAACGCCGAGCCACAACAGCCAGCGGTCCGGATGAAATAACGCCGAGAGGAACGGCGTGCCGTCAATGGCGCGGTTCATGCCGCCGAGAATATTCTGCAGGTAGTACTCGGCCAGGACCACCAGGACCGCGCCGACGATCGCGCCATACATGGTGCCCATTCCGCCGATGACGATCATCAGCAATATGTCGATCATCAGCGAGAACGACAGCGTGGTATCCGGCCCATTGTAACCCAACACCAGGGCCATCAATGCGCCGGCCAGCGCCGCCATGACCGCCGACAAAGCGGAGATCATGGTGCGGTAAGCGACCACCTGGTAACCCATCGCCTCGACGCGAAACTCGTTTTCGCGAATGGCCTGCAGCACCCGGCCGAACGGCGAGTTGACGATGCGCAGCATGAGCAGAAACAGCAATAGGGCCACGACGAAGGTGAGATAGTAGGCGATCACCGGGCCGTTGATGGTGACGCCCAGCACCGGATGCGACAACGGCCGGAAACTCGGCAGCAGGATCGCTGGCACCGTGAAGGTCAGCCCGTCCTCGCCGCCGGTGAGACTGCGCCATTGCTCCGCCAGGATCTGGGCGAAGCTGGCGACGGCGAGCGTAATCATCGAGAAGAAGATGGTGCGCAAGCGCAGACTCAAGAGCCCAATCGCTGCGGCCAATACCAAAGACACGCCGGCGCCGGCGGCGGCGCCCAGGATCACCGCTCCCCAGCCGACCCAGCCTTTGGCGAGCAGAATGGCCACGCCATAGGCGCCGATGCCGAAAAACATCGTATGCGCGAAGGAGACGATGCCGGTATAGCCGAGCATTAGGTCGTAGCTCGCCACCAGGATCACGAAAATGCAAATGCGCGAGGCGACGCCCAAGGCTTTGGCGCCGGGGAACAAGAACGGCGCGAAGACAAACGCCGCTAGGATCAGCAGCACGATCGCGTTCAGCAGCAATCGGCCGGGCGGATCGTCGGACACGATCCAGCTCAACCACGATGTGCGTCGCAGCTTCCCGCTTTGATAGGGCTTTGATGAGGAGACTGCCGGCGCTAACGCAATAGTTGCTTGCTCCGACGGCTGTTCCGGAATCTTGTGCAGCTGCCCGGTCATTGCCGCCTCACTGCTCGCCGATCGGGAATAATCCGCGCGGCCGCCACAACAGGATCAGCGCCATCAGCAGAATGTTCGATCCCAGCGCCAGCGTCGGCGCCAGGAACTGGACGTAGTTGCTCGTCAGTCCGACCAAGATGGCGCCGATGAAGCAGCCGCCTACCGAGCCCAGTCCGCCGATAATCAGGATGATGAACACGAGGATGAGCATGCTGTCGCCGATCTGGCTGCTGACCAGTGTCTGGTATTGTCCCCACATCATCCCGCCCATTCCGGCCAGCGCGGTACCGGCGATGAAGACGCCGACGAACACGCGGCGGATGTGGTAGCCGAGCGCCTGAACCATCTCGCGGTCCTCGACGCCGGCGCGAACCACAAGCCCGATGCGCGTGCGCGTGAGAATGAGCTGCATCGCGGCGGCGACCGCTAAGCCGACGAACAGCGCCACCAGGCGATAGGTTTCGATCGGCGAAGAACCGAGAAACACGCTGCCGCGCAGCGTAGCGGGCTTGGGCAAGGCGATGGCTTCGGGTCCCCAAACCACGATCACCAATTGCTCGATGACGGTGAGGGCGCCGATGGTGATCAGGATCTGGCGCAGCGGCGCGCCGTAGACCTGACGAATAATGATCCGTTCAAAGACAAACCCGAGCGCGCCGCTCGCGGCGGCGGCGGCCAGCAGCGCCACCAGCAAGGCGAGGAGGTTGAGCGCCAGCGAAGGTGCGGTGGTCCAGCCGACCAGCGGCCCCAGCACCGTGACCGTAACATAGGCCCCGACCGTGACGAAAGCCGCATGCGCGAAGTTGAGCACCTCCATAAGGCCGAAGATAAGAGTAAGTCCCGAGGCCACCAGGAACAGCATCATTCCCATGGTCAGTCCGGCCACCGTCAGCGTGACCCAGGCGGTCAGCCCCATCGCCGGCAAGGCCGCCAAAACGATGAGCGGCGTCACCGCATAGGGCGCCCAGCGCTGCAAACGTTCGCGCCATTGCGTGTTCATGCACCCACCGCCATACTCAGGCCGAGCAAACGCTGTTGCAGCTCTTCGTCGCGGCCGAGCGCCGCCATGTCGCCGCTATGGACGATGCGGCCCTGGTCCATCACCGCGACATCGTCGCCTATGGCCAGCGCCACGTGAAAATTCTGTTCGACCAGCAGGATTGTGGTCTGCTCGTCTTTGAGGCCGAGCAACGCTTCGACCAGCTGATCAACCATCACCGGCGACAAGCCTTTGGTCGGCTCGTCCACCAGCAACAGCCGGCGTTGTTCAACGACGGCGCGCGCAATCGCCAACATTTGCTTCTGTCCGCCGGATAACGAGCCGGCGGCAGAGTCCCATTTCAATTTGATCGGCGGAAACCAGGCGAGCACGCGGTCCAGACTATCCTTGGCAAACCCTTGGGCGCCGGTGGCCAGCAGCATGTTCTCGCGCACCGTCAATTTGCCGAATATGCCCATGTATTCGGGCACGTAGGCGATGCCCAATTGCGCGATATCGGGCGTGTCCATGCCGTTGATGGATTGGCCGTCGAAGGTGATCCGGCCGGCGCGCGGTTGCCACAACCCCATGATGGTGCGCAGCGTCGTCGTCTTGCCGGCGCCGTTGCGTCCCAGCAGCATGGTCACCCGCCCGTGTCGCGCGGTGAGGCTGACACCATGCAGAATCTTATAGCGGCCGATGTCGGTATGGACATCGTGGAGACGCAACAGAACGTCGCCGGCTTCGGCCATGGCTTATCTCGCGCCGCTGGTCTCACGCCGCAACTCAGCGGCACCGTGCACGCCAAGATAGGCCTGCTGCACCGCCGGCAAGGCCACCACCTCCGCTGGGTTGCCGTCGGCGATCATGGCGCCATTCTGCAGCACAATAATACGATCGGCGAGCCGCTTAATGACGTCCATCCGGTGCTCGACCAGGAGCACCGTCTTGTCGGTCTCCAACTTTATTTCGTCGATGAGGTCGAGGATCACCGGCACCTCATCGAGACTCATGCCGGCGGTCGGTTCGTCGAACATGAACACCCGAGGTTTGAGCGCGAGCAGGATCGCGACCTCGAGTTTGCGTTGATCGCCGTGCGCCAACGCCGCGGCCGGCAGTTCGGCCTGCGACGTCAGCTTGACGCGATCCAGACAATGACGGGCCTCTTCCCGCAATTGCGGATTGCGCGCGGCGATGCTGATAAAGTCAAAGCGGATCTTGGCGACCGATTGCACCGCCAGCCGCACGTTCTCGAAAACCGTGAGGCTGGGGTAAAGGTTCGTAAGCTGGAACGAGCGGCCGAGCCCCAGACGCGCACGATGCGGTGCGCCGAGGCCGGTGATGTCCGCGCCGAACAGGCTGACGCTGCCTTTGGTCGGCCGCAACTGTCCCGAGATCAGGTTGAAGTAGGTCGTTTTGCCGGCGCCGTTGGGGCCGACGATCGCCGTCAGGGTGCCTTGACGAAAGGCGCAGGTCATGGAATTTACCGCGACCTGCCCGCCGAAGCTGATCGTCAGATCGCGCGTCGACAGGGCAGGAACGTCGTCGATCATTCCGCTACCCCGTCCACGTACCAAACTCCGTCCGGCGCTATGCTCGACCTAGTGGCGGACGTTGGTGATGGGCACTTTCATCTCGTCGATGGGGATGATCCGTGTGAGCTCCGGAATCGCCCAGGCCACTTTCGGGTCGACGTTGATCTTGAAGGCATACATCGGCTGCATGAGCTGATGGTCTTCCTTGCGGAAAACCACCTTTCCCTTTGGCGAGTCGAACGACATGCCCTCCATCGTGGCGATCAGCTTCTCCGTATCGGTCGAACCGCCGGTTTTTGTCAACGCTTCGACCACAGCCTGAGCCGCAATAAAGCCGCCGCACGTGAAGAAGTCCGGGGGAGCGCCGTTGAACCGCTTCTTGTTCTCCGCCACCAGCCAATCGTTGATCGGATTCTTGGGGATTTCGTAGTAGTAATATGCTGATCCCTCCAATCCCGGAAAATCCTTGTAGGCGACCAAGGCCGGCAGGATGTTGCCGCCGGTCGCCACCGAGATTCCCAGGCGGCTGGGATCCAACGCCTTGAGCGCCGACATCGGATTGCCGCCGCCGGCCCAGTTCAAGAAGATGATCTTGCGGCCCTGGTACTTGGCCAGCGCATCGAAGATGCGCTGATACGACGCCGTGAAGTCGGTCGTGGCGATCGGCGCATACTCTTCGTAGACCAGCTTGGCGCCTGTTGGGATGAGCGCCTGCTTGAAGGCGGCGACGAAGTCGCGGCCGAACGCATAATCCTGTGCCAGCGTCGCCACCACCGTGCCGGGTTTGCCGATGGCCAGCGCATTGGATATCGCGTCCTGGCTGGAGTTGCGGCCCGTGCGGAAAATGTAGCGGTTCCACTTGTCGCCGGTGATCGAGTCGGCCACCGCCGGCTCGACGATCAGAATTTTTTTATTCTGCTCGGCAACCGGCAGCATGGCCAGCGCCACGGCCGAACTCGTGCCGCCGACCGCGAGGTCGGCGCCGTCGTCGTTGAAGGCCTCGTTGAGCAGCGTACGGCCGACGTCCGGCTTGGTCTGGCTGTCCTTTTCGATCACCACCAGCTTGCGGCCAGCCACCATCATCGTGCCGTGCGTCGCATAGTCCAATCCCATGGCGAATCCGGCCGACGTTTGCTTGGCGTACGCCTCGAGCGGCCCGGTCTTGTCGGCGAGCAGAGCAATCTTGATCGGGGCATTGTCGGCACGCGGTTGCGTGACCCACACCGTCGCGACGACGGCGCCGATGCCAATCAATACCGGGACCTGCCATTTGATGCCGAGGAAATGGGCAAGGCGCGTCCGCGCCCGGCTGCTGTCGATCTTAGACTGCTGAAGCTTGTCATGCATCTCCCGCTCCCTTGGCCAAACACTTCGCTCGATGGACGGTTTTGGCGTGCTGCTGTTGTGATGACGGAGCGAGAATGTTGGCCACGCCCCACTCAACCTTGATCCAATTCAAGCCGTCCCACAAGCGTCGTCAACGAGGTCAGAGTGTCACGTCGCCTGAGTGCCGCGAAGTAGAATTTCCAATTCAACCCGCGGATCAGATATGACATGACTGCGCAAGGGCCCCCTGACCGGTCGTCCACCTATCGCGCATTTTCGGATAAATTCAACGCCGACGCTATCTCAATCGGATTCGGTCGGCTTTTTGCGAGCGAGCGCGTGTCGGGAGTAGGTTATCCACGGGAGACCCGAAGATGCGCCATCAAAACGTGGCATGAGATACTTGCCATGAGCCGATACTGGCTCGCCGCCATCGCAATCTTGTGCCTGTCCGGCGTTGTCGCCGACGCGCAGACCGATCGGCTTGAGCGCGAGGTCAAGGCGGCGGCGGGCCACGATGTGCGCGTCGGCATCTACGCCAATATTCGGCCGGACTGTACCGCGGGTCCGCTGCCCGCGATCCGGCTGGTGACCGCGCCGGCGCACGGCGCCGTGAGCGTCAAGCGCGGCACGCTCAAGGCGACCAACCTTAAACAGTGCCTGGGCATCGAAGTGCCGGCCTTCGTCGCCTTCTATCGCGCCGCGGGGGACTTCAACGGCGCCGACGAATTCGAGCTCGAAATCGGCTTTGTCGGCGGCCGCAAGCAGCTGCAGCACTTCCGGGTCAACGTCTCCAACAAGCCAGGTGGCGGGGAGGGCATCTAGGCACGACTGTGCATGCTGTGGCGCTGGTCGTGACGCCGGACTGAGCATAAACGTGGGACGCGCGGCCAATCGACCGATTGTTCGGGCCGTTGCAATGGCGGTTTCTGCACCGTCGATGGCGGCTTCACCGTCATATGACGGCAATATGAAACTTTTTTCCCTCGCCGAATTTCGTCCACGCAATCGACGTAAGTGTTAAATTGTGCCCGGGTTCGGGCTGCCGACTAGTCGCGATATTGGGCATTGTCGAGGCGATGCGAGGTAAACAATTAACAGCGCATGAGGTCCTAGCGGACCTATCCTTGGCGGCGTTGTCCAGCGTCATCACTGTTCTCGGAACAGTGGCATTCGCCGCCATGATTTTTTCCGGGCCCTTGGCAAAGGTGGTGCCGCTGGCCTTCGTGACCTTCCTGGCTGGAACCACTGTTTCAGCGTTAGTGGTCGGCTTGTTAAGCCGTTTTTATTGTAATCTCAGCGGTGCCCAGGATCAGCCGGCGGCCATTCTGGCGACCTTCGCGATCGGCCTCACCAGCATGAGCGTGCTCGATGAGGGGGCGGCCATCTCGACGATGTTCGCCGTCATTGTTCTTTCTACCGCTTCCTTCGGATTGGCTCTCCTGCTCCTTGGCGTCCTGAGATTTGGACGATACACCCAACTCGTTCCCTATCCGGTAATCGGCGGCTTTCTGGCTGGAGTCGGCGTGCTGGTCTTGATCGCCACGATCCGCTTTCAGTCGGGGATCACGCCGAGCCTGGACAGTCTCCCGCAGCTTTTCTCCTGGCAAACAGCCCTGCACTGGCTGCCATCCCTGCTCGCCGGCGGCCTTTTGTATTGGGGAATGAACCGCGTTCGGCATGTCTTGTTTCTGCCAATCGCGCTGATCGGCATCGTGATCTCGTTTTACATTGTGGCCAGCATATTGTCCTTTTCGCTCGTCTCCCTGCGGGAGAGCGGTTTCGTCTTCCGGTCCCTGCCCGAAGGCGGCGTCTTCGAAGCGACCAAATGGCTCTCCGTTACGAAAATTGATTGGAGTGTTGTCCTCAATGGGCTGGGAAAAATCGGCGGCCTCATTTTGGTCTGTACGATCGGCGCGTCGGTCGCCACGACGGCCCTGGAAATCGGTGCCGAAACAGAGCTAGAGCCAAATCACGAATTCCGGACGCATGGTCTGGCGAATCTGGGTGCTGCGCTGGTCGGTGGCTTGCCGGCCTTCACCCTGACTGGGCCCTCATTGTCCTATCTTCGCCTCGGAGCGTCCAGCCGCTTGATGCCGATCCTGCGCCCGCTTTTTAGTCTGGCGCTCGGGGTGGCGGGTCTTAGTCTCCTGGGGTTAGTGCCCAAGGTCATGGTGGGCACACTTCTTGTCGTGTTCGCGTTCGGCCTGATGGACGAATGGCTGATCCGCGCCCGTCATCGCCTAGGTCGCAGCGACTACATCCTAGTCCTGATGATCACCGGGATCATCGCGCTGGTCGGATTTCTGCCGGGGGTCGCAGCCGGCATTCTCATCGCTGTCCTCGACTTCCAAGTCAAATACGGCAGATTGAATGTCATAAAGGCCGAACTTTCGGGGCGCGATTTTCGCAGCGATGTCGAACGCTCCCCCCGCGCCGACGGCATTTTGCGCGAAGTCGGGGAGCGGGTTGTCACTTTCGAAATCCAGGGATTTATTTTCTTCGGGACGGCAATCGGACTTCTCGAGCATATCCGAAAGCGCATCGGCGCGAGCACGCAAAAAGTCGAATTTGTGATTCTAGGGTTTGCGAATGTTGACGGCTTGGACGCCGCGGCGCATTTCGCGCTGCGAAAGCTGAAAACTTTTGCAGAAATGCAGGATATTTGTTTGCTCTATTCGGGCTTGAACAGCGACGCCGCCAAAGACTTGCAGGCCGCGAAAATCCTCGACGCGGGACTGTCCCTCTGCTTCGCGACTACGGCGATGGCTGTCGAATGGGTTGAAAACCGCCTGCTCAAGCAGTCTGGCTGGGACGATGACCCGACCAGCGCCCCGATCAGCGCTGAGGATGCCTTGGTTTTCCTCACAGGGGAACGGGAAAAGGCGAAGGCCTTGTTACCCTATTTCACCATCCGTGACATACGGGCAGGTGACACGCTGTTCCGCCAAGGCGACGATGACTACGATACCATCTTGCTGGTGCGCGGCACTCTTTCGGCGCATCTCGATCTCGGCGGCGGACAATCGGTTCGCTTGCGGAAATTTTTGCCCGGCACCCTAACGGGGGAAATGGCTTTTTATACCGACAGAAAGCGTTCGGCCTCGCTGATGGCGGATACGGATGCGACCATCGGCGTTATCAGCGGCGAATCCCTTCTTCGTCTGCACCGGGAGCATCCCGCCGTCGCCGCCGAGTTTTACCTGATGGCGGCACGACTGATGGCGCATCGCATCATTTCGATGAACGCGATGCTGCGGATCCTCCTTGCCAACCGCACGGTGCGCACCGCTCCGGCGAAGTGATCGAATCGGATGTTGCTGCTGCGGTGCATTTAGTTCGCTTTTGCATTTAGTCGGCTTTTGATGCTGTGGACGGTTCCTCCACCGGCACGTGGGTCCATAGCCGGTTAATCGGGCGCGGCGAAAAGTTACAGCGGCAGCGACGAGTTCGTGCTGGAGGTCGGCAACGCCGGCGGCCATGGCATCTGAAAAAAGCATCTAGCCTGGGCATCCGGCAGCGGTCCTTAGTGCGACATGCAGATCGGCAGGCTCATGCGTGCGATGAGGGCGGGACGTTAATGAGGTTTGGCTTCCCGTGCCGCTATGTCCTCGTTGCTCATGTTGCCCGTTGGTGCGGCGTTGGCATTGCCGGCCGGCGGCTGGCCGGCGATGTGCACTTCGTCGCCGGCCGCGAGCGAGTCAGGAGGACTGTTCACCACCCGGTCGGCGATCGTCAGTCCCTTGATAACTTCGACCTCAGTGCCGAGATTGCGCCCGAGCGTGATCGGTTTGAGCTCAATTTTGTCATCCGGACCGATGGTGGCCACTTCCATGCCATGCTCGCGGAATATGAGCGCGCTGGTCGGGATGCGCACCACGTCGGGAGTGCTGGGCAGCTCGAAGTCGACGCCGGCGTAAGCGCCCGGTTGCAGCAGGCCATCTGGATTGTCGGCATGCAGTTCCACCAGCAAGGTGCGTGCGCTCACGTTGATGGCGTTCGAGGTGGTGGCGACGGTCGCCTTGAACGTCTTGTTCGGATACTGCGGCAGATGCAGTTCGGCGACGAGGCCCTGTCCAATCCCGGCAGACAATTGTTGCGGCACTTGCACGTAAATGCGCATCTTGTGAATATCTGCCACGCGGAACAGCTCCGGGCCGTTGCGCCCGCTGCCGGCATTGATGAGGGCGCCGATATCGGTTTCGCGCGCGGTGACGATGCCGTCGAACGGCGCGGTGATCCTCTTGAATTCCTCCAGCGCCTTTAGCCGGTCGACCTCGCCCTGGTCGGCGGCGACCTCCGCCGTCGCGGCGTTGACGCGCGCCACGGCGCTATTGTAGTCGGCCTGCTTGCCCTCCTGTTCCTGCACCGAGACGACGCCCTTGGGCGAATCCCGCCAACGTTCGTACGTGGTCTCGGCAAATTGCTTTTCCGCTTCCCTCACTTTGACTTCCGCGAGCGCCGAATTGAGCTTGGCTTCCGCCGCCGCCAGTTGCGCGTCGAGATCCGGGGCGTCGATCTCGGCCAATAGATCGCCCTTCTTCACGTGGGCGCCGTAATCGAAATACCAGTCCTTCAGATAGCCATTGACCCGCGCGTAGATCGGCGCCTCGTACCACGCCTGGACGGTGCCGGGCAGAACCAGGCGCTCGGCCGCAGCGCCCTGCCGCGGCGTGATGACGGCGACGGTCGGAATTGCCTGGCTCTGCGTCCATTGTGTGACTTCGGACTCATGGCCCCGGCGTTGCAGAATCCCAAACAACGCGATGATGATCGCTGCTGCCGCGGCGGCGATCCCGATCCGGCGCAGGTTTCGCGGCGGACGCGGAGGTGGGGACGGCGACGGCGTCTGCTGCTGGGGCCTGTGATCTTCCGTGGCCATGGGTTCTCCGGTCAGGCGGTTGATTCGCGTTGCGGCGTTTCCGACGCGGCATCCGGCCGCCGGCCGTGGCGGGAATGCAATACGCTGAAAACGATCGGCACGAAGAACAGCGTCGCGACGGTCGCAACCAGTAGCCCACCGATGACGGCGCGGCCGAGCGGGGCGTTCTGCTCGCCGCCCTCGCCGAGCGCGAACGCCATCGGCAGCATGCCGATGATCATGGCGAGCGCGGTCATCAGCACCGGGCGGAAACGCGTGAAGCCAGCCTCGAGCGCAGCCGCCGCAGCATCGAGGTCCTGCGCTAATCCTTCGCGCGCGAAGCTCACCAGCAGGATGCTGTTCGCCGTGGCGATGCCCATGCACATGATGGCGCCGGTCAGCGCCGGCACCGACAGCGTCGTTCTGGTCATGAACAGCATCCAGACGATGCCGGCGAGCGCGCCCGGCAGCGCGGTGATGATGATGAAGGGGTCGAGCCACGACTGGAAATTGACCACGATCACCAGATAAATGAGCACGATGGCGCCGGCGAGACCGAAATAGAGCTGGCTATAGGCGCTGGTCATGGTGCGAACCTGGCCGCGCAGCACGACATAGGAGCCGCGCGGCACGTCCTTGCGGGTCGCCTCCAGGATGCGGTCGATGTCGGCGGCGACGGCGCCGAGATCGCGCTCCTGCACGGCGCCGTAGATGTCGATGACCGGCTGCACGTTGTAGTGCGAAACTACGCCCGGGCTCGGCCCCGGCGTGATCCGTGCCAGCCCGCCCAAATATTGCGGCGTCTGCATTTGCGGCGACGTGATCGGCACGTTGATGAGGTCAGACATCGTGTCGATGCGGTATTGCGGCATCTGCGCGACGATCGGGTAGGAAACGCCGTTCTGGGTGTTCAGCCAGAAATTCGGCTGTACTTGGCCGCTACCCGACAGCGTGACCAACAGGCTGTTGGCGACATCGCGCTGGGTCAGTCCGACCGCGCCGGCGAGCGTACGGTCGACGTCGACATTGAGCTGCGGATAGTTGAACACCTGCTGGATGCGCAGATCGGCGATGCCGGAGACGGTGCGGATGCGCTTGAGCAGGTCCGTGGCGTAGGCATAGTTGGCCTTCTGGTCGTTGCCGATGACTTGCACGTCGATCGGCGCCGGCAGGCCGAAATTGAGGATTTGCGAGACGATGTCAGCCGGCAGGAATGAAAATGTCGCTTCAGGAAACTTCTGCGGCAAGACGGTGCGCAGCTTCTTGATGAAGGTCTCAGTCGGCGCGTGATCCTCCTTGAGGCTGATCAGGGCGTCGCCGTCTTCGGGGCCGATCGTTCCGGTGTTCTGGTAGGCCATGTTGATGCCGGAAAACGGCAGGCCGATGTTGTCGACGATGTTGTTGAGCTGATTCGGCGGGATGGTGCTGCGCACGGTCTGTTCGATGAGGTCGAACAGCCGCGCGGTCTCCTCGATGCGCGTGCCGGGCTGGGCGCGAACGTGCATCAGGATTTGCCCGGAATCGACCGACGGGAAGAAGTTCTCGCCCAGGAACGGCCAGAGGCCGAACGAAAGCACGACACAGGCAAGGAATCCGGCGCTGAAAGTCTTCGGGCGGCCGAGCGCGAGCAACAGCAGCGAGCGGTAGCGCGTGCGTATTCGACTAAAGATATTCTCAAATCCAATTTGCAGACGCTTGAGCGGATTGCGCGATCGCACCGGCGGCTGCGCGGCGTCATGCGACGACCCGTGTGCGTGTTGTCCGCGCATCAGATAATTGGCCATGGTCGGGACCAGCGTGCGCGACAGGATAAAGGAGCCGATGAGCGCAAACACCACCGCCTCGGCCAGTGGCCGGAACAGGTAGCCGGCGACGCCGCCGAGTTGGAACATCGGGACAAAGACGATGCACAGACAAAGCAGCGTGACGAAAGCGGGGATCACGATCTGCTGCGCACCGTCGAGGATCGCCGGCTCGATCTCCTTACCCAGTTCGAGATGGTAGTTGATGTTTTCGATAGTGACGGTTCCGTCGTCGACCAGAATGCCGACGGCGAGCGCCAGCCCGCCCAGCGTCATGACGTTGATGGTTTCGCCGAGCCAGGACAACAGCGTCAACGAGAACAGAATGGCCAGCGGGATCTCGATGAGGATGATCACCGTCGAACGCCAGCTGCCGAGGAACAACAGAATCATCACGCCGACTAGCGCCGCGGCCAGCACCGCCTCGCGGATGACGCCGAAGACGGCGGCTTTGACGAAGATCGACTGATCGCCGACGGCATGCAGATTGAGGCTCGCAGGCAGACTTTCCTCGACGCGCGGCAGCAGCGATTTGATGCCGTCGATGACGTTGAGCGTCGACGCCGCGCCGGCCTTGAGGATCGTCATCAGCACCGCCCGCGAGCCGTTGACGCGCACCAAATTGGTCTGCGGCGGCGAGCCCTCATGCACGTAAGCGACGTCGTGAATGTAGATGATCGTGTCGTTGACTTTCCTGACCGGCAGCTCGTTGATTCGTTGTAACAGAATGGGGCTGGCATTGAGCGCCACGTTCCAGTCAAACTTGCCGACCTTCTGGTCGCCGGCCGGCAGAATCAGGTTCTGCACGGTGATGGCGTTGACGACATCGTCGGCCGACACGTTGTGGGCCTGCATCGCGTGCTGATCGAGATCGACCTGCACCTGCAGAATCTTGCCGCCGTAGGGCGAGGGGACTGCCGCACCGGCAACGGTGGCGAGCTGCGGCCGGATGAAGTTCTGCCCGAGGTCGAACAGCTGCATCTGCGGCAGCTTTTTGCTCGACAACGCTAGCTGCAGGATCGGTACGCTGGAGGCGTTGTAGCTCAGCACATAGGGCGGGGTGATGCCGGGCGGCAAGAGCTTGAGCACGGTCTGCGAGGCTGCCGTCACCTGCGCCAGGGCGGCGGCGATGTCGACATTCTTCTGAAAGAAGATCTTGACCACGCCGTAGCCGGAGAGCGACTGCGACTCGATGTGCTCGATGTCTGCAACCTGCGCGGTCAGGTAGCGTTCGTAGAAGTAGATGACGCGGCCGGACATGTCGTTCGGCAACAGCCCGGTATAGGTCCAGACGACACTGACTACCGGAATGTTGATGTTGGGGAAAATGTCGGTCGGAGTCAGCAGCACCGCACGGACGCCAAAAATCGCGATCACGACCGCGAGCACCACGAAGGTATAGGGACGCCTGAGCGCGGTGAGGACGATCCACACGGCCATAGTCTCCTATCGAGGCTCCGGGTCATCGCGCCGGCGGTGCAGCACGCTGAACACGGTCGGGACGAAGAATAACGTGGCCACCGTCGCCACCGTCAGTCCGCCGATGACGGCGCGGCCGAGCGGGGCGTTCTGCTCGCCGCCCTCGCCGAGCGCAAACGCCATCGGCACCATACCGATGATCATGGCGAGCGCGGTCATCAGCACCGGGCGGAAACGCGTGAAGCCGGCTTCGAGCGCCGCGGCGGCGGCATCCATGCCCTTCCCCAATCCTTCGCGCGCGAAGCTCACGAGGAGGACGCTGTTTGCCGTGGCGATGCCCATGCACATGATGGCGCCGGTCAGTGCCGGGACCGACAGCGTCGTCCCGGTCATGAACAGCATCCAGACGATGCCGGCGAGCGCCCCCGGCAACGCGGTGATGATAATGAACGGGTCGAGCCACGACTGGAAATTGACCACGATCACCAGATAG
>Ga0187855_10001923_pt1 | contig 15933 bp, 14 predicted proteins | sample June2016WEW_8_10_2_FD_132969 | JGI IMG/M metagenome (GOLD analysis project Ga0187855, IMG submission 132969) | Peatland microbial communities from SPRUCE experiment site at the Marcell Experimental Forest, Minnesota, USA - June2016WEW_8_10 | ecosystem: Environmental > Terrestrial > Soil >...
CGGCATCCGGCGAAGGAATACCATGGCAGACGACATTATTGATGGAGGTGCATACCGACTTCGGATAGCCGTGGTATCCAAGACAGGCGGGGATGTGGCCGTTGTCGATCGTGTACCGATGGACAAGCGTATTGATTTCTTCGGTGGAGATGCCGGCTTTGACAAAGGGACGGATGTAATCGATGAGCCTGCCGTTAAAGGCCCCGGCTTTCCGCATTCCCTCAATTTCTTTCATCGTTTTCGGCGGGAACTCCTTCATGCGGGGTGATGGCTCGCCCCGCCTGTCACCGGATGCCGTGTCGTCAAAGAAGTGACATCGCTTATATTTTTTTCCGCTTCCGCACCAGCAGGGATCGTTACGGTTGATCATTCTGAAAAAAGTTTCTATCCTTTCACTCCCCTATTTAAAGGGATACAGCTTATAAAGATCTATCATGAGGTTTTATGGTCATAAAAATAACGCCTTGCGACAGGAGGGAAGCAAAAATTTATCCGGCCCGGATAAAGATTCTCACCGGTTTTTTAGATGTTCCGGCCTATTTCTATATGGATGGTAAGCAATCCATTGAGCGGAGAGGCGCATGAGGAGGGCGGAAGTCATGAGTTTCCCTTCGTGATATATATGGATGCGAGCGGGCAGAAACAGCTAATTTTATCTGAAAAACTTTCTTTATCGGCCGGCTTTTTAATCTCTCTGGGTCGAATCCCTCGAAGCTCTGCTTCGACTTTGCTTTTTGGGAAGTAAGGTGTTCAAATGGGTTGACTTTGATTTAGATACCCCGAAGCTTTGCTTCGGGGTTGTTCATTGAATGGGTGGTCGACTATGACCGGGATAAAAGCGGCAGGAATAATCGAAGTATCGCCGCAGCAAAGGTTACCACATGACGGATAGAGCACAGGAGTTGCGCGACCACATTTTCACCCTGGTGCGGGAGTACTACCAGGAGGCGTTTGCCGCTCCTGAATTTATTTCGGGAAAAACACCGGTTCGCTATGCAGGCCGGGTATTCGATGACAAAGAGATCGTCTCGCTCGTCGATTCTGCGCTTGATTTCTGGCTGACCGCCGGAAGATTCACCGAAGCGTTCGAAGCCGCACTCGGGGCGTTTGTCGGAACGCGATTCGTCATGGCGGTCAACTCCGGTTCCTCGGCTAATCTCCTTGCGCTTGCGGCGCTCGCGTCGCCGCTTCTGGGTAAAAAACGGTTGAAAGCCGGAGATGAGATAATCACCGTTGCCGCCGGGTTTCCGACCACGGTCAATCCCATTATTCAGAATGGGATGATTCCAGTTTTCATCGATGTGGAGATCGGCACCTATAACACCACGACTGACCGGATCCGGCGGGCGCTCTCCGATAAAACGCGGGGCATCTTTCTGGCGCATACACTGGGGAATCCGATCGACCTCGATGCCATAGGGCAGCTTGCGCGAGAAAAGGAGCTTTTCCTGATTGAAGATTGTTGCGACGCCCTGGGTTCACAGTACAGAGGGAAAAACGTCGGCACCTTCGGTCATGTCGCCGCGTTCTCTTTTTACCCTGCGCACCATATTACCCTTGGCGAGGGCGGGGCGGTAGCGACGAATGACGCGGCGATTGCTTGCGCGGTTACATCATTACGGGACTGGGGCAGAGACTGCGCCTGCGGCTCGGGCGAGAATAATCGTTGCCGTCAGCGATTTGGAAAACAGCATGGTACGTTGCCATTCGGGTACGATCATAAGTATGTCTATTCGCACATCGGGTATAACTTCAAGGTCACGGATATGCAATCGGCAATCGGCGTCGAGCAGCTCAAAAAACTTTCTGAATTCTGCCGGAAAAGGCGTGAGAATTTCAAGATATGGGAGCAGGGTTTTAGAAAGTGGCCCGACGCATTCATACTACCGGAGGCGACGCCCGGCTCCGATCCGGCATGGTTCGCCTATCCGGTCACGGTAAATCCGGCTGCACCTTTCAGCCGGACCGAGCTTACCGATTACCTCGACCGGCATCTGGTAGAAACGAGGAATCTTTTTGCCGGCAATCTGCTGCGGCAACCCGCCTATGCCGCCATTGAGCACAGGGTTGCGGAAAACCTCACCAATACCGATATTATAATGAATCGGACATTTTTTCTCGGCGTCTATCCGGGCTTATCTGAAGAGATGATCGATTATTCGCTTGGCGTGATAGATACATTTATCGCGGAACGACGAAAATAGGGATTTGAAAGGCGGACTGATATGAAAGTAGTTATTCTTGCCGGAGGCTACGGCACCCGCATCAGCGAGGAATCGCAGATCAAACCCAAGCCGATGATTGAGATCGGGTACAAGCCGATCCTGTGGCATATTATGAAGATATACTCGTATTTCGGCTACCATGACTTTGTCATCTGTCTCGGGTATAAAGGGTATATGATCAAAGAGTATTTTGCTCATTACTTCCTTCATGAGTCCGATGTCACGTTCGATTTTTCCGACGGGAACCGGCAGATCATACACGGACAGTCCGTGGAACCCTGGAAGGTCACGCTGGTCGATACCGGGCTTAACACCATGACCGGCGGCCGGCTGAAGCGCATTCAACCCTTTATCGGTGACGAACCATTTATGATGACGTACGGTGACGGCGTCGGCGACGTGGACATACATAAATTGGTCGATTTTCATAAGCAACACGGGAAAATGGTAACCGTCACGGCGGTGCAGCCCGGCGGCCGTTTCGGAATGCTTGAAATCAAGCCGGATACTACCGTTACGAATTTTACTGAAAAGCAACAAGGGGACGGAGGGTGGATAAGCGGCGGTTTTTTTGTATTGCAGCCCGAAATATTTGATTATCTCGAAGGGAATGACGTCATTTTAGAAAAAGGGCCTCTCATTAAAGCTGCGCGTGAAGGCAAGCTGAAGGCATATTTGCATTCGGGATTCTGGCAGTGCATGGATAAATTGAGCGATAAGCAGTTATTGGAGTCATTATGGGTATCGCCGCGGGCGCCGTGGAAACTTTGGTAGAAATATGATCGACTTCTCCTTCTGGAAGAATAAGCGGGTTTTTGTTACCGGTCATACGGGTTTCAAAGGCTCATGGCTCTGCCTCTGGCTTCATGCCCTGGGAGCAAAGGTTACCGGCTATGCTCTGAATCCTCCCACAAATCCAAACTTATTTGAATCGGCAGAGGTCGCTGCGATCATCGATTCAATTATCGCCGACATCAGGGACGGTGACCGGCTGCAAAAAGCGATCGCCGCCGCCAAGTCCGAGATCGTCTTTCACCTGGCGGCGCAACCGCTTGTCCGCGCATCATATTCGAATCCCGCCGAAACCTATGCAATCAATGTCATGGGAACAGTCAATCTGTTGGAAGCTGTCCGGCAGAGCAGCATCGTTCGGGCAACGGTGAATGTCACGACCGATAAGGTGTATGAGAATCACGAACGGACCCGGGGGTACCGCGAGAACGATCCGCTCGGTGGTTTTGATCCTTACTCCAACTCAAAGTCATGTTCCGAACTGGTGACCGCCGCGTACCGTGCCTCGTTTTTCAAGGGTCATCTTGCCCTCGCCTCGGCCCGCGCGGGCAATGTCATTGGCGGCGGGGACTGGGCCGAGGATCGTCTTATTCCCGACTGTATGCGGGCGTTTGCGAAGAACAAAAAGGTTATCATCCGTAATCCCGACTCTGTACGGCCGTGGCAATTTGTTTTGGAGCCGCTGTGCGGTTACCTTATGCTTGCGGAGAAGCTCTCTACCGAAGGCGATGCATTTGCCGCAGCATGGAATTTCGGACCGGATGACCGGGACGAAATGCCGGTCGGGAAGATCGTCGACGAGGTTTGCCGGCAATGGGGAAGCGATGCGGGATATATGGTCAAACGTGCGGAGGGCGATCCCCATGAAGCCGGACGCCTGACGCTTGATTGCTCAAAGGCAAAGATCATGCTGGGATGGCTTCCGTGTTTGTCTCTTGAAAAAGCCATCGTCATGACGGTGGAGTGGTATAAGGGATTTTATCGTGGGGAGAGGATGCGGGAGGCGTGTCTGGAGCAGATCAGGGAATATAGCGAACTATTGGGTTAAGCCTGCGCAACCATTCTTATACGGCGGTTTTACATGCCAATAGGGAAAATAGAGTCATGAAAAAAATCAGCATTGTTACCGCATGCTATAACGAGCAGGAAAATGTCGCCGCGTTGTGTGAAGCGGTGCGCGAAGTTTTTAACGGGTTGCCTGAATACACCTATGAGCATATTTTCATCGATAATGCTTCTTCGGATGAAACGGTAAAGATTTTGAAAGGCATTGCAGAGGGCGATAAACGGGTTAAAATTATCGTCAACTCGAGGAATTTCGGTCATATCCGGTCTCCGTTTCACGGGATTCTCCAAGCGGGCGGCGAGGCGGTTATTTCGCTTGTCGCCGATTTCCAGGACCCGCCCTCCATGATCGTAGAATTTCTGAAGAAATGGGAAGAGGGTTACAAGATCGTCGTCGGCGTTAAAACCGGCAGCAAAGAATCGAAAATTATGTTTCGGATCCGGAAACTTTATTATTACCTCATCAGGAGCCTTTCGGATATCGACCAGATTAAAAATTTCACCGGTTTCGGGTTGTACGACCAAACGGTCATAGGAATACTGCGAACCATCGATGACCCCTATCCGTATTTCCGGGGTCTCATTGCCGATATCGGATTTACTATCTGCAAAATAGGCTACACCCAGCCTGCCCGGAAAAGAGGGTTGACCAAAAATAATTTTTACACCCTTTATGACATGGCGATGCTCGGTATAACCAACCATTCAAAAGCGCCGTTGCGGCTTGCAACTATGCTCGGTTTTTTTGTGGCTGCCGCAAGCATTTTATTCGCGCTGATTTATTTTATTTACAAATTAATATTCTGGAGTTCATTCACTGTGGGAATCGCGCCGCTTGTCATTGGCCTGTTTTTCTTTTCCTCGGTACAGCTCTTTTTCATCGGCATCATCGGGGAATATGTGGGGGCGATCCATACCCAGGTGCAGAAAAGGCCCAGGGTCATTGAAAAAGAACGGATCAATTTTTAATCGCATAGCCAGATTTATTCGGCATAATACCGAATTCATCCGTTTTCTCATCGCAGGCGCATGGAATACGGCTTTTGGATACGGAGTCTTTATCCTTCTGTTCTATATGCCTTGGAAGCTTCATTATATCGTCGTCTTGATAGTAAGCAACATTATCGCGATTACCAATGCTTACATCTGCTATAAAATATTTATTTTTAAAACACGCGGCAATTATCTGCGCGAGTATCTCAGATTTTACGGCGTCTATGGAATAACCTTTGGCATAAACCTTTTATTGCTGCCGGTATTTGTCGAGATCCTTAAAATTCACCCGGTGATAAGCCAGGGCATGGTGCTTTCGGTGACGATTTTTGCAAGCTATTTCGGGCATAAGCATTTTTCGTTCAGAAGGGTTTAATATTTCAAGCGAAGAGAATGCCATGAAAAAACCAAGCATCGGGTCCCTGCTTTTTGCGCTCTTTATTAATGCAGTGCTTCTGATTCTTGCTTACAACTCCACCATCGGGTATCATCTGAAAGAGGTACGGAAAAACAGGATAGCCGATATTAATTTTGACAGCCGGTCGAACGACCCGAAATTAAACTCCATTAAAAGTTATTCAGAACAATCAAATGCGGATATCAAAGATATTTCGATTCACTTCACGATGAAAATAAGAAGCGCGGCTTCGGCGGGAGATGTTTTCCAAACCGCGCCCCTGGACAGGGGTATGCGCCTGGAATTGCAGAATGGGGAGTTGAATTGGATTATTAATACCAAGTCAAATAATCCGCAATCTTTTACCTTGATCAAAGCGGTTCAACCGAATGTGGACTATCCGATTACTCTCTCTATCGATAGAAACAACAAGCTCACATTAATGATCGGTTCTGAAAGCGGAGAAGGAATCGATGACATTTTGCATTATGAAATATCCGACATCGCCATTGGGACAGGATTTGGCAAACTAAAACCGTTTGATGGCGTGATTTCTGATTTTTCAATGGAGTATTCACTCTATGATCCGGTTAAGCCCGGATTTTATTCCGTAATCCAGTCCGTATTAATTTTCTCCATGATCATTCTTTTAGGCCTTCTTTTTTATGCTTCTTATCGAACGCCGGAATTTCTTACCAGGGAAACGAAGATCACGCTTGCGAGCGCCATTATCCTCATCGGGTTTTTTTCGGCGGTATTCTTCCATTATTTCATGGGCGCTTATATGAACAAGCCGTATCCCTGGAATACTTTTCTTTTTATTCCGTCGGATGGGTTTAATGACTTTTTTAGTATGCTGCGGATCAATCATCATCTTAATCCCTATTTTTTTAATAGCGATATTCACAGCAATTATTACCCTTTTGCAAATATCATTTTCTATATATTTTCATTATCTCATAAAACTTATGAATGGGTATCGTTTTCATTTTTTTTACTGATATTTACGATTCCGTTTGCGCTGTTAAACAGGCATTACCTGAGTAACGGTTCAAAGTCAAACCTGATAAATATGCTTATTTTCACCTTTTTAACCCTGCCGTTCCTGATAACAATAGACAGGGGAAATATTGAAAGCTGGGTCTTTCTGTGCACGGCTCTTTTTATCTATTATTTTCAGAAAAACAAAAGCATTCCAGCCTGTATTTTCCTTTCCATGGCGATAGCAATGAAATTGTTCCCGGCGATTTTCCTGATCTTATTTGTCACAGAAAAAAAGTACAAGGAGATAGGATTTACACTTTTATTTACATCGTTTATCTCTGTCGTAAGCCTGTCGTTATTTCAAAACGGCTTTTTCAATAATTTACATTTCGTGCTCTCGGGTTTCGGCGTATCGAATTGGGAGCTATTTGGAAATAATAATTATCTGCGACGAGGCGTCAGCCTATTTACTATAGTAAAAATATGGTTGATAAACACAAATCATATACACTCGATAAATATGCCATCGGTTATATCCATATATGTTAAAATATCATTAATCATTTTCGGATTGATCGCCCTGTATATTTATTTTATAGAGAAAGAATTTTGGAAGAGGGTTACACTGATAGTTTGTCCGATGTTGTTTTTGCCGCATATGTCGGCGGATTACCGGCTCCTCTACATTTTTATCCCTTTATACTTATATGTAAATAACGAGACAAAGACAAAGCTTGACTTATTTTATCTTTTAGCGCTCGTGCTTTTATTGATTCCCAAAGATTATTGGTATTTGCAAGGTTTTTTAACGGATTCGGGAAAGGCCGATTATTCCATTAATAATACGATAAATACATCGATATTGGTGATAATGACGGTAGTTATTATGGCTTCCGGGCTTAACGTGCGGATTAGGAAGAATGTAAAACCGGCTTTGCCGGTGGGTGGTGAAAGGGAAAAAATATAAAAAGTGACTTCACTATGGTGAAGTCTATCATAAGTGCTTAAGAAATTGTTTTGTGAAATAGTATTTTCAAGGCCAAGGAATGCCATGAAAAATATAAGCATACCGTCACTGCTTTTTGCGCTCTTTATTAATGCAGTTCTGCTTATTGCTGTTTACAACATCGACATCTCCAATCAGATAAAAGAGGTAAAGAAAAACAGGATAACCGATATCAATTTTGACAGCAGGTCGAACGATCCACGGCTTAAATCCATTAAAAACTACCCGGAACAACAAAGTGCAGCACTCAACGATGTTTCAATTCAATTCAAGGTAAAAGTAACTAATACGGCCTCGGCCGGGGATATTTTTCAAACCGCCCCGTTGGATAGGGGCATGCGCCTGGAATTGCAGAATGATGCGTTGAATTTGATTATTAATACCAAATCAAATAATCCGCGATCTCTTCCGTTGATCAACGCCGTTCAACCGAATGTTGAATATCCCATTGCAATTTCGATCGATAGAAACAATAATCTAAAGGTAATGATTGGCGCAGCAACTGGAGAAGTAATCGATGACAATTTGCATTATGAAATATCCGACATCGCCGTCGGAACCGGATACAGCAAATCACGACCCTTTGACGGCATAATTTCGGATTTTTCGATGGCGTATTCACTCTATAACATGGTTGAACCCGGATATTATTCCGTTATCCGATTCATAATAATAACATCCATGTTCGTTCTTTTTGGGCTGCTTTTTTATGCCTTTAAGCGAACGCCGGAATTCCTTATTAGGGACACAAAAATCGCCCTCGTAAACGTCATCATCCTTATCGGTTTCATTTTAGCAGTTTGCTTCCATTATTTCATGGGCGTCTATATGAATAAGCCGTATCCCTGGAACACCTTTCTTTTTAATCCAGTGGACCGATTTAATGATTTGTTCAATATGCTGAATATCAATAAGGACCTTAATCCTTATTTTTGCAGATACTTTATGCACAGTAATTATTATCCTTTGGCAAATATTATATTTTATCTATTTACCTTTATCAATAAATGGGTAGCGTTGGTGTTGTTTTATTTGATTTTTATCATTCCCTTTGCTCTGTTGAATAAGCACTATCTGAGTATCAATTCAAAAGCGAATTTGTCGAATATCCTCATATTTACCTTTTTGTCCTTTCCTTTTATGATTGCCATAGATAGAGGGAATAATGAGATCATCGTGTTTTTGTGTACTGCGTTGTTTATCTATTTTTTGCAGAAAAACAAAGGCTTTGCGGCCTGTATGTTCCTTTCCATAGCGATGGCGATGAAACTGTTCCCGGCGGTTTTCCTGGTTTTGCTTTTTTCCGAAAAAAAGTACAAAGAAATCGCAATAACCGTTGGACTTACTTTGCTATTGTCCATAATGAGCGTGTCATTGTTTGCAAATGACTTTTCAGATAATATTAATTTCATTCTTTCGGGTTTTGGCGTGACGAATGCTCCGCTCTTCGGCGATAACAATGTTTTGCAACGGGGAGTAAGCGCGTTTGTGGCGATAAAGCTGTTCCTGGTAAAGGCCGATCTGCTGCATTCGATGCGTATGCATGCCATCCTATCGGCATATTCTGTCGTGTGTTTGACGGTATTCGGATTGCTTTCACTCTATATTTGGCTGATTGAACGGGAATTTTGGAAAAAGCTGACCCTTCTCGTCCTGCCCATGCTCCTCTTTCCTCAGGTCTCGGCTGAATATAAGTTACTATATATATACCTACCGCTCTACTTATTCGTCAACCATGAAAAAAGAAGTGTGATGGATTTGTTTTATCTTTTGATGCTGGCTCTTATGCTTGTGCCGAAGGATTATCTATACTTTCAAGGTTTTATTACGGATTCAGGTTATGCCGATTATTCAATAAATAGTGTCCTCAATATCGCGATAATGATAATGGTCATGACGGCGATGGTTATTACTGGATTCATGGGGAAAAAGGCTTCAAAGTATGCAATTAAGAAAAACAAAAATTCCGGGATGTTATGAAATCTTACCCGAGGTTCATAAAGACCGGCGGGGATTTTTTGTAAAGACATTTATCTATGACCTGTTGCGAGAAAACAAATTGGAAACAAATTTCATGGAAGAATATTATACCTATTCCATAAAAAATGTCGTGAGAGGGCTTCATTTTCAGGTTCCTCCAAAGGCCGTTGCTAAAATGGTATATTGCGTAAGCGGCAGCGTCATTGACGCGGTAACTGATCTTAGAAGAGGAAGCCCCTCGTATGGAACTTCACAGGTTTTTATTCTGAGCTCGGAGAATCCGGCAATCATCTACATTCCAGAAGGATTGGCTCACGGTTTTCGCGTCATAAGCGAAAGCGCTGTTCTTTTATATAAGGTAACCGGGCCCTATTCTCAGGCTCATGATAGCGGAATTCTATGGAGTTCGGCAGATATTCCATGGGGTGTGGATAATCCGATACTATCGGAAAGGGATAAATCATTGACTAAATTGGAGAATTTCAAAAGCACTTTTATTTTTAAATAGAGTAAAATATGGGAAAAGGCAGAAAGGCTGTTATAACGGGAGCGACAGGGTTCATTGGATCGCATATCACCAGATTTTTCGTAAGCGAGGGGTGGAAAGTCCATTGTATCCTATGGGTTAAGCAGCCCGACATTACTCCGTTGCAGGATATAAAAAACAGCATTACGCTTCATTATTACGATCAGACCGCCGAAAGCTTGAATGAAATAGTAAGAAAAACCGGGCCGGATGTGGTTTTTCACCTGGCATCGCTGTTTCTTGCGAACCATAATCCGCAGGATGTAAAGCCATTGGTCGAAAGCAATATTTTATTGGGAACGCAACTCATCGAGGCGATGGTTTCAAACGGCGTATATTCCTTGGTGAATACCGGGACGTCATGGCAGCATTATCATAATGAGGAATACAATCCCGTGTGCCTTTACGCGGCAACCAAGCAGGCCTTTGAGTCCATTTTGAAATATTATACAGAGTCATCTCCTTTAAAAGTAGTTACATTAAAACTATTTGATACCTATGGTCCGGGCGATACGAGAAGAAAACTATTTACGCTATTACGGTGTGCGGAGGAAGGTAACTTATTTAAAATGTCGCCGGGGAATCAATTGGTCGACCTTGTTTTTATCGACGATATTGTTAAGGCATTTTCGATTGCAGCGGACAGGCTGCTCCACGGCAAGGTAAAAAAGCCGGAAACCTTTGCCGTTTCCTCGGGAAATCCGGTTTCGCTTAAAAAAGTGGTCCAACGATATCTGGAAATCAGCGGGAAAAAAATTACTATTCAATGGGGGGGAATCCCCTATAGAGCGCGCGAGGTCATGAGACCTTGGCGAAACGGCAAAAAATTGCCGGGATGGAAGCCTATGGTATCCCTCAAAGAGGGGATAAGGCGCATGAAAATGGTGAACGAGTTACAGGAATCCAACAGAGGTGAAAATGGCTGAAAAAAAACCATTGCTGTCGATCGTGGTTCCTATTTATATGGAGCAAGATATCATAGCCGAATTTTATAACAGGCTGAAAGCCGCATTATTGAAAATCGCGCTTGGATTCGATTATGAAATGATGTTTGTTAATGATGGTAGCACCGATAGAACTGCGGAAATGCTCAAGGAAATATGCGCCGAGGATGCCGCCGTCAAAGTAATAAATTTTTCGAGGAATTTCGGCCATCAGATCGCAATCACTGCGGGAATCGATCATGCTGAAGGTGATGCCGTAATCGTCATGGATGCGGATCTTCAGGATCCTCCTGAAATTATTCCGCAGATGGTATCTAAATGGAAAGAAGGATATAACGTCGTTTATTGCGTGCGCAGCAAGAGAAAAGGCGAAAACAGATTGAAGGTGTTTTTTGCCGCTGTTTTTTACAGAATCATTTCAAAACTTAGTGATACGAAATTGCCGCTTGCAACTGGCGATTTTAGACTGATGGATCGGCGTGTTGTAAATGCTTTAAAATCGATGAGAGAGGGGAACCGGTACATTCGAGGGCTTGTAGCATGGATCGGATTCTCGCAATGCGCATTAAACTATGAGCGTGATCCGAGATATGCGGGTGAGCCGAAATACCGTTTTCGCCAATCGTTGCGTCTTGCAATGGACGGCATTGCAAGTTTTTCAGAAAAACCGCTGATCATTTCCAGTTTTATGGGAGTACTCTTTACTGTTATCTCATTTATCGCTGCACTGGATATAATCATAAGCAAACTTCTCAACCCTCAATCAACCATACAGGGATGGGCATCACTCATGGTTGTAGTCCTTTTTATCGGAGGAATTCAATTGATGTCGTTAGGGATCATGGGAATGTACATCGGCAGAGTATACCGGGAGATGAAGCAAAGGCCTTTATATATTATCGCTGATAAAATTGGTTTCAGCAGCGGGGTAAATGGAAAATCCTAAATTATCGGTCTGTATTCCAGTCTATAACTGTGAAAAGTTTATTGCGGATGCCATTGATTCGGTGTTCGCACAGACTTTCGGAAATTTTGAATTGGTGGTGCTTGATAACCATTCAACGGATAAAACAGGTGACATCGTAAAAAAGTATGACGACCCTCGTCTGCGCGTTATACAAAACGCAGAAAATATAGGCGCCGAAGCCAACTGGAATCTTGCGATTTCAGAAGCCCGTGGAAAGTACGTTAAAATTTTATGCGCCGATGATACGCTTTATCCTGAATGCTTGGAGAAGCAGTACCGAATTTTGGAGGAAAAAGAGAATGAGTATGTCATACTGGTCTGTTGTGCGCGGAACGTGATAAATAAGAATAGCAGGATTTTAATGAAAAGGGGGCTTGCACGGGACGGCAAAATATCTGGTATTAATGCGACTAAAAAAGTAATACGGGCCGGGACCAACCTCATTGGCGAACCCTCCGCAGTACTTTTCCGAAAGACTATTGTGAGGCAGGTTGGAGGGTTTGACGGGACAATACCGTATGTTATTGATCTCGACTTGTGGATCCGGATGCTCGCAAAAGGAAATTTGTATGCGATTGCTGAACCGCTCTGCTGTTTCCGCGTTGCCGAGGGGTCATGGAGCATGGAGATCAGGAAGAAGCAACGAAGCGATTTCAATAACCTTATAGATAAAGTTTATGCCGATGAAAGGTATGAAATAAACATTTTTGATTTTATTCTCGGTAAATGCAACGCTGCTATAAATGCGTATAAGCGGAATTTATTTTACAAATTTATAGAGTTTATTTCGCCTATGTCACCTGATTCCTGTCTTAAAAACGTTTCCGATTGATGCGAATTCCGAGATAGTGGACATACTAATTATCAGCCCTGCCGACTACAGAAGTTTCATCGGTAGAGAATTTCAGAAGCTTTGCTAAAAGCCCGCATGATGATATTGCCGATAACGCCGGTGGAAGCTATTTGCGTTTTAAAAAACTCTTGATTAATATATGAGAACCGCGTTTTGCAAGGAAAGAAATATCTTTCATCTTGAATGCGCGGTTTCTGAGAATGCCTTGCACGCGAAGCAATTCGCCCTTAAATTTCATTCGACCTTGCTCTTTGCGTGTTATCCCGGGAAGAGACATCATGAAGAGTTCGTCCTTCTGCCATGCTTCCCAGTTATTCGCCAGTTCCGGCCGGATCAGATTGTGTCTGCCGGCAATTTCGTAAAGCTTGCTGCCGGGATACGGGGTAGTTACGGACCAACTGATATAATCAATCAGCCGCCTTTTAAAGAGACTGCGCGCGAATTGGATTGTTTTGAGGCACATTGCGGATGTCTCGTAGTGAAGGTTGCCGTCTTTCTCCCACACGTTGTACAGCATGAACAGCGCGAAAACCTTGATATGGTACTTTTTCAAGAGCCTGCAGGTTTCTTCGACATCAGAGAGTAAAATGTGCTTCTCGATGCCGTCAATGGTTTCCTGATTACCGCTTTCGATTCCCAAGTGAACGTACCAGCATCCCGCTTCCGCCATGGCCCTGGCCAGTTCCTCGGTAAACGGTTTCACGCGGAGTTGGGTTTTCCACGTCATGCCGAGAGATCGTCGCTTGATCTCAGCACAGACGGCGAGCGCATGCTGATATGAGTTGTTGAATTCGTCGGCCTGATCGAATACTTCTTTAATCCCATACGTGCGGCTGAGCATTTCCATTTCGTTTGCGATATTTTCGGGCGAGCGCAGCCGCAGCACCGGCCGTGACAACTTCCATACCATATTTGAACAGAAGGTACAGCCGTAGGGGCATCCCCGTGCGGAAAAAATCGTTGCTTCGGGCCGTTGTTTCGAAAGGAACCAGCCTTTATATTTCGAGAAATCAATCAAATCCCACGCAGGCGAAGGAATAGAATCCAAATTTTGTATAAATGGGGCGGCCTCATTTGAATGAACAATTTCCCGAGAACCGAATTTCTCGATCCCGTAGACGCCTGGTAGAGCGTAGATATCCCGGTTCGGGTATCCGTTGGCTTTTGTTTTAACGATTTGAAAAAATATCTCTTCCCCCTCGCCGACCACGGCGAAGTCCGCCCCGCTTTCACGCAGAGTTTCCACCGGCAGCGCGGTGACATGCGGACCGCCTAGTACAATGATTATCCCGGGAAACCGCTTCTTAATCTGACGCGCCAAGGCTGATGCTCCGTAAACGGTCATCGTGTAAAATGAAATTCCCAGAATATCAGGCTTGAATTGGTCAACCTCTCGCAACGTCTCTTTAAACCCTATTCGGCATCCATCCGTGACCTTGATTGCAATTTCGGGCATTTTATCCCGGAGAAATGCAGCAAGATAAAGCACGCCCAGAGGCGGCCACATACTTTCTGCAAGCACCTCAAAAGAGGATTGCGATAGAGCCGGAGCGAAAGCCAATTGTACCTTCATAGTTGGTCCCCCCGGTTGACCTTCGATGTGCTTCATTGCGGATTGCAAAAATATAGGTGCTCGTACGATAACAATGCAAGGGCTGGTATCGAGCGCGAAGCGTCCTGTTATAAAGGTTTTGACATCGTGGAAAGAATTGTGTATTTTATTGAAAAGATGGTTGGGCGTGCTCCTGATTTTGGGTACCGCAGGAACCAGACATATTTTCTCCAATACTCCTGGAAGTGGTTCCAGGGGAGCGGGCAGAAAGAAATACGAAAGTACAATTAAGCAAGAATTGGTACGACTCGCCGATTCTTCCACAAGGTGGAGTTGGCGTGTCCGATGAATTTCATCAACAATACTGTTATTGCAACCTGAGAATCACATGAGACATGCGGAAGTAAAAATGCACAATTCACCCTGCAGTGGGGAAAATAGCGTCAAAAAGCAGAGCAGCACATGAACATCCTCCTCACCGGCGGCAGCGGTTTTCTGGGCAAAAACATCCGGGAGTCTTTCCTGGCGCAGAAGTATTCACTTTTTGCTCCGGCGCATAAAGAGTTGGAACTGATGGATGAGTTCGCTGTACGATCATATTGTATCGACCACGCCATCGATATCATCATCCATGCCGCCGCGAAACCAGGGCACCGGAACGCCAAGGACCCGACCAATATTTTTTACTGGAATACCAGAATGTTTTTCAACCTGGCCCGGAATTTGGACATTGTGCGAAAGATGATTATTATCGGTTCCGGCGCAATTTACGATATGCGATATTACCTGCCCAGGATGAAGGAGGAGTATTTCGGCGAGCACGTTCCAGTCGATGAACATGGGCTCTCCAAATATGTGATCGGAAAATACAGCGAACATCACGATCGGATCATCGACCTGAGAATTTTCGGTATATTCGGGAAGTATGAGGATTATGCCATACGGTTCATTTCCAATATGATCTGCAAGGCAATTTTCGATCTGCCGCTTACCATAAAGCAGAACCGCCGGTTCGATTACCTTTTTGTTGAGGATTTAATGCCGGTTCTGGATTATTTTATTAAATATGAGAGCAGACATCACGCTTACAATGTTACTCCGGATGAATCCGTAGAACTGTATTGGCTGGCTGAAGGAATTAGAGAAATCGCCGGGAAGAACCTGCCCATTGTCGTGACGAATCAAGGCATGGGTATGGAATATTCTGGAGATAATAACCGTTTGAAAAACGAAGCAAGGGGAATCAAATTTACGCCCATTATGACGGCGATCGGAAAATTATTTGAATGGTACAATGAAAACAGGCATCTTATAGATAGAAAGCTGCTGCTAATCGATAAATAATGTGAAGGCGAGATTTGCCGGAACCTATCAAGTCGACGAAGGAGAAAATGGAAATGAATAGAGATATTTTTGAAGACTTGTTTGTACTTGAAATGGCCAACAATCACTGGGGAGATGTGTCTCGAGGAGCCAGGATTATTACGGATTATTCAAAAATCGTTCGCTTCAATAATATCCGAGCGGCTATTAAGCTGCAATTCAGAGATGTTGATAATTTTATCCATAAGGATTTTCTTAAAAGAGATGATATTCGGTATATAAAAAAAACATTAGATACGAAGATGTCAAAGGAAGACTTGTGGAAA
>Ga0187855_10001925_pt1 | contig 15922 bp, 17 predicted proteins | sample June2016WEW_8_10_2_FD_132969 | JGI IMG/M metagenome (GOLD analysis project Ga0187855, IMG submission 132969) | Peatland microbial communities from SPRUCE experiment site at the Marcell Experimental Forest, Minnesota, USA - June2016WEW_8_10 | ecosystem: Environmental > Terrestrial > Soil >...
AGCTCTCAGCTCTCAGCTCTCAGCTCTCAGCTCTCAGCTCTCAGCTCTCAGCTCTCAGCTCTCAGCTCTCAGCTCTCAGCTCTCAGCTCTCAGCTCTCAGCTCTCAGCTCTCAGCTCTCAGCCATTAGCTGTTAGCCCAAAACACTTCGTATGTTGCCTCGGGGTTTCCGAGCGCGGCCCATTCGCCTGGGACACGGCTGGTTTAAGCTAAAGGCTAAGAGCTAAAGGCCGACGCCAAGAATTATACCCACATCCCCGTTACAATCTGTGGATGGCCGTCTTCAACGAAAAGCGGGAAGAACTCGAACACTACGAAATTCGCATGGGCGTGCCCCGCGGACGCCTCGCCGTTACCATGGACCTGGTTACCGACGCCATGGCCCTGGTCGGGCAGCATGGCGTCTATTGCCAGAGCCAGCGCTGGCCGGGCAAGCCGGTCATGGACGTGCAGCTCATCATGAAAAATCTCACTGATGCCAAAGAGTTGATTCAGAGTGTGATGGAAGAACTCAAGCCCAAGACCTGATCGTAGAGACTCGGGCTTGCCGCGTTTCCCGCCGCGTCCAGAGGAGACGGGGCAAGCCCCGTCTCTACAGGCGGCTGTCCGCATGCGTAACCGAAGTTTGTTTGCAGGCCTGTAGCCGGGATCGCGGGCGGCGGAAAAGACCTACAATCCAGAATATGGAGCGCAAGATCTTCTGGATCTCGTTCACCGTGCTCGGGCTCGCTGCCGATTTCGTTCTGCCGCTCTGGTGGGCGCTGGGCGCGACCATTCCCATCGTATGCATCTCCTGGTGGGTGGCTTACCGCAGCGGCTGGTTCGAGTGACCAGAATGCCTTCTCCTGCAACCTGCCGCGTAGTCGGTTGGCGCTTTTGCGGGCCGTCATTATAATTGCCCTACCGCATTTCCAATCTCACAGGGGCAACGAATGGAAATCCAATCGGAGTTCCCAGCAGTGCTGTGTCTCGTCCTCACGCTTGCGCTGGCGAGCGTCGCTCAAACCACCGCGGCTCCGGCATCAACGACTTTGACGGCCGAAGAGCGTGAAGCTGCGCTGCGAAGTCTCGCAGCCACTGAAGATGCATTCCTGCAATCCATCGCCGGATTGTCGGATAAGCAATGGAGATTCAAGCCCGGCCCGGACCGCTGGTCGATCGCCGAGGTATCGGAGCATATTGCCATCTCCGAGTCCGCGTCTTTGGCATGGTTGAGAGCAAGATAATGACTTCGCCGGCTGCGCCCGAAAAGCGTACCGAGGTTGCTGGAAAAGACGAGATGGCCCTGAAGATGGTCCCCGACCGCAGCCACAAGGCGCAGGCGCCGGAGTTTCTCAAACCAACCAATCGCTGGGCCACGCAGGCGGAGCTGACCAAGGCCTTCGAGGACAGCCGCAAAGCGACGATGGATTACATCCGAACCACCAACGACGATCTGCGCGACCATTTTGGCCCGCACCCGTTGCTGGGGTCGCTCGATGCGTATGAGTGGGTTTTGCTGATCTCGGCGCACTCCGAGCGCCACACCAAGCAGATTGAAGAAGTGAAAGCGGATCCGAACTTCCCGAAGGAGTAGGATCCTCCGCAGGCTAACCAGGTCCAGGACTTGCTGGTGGAGAGCCGGGCGTTCCCGCCCGGCTGGACGGGTGAGACGCCAGTCTCTCCACCGTTTAGCGCACAGCGTTCCCGTCTACGCCAGCGTGTACTTGCCTGCCTCGATCGTCTTCTGCGCAATCTGCTGGCGCAGCGCAATCGTGTTGAACGGCTCATGCTTGGACAACCGCCGCACAATCGCCAACTGCGTCCGCAACATGTCGCCTTCGGCCACGTCGGCAATGACTTTCTTTGCCGCCGCCTCGACTTTTTCCAGCGCCTGCGTCAGATAGACTCGCGTCATTGCGATCGGCAGCGCGGCCGAGGCTTCGCCCTGCTTTGACGAAGAAACGCCCTCGACCATCTTCTGCGCGCGCAGCACGGCCGATTCCATGGCGTAAATCTCGATCGTCATATCGGCGATCGCGCCCATTACCTCTTGCTTGTCCTGAATCGCCTGCATGTATTTCTGCGTGGCCGCCCCGGAGACGAACAGGCCAAGCTTCTTCGCCTGTGCGACCAGCTTGCGTTCTTCCGCCATCGGTCCTTCGATTTCCTCGCCGGCAGTCGGGCCGCTGAGCACTTCGTCCATCAACTTCTTGATCGCCGGCAGCAGAGGCAACTGGCCGCTCATCGCCCGTTTCAGCAGGAATCCGGTGATGATCAGCCGGTTGATTTCGTTCGTGCCTTCGAAAATACGATTGATGCGAGCATCGCGGTAGGCGCGCTCCGCCGGATACTCTTCGACGAAGCCGTAGCCGGCATAGATCTGCAGCGTCTCGTCGACCGCGTAATCGATCATCTCCGAGCCCCAGACCTTGAGGATCGAGCACTCCACCGCGTATTCCTCGATCGCCTTGCGCTGCTGTTTCGCGGCGTCGGGGCTGGCGGAGTCGACTTCCGAGAGCAGCGCGTCCAGCATTCCGACCGTGCGATAGACCATCGACTCGCCGGCATAGATCAGCGTCGCCATGTTCGCGATTTTTTCCCGCACCAGCCCAAACTCGCTGATCGTCTTGCCGAACGCCTTGCGCTGCTTGGCATAGGCAACGGCGCTCTCGATCGAAACCCGGGCCCCACCTACACACATGGCGCCGAGTTTGAACCGTCCAATGTTCAGAATGTTGAAGGCGATGATGTGCCCTTTGCCAATCTCGCCCAGGAGATTCTCGACCGGCACCTGGCAATCATTGAGGATGATGGGGCAAGTTGAAGAGCCGCGAATGCCCATTTTGTGCTCTTCGGCGCCGACGGAAAATCCCGGAAAAGTTCTTTCCACCAGGAACGCCGAAAACTTGTCGCCGTCAAGTTTTGCGAACACCGTGAACAGGTCGGCGAAGCCCGCGTTGGTGATCCACATCTTCTCGCCGTTCAGGATGTAGTGCTTGCCGTCGGGTGAAAGCACGGCACGGGCGCGGCAATTGAGCGCGTCGGAGCCGGAAGTCGCTTCCGACAAAGCGTACGCGCCAACCCATGTTCCGGTGGCCAGCCGCGGCAAATATTTTTTCTTCTGCTCTTCGGTGCCGAAGTAAACCAGAGGCAACAGGCCAATGCCGCTGTGCGCGCCCCAAGTGGTGGCGAAACCAGCGTACTTGGCGATGTTGTCGGCGATGATGGCGGCGGTGACTTTGTCCATTTCAAGGCCGCCGTAGGCCTCGGGAATCTCAACCCCGCTGAGGCCGAGGTCGCCGGCTTTTTTCAGCAGATCGCGCGAGATCGAGTAATCCTTGTGTTCGATCTTTTCTGCCTGGGGCAGAATCTCGTTGACCGCAAACTCTTCGGTCGTCTGCCCGATCATCTGTTGCTGTTCGGAAAAATCTTCTGGAGTGAAGACATCGGCAGTCTGCCGCTCTTCCAGCAGAAAACTGCCGCCGGAAATTTTGGTTCTTGGGATTGCTGTGGTTGCCATATCAAGCCCCTTTGTGTGGAATCCGGCAATAGGCCGAGTAGGTTAGTATCGATGATTATAGGTTAGGATCGGACCATTAGAATTTTATGAGAAGTCGGAGCAGGCGTCCACTCAGTTTCAGCCAAGGGCCCGCCTCCAGCACCTACGGCCCTGCAACAGGAATGCAGTTAATGACCGCCGCAATTAGAGGACCGGAGCAAACATGACCGCTATGAACGCGAGTTTTCGCTGGACCGAAAAGTACAGCGTCAACATCGCTGCCCTCGATAATGAACACAAGCGTTTGTTCGTGATTATCAATGAACTCAACCAGGCACTCGCCAACGGCGAAGGCAAAGCAGTCGCTGACCCGGTTCTGCGGAAACTGGCTGACTACGCCAAGGCGCACTTCGCCGCCGAAGAAGCGCTGCTGGCCGAATATAAATTCCCCGAAACCCCCACCCACCGTGCGGAGCACGATAGCTTCACCCAATCGATTGCAAAGTTTCGGGAAGACTACCGCGCCGGCAAGCCGGGAGTTCCCGTCTCCCTCATGCTGTTCCTGCAGGCGTGGTTAAAGGAGCATATCCTGATCAACGACAAGGCCTACTCTAGTTTTCTTAATGCCCGGGGAGTGCGTTGACGCGCGCAGCAGTCGATTTCCCTCCAGGCAAATAGTCGATGGTCGTTAGTCGTTGGTCGTTAGCTTCACTCTACAGACGTTGCCAACGACTAACGACCATCGACTGTCTCAATTCAGGTTTTCGAAAATCCCCGCCGCGCCCATGCCGCCGCCGACGCACATGGTTACCATGCCGTAGCGTCCCTTGCGACGCTTCAGCTCACGAATCACGCTGGCCGTTAGCTTCGCTCCCGTGCATCCCAGCGGATGCCCCAGCGCAATCGCGCCTCCATTCGGATTCACGCGCTCCGGATCCAGTCCGGCTTCCTGGATCACCGCCAGCGATTGCGCCGCAAACGCTTCGTTCAGTTCGATCACGTCGATATCCGAAAGCTTCAGCCCCGCCAGTTTCAGCGCTTTTGGAATCGCAAACACCGGCCCCAGGCCCATCTCCTCCGGCTTGTAGCCGGCGGTGGCGAACGCAACATAGCGCGCCAGCGGAGCGATGCCCAGAGCCTTCGCCCGCTCGGCCGACATCACTATTGCCGCCGCGGCGCCATCCGACATCTGCGAAGAATTTCCCGCCGTGGTCACGCCCTTCACGTGAAATGCGGCCTTGAGCGCTCCCAGAGCCTCGATCGAAGTATCGGCGCGCGGGCCCTCGTCCACTTTGAAAGAAATGTGGTGCTGCTTCGGCTTCGATCCATTCGGAGTCGTAAAGCTAACCGGCACGGCCACAATCTCATCCTCAAACCTGCCCGCCGCAATCGCCGCCAGCGCCTCCTGATGGCTGCGCAATGAAAACTGATCGCACTGTTCGCGCGTGATGCCGAAACGCGCTGCAACCCGCTCGGCCGTCAGGCCCATCGAAAGATACGCATCCGGATAATGATCCACCAGCCAGGGATTCGGCGAAATCTTGTTCCCGCCCATGGGGATCATAGACATTGACTCGGTCCCGCCCGCCACCATCACCTCGGCGCCGCCGCTCAGGATACGCTCGGCCGCCATGGCAATGGCCTGCAAGCCGGACGAGCAGAAGCGATTGATGGTCACCGCCGACACCTCAACCGGCAACCCCGCGCGCAGCGACGCGATGCGAGCCACGTTCATCCCCTGCTCAGCCTCGGGCATGGCGCAGCCTAGGATGACGTCTTCAATTTCCTTGGCATCAAGCTGCGGCACGCGATCGAGCGCGCCCTTGATCGCAACGGCAGCCAGTTCATCAGGACGCGTAGCCCGCAGGGTACCCTTAAACGCGCGGCCCACCGGAGTGCGGACGGAAGAAACTACTACGACTTCTCGCATGGGGTAATTTTACCGCAGAGGGCGCAGAGTGCGCGGAGAAGAACCTCACTGTTCCACCTTGGAGGACTTCAGGTTGACCGCCTGGGTTGTGCTGGGGTCGACACTGACGTGCTCGCCGATATCGGCATGGCGCTCGGGAAAATCGACGGCAAAATAGCTGTGGTCCGCGCTGGGTGGGACGGCAAAGAGCAGGTAATCTCCGGGAATCACCCCTGTGATTTTGTATTGTCCGACGACATCCGTATTGGCGGTAAGGGTATAGCGCGGGATCCTGCGAAGTTCCTGTGACTCAGGAACCAACACGACGACTACCCCGCGCGCGGGGTTATCGCCGTCTGTAACTTTTCCGTGAAGTGTGCCGATGTCGTTGGCCAGAGTGACATCGCAGTCGAGGGAGGTCCCAACCCCCAGCGTCAACTCGCGGGACGCGTAATCCCGGCTGTTACAGATCGCCTTCTTGACGTAAGCGGATTCTTCCCCCTGGGCATCTGAAACAGTAAAGAGGAATTCGCCGGGCGGTATGTTGGTGATGGCGAATCGTCCGCTAGGATCGATGCCCGGAGCTTGATACAGGAGATAAAAGCCCGACCCAAAAGTCTCGAGCGTAATGCGTTTCCGGGTCAGCGAAAGGCCCTGGGGCGCTTCGACACTCCCACGAACCTCCGCGGCGCGGCCGACTTCGATGTTGGCGTGCACATTAGAATCCACGATGCGAACTGATGCAAAGCCCAGATCTTTTTCGACGCCCGTGTTGACCGTCTTCACCCGGAGCGTGTAGTCACCAGGAGCGAGCGGCGAAAGCTTGAAGGAATGATCCGATTCCATCTGGACGGTCTGCCCTGTGGCTTCTGAAAATGTGTATCCCGCTGCATCCGTTCTCTCGCAGCTCACCTCGGCGTCTTTGAGCGTTGCTGGCCCCGGTCCGGAAAGAACCTTGCCCGTGATCGCGTAGGTTCCCTCTGTCGGAACGGTAAATCGGACGTCGTTGGTGGTCAACTCGGGGCCGACCTTCAATACTTGCGCTTCGTCCAGCGACGGTGTTCCGGGATAGAACGTACTGCGATACTGCACGCCGCCTGCCGGACTCTGCTTGAGTCCCATGGTCCCCATCGGATGCTCGATCAAACCGCCCGCGCTCACGTAGTAAGAACCGGGCGAAAGATTCGGCATGCGGAAGTTGCCCAGATCGTCGGTGACGGTTCGACCCGATGCGGAAATCTGTTTTCGCCCACCCGGCTGAAAGGTGATGCGCAGAGCGAAGACCCCAAGGCCCTGCACTGCTTCCCCGTCCTCGTCGGAGATTCGCCCAGCGATCACTCCTGTCGGGTGCAGGCGCAGTGACAGACCCTCCAGCTTTTGTCCCGGCTGGAGGGTTACCGAATGACCGTGCTCATCCTCTTGCTCTTGCCGTGAGTATTCCGAAAATCCGTTGCGCCAAACCGAAACTCCATAGGTGCCGGCGGGAAGATCGGGAAATGTAAACGTACCGTCTTGGCCGGTGCGCACGATGCGCTCAGGACCGGCGACCTTCGCCGTGTCGGAATCCGAGGGATAGAGTTCGACTTGTGCCTTGGGGACGGGTTCGCCGGTGTCAGAGCGGCAGACGTGTCCCGAAATTTGCCCCAGCATTGACATTGACTTGGAGGGTTGGGGATTGTCGTTCGTTTGGGCTGCCGTAACTACGGCTAGGGTCAGTAACAGAGGTGTGGCGATGCAAAATGCAAAACGCGCGGATCGGCGATCAAGCTGCGAGATCATCTCCGTCACATGCAACGGTTCAGTTTCCGCCCTTCTTCAACTGCAACTTCCACCCCAGCACTCGCGCCTTGTTTCCTTCCGCCTCGGCCTCGGGAACCATTCCCTTCTTCTGATAGAGGATCGAGAGGCTGGTGTGCGCCAGAATGTCGTCGGGATCGATAGCCGAGATTTGTTGGGCAACTGCGATGGCTTCGTCGAAGCGGTTGAGGTCCTGCAGCGCCCGGCTCAGTCCATGCAGTGCGTCGGTGAACCTGGGATCGGCCTCGACTGCCTGACGGTACTCTTCGACCGCTTGCTCGTGGCGGCCTTCGAGAACCAGATCGAGCGCGGCGTAGTAGTGGTCTTCGGCTAATTGACGGGCCAGTTGGCGGGCCTCTGCGGAGCTGGCCGGATCGTCGGGCATAGAGGTAGGCTCAGGTGATTCTAGCAAGACGCATGCAGGCACGTGCGCCCCTTCAAATTTCAGATTTTGTCATCCCGAACGGAGTGAGGAATCTGCAGTTCCGCTGATTTTGAGACAATATCAACGGCTTTGTCATACCGGGAGGCCTGATCGCATGTGCCGCAACATCAAAACCCTGTTCAACTTCGATCCGCCCGTCACTGACGAAGAAGTTCGGGCCGCTTCGCTCCAGTTTGTGAGAAAAATCACAGGGTTCAACAAACCTTCAAAGGCGAACGAAGCCGCATTCACGGATGCGATTGATGAAATCGCAGCGATTTCCGGCCGTCTTCTCCGCTCGCTCGACACCAATGCTCCGCCCAAGAATCGCGAAGAGGAGGCAGCTAAGGCGAAGGCTCGCGCAGCGGAAAGATTCGGCGATTGAGGTCAGCTAGCGTTCTCCGGCTTCCAGCGCAGCACCGGCTTGCGGGCAGCCGCGGTGTCGTCCAGACGGGCAATGCGTGTATTGTGGGGCGCGTCGAGCACGAACTGCGGATCTTCCTCCACTTCTTCCGCAATCGACTTCATCGCCTCGATGAAGAGATCCAGTTCTTCTTTCGGCTCGCTCTCGGTTGGCTCGATCATCAGCGCGCCGTGCACGATCAGCGGGAACGCCGTGGTGTAGGGATGGAATCCGTAATCGATCAGGCGTTTGGCCAAGTCGATGGTCTTCACGCCCTTCCTCGCCTGCACCTTGTCGCTGAACACCACTTCATGCATTGAGGGCGTCGAGTACGGCAGGTCGTAAACACCTTCGAGTCCCTTGCGAATGTAATTGGCGTTGAGCACCGCGTCTTCGGTTGTCTGCCGCAGGCCGTCGGGGCCGTTCGCGAAAATGTAGGCCAGCGCGCGAATGAACATTCCGAAATTTCCGTAGAACGCGCGCACGCGCCCCACCGACTGCGGACGGTTGTATTCGAAGCCCAGCGTGCCATCCGGCTTGGTGATGACAACCGGCGTCGGCAGGAACGGCTCGAGAATTTTCTTCACCGCCACCGGCCCCGACCCCGGACCGCCTCCGCCATGCGGCGTCGAAAACGTCTTGTGCAGATTCATGTGCATGACATCGACGCCAAAGTCCCCGGGCCGGGTTTTCGCGACCAGCGCGTTCATGTTGGCGCCGTCCATGTAGAGCAGGCCGCCCTTGGCGTGCATGAGGTCGGCTATCTTGTGAATCTCCTGTTCGAAAACGCCGAGCGTATTTGGATTGGTCACCATCAGCGCGGCGACGTCTTCATTCATCTGCGCCGCCAGCGCCGCTACGTCGACCATGCCGCTCGCGTTCGATTTCAAATTTTCGACCGCGTAACCCGCCGTGGCCGCCGTCGCCGGATTGGTTCCATGCGCCGAGTCGGGAATCAGAATTTTCTTGCGCGCGTTGCCTTTGGACTGGTGATAGGCGCGCACCAGAAGCAATCCCGTCAGTTCGCCGTGCGCGCCCGCGGCTGGTTGCAGGGTGATCGCGTCCATCCCGGTGATGTCGAGCAGGCAATCGCTCAGTGTCTTCATGATGCGCATCGCGCCCTGCGAAATCCTCTCCGCTTGATACGGATGCCCATTGGCAAGGCCCTCGATGCGTGAGACAAACTCATTCACCCGCGGGTTGTACTTCATGGTGCAAGAGCCCAGCGGATACATGCCGAGATCAATGGCGTAATTCCACGTCGAGAGGCGGGTGAAGTGACGGATGATTTCTAACTCGCTGACCTCCGGCATATTGCCGAGATCCTTGCGCTCGGCCTTGCCCAGCAACTTCGCCGTATCCACTTCCGGGACATCGAGCGGCGGCAACTTCCATGCCGCTTTGCCGGGCGACGACTTCTCGAAAATCAATCCTTCGTTCTGACTGATGTGACGCGTCGCTTTGCGAGTTATGTGCTTCATAAGTTATTTATCCAAGAGTCCAAGATCTGAGAGCCCCAGATCGATAATTTCTGGCGGCGGCACCATCCATGCGCCTGTTCCGTTACAAGCCGGGCAAACGCCAGTCCCCGAGCAGTTGCGACACTTCGGCTGATCCTCATTGCGGTGGGCGTCGATGCCAGAACCGTCGCATTGGGCGCACCTTCCGTTGCCGAAGCAAGAGGTGCAGGTATTTCTCGATCCCATCATCGTTCCAATCATCGGAGTTCCAATCACCGGAGCGCCTCCGCGGGCTCGGCATCCTTACTCAAGACTCCCCGTTCGCTCTCGGCGACGAGGCCGACCGCTGTGTCGATCATGGGCCTTGTCGTCAATTCGGTGCAGCACCAAAGAGCCGCGTTGCCGAATTCGGGATAGAACTTCTTCAGGGGAAATCCGCCAACGATTTTGTGTTCCAGCAACCGCGAGTTGATGGCGTAAGGATCTTCGCTGGTCTGGACCACGAACTCGTTGAATCGTGGCGCGCCCGCGAACAGCACTTTGGCATGTTTCGCGAACTGGCTGGCTGCGTACGCTGTCTTCGCCAGGTTCTGCTTCGCCAGTTCCCGCAAGCCGATCTTGCCGTACACGGTCATGAAGATGTTCACCATCAGAGCGACCAGCGCCTGGTTGGTGCAAATATTCGAAGTCGCTTTCTCGCGCCGGATGTGCTGCTCGCGCGTCGCCAGAGTCAGCACGAAGCCACGCTTGCCATTCTTGTCGACGGTCTGACCCGCCAGGCGTCCGGGCATTTGCCGGACGAATTTGTCTTTCGTGGCGAGCACTCCGCAATAGGGACCGCCGAATCCGAGCGGCACTCCGAACGACTGCGCCTCCATGGCCACGATGTCGGCGGGGCGCGGCGGTTCCACAATGCCGAGCGATGCCGCTTCGGCGATCGACACTATCAACAGCGCTCCGCGTTTGTGTGCGATCTCGGCAATCGCCTCGACGTCTTCGATCGTCCCAAAGAAATTCGGCGACTGAATCAGGACGCAGGCGGTATCGTCGCCCACTGCCTTTTCGAGTTCCTCCAGATCGATCGTTCCCGCGCCTGTGAACGAGAGTGTCTTCAGCGGAATCGCCTGGTGGGTCGCGTAGGTGCTCAGCACCTCGCGATATTCGGGATGCACGCTGCGCGCGATCACCGCCGAGCGGTGCCCCGTTATGCGAACCGCCATCAGCACGGCCTCAGCCGCGCCGGTCGAACCGTCGTACATCGAGGCATTCGCCAGGTCCATGCCGGTGAGTTCCGAGATCATCGTCTGGAACTCGAAGATGGCTTGTAGTGTGCCCTGCGCAAACTCCGCCTGGTAGGGCGTGTAGGAAGTCAGAAATTCGCCGCGTTGCACCAGCGCGTCAATGACCACGGGCCGGTAGTGGAAGTAGGCCCCGGCGCCCAGAAAACTCGCGTAACCTTCGCCGTTTTCTTTCGCCCGTTGCTTAAACCAGTCCACGATTTCCGACTCCGCCATTTGCCGCGGGACAGCGAGATCGCGCTTCAGACGGAACTCGGCCGGAATCGGCGAGAACAGTTCGTCCACGGAGCGGATCCCGATCGCCTTCATCATGGCTGCGCGATCCGCGGGAGATTTAGGCAGATATCTCATAGGAACCTTTAATTGGATGTGAATAGCGGCTGAAACGATTGCAGAGGTTAGAGGTCAGATTGCAGAGGTGAAAGGCTTGGCCTTCAGCAGTCATCGATGGGGGCAAGGTTTTCAACTTCTGCAATCTGACCTCTGACCTTTGCAATCGTCCTTTAATGTGCCACTTCTTCGCTCACGAATTTTTCGTAGTCCGCCGCCGAAAGCAGCGCATTCATCTCCGCCGGATCTTTCACCTTGATCTTGACCATCCAGGCGCCGTGCGCATCTTTGTTCACTTTTTCCGGGGACGTGGCCAGATCTTCATTCACGCCGGTGACGGTCCCCGAAACCGGAGCGAACACGTCGGACACGGCCTTTACCGACTCCACCGTGCCCAAAGTCTTCCCCGTGGTGACCTCCGTCCCCACCTTGGGCAGTTCGACGAACACGATATCGCCCAGCGACTCCTGGGCGTGGTCGGTGATGCCCATCGTGCCATCGGCAGTGATCCACTCATGTTCTTTTGTATATTTGCGGTCGGTTGGATAAGGCATTCGGCTTCTGGCTCCTGGCTTTTAGCTTTTTTTCGGACGCTTATAAAAAGGAATCGGCACCACCTGCGCTTTCACGCCCTGTCCTCGGATTTCGACTTTTACTGTGTTTCCAATCGCGGCCTGCGAGGGCGGAACGTAGGCCAAGGCAATATTTTTCTTCAGGAACGGCGCCGGAGAACCGCTGGTCACGTAGCCGATCTCGCGCCCGCCCTCGTCCAGAACCTTGTATCCGTCGCGGGCGATGCCGCGGTCTACCATCTCGAGACCGGCCAGCGTTTTCTTCAAGCCCTCGGGCTTCGCCTTCTCGAGTGCCGCGCGCCCAATAAATTCCGGCTTTTCCATCTTGCAGAAACGATCCAGCCCCGCTTCCCACACATTGATGGTGTCCGTGATTTCGTGTCCGTAGAGGGGCAGTTTGCCTTCGAGGCGCAGCGTGTTGCGCGCACCCAAGCCGCAGGGGACGACGCCAAACTCTTTGCCCGCTTCCAGAATCTCGTACCAGACGCGCGCGCTGGTCGCCTCGTCCGCCGGAACGTAAATCTCGAATCCGTCTTCGGCAGTATAACCGGTGCGGCCCATCAGGACGTTCTCCAGGCCGCATACCGTCCCGCGCGTGACCCAGTAGAACTTCACCGCGCTCAGGTCCGCATCGGTCAGCTTTTGCAGCACGTCCACGCCCTTCGGACCCTGGATCGCGATCTGCGTGAAATCGTCCGACAGGTTCTCAACCGCGCAGTCAAATTGCCGGGTATTGTCGCGCACCCAACTGAAATCCTTTTCCCGCGTGCCCGCGTTAATCACGAGCAGGTACTCGTCCTCGCCCAGGCGGTGAACGATAACATCGTCAACGAAGGTGCCTTGCGGATAGAGCAACGCCGAATACTGGGCCTGCCCCAGCGCCAGTCGCGACGCGTCATTCATCGAGATATGCTGAACGGCGGCCAGCGCTTCTCGCCCGGCCAGGCGGATGTCGCCCATGTGGCTGACATCAAAAATGCCGACGCCGGTGCGCACCGCCATGTGCTCGGCGACAATGCCGCACCCGATCGACGAAGGGTATTCGACCGGCATGTCCCAGCCGTTAAACTCCACCATCTTCGCGCCCATCTGGCGATGGACGGCGTTCAAGGCAGTCTTGCGGACTGGGACGATAGGCGGAGTGGCTTCGGCAACGGACAAGAAGCACCTCGGTCAAGCTTCGGTCGGACAATCGCTCTCACACTGGCTGGGCCGCCGGAGTCTGGAACTGACTAAGTTAACACCTGGGCGGGAAGGGCGCAATTGGGCAGAGGCAGGTCTCAGGTCTCAGGTGTTAGGTGTTAGGAAAATCAAACCGGACGCACGATCGGTTTCCCGGAGACCTGACACCTAAGACCTGGGACCTACTTTCTCGGTGACTTCCGTTATGTTCCTTCCAAGGCCTCTGCTGAACTAAACTCCTGCCATGTCCTCTAAACCGGGCCTACGCCGAATCGTCTGCGCCCAATGCGAACAGGCGGAAGAGCGTTGCTGGTGCGAGAAATTCTGCGTCTTGTGTCAGTCTCAACTCGACGTGCACCTGTGCACCGATGGCCTGCTGTACTGCGAAGCGTGCCGCACCGCCTGCGACTACAAGCTGGCAAACTGAGACGTGGCCAGAGCCAGCGACGCGGGATTGACGTCTAACGACTAACGGCTCCTCAAATCACCATCACTTCCTTGTACTCGCCGTACACCTTGCGCATCGCGTCTGAGATTTCGCCTACCGTGGCATTCGCCTCTACTGCCGCCAGTATTCGCGGCATTAGATTGTCGCCCGAGCGCGCCGTGTCTTCGACGGAGCGGATCGCGGCTTGCCAGGTCTCGACGTTGCGCTTGGCGCGCACCGCTCGCAGGCGCTCCACCTGTCTCGGTTCCAGCGCCGGGTCAATCCGCTGGATCGGCACCGCCTTCTCTTCTCCTATCTGGAAGCGGTTCACGCCGACGACGACTGCCTCCTGCCGATCGACCGCCTGCTGATATTCGTAGGCCGCGTTCTGGATTTCCTGTTGCACATATCCGCGTTCGATCGCCTTGAGCATGCCGCCCATGGCTTCGATTTTGTCCAGATAATCTATGGCTCGCTTCTCGATTTCGCTGGTCAGCGATTCGACGTAATACGAACCGGCCAGCGGATCGACCGTCTGCGGCGCGCCCGATTCAAACGCGATCACCTGCTGCGTGCGCAATGCGATTCGCGCGGACGCCTCGGTTGGCAGCGCCAGCGCCTCATCATAGGAATTGGTGTGCAGAGACTGCGTCCCGCCGAGAACCGCGGCCATGGCCTGGATCGCCGTGCGCACAATGTTGTTCTCCGGTTGCTGCGCCGTCAGCGTGGAACCGGCCGTCTGCGCGTGGAAGCGCAGCATCCACGACTTTGGACTCTTCGCCTGGAAGCGATCGCGCATAATCTTCGCCCACATGCGGCGCGCGGCGCGGAACTTCGCGACCTCCTCGAGAAAATTGCTGTGGGCGTTGAAGAAGAAGGAAAGCCGCGGTGCGAACTTGTCCACATCGAGACCGGCGCGGATGGCCGCTTCCACATAGGCAATGCCGTTGCCCAGCGTGAAGGCGACTTCCTGCACCGCCGTCGATCCCGCCTCACGCATGTGGTAGCCCGAGATCGAGATCGTGTTCCACTCCGGCACGTTCTCATTCGTCCAGGCAAAAACGTCGGTGATGATGCGCATCGCCTGCTGCGGCGGGTAAATATAGGTTCCGCGGGCGATGTATTCCTTGAGCACATCGTTCTGCACCGTGCCCGAAAGCTTACGAATATCCCTTCCCTGCCGCCGCGCCACGGCCACGTATAGCGCGAGGAGGATTGACGCCGTGGCATTGATGGTCATCGATGTTGAAATCGCGGTCAGGTCAATGCCCTCGAACAGCCGTTGCATGTCTTCGATCGAATCGATGGCCACTCCGACTTTGCCAACTTCTCCCACGGCCAGCGGATTGTCGGAATCGAGGCCAATCTGAGTCGGCAAATCAAAGGCCACTGAAAGCCCAGTCGTCCCATTGGCGAGCAGATACTTGTAGCGCTTGTTCGACTCCTCGGCATCTCCCATGCCCGCGTACTGCCGCATCGTCCACAGGCGGCCGCGGTACATCGTGGCCTGCACACCGCGCGTGTAGGGAAAATCTCCGGGATATCCCAGATCGCGGTCGTAATCCCACGCCGCAAGATCCGTGGGCGTGTAGAGGGGGCTTACGACGATATGAGAAGAGGTCTCTTGGATCGGGAGGCTACCTTCCCGCTTGGTTGCGGACTCGGCCGTCTTGAGTTCAGTCATGTAGTCCTGCCCTTCTTGGCTCTTGGCTCTTGGCTCTTGGCTCTTGGCTCTTGGCTCTTGGCTCTCAGCTCTTAGCTTTAGCTTTTCTCTTTACTCGCCAGAACGAACTCAGCCCGAACCAGGCGAATGACACCGTGAAGCATACCGCGAGCAGCAGCCGGCCTGGTCCAGTCGCGCGGCCAGACTGGTACTTGCCATACTCACGGATGCCGGCCATGGCCCCGACGCCAGCCATCGCCAGGAACGTGAATCCGGTCACTTCCAGCCAGAGTTGGTGCAGGATCCGGCCAAAAGAGCGTGCGGTCGCCCGAATCCCGGCAGCGAGCGCCCGGCCCGTGCGGCTGCGCTCCACCATATTGGCGGCCACACGGAAAGCCACCTTGATTTTTCGCAGCGCCTGGCCGTCGATCATTACTTGATCACCACAGTTGATCACCACGGTCGATTTTAGCAGCGACCGGGCGTACAATGACGATGGGCGGGGTCACAAAGCAAGTGTGATGTCCCCCATCAGCGGCGTCCGATTCCAGGGGGATTCGTGGATCAGCAACTGAAACAACTCATGAAAGAACTCGGCGAAGCGATCAACGAGTCTCTTTCCGATTCCGAATCGATCGCCGAAGTCGTGGCCCGCATCAAGGAAGGCGGCTACGACATTTTCCTGGTTCTCGAAGCCACCATCGGCGTCAGCAAGCAAGGGGAACAGACCACCGACAAGACTTCCCTGGTCTCCGCACGCTCGCTGAGCAGCAATGCCGAACTCAAGATCAGCGATCAGGATCTGAAGTTTCTCAAGTCCCTCCGCATCAAGATCGAAGAAGAAGGAGAAGAAGACTAGCAGGCTGCGGAAAAATGGACTCCGCGACTTAGATTCTCTCCAGTCTTAGTGATTTTGTGATTCGGGAAGGGTTCTGGCTGCATCCGCTGGTGTCCCGCGGATTTATTTTCGGGCCTGCG
>Ga0187855_10001926_pt1 | contig 15911 bp, 13 predicted proteins | sample June2016WEW_8_10_2_FD_132969 | JGI IMG/M metagenome (GOLD analysis project Ga0187855, IMG submission 132969) | Peatland microbial communities from SPRUCE experiment site at the Marcell Experimental Forest, Minnesota, USA - June2016WEW_8_10 | ecosystem: Environmental > Terrestrial > Soil >...
CGCGCCTGCTCCCGGCTCACTTTCGTAAACCGGAAGAACATCACCACCCCGATCGCCAGCACAAACAGCAAATCCCCCAGGTCGGAGAGCTGCAGCGGAATCGGCCCCACCGGGATCGGATCGGCCAGAAAATCCGCGCGCCCCCATCCCGTGTAGATCGAAACCGACCCAACGTTGTACAGTGCGGTGGTCGCAGCAGGCAGCAAACTGGGTAGAATCAGCCATCCCGCTTCGCGGTTTCCTCTCCGGTACCAGACAAAAAGACGCGCCGGCAGCAGCAATGCCGCCGGCAGGATCGCCATCGCCTCGATCAGCACATAGCGGCTGCTCGGAAATCGTCCCGCGACCACCATGGCTGCAAGAATGATCGGTGTCAGCAGAGCCCATTCGTACGTCCGCCACACCCGCCCCACCCTCTGCCCTGCAAAGCTGAAAGTGAACTCGATCTGCATGATCGTGAACACATAAATCAGCGGATCGCCCAGCAGATTATTCCAGGAGAGCGAGATCAACCCCGACGTCGAGCAATACAGAAGCAGGTTGGAGATCCCCAGCAGGAACAGATACAGCCCGAGCCACAAATACTCCAGGTGCTTTTGCTGGCTGCGATACAGCGCGAAAACGCCAATCCCCGCCAGAACCAGCGCCAGATTGATCGCGATCGATGGCAGCGCCGCGTACAACCGCTCGCTCTCCATCGCTCGCCGCTCGTTGTCGATCGGGGCGGGCGAACCCAGCGACGCCGTCAGAAACAGCGGCAAAAACCAGCCCGTGTACGTGGGATTCGCCGACGTCCGCAGAGCGATCGTCAACGCTGTGTCTTCGTCGCGCACGACGTACACTCGCTCGGTCGGCCTCCTCACCCCCAAAAGCGACCGAATCTCCGTGCCTTCCACCAGCTGTCCGTTGACGTACATTTCGTACGTCCCCTCGCCGCCCGCAATCAGCACACGCAGATGCGGATGGTTCGGCGTCAGCTGCACGTGCAGCCGGTACCACCGCGTTCCCAGCGTCGCCGCGCCCAGATCGTCGAGTCTGACCTTCCGCCACCCGCTGTCGTCGAACGTCGGCTGCGTCCACGCCGAGTTGTCGCCGTCATGTTCGAGCCACCCACGGGTCAAGTCCGCTGTGCCTGTGCGCCATTGCGTGGCATCCACCTGCGCCAGCGCCATGGGCGCCGCGAGCCACAACGCCAGCAGGACGAGCCTATGCATCAACCGCTCCCACGCCCGTCTGTGCCGGCGTCAGCACCGGTATTCCTCCCGCGTCTGGGGTGTCGATAAAGCCGAGTTGCGTTGGGGAAACCCAGTCTACGTCCGTCTTTCCGGCCCGGCAACACAGCCCTCTGAGCCCCGCATGTGAGCCTCGCCGATAAGTGCGCGATCATCGGGTGACGGATGCCCCCCTGTCCATATCTAATGGGAAGCGATGCGCCGTCTCATCCCACTTTGGCTCCTGATGCTGGTCTTCGCCCCAGGATCGCCCCTCAACCTCCTCCCCGGACTCGAGCCCTCCGCCTCCGCGCAGCACTTCAGCGGCAAGCGCCTCATCCTCAAAGACGGCTCTTACCAGATCGCAACGAAGTGGGAAGTCCACGGTGACCGCGTCCGCTACTACAGCGCCGAGCGCGCCCAGTGGGAGGAGATCCCCTGGAACCTGATCGACTGGCCCGCTACCGACAAATGGAATAAGGAGCATGAGCCGGGTGCGCAGCCCTCGCCCGCGGCTGAAACCCCCGGTGCCGTTACTCCCGCGGAAGAACAGAAGGAGGCCGCCGCCATCGACGCCGCAGTCGCCGCCGAACGCGCCGATCAGCGCGCCCGCACCCCGTTGGTGGCGCCGGGTCTGCATCTGCCCGATCGGGACGGCATCTTCGTCCTCGACAACTACCAGAGCATCCCCGAGTTGATTCACCTCGACCAAAGCACCGGCAACGTCAACCGCGACGCCAGCCACAACGTGCTGCGTGCGGCCATCGGCTCCTTCAGCGGCGCGAAGGAACCAGTCCGTATCAACGGCCAGGCCGCAAGGGTGCGCCTCCACGTCGACGACCCCGCCCTCTACGTGAGCCTCGACGCGGGCAATGCCGAAGACGTCGCGCCCGAAGACGCCATGATGGTGAACACGCACGGCGCCAACTCCCTGCCTAACAAGGATGAGTACAGCTCCCCTGACAGCCGTTACGCCATCGTGCGTGTCGATGTGCAACCGGGCGAGCGCGTCATCGGCGCTCTGCGCATCAGCCGCGCCGGCAATGCCACCCAGTCCGAGGACATCATCCCCACCAAAGCGGAGATCCTCACCGGCAAACACTGGATGAAGCTCACCCCCAAAGATCCTCTGCCCATCGGCGAGTACGCGCTGATGGAGATCCTCGCGCCCGGCGTCATCAATCTCGACGTGTGGGATTTTGGCGTCTCCCCCAACGCCCCCGAAAACAAGCACCCCATCACGCCTATCAAGGAGGGCCCGTAGCCCATGGATTAGGAATTAGGGACCAGAGTTTAGGGCGAGCCGCAGCCCGCAGACCATCGCTGATAGCATTCTGCCCACCTCCGAAGCGAGGCTTTCCACTTTCTCAAATTCAGAGTAATCCCCGAAGCCCAGCTTGATCGCGAGAATCAGCTGAGTCTGGAGCTCCATGTGGGAGCCCATCGCGATATCGAGGAATTGCCGGTATTGCTCCCTCGATCCACCGCCATACCCCTCGGCAATGTTGCTGGCGATGGAAACGCTCGCCCGCCGAATCTGACCGGTCAGGCCGTAGATCTCTTCGCGGGGGAACTTTCGTGTGAGGAGAAGACTGCAGAGCACAGCTCAATCGCGCGTTCCCAGACAGTCAGTTTGCAATGAAATTGAGTCGGCGCATGCCCCACTTGTCCTTTGTACACACCAAGCGGGGCATGCGCATCCTGCCTTGAGTAACGGCCTAAACTCTAAACTCCAAACTCTCGCCCATCACGCCGGCTTCTTCTGCTGGTCAGCCAGCGCCGCCAGCACCGCGTCGCTGTGCACGTTCGGATCCACCTTCGTCCACACCTTCACAATCTTTCCATCGGGATCGATCAGGAAGGTATTCCGCATGGCAATCACCATCGGTCCGAAGTTCCCCAGCGACCCGTACGCCTGCACCACCTTCTTATCCGGGTCAGCCAGCAACGTAAAAGTCAGCGAGTCCTTCGTGCAGAACTGCTTGTGGCTGTCGACCGTGTCGACGCTCACGCCCAGGATCACCGCATTCAGCGTCTTGTATTTGTCCAGGTCGCGCTGGAAGTTATGCGCCTCGATCGTGCAGCCCGTGGTCATGTCCTTCGGGTAGAAGTACAGCACCACCCACTTGCCCTTGTAGCTGGCCAGGTCCACGGGTGTGCCTTCCTGGTTGGGCAGCGTGAACGTGGGCGCGGCCTGCCCCTCTTGCGGCATCGGTGCGTTATCGGCGGCAAAGCCGCGCTGGAGGGCGATGCCCCCGACGATCAGAACGACGGCGACGCCAACGGCAATCGCGGAAATCTTCGACATAACATCTCTCCTTGTGCGTGTGGGCCCTGGTGTCCGTGCGAGATTTGCGTGTGGGGACTGCGTGTGTGTGAACTAGTATGCGTGCCCGACCATTATCTGTTTTCGAGGGCGATTACCGCAATCCCCGCGGCGTCGGCCTCAGCCCGAACCGCGTCCCGGTCGAAAATCAGCGTCCTGTGCGCCTCCAGCGCCAGACACGTCGCTCCCGCCGCCCGCATCGTTTCAATCGTGTGAATCCCGATCACCGGAACATCGAACCGCAGATCCTGCTTCGGCTTCGCCACCTTCACCACCGTTAGGCTGCGATCAAGTGTCGACGCCGGATCGCCCAGGCTCAGCATCAGCTCTCCGGCCCGCTTGATCGTCGCGTCGGTCCCCTCCATCGCTTCAATCGCAATGCAGGCCTGCGCCGCGACCACCACTGTCTGGCCCAGATCGAACGCCGCGAGCCCCCGTGCCATTTCCCGCCCATAAGCGATGTCGCGCTCCTCCTGCTCGTTCGGTGCGCGCGCCGTCAGCACCCCAGGTTGCGCCAGCAGCCGTTCCAAATACGCCGTCGAAGGAATCAGCTCGATCCCCTCATCTCCCAGCACCTTGGCAACCGCGCCCAGCAGCATGTCGGTGTTTCTCGTCCGCAACGACAGCAGCAGTTTCGCCAGTCGCCAGTCCGGCCGGATGCTCGAAAAAATCTGCTTGTGCTTCACCTGCCCAGCCATCACCGCCTGATGCACGCCCTCGCGCTGGAACATCTCGATCAGCCGCGAAAGCTCGCCCAGCGACAACCAGTGAACACGCACCCCAGGATCCGCCGCCGCGCGGGCATCCATCTCCGGATCCGTCTCCTCTTGGATCGCCGCGACCACCACCTCGGTCCCATGCGCGCGCGCAGCGTCCAGCAGCAAAAACGGGAACCGCCCGTTCCCGGCGATCAGTCCAAGCTTGCTCATAACTGCGTCGGCTATTTCGCCGCGGGCTTCCCAAGATGATCGAAATTCAGAATCGCATTCAGCACCAGCGGATAAGTGCCGATCGTTTCGCCCCGGTAAATCGGATTGTTCGCGAACAGCAGCACGTTCCCGCTGCCGAAATGCGCGTCCACCACAATCGGCTTCTCTTCGATCGCCCCGCCGCCCTCCAGCAATCCCGACAACAGCAGCCCCTTCGCCGACACGAACCGCAAAATCACATCCGGCCGATACTGCTCCGGAATGACATACGGATTGTCGCGCGCCTCCTCCTCGTTCAGTGGCGTCGCCTCCCACGCCTTCGGTGATGGCAACGGCTCCGGCTCCACAGCAGCACGCCCCTGTGGAATGTCCTCTTCCTGCGGTCCGCCGCGCCCCGTCGCGCGATGGTAGTCCTTGTCCGTCTCGATGTGCCGCGGCACCGTCATGTTGCCGATCGTGAACGCCATCCCATCGGCGCTGTACACCGCCAGGTTGTCCCCATAGCCCCACGCCACAGGATTCTTGTGATCCACAAACGTCGCGCCCAGCACACTGCCCACCACGTGCAGATTAGCGGCATGATTCACGAACACCCCCGGCGCAAGCCCCTCGTCGATCGCGAACTGCGCCGTATCCTCTGAGGTGATCAGCAGCCCACCCTTCACCACAAAATCCTTCAGGTGCGCAACCCCGTCCAGTCCCAGCCCTGGCCGCATATCCTCCGTCGAATCGATCGTCAGATTCGGCGTCAGGTCCGTCTTCTGCCATGGCAGCGGATTGCCCCACATCGGCATCCCGCCCACGATCTGCTGGGTCGACGACCGGCCGATAGGCGCAAAAATAATCACGTCGTATTTGTCGTGCAGGTTTCCTTCGCGCGAAACCGTCTGCGTGCTGATGTAGTCGTACGGCACATGCACCTTATCGAGCGCTTCACGCCACCATCCCTCGGTCTGCGTCCCGCCCCACGTGTGCATCATCGCGATCCGCGGCGCCTGCGCATCGTGCATCGGAACAGACGGCGCCGCACCCAGACTTACCGCTTCCACATCCGCATCCTTGATCGCCGCCTTCAGCGCATCCGCGCCTGCATTCTGCACGATTAGCGATCCCGCCCCGAAATGCTTCCCGCCCGCATCGAACGCCTGCTCGGCAACGGAAATCTTCGCATCCTTCAGCGCATAGCGCAGCCCCAGCAGCGTAATCTCTCCCGAGTTATTGATCGCCACGACATCGCCGGCCCCATTCACCGATCCCGCCGGAACCCCCGCGTCCGTCACCGATTCCATCTTCGCCTTCAAAATCGACGCATCGGTCACCCGCACCGTCGGCACCGCAAACAGATCCGGAAACGACCATCCCGTATCGTCATAAGGATGTTTCTGCGGATCGTCCGGCGCCCAGTACTGCCGGTCCAGCAACGCATCCGCTATGCGCGAATACGGCTGATCCATGCGGATCACGTAGCTCCCGGCCGGAAACGTCTCCGTCTTCGCCGCGACCGCCTTGTCCTTGTCGTCTGACTGCTTCTTGGCCGGCTTATTTGTAACCGTCACGGCTTCAGAAAGCCGGCTCACCTCCACATGCTGCAGCGCCATCACCCGCAGCAACTCCGCCCGCCGGCTCGCCGACTGCCCATCCGGTGGAATCACGTATGCCGCCGGTCCCGCACTCTCCGGCTTCTCAATCGACCGCTTCGCCTTCAGGTAATAATTCTCCAGCCACTGCTGGCTGTTCTGCGCGAAATACGAAATCGTCGTCAGCAGAGCCGTCTCTTCGTAATTGTTGTTGTTGCGCTGCGACCACTCCACCACCGGCAACGGTGGGTTCTGCTTGTACCAGGTCCGCTGATATTCATCCGGCGCCAGAATGCGCTTCTCCGTATCCGCCCCGCCATTCCCAAACGTCTCGTACAGTCGGCTGATCCCGTTGTGCATCGCGGCGAGAAACATCAGATACCCCGGGCTCCACGTATCGAAATCGCCGTGCGTGAAAACCCCCGGCATCCCGAACTCCGTCATCTGCTGCACATTGTTCCAGCCCATTTCCGCCCACTCGCCTGCGAGGATCGGATCGATCCACGCGTTATACGGCCCGTCGCCCACCGTGTTGTCGTAAAGAAACGGCACCGACTCGTGCAGATCGTGCAGCACCTGAGCATGCCAGTCGAGATACGTGTTCAGCACGTTCCGTGTCAGATCCAGCGTCATCGCCATCGCGTCGCGATTGTTGTCGTGCGCGACGTAGTGCCCCCAGTACACCAGCCGCGGCCAGTTGTCGTTGGGGTGCGCCAGGTGCCACTTGTAAATGTCCACCATGCGATCGCGCCCATCCACCTCCACCACCGGCGTGATCAGCACGATCATGTGCGAGCGAATGTATTTGATGTACGGCGAATCATCCACCGCCAGCCGGTACGCCAGCTCCATCAGCGCCGTCGGCGCGCCTGTCTCCGGCGAGTGGATCGTCCCCGTGATGTAGTAAATCGGAAACGACTGCTTCACCAGATCGGCCGCGACCTTGTCGTCCAGGTGGATGGTCCGCGGATCGGCCAGCTTCGCCAGCCGCGCATCGTTGTCCTTCTGCCGCGCCAGCACCGACTCATCCGCGATCGCCGCCGCGATCATCTCGCGCCCCTCTTCCGTGTGCCCGATCGTGTATACCTTCACCCGCGGCGTGCTGCCGGCGAGCAGCCGGAAATACTTGTACACATCCTCGGCATACGGCAGCATGTTCGGCGCGCCCGAAACATCTCCCAGCACCTTCCAGGGAGTCGGCACCGTCTTCGACGCCGGCAGATAGTCCGTCAGCGGCGAATTAAAGTACGGCTCCGTCGTGTACTTCTTAATGTGATCCGTGTAGTCCTGATCGATCGGTTGCTGCGCATCGCGCGCGTACGTCGGACTCAGCGCCGTCTGCGCGAACACCGGAAAGGACGCGAGGCAGGGAAGGGAAGCAAGCAGCAAAACGATCAGGCGGCAGCGAGTCTTCATTTGGGCACAGCCTCGGTCGACAGGGATTTGTAACGGAGGATGCAGAATATCAGGACTCGCCGTCCAGGCACACGCGCCTTCGGCGCCTCGCAAACTCTAAACTCCAAACTCTAAACCCTGCTCCACTACTCCCACTCGATCGTGCCCGGCGGCTTCGACGTGATGTCATAAACAACCCGGTTGATCCCGCGCACCTCGTTCACAATCCGGCTGGAAATCGTCTTCAGCACCTCGTAGGGCAGCGGTACCCAGTCTGCCGTCATGCCGTCTTCCGAATGCACCGCTCGAATCGCGCAGGTGTACGCATACGTCCGCTGATCCCCCATCACGCCCACGCTCTTCACCGGCAGCAGCACCGCGAACGACTGCCAGATCTGCTGGTAGAGTCCCGCCTTCTTGATCTCCGAAACCACAATCTCGTCGGCGTCCTGGATCAGCGCCACGCGATCCGCCGTCACTTCGCCCACAATGCGCACCGCCAGCCCCGGTCCCGGAAATGGCTGCCGTTGCAAAATGTCCTCCGGCATCCCGAGATCGCGCCCAATCCGCCGCACCTCATCCTTGAATAGATCCCGCAGCGGCTCGATGAGCTGCAGCGTCATGTCCTCTGGCAGCCCGCCCACATTGTGATGGCTCTTGATGGTCTGCGACGGCCCCTTCACCGGCGACGACTCGATCACGTCCGGATACAGCGTGCCCTGCACCAGCCACTCCACACCGCCGGTTTCTTCCGCGATCCGATTGGCTTCATCGTCGAAAACCGCGATGAACTCGTTGCCGATGATCTTGCGCTTGCCTTCCGGATCGGTGACGCCCCGCAGCTTCAGCAGGAACCGCTTGCTAGCGTCCACCGCAACTAACTTCAGCCCCAGGTTGTCGCGCAGGTTCTGCTGCACCTTCTCGAATTCGTTCTTCCGCAGCACCCCGTTGTTTACAAACACGCACGTCAGATGATCGCCGATCGCCCGATGCACCAGCACCGCCGCGACTGACGAATCCACGCCGCCCGACAGTGCGCAAATCGCGTGCCCGGTGCCGACTTTCTCGCGAATCGCCGCCACCGTGCTCTGGATAAAGTGCTCTGGCGTCCAGTCCGGGCTCGCCCCGCAAATGTTGAAGACAAAATTCCGCAGCAGCGCCGTGCCCTGTTGCGTGTGGTGAACCTCGGGATGAAACTGCACCGCCCAGATGCGCCGCTCAGGGTTGGCCATCCCCGCCACCGCGTTCGACGTCTTCGCCGTCAGATGAAATCCCGGCGGCAGGTCCAGCGCTTCGTCCCCATGCGACATCCATACATGCAGCGACGCGGGCAGATCGGCAAACAGCGGATTCGCCGTGTCGATCACCTCGACGTCAGCGGGCCCGTACTCGCGCTTCACCGCCGCCCGCACCCGCCCGCCCAGATGATGCGTGATGAATTGCAGGCCATAGCAGATTCCCAGCACCGGCAGTCCCATCTCCAGAATCGCCGGATCGGCAGGCGGCGCGTCGGCGTCGTACACCGAGCACGGTCCTCCGGAAAGAACAATGCCGATGGCGTTCTGCGCTCGAATCTCCTCAATCGTCGCGGTACAGGGCAGCACCACGGAGTGAACATTCTGCTCGCGGATGCGGCGCGCGATCAACTGCACATACTGCGCGCCGAAATCGAGGATCACGACCGACGGGGTGGGCACTAGTCAGTTTGTCAGGGATTAATTTCGCTGTAAAGGAATGCTCGATTAGTTACTGCCTCCAGTTACTTCCTGCGCCGAAAAGTCTGCCCTGAGCGAGCCGTCAGGCGAGCCGAACGGGCGCGTCCGCTCGCCCGGCCAGCCCCCACAGTTCCACAAACGCCACCACCCGCGCTACCTGAAAAAAGTCCGAAGCCACCAGATACAGCACCGTCACCACCGCCCACCACGCGTACAGCGACGCCCCATGCACGACTTCCTCGAACGGCAGCGGCGTCGCCGAGAAGACCATCGCCAGCACAATCAGTGCCAGCTTCACAATGCCCATCACCATATTGATCTCCACCAGCTTGCCCCGAAGCGCCCCCAGCCGCAAACTCCGCACGAGGCTGTTCCCGATACTCCGCCCTTCCAGCAGCGCCAGCAGCGGCGCAATCGAGAAAACCCAGCTTAGCAGCGCCCAAACCGTGAAAATGCCGAGCGAAAAGACAATCACCAGCGCGCAGTAAAGCACCAGATTCGGCTCGCCCCCCGCTTCGCCAGCCGCGCCCGTCGAAAGCGTGAAAAGCGCGGCCCACCGAATCGCGACAAACCACAATGTGAACGTCCCGCACAAGGCGACGACCCGCAGTAGCTGCAGGACGATCATGGCTGGCCAGCGTCGCGGCGTTTCCGGCCGGTAGGCTCGCAAAACCGAGTTGCGCCCCAACCCGGCAGCCACAGCCCACGCCAGCATCGAGAGAGGCAGCAGCCACGCCGCGGTGTGCAGCACGGGAGCCCTCAGCACATCGATGGCGTCCGATACCTGCACCGCTCCCTGCATCGGATCCTGCAGCGAAAACTGAAAGACGCCGGTAGCCCCAAGCTTCGCCGCCGTTTCCGCCCAGATGTCCTTCCCCGCGAACCAAAGAACAACCAGCAGCGGAATGCCGTAACTCCAGCGCCACAACAGCTCCAGCCCCAGCAGCGAAGGCCGCCGCCAGCACAGCGCCAGGATGTGCACAAACGACTGTGTCCCGCGCGCCTCGCCGCCGCCGGTTTTCTCCACAATCGGCGCAGCCGCGTCCGGAGCCGCCATCGCCGCCTACTTCACCACAATGTTGATCAGCTTGCGCGGCACCACGATGATGCGGACAATCTCCTTGCCGGCCAGCAGCGCTGCGATCTTCTCGTCCCCGAGAGCAGCCTCGCGCAACGCGTCCTCATCGGCATCAGCGCCAACCCGCACCACCGCGCGCAGCTTCCCGTTGATCTGCACGGGAATCTCAATCTGCTCCTCGCGCGCCAGCGCCTCATCGAACTGCGGCCACGGCGCACGCAGCAATTGGCCCCTCTCGCCGATCCGCTCCCACAATTCACATGCCAGATAAGGTGCGAACGGCGCAAGCAGCAGCGTCAGGCTGCGCAAGATCTCCGCCAGCACCGCGTCGGGCACCTTCCCCGCGTTGATCGCCAGCTCCGCCGCCGTCAGCGTGTTCACCAGCTCCATAATCGCCGCGATGCTCGTGTTGAAATGCCACCGTCCGCCGAAATCTTCCGTGATCTTCCGGATCGTCTGGTGCAGCTTGCGCAGCAAAACCTGCGATTCGGGTGACAGCTCCGTGCTCCGGCTGCCCCCCGCCGCCTTCGCGCGATCCGCATATTTCATCGCAAAGCGATAAACCCGGCCCAGGAACCGGCTCACCCCCGCAACCCCATCCTCCTGCCAGTCCAGATCGCGATCCGGCGGCGCGGCGAACAGCGAATACATCCGCGCAGAGTCCGCGCCAAAGCTCCCGATCATCTCATCCGGCGACACCACATTGCCCTTCGACTTCGACATCTTCGCGCCGTTGCGGATCACCATTCCCTGCGTGAACAGCCGCTCCACCGGCTCGTCGTTGCGCACCAGGCCCAGGTCGCGCATCACCTTCGTCCAGAACCGCGAGTAGATCAGGTGCAGGATGGCGTGCTCCACGCCGCCGATATACTGGTCGATCGGGAACCAATACGCCACAGTCGCCGTTGCAAATGGAGCGCTGCTGTTATGTGCGTCCGTATAGCGATAAAAATACCAGGAAGAATCGACGAAAGTATCCATCGTGTCCGTCTCGCGCCGCGCGTCCGCCCCGCATTTCGGGCACTTCACGTTGACGAACTCCGGCATCCGCGCCAGTGGCGATCCGCCCTGCTGCGTAATTTCCACGTTATCCGGCAGCAGCACCGGCAATTCGCTCTCCGGCACCGGCACGATCCCGTCCTTCGCGCAGTACAGCATCGGAATCGGCGTGCCCCAGTACCTCTGCCGGCTGATCCCCCAGTCCTTCAGCCGATAAGTAACCGTCGCCTTGCCAAATCCATGCTCCTCGGCAAACGCCGCCATCTTGTGCTGTGCTTCTTTGTTCCCCAGCGAACTAAATTCGCCCGAGTTCATCAGCAGGCTATCCTCCTCGGTATAGGGCAGCAGTGGCTCCTGCTCGCCGTCCGCCGAAGAGTCGACCTGGCGGCGCGGCAAAATCACCACCCTGATCTCCAGCCCGTACTTTCTCGCGAAATCGTAGTCGCGATCGTCGTGCGCCGGAACCGACATGATCGCGCCCGTCCCGTAGTCCAGCAGGATGTAGTTGCCAACCCACACCGGCAGCCGCTCGCCGCTGAAGGGATTGATCGCGTAATGCCCCGTGAAGACGCCGTGCTTTTCAATCTCACCGACGTCGCCCTCCTCGCGCGCCTTTCTCTGCTGATCCAGCAGTGCCGCCACCGCGCTCGACAATTCCGCATCGGCCGCCGCCATCTCCTTCACCAGAGGATGCTCCGGCGCCAGCTGCAAACTCGTCGCCCCATAAATCGTGTCCACCCGCGTCGTGAAGACGGCAACCTTCTTCCCCGTTCCCTTCACGCCCTCGCGCGCCGGCAACATCGCTGTCCCGGCTTTGCGTGCTTTCTCCTCGTCCTCCGTTGCGTCGCCCACATCCTCCAGTTCGAACTCGATCTCCGCCCCTTCACTGCGCCCGATCCAGTTGCGCTGCATGGTCCGTACCTTCTCCGGCCAGCCATCCAGCTTCGCTAAATCGTCCAGCAGCTCCTGCGCGTAATTCGTGATGCGCAAGAACCACTGTTCCAGATCGCGCTGTTCCACCGGCTGCTCTTCATGCCGCCAGCAGCACCCATTCACTACCTGCTCGTTCGCCAGCACCGTCGCGCATTGCGGACACCAGTTCACCTTGCTCTTCTTGCGGTACGCCAGCCCCCGCTCGTACATCTTTAGAAAGAACCACTGGTTCCAGCGGTAGTAATCCGGCAAACAGGTCGTGATCTCGTTGCGCCAGTCGTAGCTCAGCCCAATTCGATTCATCTGCCGCTTCATCGCGGCGATATTGCCCAGCGTCCACTGGCGTGGCGGCGTGTTGTTTTTGAGCGCCGCGTTTTCCGCGGGCAGTCCGAAAGCGTCCCACCCCATCGGGTGCAGCACGTTGTAGCCCTGCATCCACATGTAGCGCGCCAGCGCATCGCCGATCGAGTAGTTGCGCACGTGGCCAATGTGCAGTTGCCCCGAAGGGTACGGCAGCATCTCCAGCACGTAATACTTCGGCTTCGTCGAAGAAGCCGGCTCGGTGGCATACAACTCCGGCTGCGACTCCCATCGCGCCTGCCAGCGCGCCTCAATCTCGGCGAAATTGTACCTGCCCTCGGAAGGTGAGGATTCTCCGCTGCCCCCCTGCTGGGCGGCTTGTGCTTGTTCTTTTGTCGCCATATCGGACTCAGTATCGATTGTAATGCGGACTCACCATAGCCCCCCGCATTGCCACGCTGCCTCACTTCAGTGCCTGTACTATGGGCGGCGGCTGGATTTTCTGAGCGCCGTGCTCTGCGCTCTGATCACTAAGCTCTTCATCGTCTCCACATTCCGCCGGTCGTCCTCCGGTTCCTCCACCGGCGTCTCCGCGATAAACGCGCAATGCGCAAACCGCGCGTCGTTCAGCAGCCGGCGAAACGGCTCCAGCCCCATCGTCCCGTTTCCTATATGTTGATGCCGATCCAGCTTCGACCCGCGTACAGCTTTCGCGTCATTCATGTGCCAAACCCGAACCGTCTCCAGCCCCACGCTGTCCCCAACCCGCTCCACCGTCTCCTCGTACCCCTCGCCACTCACCAGATCGTAGCCCGCCACATGGCAATGGCAGGTGTCGAGGCACGCGCCCACCGGAACCACCGGCCTCAACCGCTCAATCAGCTCCGCCACCTGCTCAAAACTCCCGCCCAGCGAAAACTCCGCGCCCGCTGTGTTCTCAATCAGCACGCGAAAATCGCAGTCGTCGAACCGCACCCTATCCACTGCCCGCGCAATCGACTCCGCCGCCCGCCGCAAGCCCTCCTCGCGCGTCAGCCCCTTCCACGAACCGGGATGCAGCACCAGAAACTCCGCCCCCAGCGCCAGCGCCCGCTCCACCTCGCCGCGAAACGCCACAATCGATTTTTCCCTAAACAGCTCCGTCTGGCTGCACAGGTTCACCAGGTAGCTGGTGTGGATCACCAGCGGCGCGCAGTCGTACTCCTTCCGCAGCCGCCGCATCTGCTCGCAATGGCTCGCCTCCAGCCGCTGCCCCCGCCACATCCGCGGGCTCGACGAGAAAATCTGAAACGTATTCGCGCCAATCTCGTGCGCCCGCTCCGCCGCGCGAAGAACCCCTCCCGCCGTCGACAAATGAACCCCAATGCGCCGCTTCGCCACAGAACTTCCCTGCGTCACATCCCTTGCCAGGGATTCAAAAGGGAAACGCGCGACGGTGCAAAGTCGCTGGCATTCCTGGTCACCAGAGTCAGCTCGAAATGCAGCGCCGTTGCTGCCAGTAGTGCATCGATGCTCGCCAGCGTTCTCCCCTTCCGCTTCGCCTCCGCGGATATCAATCCCCATCGATCTGCGACCGCCCGGTCAATCGGCAGAATCCTGCCGGCGAATCGTGCTGGCAAATCGACCCCAAGCCAGCTTTCCAGCTGCGAGCGCCGCTTTCCCGAGACCAAGCCCGCAACTCCTTTGCGAATTTCTCCCAATGTCAGCACGCTCACATGCAGGAGCGCTTCATCGGTGCCATCCAGCCATTCAAGCACCCGCCGCTCAGGCTTGGGGCTCACTACTTCGGAGATGCAGTTCGTGTCGAGCAGAAATCCACTCACAATTCGATCTCCCGCCCCGGGTCGCGCGAGCGCTCAAGATCGAGATCCACCCCCACCAACGGCGATTCGCGAAAGAACTGAACCAGGCTCTTCGGCTGACGCGACTTTGCCGAAAGCTCGTCGTAAACCTCCTCTGCGACCATCACTACGCTTTCGCGCCCCTGCCGGGTAATTCGCTGAGGACCTTTGGTTCGCGCCAGACGAAACACCTCGCTGAATCGAGCCTTCGCTGTCTGCACCTGCCATGAATCCAGCGCCGGATGGGCGGGCTTTCTCCTTGCGCCAGTGGCCTGAGTTCTGTTGGGCATTTGTCCCTCTCGGTCAAACTAGTCTGACTAGGCACATTATAATCTGCTGCTGCTGCTTTGGCACACCCATCCCCCCGGTCCGTTCCCCTGTATCCTGACCCTTCCGTGCCCGAGGCGACGACCGACACCCACACTCCGCTCATGCGCCAGTACCTGGCCGCCAAAAGCCAGCACCCCGACGCCCTGCTCTTCTTTCGCCTCGGCGACTTTTACGAGCTCTTCTTCGACGACGCCAAAACCGCCTCCCGCGAGCTCCAGATCACCCTCACCGCCCGCGACAAAGAGCGCAGCGTCCCCATGTGCGGCGTCCCGTATCACGCCGCGGAAAACTATATCGCCCGTCTCCTCCGCCAGGGCTATCGCGTCGCCATCTGCGACCAGATGGAGGATCCGAAGCTCACCAAAAAAATCGTCCGCCGCGAGGTCACCCGCGTCCTCTCGCCCGGTACCGCCCTCGATCCCTCCCTCGCCGCCGAGCAAAGCAACTACCTCGCCGCTGTCCACCTCGCTGACAACGCCGCGGGCCTCGCCTTCCTCGATCTCTCCACCGGCGATTTTCGCGCGACAGAATTCTCCGGACCCGGCGCCACCGCGCAATGTCTCGAAGAGCTCCTTCGCCTCGCACCCAGCGAACTCATCTTCCCCTCAACCCGCGGCCCCTTCGGCCCCAACACAGACGCAGCCACCCTCGCCCCACTCCTCGCCCAAATCAAAACCCGCACCCCCGTCGACGACTGGGCTTTCTCGCCGGACTTCGCCATCCCGCTCCTCGAGCGCCAGCTCGGCAGCCGCTCACTCGAAGGCTTCGGCCTCGCCGGCCATCCCGCCGCAGCCATCGCCGCAGGCGCCATCGTCCATTACGTCCGCACCACCCAGCAAAACGAAGCCAGCCACGTCGACTCCCTCCGCTTCTACGCCCGCGCCGAGTGCCTTCACCTCGATCAGGTCACCGCCCGCAATCTCGAGCTGGTCGAGCCGCTCTTCTCTGAATCCGGCCCTGACGTCACTCTCTTCCGCACCATGGACTCCTGCTGCACTCCCATGGGCAAGCGCATGCTCCGCGCCTCGCTGCTGCGCCCCATGATCGACCCCGCCGCCATTGAATCCCGCTACCAGGCCGTCGACGCCGCCCGTGCCGACCTCATCCGCCGCGAAGAACTCCGCCGCTCCCTCTCGGGCATCCTCGACCTCGACCGCCTCCTCGCCCGCATCTCCCTCGACAGCGCCGGTCCCCGCGACATCCTCGCCCTCGCCGCCTCCCTCAAACACCTCCCCGACGTCCGCAAATCCGCCGCTCAGCTCGCCAGCTCAAATAGC
>Ga0187855_10001927_pt1 | contig 15896 bp, 15 predicted proteins | sample June2016WEW_8_10_2_FD_132969 | JGI IMG/M metagenome (GOLD analysis project Ga0187855, IMG submission 132969) | Peatland microbial communities from SPRUCE experiment site at the Marcell Experimental Forest, Minnesota, USA - June2016WEW_8_10 | ecosystem: Environmental > Terrestrial > Soil >...
CCACCAGGATCTCGCCTTCGCGGCAGACGCCCGGCAGGTCCACGGTCCGCGAGTGGCAGATGGTGACCGTAGCATGCGCGTGCAGCAGCATAAGCGCCATGGGCTTGCCCACGATGTCGCTGCGTCCCACAACGACGGCGCGCTTGCCGGCCACCTGGATTTGGTACTGCTTCAACAGTTCCATGATGCCCGCTGGTGTACACGGCTGGGGACCTGGGCGTCCGGCCACCAGGTTGCCCATGTTGTACGGATGAAAACCGTCGGCGTCTTTTTCGGGGGAAACGGCCAGCAGCACTCGGCGGGTATCTACTTGGTGCGGCAAAGGCAACTGCACCAGGACGCCATCGATTTCCGGCCGTTGGTTGAGGCTTTCGACAATCGCCAGCAACTCGCCGGTGGTGACGCTTTCGGGCGGCGTAATGCTCTCGCTGTAGATGCCGAGGTCCGCACAGGCCTTCACTTTGTTGCGCACGTAGATTTGGGAGGCCGCGTGGCTGCCTACCAGCACGACGGCAAGTCCGGGCGGGCGGGCGGCGGAGGCGAGCGCCGCTACGCGTGGAGCAAGGTCGCGGAGGATTTGGTCACGAACTCGGTTTCCATCGAGGATCAGGGGCATTCTTCTTTATGATAAGGCGTGGCGCAGGCACTTCTGCGTGCCGCGCCCGGCACTCTTGCCAGCGCACGCGAGTCGCGCCCGCCCGCGGTTGACCCAGTCGGTCGACCTGTCGGACACCCTGTCCGTCAGCCTTGACAGGCCATCGTCGTCCGCTTATGATACCAACAGTAGGCCATCATACTTAGTATTGACAAGCACGAACCAATATGAGAACCAGCAAAACCCTGTCCGTCTCTTTGCCGCCAGCCCAGCTTAAGCGTGCTGAGCGCCTGGCAAGAAAAGAAAACCGGACCTTAAGCGAGCTCGTCCGGGAAGCTCTGCGCCACTACGAGCAGAAGCAGCAGTCCCCCATCAACCACGACTTGATCGCCGCTCTGCGCGCCATCCAGGAAAGCGCCAGAAGGGCCGGCCTGGACAAGTTGACCGAACGGGAAATTGACGCTGAGGTGACCGCCTACCGCGGGGAACGTGACAAAAAGATTAAACACACTGTGAGATGAAGCCCCTTCGGATCGTGCTCGATACCAACGTGCTCATCTCCGCCGCTGTAAAGCCGCTGGGCCTCCAGGCGCTAGTCATTAATGTGGTGGCTTTCCGCGCAGTCCAGTTGTTCGTTTCTGAGCCAATCCTGGCGGAATATCGCGAAGTTTTCAGCCGCCCGAAGTTCGCCCGCCTCCCTCCCGCCGAGGTTGCGACCTTGCTGGCTTTGATCGAGAGCGAGGCCACTATAGTCACACCCAACATCCGCTTGGAAATCTCCAAACATGACTCCGACAATCGGTTCTACGAATGTGCCGATGCTGCCCAGGCCGACTATATCGTCACCGGCAACACCAGGCACTTTACCAAACCCCACAAGGACACCCGGATCATCAGCGGTCGCGGGCTACTGGAACTGCTGGCATCGGAAGGGGATGGATAGGAGCGCATGGCCGCAGGCTGTCGAAAACCGAAGAACACGAGTTTCGCACTCCACCAGCGCCGAGAAATCGCCAGTACGGGAAAATGTGCAAGCTCCGGTTGGCAGGCGAAAGCGCCTGCCCTACTTCATGTCATTGTACTCGTGAGGTAAGCACAGGCGCTCACCGGAGACTTCGGATTCCGTCAGATTGGTACTGGTGGTTTTGGGGGCGTCTTGCACGACTGCCCACCTTGGTATTCGGCGTGCGGGCTAAAATAAGGGATGCGATCTCGGTGGGTACTCTTGTGGACACTGACAGGCGTTGCGCTGTGGGCGCAAGGCACCGCTCCGGATCAGACGCCGGAAGCCACGTTCCGCAGCGACACCCGTCTGGTCGTCCTCAACGTGTCGGTTTTCAAGGACGGCAAGGTCGTCAAGGATATTCCACAAAGCGCCTTCACGGTTTTTGAGAACGGCGACAAGCAGCAGATCAACGTTTTCCGCCAGGAAGATGCACCGATCTCGCTGGGACTGATCATCGATAACAGCGCCAGCATGACCGACAAGCGGGACCGCGTGGCCTCCGCCGCGCTGGCCATGGTGAAGGCTTCCAACCCGCAGGATGAGGTCTTCATCATCAACTTCAATGAAAAAGCGGTCTTGACGAGAGACTTCACGAACAACCTCAAAGATCTCGAGAACACCTTACGGAATATCGACTCGCAAGGCGAGACAGCCATGCGGGATGCGCTGCTGCTGGGGATCGAGCACCTGCGGCATCATGCCAGCAAGGACAAGAAGGTGCTGCTGGTCGTAACGGACGGGGAAGACAACAGCAGCGTGGAGACGCAGGCGCATCTGGTGCAGGGCGCTCAGCAGAACGACGTGATCATTTATGCGATAGGCCTGCTGGGGGCCGAGGAACCCGCCAGCGCTGCACGGGCCAAGAAGCAGCTCGATGAGCTGACAGTCGAGACCGGAGGGCGCGCCTGGTTCCCGAACGACACCGCGGAGATCGCGGACATCACCCCTGATATTGCGCACGAGATCCGCAATCAGTACATCCTGGCGTACACGCCTTCGAACCTGGCGGCGGACGGAAGCTTTCGGAAGATCCGGGTGGATGTGAATGTGCCGGGAGTGACCGTCCATACCCGGTCCGGCTACTACGCACCGCGGCAGTAAGGCGACACGGCGTCGGGCTGCTTCAGGAGGGGCCCAAATGGCCCATCTGCAGAAGGCGAGCAAAGCTCGCCTGCGCCGACAAGAGTGTCGGCGCGGCAGGCAGGAGTGCCTGCGCCACGTCAGATGCTTCGGACTCCCATGGCCACGATGTCGTCCACATGCATGGCTTCCTTGACGACAAAGGGCTCGCCGTATCGCACGCCGATGAGGTTGCCGTAGAAGCGGGCGATGGCGCCGAGCCGTTCGCGAATCTCCTGTTCCTGCGGAAACAAGTCGCTGCCCTCGCCGCGTGCGCCATACTGCGATTCGTAGCTCAGCAGCGCCGACATACGGGCTTCGAACTGCGCGCTGATATCCACCACGAACGATGGCGTCACATTGGCGTACAGCGCGGAATAGATCACCTTGTGGGGGCGGTGCGGCTCCGAGTATTCGTCCAGTTTTTTCAGGCCCGCCAGGAAGCAGGCTTCGTAGCCCAACTCGGCGGCGCGATAGTGATCCGGATGGCGCGCTTCCCAATAGGGCAGAATCACCACGCGCGGGCGCAGTTCGCGGATCTTGACCGCCAGCGACATGCGCGCACTGATGTCGTTTTCCAGGCGCGCATCGGGGAACCGCATGTTTCCGCGCCATTGCAATCGAAGATGCCGGGCGGCCAGTTCGGCTTCGGCCAGGCGCTGTTCCGGAGTGCCGCGGGTTCCCATATCGCCGGCCGTCAGATCGAGCGCTCCGGTGCGATAACCCCTCTCCGCCATGGCGATGAGCGTGCCGCCGCAGGTCTGCTCGATATCGTCGGGATGGGCGGCGATCGCCAGCACGTCCAGACTCATTGGCGGGCCTCCAGTCTCTTCAGGAATTCGTCCATGGACACCCTGTATTTGAACGCCTTGCGGCCGTCGATGGCAATCACCGGGACTTCGTCGTTATACAACGTCAGCCACTCCGGATGGCGGTCGATGTCGATCTCTTCCAGCTCAAACGGGGCCGTCCGACGGGCGGATGCCAGCACCTGTTTGGCCTCCTCGCACAAGCAGCATCCGGCGCGCGTGTATAGCGTGACCTTGGGCATCACCAGTTGTAGTCCTGGCGGCGATAGTAGCGGTCGTTGGTCCTCATGATTTTGATCAACAACATGCCGGCGAGGAACCCGCCCACATGCGCGAAAAAGGCCACACCGCCTTCGGAAACATGCGTGCGCGCAATGGAGCCCAGGCCGTTGAATAACTGAATGACGAACCAATAGGCGAGCATGATCGGCGCCGGAATCTCGATAATGAAAAAGAAAACAACGGCGAGGATGCGCGATCGCGGAAACTTGATCAGGTAAGCGCCCATGACGCCGGCGATGGCGCCGCTGGCGCCCACCATGGGAACGGTGGAATACGGACTGGCGATCACCTGTCCGGCCGCCGCCGCAGTTCCGCAGAGCAGATAAAACAGCAGGAATTTCGTGTGGCCCAGCAGGTCCTCGATGTTGTCCCCGAAGATCCAGAGGAACCACATGTTGCCCAGCACGTGCATCCAGCCTCCGTGCAGGAACATGGACGTCAGGATGGAGCTCAGCCGAAGATGGTCCGGCACCAGCCCGTAGTATTCGATCAACTCGCCGCGTGTTTCGGCGCCCAGGGAGAACTCGAACAGAAAAATCAGAAGATTCACGACGATGATAGCAATCGTCACGACCGGCCGCGTATAGCTGGGCTGCGTGTCCTTAAGCGGGAACATTTAGATGGTGGGGGCCGCGCGCCCGATGCGGGCCTGCATATCCGGATGCGCGCGGCGGGGCGCCCGTTGCATCAAGGAGCGGACTTCGGTCGCGCCGCAAATTCCGCCGCGTGCGCCCAGCGCCGTACAATTAAGGGCCGCCATGGCGTTCGAGAAATCCAGAGCGTCTTCCAGGCGCATGCCTTGCAAGACAGAATAGCAAAAGGCGCCGTGGAAAATGTCTCCGGCGCCGGTAGTATCCACGCAGTTCACCACGAAGGCGGGCGAATACAGGAAGCGGCCGTTGGCGAGCGCCAGCGCGCCATGCGCGCCCAGGGTCATGGCGGCCACGCGCATGCCGTATTCGCGTTGAATCATTTCCAGGGCGCGGAATGGGTCGCGTTCGTTGGTCCACTGGGCCGGGAAGTCGGAGCTGGCGATCAGGTAATCTACGTGCGGCAGAACATGGTCGAAGCCGTGGTAGATGGTATCGACGTCCACCGTCACCGGGATTCCGGCGGTGTGCGCGATATGCGCGGCATGCGCCACGGCAGGCGTGTCATGCCCATCGATGTGCAGCAGCCGCGCGCAGAGGATCTGGTCCGGCGTGATTTCGGACGGATCGATGCGCAGGCATTCGGGCCGGGACCACAGCACGGTGCGCTCTCCGGTGCCGCGATCGATGATGATGTAGGCCGATTGATTGGGGCAGCCGGGGCGCCGCTGCACGTGATCCAGGTTGATGCCCGCCTCGCGCAGGCTGTCCAGTTGGATGCGCCCCCGGTCGTCGTCGCCGATGGTTCCGATGTACTTGGTGCGCAAGTCCAGGCGGGCGCAGGCGGCCAGAGCGCTGGCAACCTGGCCGCCGGGACTGACGATCTCCTCCTCAAACGGGACTTTGCCGGCATATGCGGGGAAACGGGGAACGACCAGTAAGGTGTCGGTGGCGTTGAGACCGACGCCGACCACGTCGAATTCGGGCACGGGACTATTGTAGTGTGGCGCACGCTTCAGCGCGAACGGCCCTGCGGGTCGTCACCAATATCAGAAAAGCTTCAGCCGGGACGTGGCGCAAGCTTTAGCTTGCGGCGGGACTTCAGTCCCGCCTTTTCAATAACTTCCAAATTGCTTCTCAAGGCAGCGCGCTGCCGTGGACTTTAGCACACGGTAGGCGAGCATAGCTCGCCTAAGACGGCGAACCGAATTTCGCGGGTTGGCAGGCGAAAGCGCCTGCCCCACGCTGCCCCACGCTATTTCTGGCCGATTTCGTAGACGAAGATGTTGTGCAGGACCCCGCCGGCGGTGATAGGCACGATACCCGAGGGCGTCCACCCTTGGATCTCGAAGTCGTTGGAGACGACCCGCGAGCCCGGCTTCAGATATTTTTCCAGGTTGGGCCGGAGGCGTTCATTGGAACTGGTGAGGAGATAGAGGGTCACCACGTCGGCGGCGCTCAGATCCACTTTCAGCAAGTTTCCGTGAATCAGCGTGACGCGGTCCCCCAAGCCCAACGATTTAATGCGGGCCTGCGTCGACTTGCAGAGATCCGCGCGCAACTCGACTCCCACAGCGCGGGCATGGAACTTTTGAGCCGCCGTAATCACGATGCGCCCATCCCCGCTGCCCAGGTCGTATACCATTTCGCCCGGCTTCACCCGCGCGGCTTCCAGCATCCGATCCACCACGACTTGCGGACTCGGGATATAAGGCGCCAGACTTTCTTTGCTGAACTGTTGGGAATAGCAAGGGGTCCAGGCTGCCAGCGCCAGAAGCAGTGCCGCGAAGAGAGGTTGAGCCCGCATTCGTTACTGGGAAGCGGCGCCCGCCGCACGTCTCCCAACTCTTAATTTTACTATACGGGACATGATATCGCCCCAGGCATTCCACAAATCGCGGGGCCGGCTGATGGTGTATTCAACCCCCTTGAGGTATTTCACGGCGCTGCCGATGGCATCGCGCCACGGAACGGCCTGCGGGTTCAGGTTGTAGTTCATGTAGAAAACCGGATATTCCACGTCTCCGACCTTTCTGAGAGACTCCTGAGGCACGGCGTCGTCCAGGACCACTTTCGGTCCGGCGAAGATCACGGCATCCGGGTGGGGTTCCTTCTGCGTAACCAGTTCCTGGGTGATCAGGTTGGTGAGGAACTCCGTTTCCCCGCGCTTCACGCTGAGCCTCTTGATATCCACCGTCCCCATTTTCAATGAGCTCAGGGCGTCGCCCAGGGCCGGGAAGTTGATTTGGGACAAATTCTCCTGCCGGTAAATGACGCGCTGCTCCTGGAGATTGAAAGCTACAATCGAAAACTTCCCGATGCGCGGCTCACGCGCGATGCTGCGCAGGATGGAGACCAGGGCGTTCATGTCCAGGGGCTGCAAAGTGGCCGATCCCGAGTCCTGAGGAGCAAAGTTGACAATGACCTTGACGTTGAGGGATGCATCGCGCACTTCGCGCTCGACGGGCGGCTCATCCTTAAAGGGTTCATGATCGGTGACATGCACTACGCTCGGCGGGATCTCCAGGGTCACCTGTTTATCCTTAGGCGGCAGATCAACCGTGATGTCAAAGTAAGCCGAGCACACCCGCTCGGCGCGGTCGCGCATCAGCCAGTCGACATGATACTGGCCCTCACCAACATCGAAGCTGCCCTGCAAATAGGCGTCGCCCTTGGCATTCTCCTCGATTTCAGGCACCGTCACGCGTTGGGACATGTAAACAGGCTCGTCCCGATGGTTGACGGGGCTGATCCGGCAGATCATGGTGAGCAGGTTTCCAGAGCCCGCCAGTTCCTTCAAGGGGATGCTGACTTCGTAACCGGAGTGAAACTTAAGGTCGAATCCGAGGGCGGGTTTCACTGGTGTAACGTTGCAGGGGATGTCTTTGTGGGGCTCCTGGGACTCCAGAATGGCCGCGTCACCGTTAAAAATGTTGACCGCGCCGGCCGGGCCGGAACGCTCGATGATGGTCTGGCCGCGCAGGGCACCCGCCGCCAGCAGTACGACGCAGGCCGCTACACGCAGGTCTACATCCGGAAGAGCGTTCCACGAGTGCTTTAACATCGCCGAAACCGTTGCACCCGACATCCCAGTCTATCCCCAAGCGGCTCACGAAACGCCGATGTCCGTATTATGGCTCATATTTCCAAAAGCGCAACGTTAAATTGCGTGCACTCGAAAGATCGAGTACGTTTAGGGCTGGAACTTTCTCTCGATGTCAGACTACCGCCGGGCCACCACGGCGAGGGGGAGCTACCGGGTTGGCCGGCAGTACCGCGGTGGATTCACGTCTGGAAGCGTTCCAGGGCTTTGGGATTCTCCACGGTGGAAGTGTCTCCCAAGGGTTCCCGCAGGTATGCTTGGCGGATCAGCCGCCGGACCACCTTGCCACTTTGGGTCTTGGGCAACTCCGGAACGGCGCAAATGGCGCGCGGCCGGAACGTCGGCCCCATCGACCGCGCGATGTGCGCCGAAAGTTCCGCGCTAACATCCGTTAACGCCGCGCCTGGCTTGAGCACCACAAAGGCGACCACGCTTTCGCCTGTGAGTTCGTCCGGAACACCGATGACTGCCGCTTCGGAGACCGCGGGATGTTCGATTAGGCACGCCTCCACCTCGGCTGGACCGACTTTGCGGCCGGCCACATTGAACGACTCATCGGCCCGGCCGTGCAGAAACCAGTAGCCATCTGCATCCACGCTGGCCCAATCGCCGTGGTACCAGACCCCAGGCCAACGGGACCAGTACGCTTCCAGATAGCGCTGGGGGTCGTTCCAAATCCCCCGCGTCATGGAGGGCGCCGGTTTGGTGCATACCAGGTAACCCATGTGTCCCCGCACGGGTCTGCCGTGCTCGTCGAAAACGTCCGTTGCCATACCCGGCGACGGTCCGCCAAGCGAGCAGGGCTTCAACGGCTGGATGGGTAGTGGGGAGAGAAAGCAGCCTATGATCTCGGTGCCGCCCGAAATGTTCATAATGGGACACCGCCTGCGGCCGACATGATCGAAGAACCACCGATAGGAAATCTCGTCCCAGGGTTCGCCGGTGGACCCTAACAGCCGGAGCGAGCTGAGATCGAAGCTGGCCGGTTCCGCGCCGGCCTTACGCATCAGCAGCCGGATGGCAGTGGGCGAGATACCAAAAGTCGTGACGCGGTGGCGTTGGATCATCTGCCAGAAGCGCTCTGCCGCGGGATAGTCCGGCGCGCCGTCGTACAGCACAATGGCGCCGCCGAGGTGATGATTGCCAATGATCTCCCACGGACCCATCATCCAGCCGATATCGGACACCCACCAGAAGCGGTCGTCCGGCTGGTGATCGAACGTCAGGTAGATTTCCTTGGCAGTTTGCACGAGCGCGCCAGCGTGCGTGTGGACGGCGCCCTTGGGCCTGCCGGTGGTTCCAGAAGTGTAGAGCAACAGGGCGTGCGCTTCGGAATCGAGCGGCAGTGCTTCGCATTGTTCCGGCTGACCCGCGACGAACTCGTGCCACCACACATCGCGGCCGGCGGTCCAGGGGACGTCGCCGCCCTTGTACCGCCAGACGACCACCTTTTCGACCGCGCAGCCCTGGGCCAGCGCCTCGTCAGCTTTCTCCTTCAGCGGGATCTGCCGGCCGCGCCGCTCCAGAAAATCGGCGGTGAACAGCACCTTGGCGGCGGAATCTTGCAGCCGCACGGCCACCGCGCCGTAGCCGAAGCCGGAAAAGACCGGTAGCGCGATCACGCCCAGCTTGAAACACGCGTATAGGATCGTCACGACTTCGGGCACCATCGGCATGTAGAGCGCCACGCGGTCTCCCGGCGCGAGGCCGAGGCCGCATAGTGCATTCGCCAGACGGTTGGCTTCGCGCTGTAACTCGGCAAAGGTGAGAGTGCGCGTGGCGCCGTCTTCGCCTTCCCAGATTATCGCCAGACGATCGCGCGTGGCTCCGTTAGCGTGCCGGTCGAGGCAATTCCACGCGATGTTCAACTTGCCGCCCGTGAACCAGCGCGACCACTCCACTCCGCGGGAAGTATCCAACACCTGCGTGTAAGGCTCGAACCATTCGATTGCGAGCCCCCGCACCATCTCGTCCCAGAACTGTTCCAGATGTTCTTGCGAATAGCGGATGAATTCCTGGCAGGCGCCGATCCCCAGACGCTGCATGAAGCGGTAGACGTTGGTGCTCTCGATGAACTCGCGCGAAGGTTCCCAGATGTAGGGGGCCGGCATGCGATTCAGGATAACGCGGTATGGCTACGGATCGGGTGGGGCGGTTGGCAGACAGTACAAACCAATACTCACAGAGTCAACAGGAAGCCATGGCTCTCGTTGCTTGTATCCGTGTAATAGCCCGCGATCATGCCCTTGTCATTGATGCCGACCACAAAGGTTCCTATCGCATCGGGAATGCTAAATGTATAAATGCCTCCGGACGGGGTACGCACAAAGCCATGATACGTGAAGCTGGCGTCCTGGTAAGATCCGGCAACGACGCCTTTGGAGTTGGTGCCGCTGGGCTGGGTGCCGGCCGCTCCGGGGACGCTGAATGTGATTAACGAGCCGCCTTGCGGCCAAAGAAAGCCCAGGGTGCTTCCCTGGAAATACGAGCCCACCACTAAATCGTTGTTATTGATGCTTAGCGTGGGGGTGAAAAAACCGAAATTGCCGCCGGGTACGTCGAAACTGAACCACGTGCCATCATTCCTCAGAACGAAGCCGTGCTGGTTGAAACTGGCGTCGGCGTACGTGCCGGCAACATTGCCCATATTGTTGATGCCGGTCGCGTAGGTTTCGGTCGATTCGGGAAAATCGATCGTGTCCGTGCCGCCCCCAGCCCACAGAAAGCCATGAAATTTGGTCCCATCGAAATAGGGGCCGGCGACGGTACCTGAATCGTTGACGATAATTGGATTCTCCGAGGAGGACGGAAATGTCCCGGGCACGTCGAAGCTGACCCAGCCGCCTTTCGGGGTCCGCAAAAAGCCGTGCTGGCTGGTGTCGCTGTAATTGCCGGCCACTGCGCCAGAGGTGTTGATGCTGCTGGGGAAAATGTTCTCCGATCCGGGGGCGTTGAATGTGACAAAGCCGCCGCCAATGCCGCGCAGGAACCCGTGGCCTCCATTCGCATCGGCGTAATATCCCGTAATCGTGCCGCTATTATTGATGGCAGCCGGATATGTCTGGGTGGCCCCCGGCCCGTCGAAGAAGACTATACTTGCCGAGCTTACCGTAACGCCTTCGAGTTGGACCTGTACCGAAGTATACAACTTCTTCGGGGGTTGGGCGGTTATCGTCAAGACGCAGGCAAGCGAAGAAAGGAGAATGCGTCGAACCATAAAACTGACCTCCTGAATCGACACGCCCGGCTTTCCCGTAAGAATTCCCGTTCTTGCGAAAGCCGACAGTCGCTATTATACCCGGTTTGCCAGCCGCACCCGGAACCAACACCTCGTGCGCGAAGCGCGCGATAATACGGGCTATGTTAAGAGCTACGGCATTCCTGCTGTTTCTGAGTATGGGCGCCTCCGCTGCCGTTAAAATCGAAAAGACCAATTACAAGGGCTGGCCCAATAGCTACCGGATTACAAACGGAGAGGTCGAACTGGTAGTCACCAGCGACATCGGCCCCCGCATTATGCGCTATGGATTCGTGGGCGGCCAGAACCTGTTCAAGGAGTTCCCGGAGAGCCTGGGGAAATCCGGCGAGCCGGCCTGGGTGGCGCGCGGCGGGCATCGCGTCTGGGCAGCTCCAGAAGACGCCGTGCGCACATACGCCCCGGACAATGGACCCGTCCACATCGAGATCCAGGGCGATGTGCTGGAAGCCACCGAGCCCGCGGAGCCGCTAACCGGGCTGGAAAAACAGATTGTGGTGAAACTGTCGCCGAGCGGCACGGGCGTGGAAGTGCTGCACCGCATTAAAAACGCGGGCACGCATCCGCTGGACCTGGCGGCATGGGCGCTGACCATGATGGCGCCGGGCGGCGTGGGCATCCACGGATTCCCGCCGCGCGGCAAGCATCCGCAAGTCCTCTATCCCACCAATCCGCTAGTGATGTGGGCTTTCAGCAACCTCTCCGATCACCGCTGGCGCTTCACCCGCAAATACCTGATGCTGCACCAGGACCCCAAGGACGCCGATCCGCAAAAGCTGGGCAGCTTTAACAAGAACACGTGGGCTGCGTACTCGCTGGGCACGGAGTTGTTCATCAAGCGCTACGACGCCACGGATTCGCCCCAAGGTTATCCGGATTTCGGCTGCTCGTTCGAGACATTCACGAATGCCGATTTCCTGGAACTGGAGACGCTGGGTCCCCTGATGCATCTGAAGCACGGCGCGTCGCTGGAGCACGTGGAGCACTGGACGCTGCACAAGAATGTGCGGCTGAAGAACTGGACCGACGCCGAATTGGATGGCCAGGTGCTGCCGTTAGTGGGCGCGCGGTAAGCGGTGTTCAACGGGCGCCCGCCGCTCCGGTCCGAAACCCGTATCGAAACGCGTTTTCCGAAATCCCGCGCAGTTCCGCCTCCGAGAACCCAAACTGGCGCGCGGCCAGCGCGTATTCGGCGGATAGCGTAGTCGCGAAGATTCCGGGATCGTCCGTGTGGAGCGTGATGGGCACGCCGGCATCGTACAATTTGCGTACCGGATGCGATTCCAGAGATTCCACGGCGCCGGTCATCACGTTGCTGGTGATACACACCTCCAAAGGGACGTTTTGGTCGCGGAGCCGCCGCTGCAGCGCCGGGTCCTCCACCGCCCGTATGCCGTGGCCGATGCGTTCCGCGCCGATTTCGAGCGCCGACCACACCGACGTTGGTCCCATGGTCTCGCCGGCATGCGCCGTCAACCGCAGTCCCGCGCTCTTCGCAAAACGAAAGGCCTCGCCAAACCATTCCGCCGGGCCGCGCTCCTCGTCGCCGCCGATCCCGAACGCCACCACGCCGTCGTTCACGCGCTCAGCCGCCAGTTCCGCCACCTGCATGGCGTGCGCCGGGCCGAAGTGCCGGACGGCGTCCAATATCCAATAGACTTCGACGGGCGACCCGGCCGCCGCCTGCCGCACAGCATCGTAAACGGGTGCAAACTCCTGCCCCTTCCAGAGCACTACGCCCGCCGAAAGCGTGATCTCCGCGTACCGCACGCCGTCGGCCGCGAGGCGCTCCAGCAAGGCCCGCGTGATGCGCGCGTAGTCTTCCGGCCGGCGCAGCCGCTCGACCACCCATTTAAATGTGTGAAGAAAGCCCTGGAAATCGGTAAAGTGGTACATAGCCCGAATGGCCTCCAGCGGGAGACCGGGTTCCAGCGTTTGCATGGTCTCGGGATCCACGGAGCCTTCCAGGTGCAGGTGCAACTCCGCCTTAGGCCAGGCGCGATAGTCGACATGTTCCATGAATTATCCGAACTGGATTGCGTGCGCCTCAAGCCGTGCCAGCCAACCATTGAAATGAGGACACTCAGCCCGGAGACGGAGTAGCCCGATTTCCAGTATGGCGAGCACTCCCTGCAGCGGCTTCTCGTATCCAGGCACGAGAGCCTCAACGCGTTTCGAGGGCGCAGTAACCGGCGAGTCGTTGATTTCTTCGGGTGTGAGAAACTGATTTCGAATTTCCTGGAATCCGGTCTCCAAATCGGGCCGGCCGATGCCGCGGCTGAAGGCGGCACAATCGCTGAATAGCAGGCCTTCGAACTCATGCATCACGACGAATGGGATGAATCGTCTGGTGTCGAACGGGCCGCCCATTTCAGCCGCCAGATCGGCCAGTAGGGCGTCCTCCACGCACCGCGCTTTCTCTTCCACCGGTAACATTGTGGCTCTTGCACGCCCGGGCCACGCCCTGCCTTCTCCCTGCGGCAGACCGTAGTAATCGACCATGGTGGTCGCAACATAGCCCGGGTCCTGCTTGAGGTGCCGCACGATGTCCAGCTTGACGGAGGGCCGTGCGCGAATTCCGCCGCGTCGCTGGCGAAGTCGGGCATTACCTACGATTCGCGCGCCGACGGCGTGGTAGCCCTTCGACACCAGGTGATCACGCAGCACCTCGTTGACGAAGCCCTCTTCCGTCTGACCCTCGACATGGATTAGCAGTCGAGACATTGCTCAGTTCGGAACCGGCCTCCCTCCGAATTCGTTCTTCTCCCAAAGCTGGCCGAGGCTGTAATCCTCGAGCCAAGCAGCCAACTGCTTGGAGTCCAAGCGCGTGAGTTGAGTGCGTCCTTCGACACGGTTCGCGACCAGTACATCTTCCGGCGTGAAGTGGTCCAGCAGCAAAGACGATTGAGTCGCGACGATCACCTGCGTGCTTACCGAGGCCTGTCGAATCAGGGAGGCCAGCATCTCGATGGCATAGGGGTGCAGCCCCAACTCAGGTTCGTCAACCAGGATTACCGAGGGGCGGTACTCCTCCGGTTGAAGAAAAAGCGTTGCCAAAGCAATGAAGCGAAGCGTGCCGTCCGAAAGGGACGAAGCATCGAAGTATTGGTCCGAGTTCTTGTGAAGCCATTCCAGCTTGATGTCGTCCGGGTTCAAGCGTCGGGGCCCAAGCTGGAAATCGTCGAAAAACGGTGCGACACGCCGCACGGTCCGTTGAATCAAAGCATAAGAGTCGTTGTGTTTCTCTTTAAGAAGATAAAGAAACGCGGCTAAGTTCGATCCGTCTGCGCGCAGGAACTCATTGTCATCCACCCTCGCGGTCTTACGCATCGGCGATGACGCGATGGTATCGTGCAAATGGTAAATCCGCCAGCCCTCAAGGTGGTAACGCACCCAATTCCACATTTGCCCGCGCGGATCGCTGATGCCCGCTTCTTGTCCTCGCTGCCATCGCTGTAGGTTGTGCGGGAAGGGGTCTGGGTAGGGCTCGCTTCCCACGAACGCAGTTTCCCAAGACGGAAAAAGGCCATCGTCCGCGGTCGCGAGCTTCAGCTCGTACGCGTTCGTTGCGCCTTCAAATGATAGATGGAAATAGATCTCCTTGGTCGTCTTCGACCCGAAGTGCATTACCTTCTCAGCGCCACCCGCAGCCGTTACGTAATCTCTCAGCCGCCCCTGCACGATTGCGTGCAGAAAGGCAAAAACCCCGATGAAATTCGACTTCCCGGAACCGTTAGGACCGATCACCACATTGATCGGCTTCAGCTCCCGCTTCTCCACCGAAGCGATACTCTTGAATCCCTGGATTGTCATGAAGTCGAGCGCGTTTGAGGACATGCGATTCCTGAACCATCATACAATCGCCCGATCCTAAAGCCACCAGGGACCTCCCCGGCGCGCTACAGTAATATAGTCCTTCCCATGACTCCAGAAGAAATCGAAGCGATAGTTGGCGGATACCACGGCGACCCCTTCCGCATCCTGGGCCCCCACGCCGTACGCAAACGCGGCGCACAGGCCCGCTGGGAGGTGCGCGCGTTCCTGCCCCAGGCTGAATCCGCCACGCTGCGGATCGGCGAAACACTCTGCCCGATGGAGAAGCGCCACGACGGGGGCTTCTTCTGCGCGTCGATGGCAGGCGCGCCCGAGAAGTACCTGATCCAGGCCAAGCTGTGGGACGGCCCTACCATAGAGTTCGAAGACGCCTACCGGTTCGGACCGATCATCACCGACTTCGAGCTGCACCTGCACACGGAAGGCACGCACTACGAAGCCTATCGCACGCTGGGCGCGCACCTGGCCGAGGTCGATGGCGTGAAAGGCGTGCGCTTCGCCGTCTGGGCGCCTAATGCCGAGACTGTGTCTGTGGCCGGCGAATTCAACCAATGGGACACGCGCCGCCATCCCATGCGCCACCGCAATGGCGGCGTCTGGGAGATCTTCATCCCCGAATTGGGCGAGGGCGCGGACTACAAGTACAACGTGCGATCGCGGTTCAACGCTTACCAGCAGCTCAAGGCCGACCCCTTCGCCTTCGAGTGCGAGACGCCGCCCAAATCCGCGTCCATCGTGTGGAACCTGGAAAAGTATCAGTGGCAGGATGCCGCGTGGATGGAGGCGCGCGGCCGCACAGACTGGCTCAAATCGCCGGTGTCCATCTACGAGGTGCACGTGGAATCGTGGATGCGCGGCCCGCAGGGGCAGTTCCTCAGCTACCGGGAGCTGGCCGTCAACCTGGTGGAGTACGTCAAGCGCTTGGGCTACACGCATATCGAGCTGCTGCCCATCATGGAGCATCCGTTTTCGGGCTCGTGGGGCTACCAGGTGATCGGCTACTTCGCACCCACCTCGCGCTTCGGCACACCCGAGGATTTCATGTACCTTGTGGACCGCTGCCATCAGGAAGGCATCGGGGTGCTGGTGGATTGGGTGCCCGCGCATTTCCCCAAGGATGCGCACGGCCTGGTGTTCTTCGACGGCACCGCGCTCTACGAACATGCCGACCCGCGCCGTGGCGAACAGCGCGAATGGGGCACGCTGGTCTTCAACTACGGTCGCAACGAGGTGCGCTCGTTCCTGATCTCCAACGCCATGTTCTGGCTGAAGACGTACCACATCGACGGCCTGCGCGTGGAC